>PVBE010055547.1_pt1 | contig 54315 bp, 53 predicted proteins | sample 1631181 | NCBI WGS metagenome assembly PVBE01 (sample SAMN08397723, study PRJNA350692) | Marine metagenome, whole genome shotgun sequencing project. | isolation source: water | place: Pacific Ocean | collected 2012-04
AGTTTTTTTAGTCAAATTGAGTTCATGGGAACCGTTGTTATGCTCTTTTCGGTAGTAGTGTTGACCTTCTATGGCAGGGACCTGGTGGTGCTGGTGCTCGCCTATTGGAGTGTCTTTCTCTACGCCGTTTTTATTGTCTATTTCATCGCAGTATTTTCGATATTCCAGGATTCCTTTACCGGCCAGGCAAGCACGACCGAACCTGGGTGGTTTACCAGTGGTTTGCAGTATGCATTTTATAATATGGCTGGTATTCCACTCATCCTTTATGCAGCGAGGGCCATCGAAACCAGGCAGCAGGCGCTGATAGCCGGTATTGTCGGAGGCGTAATAGCAATGATTCCTGCGCTGCTTCTGCACGTCAGTTTCATCTCACAACTCCCATCTATTCTGGGGGCAGGGTTGCCAGTCTACGAGATGTTTATCAGGCTTGATCAAGACTGGTTGAAAATTGGGTACCTGATTGTTTTGTTCGGTACTTTTATCGAGACGGGGGCAGGAACCATCCAGGGTTTTGTGGAGCGGTTCGATGGCTGGTGGTCGGATCGAACGGGGGATCTGCTCAGCCCAAAAATACATGCCACTATGGCTGGAGCTATCGTTGCCCTGGCTGGCATTTTGTCACAGGTTGGTATTATTGACTTGATTGCAAAAGGCTATGGAACTCTGGCCTGGGGGTTCATGATTTTGTACATCATCCCGCTTCTGACGGTTGGCATCTGGCGGCTGTATGTGGTCGATCGAGATAGTCCTGATGGTTGAAAAAGCGCCTCTCCCGGCAGTTTTTTTCCGCTTGCGATAGCCAAATGCGTTAGTATTGCCCGTGACTGATTTCGGGTGGGAAAGCGTCTTGATAGGAATGCGCCGGCGATAGCAATGAATGACAAAGAAAAAGTAGTGCAGGGATCGAACAAGAAAGAACTGTACGGTTCCAGTACGGATGCCATGTACGGTGGTATTTTGACTTTTATGCGTCGCAGGTACAGTCGTGAGTTGGCAGGGGTTGATGTAGCCGTAACGGGCATACCGTTTGACACTGCTACGACTAATCGTCCGGGTGCGCGTTTTGGACCTGGTGGTATAAGAGCTGCATCCACTAACCTGGCCTGGGCGCGACTTGACGACTGGGGGTTTGATGCTTTCGATCGGCTGTCCGTGGTTGATTATGGTGATTGCGAATTTGACCATGGTATGCCGCAAGCTATCCCGGACCAGATACAGGCACATGCGGCGGCCATCCTGTCACAGGATGTCGCATTGTTAAGTCTCGGTGGTGATCACTTTGTCACTTACCCGGTCTTGAAGGCACACGCAGAAATTCATGGCCCGGTCTCCCTGATTCACTTCGATGCTCACTCTGATACCTGGGAAGATCCAGATGAACGGATCGATCATGGCACCGTATTTTTCAGAGCTGCCGAAGACGGTATTGTGGTTCCCGCTCGCTCTGTTCAGATAGGCCTTCGTACCTATAACGAGAGCGATTGTGGGTTCAATATTATCAAGGCACCTTGGGTGCATGAGCAGGGAATAAAAGCCGTGGTAGAAGAAGTTAAGCGCATAGTGGGTGGGAACAAGTGCTACCTGACATTTGATATTGATTGCCTGGATCCCAGTATGGCGCCCGGTACCGGGACGCCTGTCATTGGTGGATTGAGCACACATCAGGCCCAGCAAATTTTAAGAGGCCTGGCTGGTATCAACCTGGTCGGTATGGACCTGGTAGAAGTCGCGCCCGCCTATGATGTAGGTGACATTACCTCACTTGCCGGTGCGACCCTTGCCCTGGAAATGCTGTACCTGTACGCCAGCAAGCCGTCTGCCTAGATATTAGACCACGGATTTTAGATTGATAAGCCGGGGAAGATAGTAGCTGAGAGTCATGGCCCGGCTGACGAAATACAATGTCAGTGTTGCCCATAGCCCATGGTTGGCATATAGGTCGACCAGCAGCCACCAGGCCAATAGATAGAATAGGAGTGAGATTATCATGGCGTTGCGCATTTCCCTTGTTTGTGTGGCGCCGATAAAGATGCCGTCCAGCAGGTAGCACCAGACAGACGCAACCGGGGCGGCAACCACCCAGGGAAGAAATATTCTGGCCATTTCGCGCACCTCGGTCACATTGGTGAGTAGGTCAATTGCCAGTCCCCCAACCACAACGAAGCAGACGCTCACCAGTACTGCAGTTGCGAGCCCTAACTCGGTTGTGTAGCGGATAGAAACTTTTAGCTGTTGCTTGTTCCTCGCGCCAATGGCATGGCCTACAAGGCTCTCTGCAGCCAGGGCGAAGCCATCCAGGAAAAAGGCGGAGAAGGTGACAAACTGCATCAGTATGGCGTTGGTTGCCAGCACAATGTCTCCGGATTTTGCGCCTTCATTAGTGAACCAGGCAAAGGCGAATATTAGACACAGGGTTCTGATCATGATGTCCCGATTGATGACAAACATGCGTTTCAGTGCCGTTGCATCCTTGAGTCGATCGGTATCGATGCCGAGGCCACCATTTCCCTTTCTTATCCGAGCAACCACCATGGCGAGCCCGGCAAATAGTGCAAGACTCTCTGCGATAACAGTTGCAGCAGCGATACCAGCGACATCGAATCCCAGGCCAACGACGAACACGATATCGAGAATGATATTGACGAAATTCAATAGGAACTGAAGAATCAGTATGGCGCGGGTATCCTGTTGGCCAAGCAGGTAACCGATAATGGCGAGGTAAGAGAGGCTGAGCGGCGCTCCCCATATCCTGATCTGCATATAGGTCAGTGCTGCTTTTTCAACGGCGTCGCTGCCCTCAATGATGGAGAATGCGAGGGTGGCAATGGGCACTTGCAAGGCGAAGAGCGCTAGGCCGATAAATACTCCAACAAGGAAGGCGCGGTAGAAAGCCGCCTTTGCCTCGGTCTCATCGCCGGAACCCCTGGCTTGGGAGACCAGCCCCGTGGTGCCCATCCGCAGGAACCCGAATCCCCAGTATAGAAAGCTGAAGATCATGCTGCCAATTGCGATGGCGCCAATTAGTGTTGGATCACCCAGGTTACCAATAACGGCCGTATCAACCAGTCCGAGTAACGGGGTCGATATGTTGGACAGTATGATTGGCCAGGCGATATAGAGAACCCGGCTGCGGGTGACTGGGGAGTGGTTCACGTAAGGTGTTTGTTTTATCCGTAGTAGATTTTGATACTAGCAGTTTCAGGCTGGTAGGGTCGATACAGAATCCATGGCCGATTGCTTATACTATCGCCAATTAATCAGCAGTGACTTAAACAACAGGAGGAGCGGGTGAAGGAAAGCAATATTCCAGTCATCATCGGAACAGGACAATTGGTGGATCGCGAGGCCGATATAGATCAGCATATTGAGCCCCTTGATATGCTTGCCCGGGTTGCCCATGGTGCGAGGAAGGATGCAGAGCTAACGGAACAGGACCTACAGAAACTCGATACCATTGCGCTCGTTGGTATCCTCGGATGGCACCCGGATAATGCACCTAACCTTGTTGCCGAAAAAATTGGTGCCCACCCTAAGCATGAATATGTATCCGGCACGGGTGGTCAGGTGGGGGTTACCCTGTTGAATTCTATGGCCAGCGAAATTGTTCGGGGGGAATCTGAATTTGCCCTCATAGCCGGCTGCAATAATCTCAAAGTCCTGTTGCGGGCAATCGCTGCAAAAAAACGCCTGGCCTGGACCAGGGGTGGCACTGGTACACCGGTTTTGGTGGGTGGGGATGAGCCTGGAAGTAGTGAGTTGGAAGGACGGTACGGACTGGAACAACCCACGGATATATACCCGCTGTTTGAAAATTCAATGCGTGCAAAGTTGGGGTTGAACTTTGATCAGCACAATCAACGGATGGGAAGTCTTTTTACCAGGTTTAGCGAAGTTGCTGCTGGTAACGAATATGCCTGGTTCCCGACACAGAGATCAGCGGAAGAACTCACCACAGTAACCGCTGAAAACAGGATGATTTGCTTCCCCTATCCGAAGTACCTCAACGCAGTACTGAATACGGAGCAGGCGGCGGGTTTAATCCTGTGTTCAGCAGAGAAAGCAAGGGCGTTGGGAGTCCCGGAGGAAAAGTGGGTCTATTGGTGGGGTGGGGCACACAGCCAGGAGAAGGCCTGGTGGGCTAGTGAAAGGCCCGATTTTACTGAGTGCCCCTCAATGAAAGACACACATGTCAGCGCCCTTACAAATGCTGGCGTTGAAGTCACCGAGATTGACCATTTTGATTTTTACAGCTGTTTTCCCATCGCTGTGCAGATGGCATGTGACGTGCTGGATCTGTCGGTTGATGATCCGCGGGGGTTTACGGTCACGGGTGGGTTGCCGTACGCCGGTGGCCCGGCCAGTGCTTATACACTGCACTCTATTGCGGATATGGCGCAGAAACTGCGTGACAACGCAGGTCAAAAGGGTCTGGTCACGGGGAATGGCTGGTACCTGACCAAGCATTCTGCCGTTGTATTGTCCTCTGCCGCAAAGGAGTCAGCACCCAAGGATGGATTGCTCGCTGAACTTCCCTCCGGGAAGATGCAAACATCGCCCGTAGCCGTGAATACTGCCGCCGAAGGAGGCGCTACGATTGAATCCTATACGGTGTCCTATGACCGGGAAGGCAAGCCTTACCGGGGAATTGTGCTTGGCAGCACCGAGGCCGGATGCAGATTCCTTGCTAATACGCCGGATTCGATTGATTTTCTGGAAGATTTTGTTTCCAACGAACAGGTTGGCGTTCAGGGTCATCTTAATATTAGGGCAGGCCATACTATTTTCGAAAAGTAATAGCCTAATATCATACTGATATTTTAATCATGTCTTTTCAACATAGAACAAATTTTTTTCACTAATGTAATGATTAACTTACACAATTAGTTTCGCCACCATTTATAATGTGAACCTGAAAAAATTAATGTATCACAAAAAAGGAGAAGGATATCTATGCCAGAAGCAGAACAGGTGAAGTTTGTTTTACGTTTGCCCGCCGGTTTGCATAAAAAAATAAAACGCAGGGCAAGGTTGAACAATACTTCCATGAATAAGGAAATCACAAACATCCTCAATGATTCTTTTAGTTCCTCGACAACCGCCAAGGTGTTGAATAATCTGGTCGAAAGGCTGGAGAAAAAGAAAGTCATCTGAAGTCAGCTTGGTTCGTACGAAAATACTCTCAGGGAACCCGGCCAGTCCAATGACTGGCTGCTGAACTTGTATTCAAGTTCAGGGTGGTGTTATAGCGAAAGAACTGCACCCCAATTGGGAATGCTGCATATAAAGCAGGATCTTCTAAGATGGCGGGTGCCCGCTGCCGGTACCGTAATTCAGAGTCAGAACCTTCTATAGAGCCGGCAGTTCGAGCATGGAGCAATGTTGAGTTGATGGCATATACTAGCTGGGTTTATGACACGGGTGGAGTTTACGTTTGAGTAAAGGCCTTAGTGCCCTTAGGCAGGTGCTTTTCCTGGTGTCTGTGCCAATATTTTTCGTCAGCTTTGCGATACCGGTGCAGGCAAAACAGCTCGGTGCCAGTGCGGTCGAAATTGGTGCTTTGTTCAGCCTATTCACGATCTCACTGATTGTGTTGCGGCCGTTGGTTGGCTCTGCGCTGGATCGTTTCGGTCGGAAACCTTTCGTCGTGGTGTCCATGGCGGTTTATTGCATGGCCAACATGTTCTTCGCATTTGCAGAGGACGTGAACGCCATGTATGTGGCCAGATTACTGCAGGGTATCGGCGCATCTTTGCTGCTCATTGGTGTCGACACCATCACCGCAGACCTGACCGCGGAACATGAGCGTGCCGTGGCTATGGGCAAGAATATTGAAATGCAAACCCGTGCCACTTTTGTTGGCGCGATGATTGGATTCTGGCTACTCGGCGCCATGCCCATCGTTGCCTGGAAGTACACCTTCGGCTTGTATGCCTTGATGGCTTTTTGCGCCTTCTTTGTCGCTTTCTTCAGGTTGCCTGAAACCAAGTCAGGTAAGCAGCAAGAACACAGCGGCCCTTTCAAGATTGTCCCCGCATTGCGCCGGTTACTACTGATCGTTTTCCTCTCTGGTTTTGCAAATGCGCTCATTCAACCGCTATATCTGATCTATCTGCAGGATAAATTTGCGCTACCGACATCCATGTTGGTTTGGGCGTTCCTGCCCTCTGGTATCATTTTTGCGATCCTGCCTTCGAAGCTGGGACAGCTGAGTAGTCTCTTTGGAAATATCAGAGTAATGGTAGTAAGTCTGTCAATTCCGGGGCTGCTCTACCTTTTTCTTGTGCACCTCGATCTATTTGTTAGTTTTGTCGTTTTCTACACCATAGCAACGGTAGCCTGGGCGGCATTTGACCCCGCAAGGAAATCCCTTGCTGCTGAATTCAGTGCTGAGCGAACCCGGGGGCGCGTGTTTGGGGTGGTAGAATTGTATTATGGTATTGGCGCCAGTATGGGGCCGATTGTTGGAGGCTACATATACGATACGGGTGGTGCTGCCTTAGCATTTTATGGCAATGGTGCGTTGCTTTTAGCGACCACCCTACTTGCTAGTATTATTTTGGTGCCAGCTGAAAGCCAGAAGTAAAAGCAGCCATTTTTCCATGGTCTTGGGCATCACTCCTGGTGAAATCGGGTAGTAATTCTGAATACCCTCTCTGAGCAGATGTCGGCACACCGACCGCAGCGAGTACAGGAAGCATCAGCAATTTTAGTGCTTATGTTCTCTTCTGCCCCATGCAGGGGAAGTGAGATGACCTGGGTTCTGGGCATAGAGCGTGCCAATCTATGCAGTTGTTACACTTGTCTCGGTCCCTGGCGCTCAACATGATCGGGCTTGTCCGTCGTCAAACAAATGGAACAGATGAGCATCTCATTTAAGGGAGTGCTTTGCTCATCGGTTTTCATCTTATGCAGCATGCCGTTGATAATGCAAACGACGTTCTGCAAGGGTGTTTCGTTTGATCCTTTGTCTGTTTCTCAGTATTGATTATCCGCGCCCAAAGCAGTTGCTGCCTCTCTGGATAGTGCTCTAAATAAGATTATCCCAAGGCAATCTATCCCTTACTCCTCGGCACAGGATTTTTCTACCGAATTTCCTTCCGTATACCTCATCCTCACCAAACACCTATTCACCCCACTGCAATTGATTGTAAGCCAAATCATACAAACTAACTTCCATTCTGGCAGCGCGTGCTATCAGCACTTCTTCAGAGGGTTCTGGATATATCGCCAAATATTCCAGCGCCGGTGTACCGCACCAGTAAATCTGGCCAACCCAATCTCTAATCTTCGGGTCTTTGATATATGGCACGGCTAGTGCATCAAGTGCATCATCAACTGTGTTCATGGAAGTGTAAAAGAGTAATCTTGTCTGAAGGTCTTCAGATGGAGGCACCTGCAGTGTCATGATCAGTACCAGAGCGATTTGAAACTTTTGACGTAAATCCATAATGACCTCGTCGTGAAATAGGCAGATAACCTTCAGCAAGAACTGGTGACCAAAATGCAGATGCCAACCCATATGGTATCACTAACCCCTTCACGCAAAGAGCCACCTTGGCTATCCCTTACCGCTCGGTGCGAGGTTCTTACTACCCGGCGTTCTACCCCTTACTCGAGAGCCCCTGATAATCCCTACTGCCCGTCCTAGCATTTCTAATTCATGTAGCTCCCGAAGTTTGGAACTGGTTACTGTGCGCCTCTTGCGTGTCTCTCTGCCGTGTATGGTCTTCGCGGCGGCACAGCTCGGCAATACTGTTTTCACCGCGTAAACCATCCAGCACAATCCGGATCTTTTCCTCCGCACTGTATTGCTTACGCGTCTTGCGCCTGATGTCAAGAATGATCCGTTCTGACGATGCGGGTCGTTTTGCTGGTTTCTGTTTCATCTCAACTCCTTACGTTAGGATGAACAAAAACTCTCCTTTAAATCAATGCTATATCTGTTCCATAGATGTTGACGGGGTACATGGAGTTTATAGTCTTTTCTTAGGAAAGAAGTTGTAGCGCTCTGGTCGTTAGGCTTCGCATCGACAACTTTGTAGTTTCCCATTTAGGCTCATGTCGTTTGCCGCGGCGTTGCAGGCTGCGCTTGAATCCGGTGATGAGGGCAAACTTGTAGGCTGCTAACGCTCGGAACCAATTCAATTCAGGCAGGGGGTCTCCGTAGGCCTCGGTGTATATATCCAGCAACGTGTTTGGATCGAGAAACATGGGGCGCCCACCTTCACCCGTCTCCCAGGCCTGCGAGTCGCTGAAGGTACATATCCAGCCAACATCATTTAATGTCGCGCCGATGCCGACCAGTTCCCAATCTATTACGGCGAGCAGTTTCTGGTCATCGGAAAAGAACAGGTTAGCGTTCTGAAAATCCCCATGAAAAATACCAACAGGTGCATCCTGGGGTATGTTGCCGAGCAGCTTTTCGCGCACCAGCGGGGCCAGTTCAAGTTCTTCCGGGTCGGCCGCGCGTTCAAAAAACCTGTCCCACCTAGTGACATCTTCATCAAAGGCAATGGCTGGCCCAAGACCTGGTGCTGCCTCCTTCCAGTCAATTTTGTGTACGTTGGCAAGCGCTGTCATATATTGCTGGGCCATACTGACCGCTTTTTCCCGAGGCAGATTTTCCGCCCATTCACCCGGTTCCATGCGAATAACGTCACCCTGCAACTGGGGTACGATGAAATAGGGCCTGCCAAACCATTGCAGGTCATCGCCTGACCACTTGACTGAACAGTGGGGAACATCTGTCCCGTCCAGTGCATTGAGGACCTGAACCTGCCTCAGAACGTCGGCAGTGCCTTTCCAGTTGACGTTGGGCGGCGGTAAGCGAAGGAACCAGGCTTCGGTCCTGCCCTTTGAATTTGCACTGAATCCATAAGCAAATCCTGCGTGGCCTGGCATGACAAACACATCGGAAACGACCACAGTTGCATCATCGTAATGGTGCTGGCAAAAAGGGTCGAGCCTTTGTTCGAGTTCTGCTAATTCCATAGGTGCGTATTATCTGGTCATGGAGTATTGATGTTGCTGAATCATGCACTTTTTAACAAGGGTGAAGGTCTAAGGCTAGAAGCGCTGGATTGTGAGGCGAAGATCAGCGAGCCAGGTTCGTCATGTCTGTTGCTCATCCTCCGCTAACAAGAGACTGTAGGAGGTCAGTATTCGGGTCACAGTGGTCACCCAGCACAGGAAGCCAAAGATAGATGCCATTAACCAGAACCAGTCGGGGAAGGCGCACATCAACAGGAACGTGCAAATCGTCTCAAATCCTTCTGTGAGACCACCCAGGTAATAGATGGACTTAGCGCTGTGGATATCTGTGTTCAGGTTTCTTTTTGCGGCAAAAACGGACAGCGCGAGGAACGAGCTTCCCGTACCGATGAAACTGAAAATTAGGAATGCGCCATAGACTGCCTGATCCGGCAGGGCCAGGCAAAAGCCAAATATCACGGCAGAATAGAAGACGAAATCCAGCACGATATCCAGATAACCACCCACATCCGTAATGCCATGAAGCCGGGCGATGGCGCCGTCGAGCCCATCGCTGAACCGGTTGAGGGCGATGATCGCTATCGCGAGGTTGTATTGTTGAAATGCCAGTGCCGGGATTGCCGTCAGCCCCAGCATAAATCCACCAACAGTCACCTGGTTCGCGGTGATGGAAGTTTTTTCCAGCAGGGCCGCAATACTTGCAAGGGGAGGGTTGATATAAGGTCTTAACTGGGCATCAATCATACTGGGAAATTTTATACGAAAGCCATGCAGTTTGTGGTGCTGATTCGGCGGGAGTGAAGAGCGTGATTCAGATCAATTATTTGTCTTACCTAATCGGCTTGAATAGGAAAACATGCAACTGAGCCTAGTAATGCTCTCATGTGCCAAAATTTACCGGAAGACCGGTTACCGCATTGTTTATTTTCGGGTGGAAATCATGGTTAAACTCAAAAAGTTGAGCCAGCTATTAGCTATTGCTGCCTCCCTGGTATTGGCACCCATCACGGGTGTTACGACCGCGGATGGTGATATCGAAGAAGTTGTTGTCACTGGTTCGTATATTCAATCAAGTCCAAAAGATGGTGCCTCACCCGTTGATATCGTTACACGTGACTATATCGACGAGCAGGCGGCCATTACCATCAGCTAGAGTCCTCTGCTGGTCGAAACATCCACTGAAAAAATCAGGATTTTTGATGATCGCGGGCTGGTTTCCCACTTAACGGTCCTCTTCTTTGAAATCGCCATCGATGATGCTTCCTCGGCTCTCTGGGCCTGGAGGGAATGGCCTGCCTGTCATGTTTACGGCCCGGAGCAGCCCCTGCCGAATTATCCAGCGTGCAATTGGTCGCCTTAGGCCGGGGAGTAGACAAGTAAAGCCGATTGCATCGGTGATAAATCCTGGTGTAAGCAGCAGGGCGCCACCCACCAGCAGCATAATCCCTTCAAGTAGCTCTGTTTCAGGGATCTGTCCCTGGTGGAATTTTTCCTGCACCCTGGCAAGCGTGGCCAAACCTTCCAGCTTAAGTAGCCAGATGCCGATGGTCGCGGTGAGGACCACCAAACCCACCGTTGAGATTGCACCAATCAGGCTGCCCACCTTGATCAGGACAATCATTTCGATTAGCGGAACTGTAATAAAGATTAGCAGTGCAGTGCGCATGGGTTCGGTTAGCCATATGAAGTTTTCTACTGTCTCACAAAGCGCCTAATATGTCCTGCCGTTATGCAGTATTCATTGGAATTATAACGACGGGAAGCGGTCCGATATGTGATAGGTTACTGGGCATTGGTACTAGCCCAGCACTTGTAGATCGGCAGATCGCTGGATTCAACTAGTCGGGTGGGGAAGGTTTTCCCGATCCTGGAATGGGAAAGAGATGATGGAGCTTGTGACGATCGAGGGTAAGGCTGGAAGCCTTGAAGCCCACCTGGAACTACAGGTTCAAAATAGTTGCTGCGCAGTCCTTTGTCATCCGCATCCTCTTTACGGTGGTTCCATGCATGATCAGGTGCTGACAGTACTGGCGCAATCCATGTCCAGTGCACTGGTGGGCACTCTAGCTTTCAACTTTCGTGGTGTCGGCGCGAGTGAGGGTTGTCATGACAATGGCGTGGGTGAAGTTGATGATGTTGTGTCGGCTGTAGAGTGGCTACAACGGGAAAAAGGTATTACGTCCATTGTGTTATGCGGATATTCATTTGGCGCACTCATGGTGTTGAATGCATTGCCTCGACTCGAAGTGGAGAAGGCGATTCTTGTCGCTCCACCGGTTGGGCGTATGTCAGCCTGTAAGCCAGAGAAGATACCCATGCTTGTGATATTGGGAGAAGAGGATGAGATCGTTGATTCTGAGTCGACGGCAGCATTTTTCAGTTCTGCCGAAGTGCATACAATTGGTGCCGTTGATCATTTTTTTGTTGGTGCTGCGGGCGAGATACAAGCGAGAGTCGCGGGGTTTATGAATGGAGCTTAAAACTATCACCTACAATCTGGATGATGAGATAGCGACCGTTACCCTGAACCGACCCCACCGAATGAATGCTTGGACGGGCCGAATGCACACGGAGTATCGCTGGGTGCTGGCGAAGGCGAATGAGGATGATAAGGTCAGGGTTATTGTGATCACCGGCGCTGAGCGCGGCTTCTGCGTTGGTGCAGATAGCCAGGCCCTTGAAGGCCATGTCTCCAAAGGTGGATATGACCCTGGAACACCAGACCCACTGGCTGAACCGGGATTCGGTGTCAGGCAGGAGTTTGATGCCAGCTTTGCCTATCACTTTGGTCTGAAAAAGCCGGTTATTGCCGCCATTAATGGACCAGCAGCCGGGGTTGGACTGGTGCTGGCATGTTATGCGGACATAAGGTTTGCTGTGCCTAGCGTAAAATTCACGACCGCGCATGGAAAGCTGAATTTCCCGGCGGAATACGGCTTATCCTGGCTTCTGCCGAGGCTTATCGGGCTCACCAGAGCCAATGACTTGTTGTTGACCAGCCGTGTATTTTCCTCGGACGAAGCTTTTGATATGGGTATGATCAATCGTCTGGTTGAGCCGGAAAGATTACTGGCCGAAACCTATGCCTATGCAAAGCAAATGAAGGAGACAATATCTCCAGCATCTTTACGGGAAACCAAGTGGCAGATATACACGGATCAGCACCGTGATGTGGGCGACAGTGTTGCCGCTAGTGAAAAGCTCCTATTGGAGATGAGTCGTCACAGAGACTATGAAGAAGGTGTAGCAGCATTTTTAGAGAAACGTAAACCGAACTGGAGTGGAGAATAACGTTGAATGAAGTGACCAGGTCAGAGGAGGGGGACGGTTACGCGCTAGCTGAAGAGCCCTATTACTTGCCACTGTCTGATGAGGTGGAATTATTCAAGGCCGCCTACGAAGAAAGGCTCCCGGTCCTGCTCAAGGGGCCGACCGGGTGTGGAAAGACGCGCTTCGTTGAATATATGGCACATCGGCTCTACCGGGGAGGTGGCTCATCTGCGGATAGAAATGCAGTTGCCAACCCTCTGCAGACCGTGGCTTGTCATGAGGATCTATCCGCAACCGATCTGGTTGGTCGATACCTTCTCAAGGGTGAGGAAACCGTATGGCAGGACGGCCCCCTGACCCGGTCCGTAAAGGAGGGGGCTATCTGTTATCTTGACGAGATAGTTGAGGCGCGAAAGGATTCCACCGTGCTTATACATTCACTCACCGACCATAGAAGAATTTTGCCACTGGAAAAGCTGGGTACGATTCTTGATGCTCATGAGAACTTTCTACTGGTCATTTCCTATAATCCTGGCTATCAGAGCGTGTTAAAGGATTTGAAGACCAGTACGCGACAACGGTTTGTTGCCATTGACTTTGATTATCCTGGAGAAGAGCAGGAAACAGATATAATTTTCCACGAGAGCGGGGCGGGAAAAGATATTGCCGTTGAGCTGGCCATGCTTGGAGCCCGCATCCGAAATCTCAGGCATCATGGGTTTGACGAGGGGATAAGTACACGGTTGCTTGTCTACGCTGGGCAGCTAATTGTCCGTGGCGTACATCCCATTCGTGCCTGTGATGCTGCAATATGCCGCGCGGTATCGGATGACGTTGATGTGCAGCGCGCCATAGGCGAAGTGGTGAGCACGGTATTTCCTTCGGAATAGCCCGCAATGGTTGCATTCGATGAGGTCGTTAAAAGGCTGGCAAAGATAAACGGACAAACGGCGGGGCTGCTTGCGCAAACCATTGACAGTGTCTCTGGTGATGAGAAACATCGCCTGAAATGGGCCACCATGTGTGAGCATATGGCCGAATCCGGGTGGCATGCATGGGAATCTGCCGATGCCTATATCAAAGTCAGCCCTCTCATTAGCCGGTTTTATGGAATCAATGAGGTTCTTGAGCGTGGTGCTTTTGGGCTGGGCCTGTGCGGTCATTCCTTTGAACCAGCCCACAGCTATTTCGTCGGGTTGCAGGGGCTGATTCAATCTTCCGGGCCTGAAGGCAAATGGGAGAACCTGCGGCTTATTGAATCAACTGGCTCGATGGTCCAGCAGAAATATCAGCACGCATCAAAGCTGCTTGCTGCCTATCTCGCTGCAGGCTTTTTCGTTTTAAAGCGATACAAAATAGAGGGGGTATCTGCCTGGAGCGATCTGGTGCTCGCGATCGCCAGTCAGAAAAGGGTGGACCTGCTGAAGTTTCTGAAATTGAGTCATTCCAGAGTTCCCTGGACTGCAGCCCTGGAACTTCAGAAGGTGTCTGCGGATGCCAGCCTTAATTATATAGAGTCCTATCCTTCACTTGAACGAAAATACGGGCAGAGGTTGATTGAAGAACAGCAGCCCTGTTTCCTTCAACTGGCGGCTGGTAAACACTCCCTCGTGCCCTTCTTTGAAGTGCTGCAGTCTGCTGCATTGCCCGTTCGCGAAGCGACATTGCTCTTTCGACTGTTGCCTGAAATATCAGATGTAAGGCTTGCTACCTGCCTTATCGAACAGTGCAACTCTCTGCCACTGGGGAATTACAGGGTATTACGCGCATGGGTTCTGGCGGGGATGGAGGAACTTGGCAGCAATTTTGAAGCGGCGCTGGCCTTTTTCAGCCTTGAGTCCTCTCGCTCAATTGAACTGCTGGAAGAATTAAAGGGGCAGGTGAATTTTTCTGATTACAGGCGTGTGCTGCAGTTATATGCCGAAGCTATTTCAGGCAGGAAAATTAAGGTGGATGTTTCTGATGACGAAGATGCAGACTTTCGTGGTCTGGCTAGAACCGACGGTCTTTGTATATTTCTGCCAGATCATGTTGCCAGGTTTTCGGGTGTGGCAGAAAATTTTGGCTTCTACAAGCTGACCCTGCTGCATCAGATTGGATATTTTGAGTTTGGTGCCCTGGACAGAATCTCTGTCATTGAGCGTCAATTGGCTGCCTATGATGATGAATTGCTGGCCTATAAGCTGTTTACTATCCTCGAAGATGCCCGAATAGATTGGCGCCTCGAGAGGCGGTTTCGGGGCATTGCAGACTTGATAGGTTTTCAAAAGAACCAGGCGCTGCGGGCCAGGGTTGACAGGCCATTTTCGCGCAGGGGACAACTTCTGGAATCGCTTGTGCGCTATGGTCTCGGGGATGCAGGAAGCGAATTCGCACAACCAGAATATCAGGGTGATATTTCGGCCCTTTGTCGCTGCATGCAGAATCTGAATTCCGATTCTGCTGGTCCGGAGGATACGCTTAGTGTCGTCAGCAGGTGCTATGACATTATTCACAGCAGTATCGAGCCCACCGAATCCAGGGGCGATACCAAGGGGGAAAATGGCGAAGTACTGCCGGAGGAGTTACCGGCGCCGGTGGACTTTCATGGCGAGATGGACGTGAAACAGGCGGCCTTGAGTATTGAGCTTCTTGAGCTGGGCGAAGAACTGAAAGCGCAGTCTGATGAGGACATGATTGCGCTGGCGAGCATGATTGATCCCGAGAGCCTTAACATCGAAGAGATAACGATTGGCGAAGTGCAGGATGCAATGGCCATGCTGATGACGGACCTTGGCGATAGGGATGATGAGATTGAAGCTGTTGATGAAGAGGGTGGGGAAAAAAAACTCAAGGACTTGAAGTCAATGTTAGGTGAAATATCTAAGCAGGCGCGGGAGCATCATCAATTCCTCTACGATGAATGGGATCATGTGATAGATGACTACAGACTTCGCTGGTGTACGCTGTTTGAAATTCGGGACATGGAAGAAGTACCGGAATTCGTTGTTGATACCCTGGCTCGACATGGAGACCTTAGAAATCGGGTACGAAAACAGCTCAATATGCTGAAGCCGGAACTGTTGCGCAAGGTCAAGGGTGTGGTTGATGGTGATGAGATGGACCTGGAGCGAACGGTTGAATATGTCATCGACAGAAGGGCCGGCTTCTCTCCCCAGGAAAATATTTACGTGCAGCGACAGCGAAAAGATCGGGACGTGTCGGCTCTCTTTCTGCTGGACATGAGTGCATCGACGGATGACCCCATACCCGATCCGGATGCGGACTCTCATTTTGATGATGGCGAAGACGAGGATAGCTGGATGCTGCCCGCGGAACCGAAGGGAGAGAGGATCATCGACCTAGAAAAACAATCCGTAGTCCTGATGGCCGAAGCGTTGGAAGAACTTGGGGACAACTATTCAGTTTGCGGGTTCAGTGGGTATGGGCGTGAGCGAGTGGACTACTTTCTGTGCAAGGACTTCAAGGAGCCCTACGATGACAGGACAAGGGGGCGGATCGGTGGCATTGAGCCCTGCAGAAGCACTCGTATGGGACCTGCGATTCGTCATGCAACCCGTAGCCTGGTGAAAACCGACTCACGGATCAAAGCACTGATTATCATCAGCGATGGATATCCTCAGGACTTTGACTATGGCAAAGACAGGAGCAGTAAGGATTACGGTGTAAGGGATACGATGAAGGCGCTGGCGGAGGCCCGGCAGCAGGGGGTACAGTCTTTTTGCCTGACCGTAGACCCTTCCGGTCATGATTATCTTCGTGAGATGTGCCCAGATCAGCAATATATGGTGATCCAGGATATAACTCAGCTTCCTGACGAGCTGTCGAAGGTGTACAGGAGTCTGACCGGCTAGTTCATATCAGAAGAGATAACTTTCGAAGCGTAACGCGACACAGAAATAGTGTTAGATATAGAACTAAGGCACGCATGAAGGATCATCGAGCTTGCGCATGAGTCAGCTCGATGTTAGATAACGGACAATAGATAGCTAATATGCCCAAACCATCAACTTCGCGAACGCAGTATGTCTGGTACATGACTGGCTTGACCAGTTTTGTCATACCCATGGGTATTCAGGCAGTACTATTTCCCTGGCTGGTTGTAGTTCAGCTCCAGGAGAGTGCCAGTCGCCTCGGGATGGCACAAATGGCGACACAATTGCCCGGTCTGTTTCTGATTTTGTTTGGCGGCCTGCTTGCCGATCGTATTGATCAGCGAAAAATACTTATTTCGTGCCATATCGTCGCGGCAGCTCCCGCTGCAGGCCTGGCGTTGGCTGTGTACTACGGGCACCTGAGCTATCCAGTGTTGATTATTTATGCCCTGGTTATGGGCACCGTCGGCCCCTTTATGCAGCCAGCCAGAGATGGAATGCTGAATCGCATCGCCGGCGACGAACTGCAGAGAACGGTCACAATAACAATGGGGCTGACGTTTGGTGCCCAGATATTTGGCTATGCGGCTGCAAGTTTTGCGGACAGAATTGGTGCCGTAACAATACTGGCGCTTCAGTCTGCGATTGTTCTTAGTGGAGCATTTATTTGTTTGAAACTGACGCCTTCCAGGCCGCTTGCACATGATTCGGCGGGAAAATCCAGGATTACTCAGATTAAAAGTGGCTTGCGCCTGGTACTGGGATCCAACCGTATGCTGCCGGCACTGATAATGATAGCGGTGACGAGTTTCTTTTATGGTGGTAGCTTCTTTGTGCTCAACCCACTTATTGTGAGGGATATTTATGGCGGTAGCGCGGTAGACATATCGCTGTGCTATGGCATGTTTATGTGCGGTACAATCGTGTCGACCATACTGCTGGTAACATCGGGCGGGCTGCATCTGCAAGGGAAGGGTATGTTGCTGGCCGTATTTTTTGGCGGTTTCTGTTTGCTCCTTGCAGCTTTGAAACTATCATTTTATGGATATCTAGCTGCGCTCTTCATTTGGGGCATGTGTGGCGGAGTTTCCCTGAGTATGGGGCGCACCATCATGCAGGAATCAGCACCGCGTGATCATCTGGCCAGGGTGATGTCGATATTTTCGCTGGGTAACATTGGTGCCATGCCCCTGGGTACGTTCACAATGGGCTTCTGTGCAGCGCAAATCGGTTCGCTTGCCAGTCTCATTGTGGCGGTGGCAGGTGTCTGGCTGGTGGCGACGATCGTCTGGGTAAAGACGGATCTCGCCACACTTGAGCCACTGTCGATACCCATGGATTAAACTGATTGCTAAGGAAATGGAGCTATGAATTGTAGTGAGAACTACGTGACCGTAAATGGCGTCAGCCTCTGCTGGTTTGAGTGGGGTAGTGAATTCAGGGAAGAAGGCACGATTCTGCTGGTGCATGCAACTGGTTTCCATGCCCGCTGCTGGGACCAGGTTGTAAATCACCTGTCGGGCAAAAATGTCATTGCTATTGATGTTCGTGGGCACGGCCGCAGTGACAAGACGCCACCTTTCAACTGGGATGCATTCGGCGCCGATCTCGTGGAGTTCCTGGCGAAATTTGAGCTGAACAATATTGTTGGCGTCGGTCATTCCATGGGTGGTCATGTCGTGAGCCAAACCGCAGCTAACGACGTATCCAGGTTTACCCGGCTACTTCTGATTGACCCCGTCATAGTATCACCAGAAGCCTATGTACAGCATGAAGAGGGGCCGCCCGCCTGGTTCAATGATGCTACCGAACATCCTGTGGCTAGGCGGAAAAACTATTTTGCCGATGCTGATGCCATGTTCAATAATCTTCATGGCCGAAGTTCCTATGCCGTGTGGAGAGATGATGTGTTGCGTGACTATTGTGAGTATGGTCTGAACGACAATCCTGAGGGTGACGGTTATGTTCTTAGCTGCCCACCAGAAATTGAGGCTTCAATTTATATTCAGGCAGCCGGAACCAATATATCCGATCAGATTCGCCACGTCGATATACCGGTCAGAGTTTTACGCGCCAAACCCCGTGACCCGAACAGCATGGAAATGGATTTTACAACCTCTCCCACCTGGCCAGAACTGGCGAGCCAGTTTAAATTGGGAACAGATGTCTTTCTCCCGGAGCTCACACATTTCATGCCCATGCAGGATCCTGCCCTGATCGCTAACCATATCCTTCATGAAAAAATGGAAGTTTGAGTGAGATTAAACCCTTCGTGGGCGTTTGTTCGTGGGATTCTCGCTGAATTGTACTCGTGATTTGAGTCAGCTTATTTGCATTAGCCACCAGTCTGGACTAAAACACTAAAGACAATTAAGCCATACAAGGGGTCAAGTTATGGAAGTATCTACAATTGTGTTTCTGGTTGTTGTCGGAGTACTGCTTATCTGGGCGGTCACAATCTATAACCAGCTTGTTTCGTTGAAGAACCGCTACAAGAATGCCTTCGCCCAAATAGAGGTACAACTGAAACGACGTTATGACCTGATACCCAACCTGGTTGAGACTGCCAAGGGCTACCTCGAACATGAACGGGAGACCCTGGAAGCCGTTATTAAAGCTAGAGATATGGCGGCCTCGGTTCTTGCGGATGCCGCCAGGGATCCCGCAAATGCTTCAGCAATAACAGAGTTGGCCGGTCAGGAGCAGGTACTAAGTGGCGCACTGGGAAGGTTCAATGTCGCTGTTGAAGCCTATCCTGATCTGAAGGCCAATGAGAATATGATTCAGTTGAGTGAGGAGCTGACCAGCACGGAAAATAAGGTCGCATTTGCCCGCCAGGCGTTCAACGATCAGGTCATGAGCTACAACACCTATCGTCAGTCCTTTCCCCAGGTTGCGCTTGCGGGCACCTTCGGGCACGGACAGGACGCCACCTTGCTTGAGTTCGCTGACAGTGAAGCGATTCAGAGTGCGCCAAGCGTGTCTTTCTGAGAAGACGTTTCAGCCGTAACCAATGAATTTCTTTGAATCACAGGATGTAGCAAGGCGGAATACAAGATTTCTCATGTTTCTTTTTTTCCTCGCGGTGCTGTCACTTGTGCTCCTGACGAATCTGCTGGTGCTGGTGATGATCAATTACGGGGACACCGGTGCTGTGATGAGGGAACAGCTGAACTATAGCTGGCAACTTTTCGGGGCTGTATCCCTGGGTGTTGTGACGCTAATCGGGGTCGCCAGTCTGATTCGCCTACAGACGCTGAAAAGAGGAGGCTCGGTCATCGCAGAAATGATGGACGGCATTCTCCTGGTGGACGCGGGAGATGACTATAACAAGCAGAAACTGCTCAACTGCGTGGCGGAAATGGCCATTGCATCCAGTATCCCGGTCCCGCCCGTTTACCTTATCCAGGACCCTGCGATCAACGCATTTGCTGCTGGGTATTCCAGTGGTGATGCGGTTATCGGCATTACCACGGGCGCTATAGAGAACCTGAACAGGGAGCAGCTTCAAGGGGTAATCGCCCATGAGTTCAGCCATATCTTGAACGGCGACATGAGGCTCAACATCCGCCTGATTGGCGTACTGCATGGAATACTGGTGCTCGCCCTTGCGGGGCGCATGATCCTATATTCCGGTAATAGAAGGAGCCGTAATAAGGATGGGGGCGGGCTGCTGGCCCTAGGTATTGGCTTGCTGGTCATTGGTTACATAGGTCGCTTTTTTGGCAACCTGATCAAGGCTGCTGTCAGCAGGCAAAGGGAGTACCTCGCTGATGCTTCTGCAGTCCAGTTCACCCGGAATGCGGATGGTATAGCGGACGCCCTTAAGCGAATCGGTGGTTACGAAACAGGTTCGATTGTGGCGAATCCAGAGAGCGAAGAATTGAGCCATGCCTTCTTTTCCCAGGGTGTCAATTTCATGCTGGGCAACCTGTTTGCAACGCACCCGGATCTCGAGGACAGGATTCAGAGGATTGAGCCCCGCTGGAGCGGCAAGTTTCTAGCTGAAACGGTTCCGGAGCCCCAGGGTGGCGACGGTGGGCAGGATCACGTTATGGGTTTTGCTTCCCAAGGAGTCAAGGTGGACCCGGAGGTTTTGGTCAGCCAGGTTGGTAATCCGGATGTTGGTCATCTGCTACTGGCAAGGCAGCTTATAAAAATGATTCCGGCTAAGTTTCGTGAGGCTGCCAACGAACCCTATTCATCTCGTGCACTTGTTTATCTCATGCTACTTGATGGGGACGAAGAAGTTAGGAAGGTGCAGCTGGATCATTTACGTGATACGGCGGACCTGTCCGTGTTTGATTCACTCGAAGCGCTGCTCGCTTGTCGGTCAGACCTGAAGCGGGAGATGTGCCTGCCAATTCTGGAGCTGAGCATGCCCACGCTTCGACAGCTAACATTCAAGCAGTATCAGCTGTTTATGAGCAATATCCGGGTCCTGATCGAGGCAGACAATCGCATCAGCTTATCTGAGTGGTGTCTGCAGAAGTACATCAGCAAGCACCTGAAAGAAGTATTCGAGAAGGCGCATGGAGAACCAAAATACAGGAATATGGGTAAGCTAAAGGCGCACTGTGCAGTATTGCTGTCGATGCTGGCCTACTGTGATCGCAAATCTAGAATCGAGCCGATGGAGGCATTCTCTTTAGGGAGTGCCGAACTGGGCGTACCTATCGCGCTCCTGGAGAAATCCCAGTTGAGCTTTAACAAGCTTGATGCAGCATTGGATACGCTGGCTGTGCTGCACCCCCTGAAAAAGCCGAAGCTGTTAAAGGCCTGCATAAAGACGATAGCTGCCGATGGTATCGTTAGTGTCGCCGAAGCTGAATTGGTTCGTACCGTCGCAGACTCACTGGATTGTCCGATTCCGCCTATTTCAGCATAAGTGGATCCAGGTCGTAGCAGCTTGGTTTTTATCTATGACCTTTGCCTGGACAACTGTCTTTTTTATTAGTGGAACAAGGATGCATTTTTAAGCATGTAGGCTGGCCCATGTATACCGTTGATCGCTGCATTTTCACCATAGAGTTGTTCCTTTAACTGCCCATAAGCATCACGATTAGCGCCAAGCCGTGATAGCTCCTGGGCTTTGCTCATCGCTGAGCTAAGCAACTGGTCCTGCTCGTCAATATGTTGAACGATTCCTGCAGCCAGCGCCTCTGGCCCAGTCCAGCGCTTGGCCAGCTGTACCGTTTGAAAGAAGGCGCTCATCGGTATTTTGTGGCGGAATAATGCCAGCTCGGGGTTTGGTATGGTTAGACCCAATTCGATTTCATTTGCACAGATGAAACCGCGGTCAGCCCGCATACACCTTATGTCATGACATAGGGCTAACATAAAACCGGCGCCAAATGCGTGACCATTAACGGCACAGACCGAGGGCATGGGTAGCGTTATCAGCCTCCCCATCAGTGCCATGTATTCGTCTCCAAAAACGTCCCGATCTCCACCCGGGTGATCACCTGTCGCGCTATACCAGTCAAGGTCCAGCCCGTTGGAGAAAAATTTCGGGTTGGTGGAGGTGGTAACCAAGGCTGCAGGACCAGTCGAATTCTCTACTTCGTCCAATGCTTTTGAAAATTCACGGACGAAGGTAGTGTTCCAGCGATTTTCACCCGCGTTCATGTTCAGGACGAAGACGTCATACTCGTGCGTCAGTTCAATCATTTGGTTCCTGATTGTCGGTGATAAAAGTGGAGTGTACCTGAGATGCTAAATCGCCACTATCACCCTGGTTAATATGGGCACACAGTTGGAGCCTGCCTACTTATCTTTGCTCCGTGTTTTTGATACTGTAGCCCGGTGCCGAGCTGCCCTGCATGGTGTGCAGGACTGGCTCAGGATATTCTAGATATAAGGATGAGGAGATTACAGACATGCCCCTAGTTTTGAATGAAGAGCAGAACATGCTCAAGGATGCAGCCAAAGACTTTTGTACCACTAATACGCCCATCACGCAGATGCGCCGATTAAGGGACGAAAAAGATGCGGACGGATTTGACCGTGAATCCTGGCAGCAGATGGTGGAACTCGGCTGGGCTGGTATTACTATTCCTGAGGATTTCGGTGGTCTTGGTTTTGGCTATATGGGAATGGGCGTGGTCATGGAGGAGTGTGGCCGTACCTTAACCTGTTCTCCGCTGTTGGCTACCGCGGTTGGTGCCTGTGCAATTGTTCAGGGTGGAACCGACGCTCAGAAGTCAGAGTTATTGCCCAAGGTGGCTGGCGGGGAACTGCTGCTGGCTGTCGCACTTGAAGAGACGCCTCATCACAATCCATACGGAGCTGCCACAAGCGTGGAGAAATCTGGGGATGGTTACAAGGTAACGGGTAGCAAGAAGTTTGTACTGGACGGACATGTAGCGGATAAGATTATTGTCGTCACCAGGACATCGGGAAGTGCGGGTGACCGGGATGGTTTGACACTGGTTATGGTTGACCGGGATTCTGTGGGTGTCGCGGTGACACGAACTATTATGGCCGACAGCAGGAACGCAGCAAATATTGAATTTGATAATGCTGAGGGCGTGTTGCTGGGTGAGGAGGGTGAGGGTGCTGCTGTCCTCGATATCTCGCTTGATACAGGCAGGGTTCTTCTTGCTGCAGAAATGCTTGGCGGCCTGCAGGAATGTTTTGAGCGAACCGTTGAGTATCTGAAGGTGCGAGAACAGTTTGGCGTTCCCATCGGCTCATTTCAGGCGCTGAAGCATCGTGCAGCAGATATGTTCTGCGAGGTTGAACTGTCAAAGTCCGTCGTACTTGAAGCCCTTTCTGCACTGGATGAAGGTTCAGACGAAACGGCCGAATTGGCTAGCCTTGCCAAGGCGAGGCTCAATGACACCTACAACCTTGTCAGTAGTGAGGGTGTTCAGATGCATGGTGGTATAGGTATGACAGATGAATATGAAATCGGCTTTTTCCTGAAAAGATCACGCGTCTGTGAGCATACCTTTGGCAACAGTGCTTTTCATCGGAATCGATATGGTGAGTTGCAGGGTTACTAGAAACCGAAGGGATGGTTTACTTTGACCGTCTCTGGATTCCCGCTAATCCTTGGGACAGTAAATATCGTAGAGTGTTGATATTCGCTGCTTCTCCTTCTTTTAGGGAGTAGTAGACGACCTGCGCATCCCTGTGTGAGTTGACTACGTTTTCGTGCCGCATACGTGCCAGGTGTTGGGAGACGAGCGACTGGCTGATGCCAATAGAATTGGACAGGTCACCCACGGACCGTTCCTCTATTTTTAACTCACAAAGAATCATAAGCCGGTGGGGGTGCCCCAGGAGTTTCATCATTTCACTTGCCCGCTGTGCAACCCAGGGCTACCTGCGGTTTCTCAGTCATAGAATTGAAGGGATAATTGAAAAAGATGGTGACCTGGCGGACGCCTACGCGATAGATCAGTCTGACTACGCCCACCTGAATACATTTCAGGAACTGGCTGCTAAGAATGTAGGTCGGCTGTTTCAAACCATGGAAATGGAATTCTTTTAAGATGCGAATGATCTGTTTAGTAGCTCTGCTGTGGATTAACCATACATACGCGGCACCTATTGAAGCTGTCAGCAATCTTGCAGCCGAGAGTATGCGGGCCGTAAGTGAGGGCAGGGTTTATCTGCTCTATGTTTCTCGAATGGCGTGTCCCTATTGCACTCAGCTGGAGCAAGGCGTTCTTTCACCCACGCTCAAAAATGATGGCTACCTGCCCCTGGTAGATCTGCGTGAGCTTGCCTGGGAGGCCGAGAAGGTTGTAGATTTTGATCAGCAGGTTCGGGGAGCCGCTGAGATTATTACCCGCTACAAGGTTATGGGCACGCCAACACTGCTGTTTTTGGGTGTCCAGGGAAACGAGCTGGTGAGTCGAATCACCGGTTATCAATCCGAAGACTTCTATTGGTACTACTTTGATGAAGCAATTGAGAATGTCTGGATAGAATTGGAAGGGAGGTAGCCCCTCGAAAACCAAAGTCGGCAAGAGCTGGCTGATTTGCCGGCGCCTGTTTCCCATCGGTTATAGTGAAGGGCATGCTTATGCTTAGGTCCAACTCTTTCTTGTACCTGTTTGGTCCCCCTTGTACATTACAGGTTCAGCATACTGAGGAGGCTCCCCGTGCCGCTCATTGATACATTGTTTCCCCTAGGAATAGCGCACTACCTCGTAGGCGGAATATTTATTGGCCTGGGTGTAAGTTTTCTGTTTATTTCCACTGGCCTGATCGGTGGTATGAGCAGCCTCTTTACCACAACCTTGTCCTATGTCTCCAGTTGGAGTTACTTCAACCAGGAATCATTCATTTCCAGTCGAAACTGGCGCCTGGTTTATGCAACCGGACTTATCATTGGTGCGGCACTCTGGTGTTTTTTCATCGGAGAATCCTTTCAAACATCCGTGAACTGGTGGCAGCTGAGTCTGGGTGGATTCATCGCTGGATTTGGAGCAAGACTTTCGAACGGTTGCACTTCAGGTCATGGGATCTGTGGTCTCGCGTCTATGCAGCTGCCATCGTTGCTGGCAGTAATCATATTTCTATCATCTGCCATGGTCTCTGCTGCCATTGTAAAAATGTTGGGGGGTGTGTAATGAAAATATCCTCTTTGGCCTGTGTGTTGATTGCCGGTATTTTATTTGGCTTTGGGCTTTCTTATGCTTCGATGATCAGTCCTGAAGTTGTCCTTTCTTTCTTGCGGTTTGAAGATTTTGGACTGTTGTGGGTGTTGGGCGCTGCCTCTTTCGTCACTTTTCTTACCTACCAGCTAGTGCCCAGGGTGATGAGCAAGCCTCTTCTGGAATCAGTGTTTGGAGTGCACCCATCGGAGATGAGCAGAAATACTCTGGTGGGTGCTGCAATTTTTGGAATTGGCTGGGGTATTTGTGGGGTCTGTCCCGGGCCAGCGATAGCCGGCCTTGGTGCTGGCAATTGGCCGTTGGCGATTACCCTGGCTTCGGTATTTGCCGGTGCCTTTGTCCAGGGTCGAATTAGTGATGTACCCCCTGTGGGGGAAGACCAATAAAAAAGCCCCACTGTTAAGCGGGGCTTCCGGTTTTCACGTGTCTTCCGAGTAAGTACTTCACAACTCCAAGCACCCTTAAAGAGTTTTGACCTTGGCGTTTTTCGTACGTTGGCAGATTTAGGTGTCCGCCTTAGTGGGGGCTTACTAGACCCTTAAAATCACTATACGCTCTCTCGGATGGATTGTTAAAGACCGATTATTTCTCAACAGATTCTGTTTAGAGTTTCCGGAGATAATGAAACCACTACTGGTTTTGCTGGCGTTGGTTTTTGTGATTCTTATCGTTCTCCATTACCTGCTGGACACTTTTCTGCGCGCGGAGTTCGGGGCAACATGGACCGACTGTTCGGCGGCCTTCAATTGAAATGGCTGGTGCTCCATGCTTTATCCCTACTGAACTAGATGCTGAGATTATGCGGGCAAGGGGTAGTGATTTTCACCTGAGTTCACCGCCATCGCAGCCTTGCGTACACTCAAGTCGTACAGGTATTCAAATAGTCCTGATTGCCCTAAACCGTTGATATCAAAGACCCCACTGGGAATGAGATTTCGGCAACTGAACGAACTGCAAAGATCCTGTTGCCGGCATCTCTCCTTGAGAAGGATGAAGAGGAATAGCCACATTCCACGATCAGAGGCTCTCAAGGTCAGGTTTTAGAAATAGAATCTCAGGCTGGCGTAAATCGTATCGGGATTGGTGCCGTATTCTGATCGGAGCAGCGGTATTCCTGGCGCGACTACCGTGAGTTCATCACCAAGGAAATGGTAAAAACCAAAATCCATGTAGAGGTCTCCCATCACATTGTACTCAGCGGATAGTGATATGAATGCCGAGTCATCACCAAGGTTATAGATTGCCTGGGTTGTTAGTGCCCACAGGGGTGACAGTTGAAGGGTGAAGGAGGGCATGAGGTAGTCTTCACCCAGCATAAATATTCCGCCCCGCTGAAAGGGCAGGGTTGTCAGCAAGGCCAGGTATTCTTCTGGCTCATCTGAGCCGGCCCCATTGTGATGGTATTCGATCATGGCAAAAGAATTCTCTGTAAAGGCGTAGTCCAGCCCGACGGATGTACGCCAATAGTTGAAGTCACCGTTTACATTGGCGTGCTCGAGCCAGAAGCCGAAATCTCCAAGGGCGGTTTGAATGCCTGCGCCAACCAGGGTCTGTTCGGCAAAACGTGTAAAGGTGAATTGCAGGTCTTTGCCTCGTACATTGCCCTTTAGTTGCAGGAAGGCTGCTGAGTTTTCCGCCTTGCCATCTTCTCCAATGACTAATCCAAAATCAAACTCACCAAGCTCTCCGATGGGAGCTTGAAAACGGATTGCATCAACGCCCATCCGGTATTCCTGGTTAAATGTTTGCAGGTTGAAGGGCAGGAATATGTCCGTTGGATTGATAATTCGTGCTGAACCAAATGAAATCGCCTGCCTGCCGATAGTCAGGTCTCCCCGAGAAAATTGCCACTGGATATTGAATCGATCCAGGTTTTGATACACCTGATTCTTCTGGGACATGCCGGAAAGGCTGGTTTGCAAATCCGTTAACCGGTAGCTGTCGCCGACAACCGAGAAGGTTGGGCTATCGACGGGCTGGCGTCGGGAGAGCAGGACAGGGCTTATTTCATAATGGATTTGCCAGACTGCCTTGCCAAATTTCTCCCACATAAGGCGAACACTGTTCTGTGACTGATAGGTTTCCTGCGTGGATAGTGCGGTCGTATTTATCCCGTCCTGTGCAACTGCGAAGGACTTTAGATAGCCTGCAAAATTTGAATCAGCGTGAGCACTGAACGATGTTGTCAGTAATATTGTCAGTGATGTCGCCAGCAGGCACCAGCTAAGAATCAGTTTGCTAGTCACGCCTGTTTACGTTCATTACGCTCAATTTTTCCGTCGTGTAAATGGATGAGACGGGTGGCACGGTCCATAATTTTTTCATCGTGGGTAGAGAAAATGAAAGTCATGTTTTGGGTTTGGTTGAGTCCGCGCATTACCTCCAGCAGGCTGATGCCTGTTTTTGAATCTAAGTTAGCAGTGGGCTCATCCGCAAGAATGATATCCGGTTTTGATGCCATTGCGCGGGCTACTGCGACCCTTTGCTGCTGGCCACCAGATAACTGTGCAGGCCGGCGGTCACCAAGATCATCGAGGCCAACCATGTGCAACATCTCTCGAACCTGTTTTGCTCTTTCTCCGGCGGGAACGCCCTGCAACAGCATGATGTATTCGATATTTTCTGCTGCGGAGAGTACAGGGATGAGATTGTAGGACTGAAAGATAAAACCGATATGGTCACGCCTGAAATCAGACAACTCAGCGCCAGACATGTCAGCAATGTTGACACCTGACAATTCGATGATGCCACTATCAGGGTTGTCCAGTCCTCCAATCAGGTGAAGCAATGTCGTTTTACCGGATCCTGATGGTCCAATGATTGCTGTGAATTCACCTTCTTCGATTGTAAGGGAAACGTCCTGCAGTGCATTCACCCGGGTTTCGTCACTGCCGAAGAAGCGACATAATCTTTTTGTTTCGATCACACTGTTCATTCTATTTCCTGGATGGGTTTCCTAAAGTGAGCGTTGTAGCGCCGTTGAGGGAACAATTCGGGCAGCAAAGATTGCAGGGTAAAGGGCTGCGGTGACCGTCAGCAGAATCACATATATTGGAAATTTGATGAATTGATCCAGCGCCAGTTTAGTATTCATGTTTCCATCGAGGACCACGCCTGAGACCTCCATCCTACCCATTGGTATGCCATTTTCCGCATAGTAGCTACCCAGACCAAAGCCAAGAATAGCACCGAAGAAGCAACTGATCAGGCCAAGGAAAAGTGCTTCATACAAAACCAGCAGTATGATCTGTCGTGGCGTGGTTCCTATAGCCTTGGCCACACCAAATTCATAGATACGTTCATAAATTGACATGAACATCGAGTTGACGACGCCCAGAGAGGCAAGCAGGAAAAGGATCATGCCAGCAATCAGGGTCGTGTAGTTCGTCATCTCCAGCATTGCGCCTAGGGATGGTTCGAAATCCAGCCACCCCAGCGCCTCAGTTTTTCCATCATTGAGTGACTGGTACAGGGTGAGTTCGCGGTTCTTTGCGTCTGCCGCACGCTTGAAACGCACGGCAATCTGGTGAATTTTGCGTTCCATGGCAAGTAATTGCTGCGCCTTGTCCAGGTTGATGAAGACGATGTTTTCATCAAGTTCGCGTGGGCCAAACTCGAACATACCGGTGACTCGAAATAGTTCTTGTGCAATTTCCCCGCTATCTACCTCCGCCGCCGTGACTACGATCCGATCGCCCAGCTCAACTTCCAAAAGCTCAGCCATGGGCTTGCCGATAAGAATTTCCCGATCATCACCACTGAGGTACTTTCCTTGGACAATCGCATCCTTTATTTTGCTGACGCCTGTTTCTCTCACCGAATCAACGCCGTATACCAGACCGCCCACTGCATTGTAGCTTGATGCAAACATTCCTCCGGCCATAACCCTTGGGGCGTATTCAGCCACGGCACTATCTTGATCAATGATGTCGAATATGGAGTCAGGTTCTTTGAGGTAGAGGTCCACGTCAAGATTTTCGAGGAATCCTTTCCTGTGGATCTGGGCCTCCCCGGCCAGCGTGTGAGTAATGCTGCCGATCATTACGTCCACCATACCCAGGACCATTCCGTCTGTAAGTATGAGGGCTGCCAGCGAAAAACCTATTAAAGTACAGGTCAGGACCGTTCGCCTGGTATTTCTGAACAGGTTTCTCCAGGCCAGTTTTATGGTCAACATGCTTTTAGCATCCCGTACTTTAAGGGGCGTGTTGGGGTGGCACCGGATAGTCGCATCCTAGTGACTCCCCAACGCATCGCGGGGCAGAATATGTGCGGCACGGAATCCTGGTGGGATACTCACCACCGCTGAGAAAGCAAAAATCAGCCACATGGGTGTTGTGAAAACATACCAGGAGAATTCACCAGTCATATATTGAAATTCGATGCCACTCATATCAATTGGTTCCGGCAGTAGCAGACCGACATAGGTAAACCAGGTGATCAGTGGAATACTAAGGACAATACCGATACTGATGCTGATGCTGGCGAGAAGCATCGTCTCAAGGAAAATCATCTTGATGATTTCCAGCGGCCTGCTGCCGATCGCCCGCAGAACACCAAACTCCCGAGTACGCTCAAGTACTGACATCAATACAGTATTCAGGACGCCGACAAATACAATGAAGATGATGATTCCGAGGGCAAATCCATTTGCCTGTTTATCGGCCTGCATTGTTCGATAAAAGGTTTCTTCTATTTTCTGCCATGGGGAAACATCCAGCTCTGGCATTTCATCCTGTAGAATTTCCGCGACGGTCTTATTGTCATCTTTGTTTTCAACGATGATGGCGTACTCGTGGACGTCTGATCCAAGGCTCAGAAACATCTGTGCCGCACCGAGGGGCAGGTAAACGCCGAGCCGATCGTAGGAGGTCCGGTTGCCTACGATAGCGCTTATGATGAAGATGTCGTTTGCGATGGAACCATCAGCACCCTGTGAAATCAGGACTATCTCATCACCGATATCAAGATGCAGTATGTCAGCAACTCCCTGGCCTATCATGGCTTTGAAATAGCCATCGTTATCTGGATTCGCATCGAAGTAATCACCTTTCTGAACTTTTTGTGCCAGGCGTGATGTTTTCGGTTCCTGCTCCACGTCGACGCCCAGGACACGCACGGGGGATGTTTTGTTCCCAGCGTAGGCCAGGGCGGGCGCGAAGACTCGAGGAGAAAAGCTGCTTACATGTTCACTGTTGGCAAGAATAGTTTCCAATGCTTCCCGATTATTGATGGTCTTATAGATTTTTGGTCTTCGCAGGTAGTTGTCCCTGTGGATCTGGATGTGCCCGGTGTGATCGAGAGTGAACATGTCGATGATATTGCCGTAACTTCCTTCTATCAGTGAGAATGACAGGGAGCATAGAATGTACCCGCCTGCCATACTGAGTCCGGTGAGCAGAGACCTGCGTTTCTGGCGCAATATATTTCGGAACGCGATTTTTAGAATCAGCACCTGCTCTACTCCTCTAAAAACGGCTTTTAAGGTTGCGCAGGGAAAATGTCTGCTGGTTCACTGCAGGCGGGTTAAATACCAGCTCGTCATAGATGATAAGCGTTCGGTAACCTTCCTTTCGCAGGGGGATCATTTCCATGATAGATGGCATAAGCTTGCCATCAAACTCCTTTGGCTCCTTGAACTCCAGGCGTCGAATCATGTTATCTTCATCGTCGAAAAAAATCTGTGCCATTGGTAATAGTGGTGACTTACTGACAATATATTCGATCTTGCCCCATACCGTTACTGTTTGCTCCCTGGGAGTAAGGGTTACTTGGTATTGATCCTCCGTTTCGACCAGCGATAGATTGTAGGCATCAATCAGTGTGGTCTCTTTAACCAGGTCATCGTTGGTGAAATCACTGCCCATCCATGAACCCATCATCATGGAAGGTGGCACCTTGATGACCTTATTGATTTTTGGGAAGTAGTTCCACATTTCCTGGTCACGTTTCAGCGTCGCAATGCCGCGGTCTTTTTTGGGTGACAGAAAGCGGAAGAACGCAAACTCCTGGCCAAGACTCTGCCCTTCCATCTTCAGCAAGCGCTCATACTGCGGTGTCTCAATTTTCATTGTGATGATTGAACTGCTGGAATCTCCACGATGCAGCTGTTCCATTTTTTTGATCACCTGCCGCGCCCTAGTCTCGTTATCGGGTTCTTTATCAAGAACCGCTGAGGGCTCTGCCGCCAGGGATGGGGTCAGCAGCAAGCTGAGTGTGATGAATAGAAAACGATGTGGTACTTTCATTCAATAACTTCCCGGGTTAATGCTTGTCGTGAACTCCACAGGCTGGTTGCACTCTGTGCAATTCCAGTCGTTTTATTTAGCTGGTAGCTGTATTGTGGTTCATTTCGATTCATAAGAACAACAAATTGTGGTCGTGAAAATTCCGCGGCGACGGTTTCAGGTTCGGGCAATCATTCCTACCATGCGGCGAACATGGGCAGGGCTTTCCGTTTCAAGCAGGCGTATGCGAGGGCAAGGTATATGGAAACTAACGATGGTTGATTACCGGGCTCTCGGTTCCACTTTACTGAGACTGTTCATTTTTTTCATTCCAGTGCCTGTCCTGTCTTCTGATGCAAACCCTTTTGAAGACTTGGAGGAGAAACTGCTCGGCGCAGAGGGAATATCGATGAATTTCGAGCTGAGCTCTGACGGTGCCGTAGTGTCCTCCCTCACTGGTTCCTTGAGCCTGTGCCGTGGAAATAGGGCCTCGATTCGATCCTGGGGGCAGGTTTTCGGGCAGAAAGAGCGGATCTGGGCCTCTCGGACAAAGGGCTGCCGGTGAGCCGGTCACAGACTGTCTATTTTGGCAGTGAAGAGATGGAGGTAGTGGAAACCTACACTGACCTGTCGCTGATCTGTGAAATGTAGCTCAGCATGAAGTAGGATTCGAAGCTGATTCCAGGCCTGCTATATATTCCGAAAGTGAATCTAATTTATTCGAATAGACTCTATTAACAAAAGAATGAGAATATATAAAATGCTGTCAAACATTAAATATGAAGAACTACCATGTGTATTTGCAACCATACCTGCGATGAGCCAACTGAAATACCCTTCAGGGGCCTGTCAAACCGGCCACGATTGTTCCAGTGGACGACTATTGTGCTGCTGGCATGTTGGGTTTTGATTGTCGCAGTAGCTGGTAATAATGCCCAGGTGGAGGAGCGCGAGGTGTCCTTGCCACCGCTGCAGAGCTTCATAGAGAGTTTCTAGCCATTCATCATAGCCCTTCGTCAGCGCAACCGCAGATCAGCGAACAGTGCTTAAACTGGTCCATAAAGAATTCGATAAAACAGCGAACCTTCGATGGCAGGTGCCTGCCAGATGAATAGACCACATGTATGCCCATCGCACCTGGCTGGTAGTCAGGCAGAATTTCGACCAGTTCGCCACCGGCGATAGCATCTCCAATCAGCCAGCGGGGACCGCGGCTTATGCCCAGGCCCGAGATCAGCGCTGTACGCATTGCCTCCGTGTTATTAGTCGAAAGGTTTCCATCAACCCTCACATAGAGGGGTTTGCCCCCTTCCTGAAAAGCCGTTTCTTCGCGCCTGCCGGTGTCTGAGTAGACGATGTAATTGTGATCCCTGAGATCACTGGGGTGTTGAGGGGTGCCGTTTCTTTTGAGATATTCGGGTGAAGCAACGGTCACGATAGGGCTTGAGCACAGTTTTCTGGCGATAAGGTTGGAATCAGGCAGGTCACCCATCCTGAATGCAACATCGATGCCTTCTTCAACCAGGTCGACTACCCGGTCATTCAGCCGCAAATCGACCTTAATATCCGGGTACTGGTCAAAAAAGGCCTGCAACCTTGGCACGATATGCAGCCGGCCAAAGGCAACGACGGCGCTGACCCGGACCAACCCCTTGGGTTGAGTCTGCAACTGACCGACAACCTGCTCTGCTTCCTCTACATCCTGCAGGATTGCGACACATCTTTCATAGTAGTCGGTTCCGGTCTCGGTGAGCCGCAGACTCCGGGTGCTGCGGGTTAGTAATTTAGCTCCGAGCCACTGTTCCAGTTCAGCAACGTTCTTACTGATCGTGGGCTGGGTACTGTTGAGTTCCTTGGCAACTGCTGAAAAACTACCGGTTTCCACAACCCTGACAAACATATTCATTGCGGACAGTCTGTCCATCGTCTACCTATTCCAACTGAGAATAAAGTGTATTAAAAAGAAGTAAGTTAACAAAGCAATGTGAATATAATATATTGCGCTTAAGAGTAATACACCCAGTAAAAGTGGGGGTGTCGAGGCTGGGCAGGCTGGAACGGTTCGTCCGGAATGGGAAGGCCGAGATCGTCTGACAACCAGAATCAATGATGGTGCCTATGGTAGAAACCAGTTTTATCGACAAACTTGCGCAGCTCCGTGCAACCAGCTGCCAGGATCTGCCGACGCCAGAGTTGGCGGTACTTACTCGGACAACCGCAAGGCTTAGGCGCTGCGGTATTCTGAACAAGTGCCTGCAGTCAGGTGAAACTGCGCCGGACTTTTCCCTTGTTAACGCAGATGGCGAAAATGCTCGCCTTTACGATCTGCTGGATAGGGGACCGGTCGTTCTCAATTTTTTTAGGGGTTTCTGGTGCGCGTTTTGTAGTACTGAACTTGAGGCCTATGCAAAGATTCAGCAGGAACTTGATCGCCTGGGTTGCCACTACCTAGCGATTTCACCGCAAAAGCCTGCGGCTGAGCAGGAGCAGGCAAAGAACTGGCGGATAATTTTTGACAAGGACAATGAAATTGCTGAACAGTTCGGCATTGTTTACTCGCTGGAAGAAGATGAAATCAAACTGTTTACCAGTTGGGGACTGCGAATTGACCAGGTAAACGAAACGGGTAAGTGGGAATTGCCCCTGGCAGCAACCTTCATCGTTACGCGAGAGCGAACGATTGGGTATGAATTTATCGATGTGGATTTTCGAGCCCGCTGCTGCCCGGACGCGCTTATTGAGGAGATTAAGCCCTTCTGTTCGAATCAGCCTTGAGCTGCCTTCAACAGGCAGATTAAGGCCAATTGGCCTTTGAAAAGCCCTAGGGTTTTCTGAACATCAACGTAAACCGGTCCGTATTGCCTGTAACAGTTTTTCTGCCAACCTCGTAACGAAGTTCATCGTCGGGTCGATAGTGCAGCCTGCTGTAGTCGACCAGTTCAAAACCGGCGGCCTGAACTTCCTTTATGACATCAACCGGGTCAATGCGGCGCGATAGCTCATCCGTCATTGGCTGCATGTGTCGCAGGGTGTGATCTACAACACCAAAGACACCACCCCGCTTCAGAGCTTTAAAGACAGCACTATTCATGTTGGCTCTTCCCTTGGCAGTAAAATTATGCTGATTGCGAAAGGTGAGCACCATATCTACCTTGCGAACGTCAAAGCTGAATTCAGGTATATCAGTGTGGCGGGCACCTTCCTCGCGGGTGAAATTGGCTCGGTCAAAGGGAATAACCTCCGTTGACGCAAAGCCAGGTTTGCCTTTGATTGCCTCGCCGGTTCGAGATGCGCCGATAGAAATGTACAACTTGCCGCTTTCTTCAAGAACCGGTCCAAGGATATTCGTGTACCACCCGCCACCCGGCAGGAGTTCAAGCACGGTCATATCATCCCTCAAACCAAAAAATTTTAGCGTCTCTACCGGCTTCCTGTTTTTGTCACGGATGGTTTCGGCTTCGCTCCGGCGATCGTTTTTGAGAGCGGCTTTGATTTTTGCCTCGGTTGCTGAAAAATCATCAGCCAAAACGGGGCAGGCGAGGGTGGCAAGAGTTAGGGCTAACAGGTATCTCATCAGGGTATCTCCAGTTGAGGAAGTGAAGTCACGTGAAAGTAATAGTAATCACGGTTGGCTCTTATCTTGGTGTTGGAATTTTTGCTGTTGAATATCTTGATAGTGAAGATCATGATGCTGGACAGGCATATTTATAAGGCACATTGTGCCGCTCGGTTGGAAATGCTTACGCTCCTGCGCCCCTGTCTGACTTTATTTCTGTCATGGCCGTTAGTGCAGTAGCCCAGACTAATTCCAGTTTGTGGATCCATCCACCCGATTTGACCGCCGGCACCAGCATGTCCAAATGCCAGTGGAGAGTTAAGGTGTCCAAAGCCGCGGAAATTTCTGTTTTCATCTCCGGCAATTGAAACGCCAAGTGCACGGTTTACGGGGATATCAGTCAGCTGGTCAACCATGGAACCTGTGCGTACCCTCAGAACGGTATCCAGCGTTTCCTGAGACCAGAATTTCTCACCGGAATGAGTGTTTCCAAAAAGGCCCTGGTAAAAAAGTGCGATCTCGGTGGCGGACATAACGCCTCCCCCCCCGGGTACACCCACCAGGCGAATATCGGCATTGTTAAAGGCGGTCAGGGCACCTTCCGTCACCTCTGTGACCGGGGGCTCCGGTATTCCTAGTTTCGCGTATTCCTCGCTTGTCAGTGGGTCTCCAACATGCATGACTTCAGTAATTCGATGATGTTGATCGACCGGGCAGCCTACCCACATGTCCGGGAGGTTCAACGGTAGGGCTATCCGCTCCCGTACGAATGAACTGAAGGGCTGGTCGGCTATGCGCTCGATGATTTCAGCGATCACCCACATGGAAGACGTGGCGTGGTACTCGAATCGGCTGCCGGGTTCCCAGTTCAGCCTCCATTTGGAATAGCGCTCAAGTCTGCGTGCCATTTCATTCCAATCGGTCGGCCGAAAAGGTGCGTGTGGAAAACCTGAGGTGTGAGTAAATAGCTGCTCAATGGTTATATTCTGCTTACCATTGTTGGCAAATTCTGGAACGATCTCTGCTACCTTGCGGGTGACATCGAGCGATCCATCCTGGATCAAAAGCCAGGCGGCGGCGGAAGTGATGACTTTGGTTGAAGAGAAAATACAATAGAGTGAATCATTGGTGGCATCACCAAATGTCTCGAATGCCACCAGCTTCCCGTTCCTAGCGATGGCTATCTGGCAGGAGGGGAGTAGGCCCTCATCTACCTCCTGCTTCGCGCGGTCAAGCAGCGCTAGCAGTTTCGCTGGATCTATTCCAAGGGTGGCCGGATCTTCCTGAAAGTCAGTACCCTGCAATTATTTACCCCGGCTAAGAGAACTCGGCTATTACACCCGAAATCGATACCTTGGCATCGCCAAATAACATCCTGCTGTTCTCGCCGAAAAAGAGCGGGTTGTCGACCCCGGAAAAACCGGATGCCATGGACCGCTTCAGTATGAACACAGTTCGTGCCTGATCGACGTTGATGATGGGCATTCCCCATATCGGGCTGTCTTCATCTTCTCGTGCGCTGGGGTTGACCACATCGTTCGCACCTATGACGATGGCAACATCGACATTTTCGATTCGTGGATTGATGTCATCCATTTCAACCAGTTGCTCGTAGGGGACGTCTGCTTCTGCCAGCAGTACATTCATGTGCCCGGGCATTCGCCCGGCAACCGGATGGATGGCGTAGCTGACTTCGCACCCATTTTCTTCAAGAATCTCTCCTAATTCCTTCACAACGTGTTGCGCCTGTGCAACGGCCATGCCGTAGCCAGGGACAAAACATACGTTGTTTGCCGCCTCGAGGATGTAGTAAGCATCTTCGACGGAAATGGGATTCACTTCACCCTCAATGGCTTTGCCCTGTTTTACAGCACCGAAGCCACTGAACAGCACGTTAGCAAGCGATCTATTCATCGCCTTACACATGATGTTGGTCAGGATGATGCCAGCAGCACCGACCAGGGATCCGGCAACGATCAGGATATTGTTGTTAATGGCAAAACCTGCTGCACAGGCAGCGATTCCTGAGTAGCTGTTGAGTAGCGAGATCACTACGGGCATATCGGCACCACCAATCGGTATCACTACCATCACACCGAGCACCAGTGAAAGGCCGAGAACGATATACAACCACTGTGAATCAACGGCGGGTTGCTGACAGAACATCACGCCGGAACCAATCAGCCCGGCAAGTATCAAGCTGTTCACCAGGCGCTGGCCGGTGAAGACGACTGCCGCACTGCCGATGATTTCACTTAATTTCCCGTAAGCAATCAGGCTGCCGGTGAAGGTGACTCCGCCGATCAGGATGGCGAGTACAGCAGTGAACGCCGTGAAAGTACTTATACCTGTTGCCGGGCCCACGGTTGAAAGGACGGCCGTTGCTGTATCATTCCCCGCCAGGTAAAGGGTCGCCCAACCGACAAGTAAACTCGCCACACCACCGGAACCATTAAACAGAGCTACCATCTCAGGCATGCTCGTCATGGCCACCAGTCGAGCAGCGAGGGCACCGATAATTGATCCAAGAATAACGCCACCAATGATGTACTCATAGGAGACAATATCGGAAGCTGTAAGACCTGCCACGACGGCAATCAGCATTCCCAGGGAGGAAAGCAGGTTTCCCCTGCGCGCTGTGGCCGGTGAGCCAAGCATTTTCAAACCAAATATAAACAGCCCTGCGGACAGGATATAGGAGAAGTTGGCAGCGAGTTCGATATTCATTTGCCACCTCCGGTCTTACTTTTAAACATGCCCAGCATGCGGTCGGTTACCAGGTAACCACCGGCGACGTTAATAGTCGCGAAGGTAACGGCAGCAGTTCCCAGGATCACGGCTGCTTCATTGCCGACTGCACCTGCGGACAGGAATGCACCTGCGAGCGTAATTCCAGAGATAGCGTTGGCACCTGACATCAAGGGTGTGTGCAGGGTTGCCGGTACTTTTGATATTAGTTCAAAACCGAGGAAAATCGACAGAACAAGGATAAATGTGAGAAATACAACTTCCACGTTAGCTCTCCTTCTTTGGTTGTGTGCGATTCTGGCCATCTCTCAGCGTCTTTATCGCTTCATTGACGATACCGCCTTCGTGGGTAATTACGCAGCCTTTTAGAATGTCATCTTCAAGGTTGAGGTTGAATGCCTTTTCCTCCTCATCCCAGAATTCAGATACCAGGTTGAAAAGGTTGGCAGAATACATCTGGCTTGCATCTGAGCAAACCTCAGCAGGAAGGTTGGAAACACCGATAATTGAGATACCGTTCACCTCTACGGTCTCATCTGAGTTGGACCCTTCAACATTTCCACCGGAGTCTACTGCCATGTCGACGATGACTCCGCCCTGTTTCATGGCATCAATCATGTCCTGGGTCACGATTCTTGGAGCCGGACGCCCAAATACCTGGGCGGTAGTAATGACGATATCGGATTGACTGATGACCTCTTTCATTCCCTGACGCTGCATTTCTAACTGCTCAGCGGTCAGTTCTTTGGCGTAGCCATCTTTGGTCTGGCCGGTTTCACCCAGGTCAATATCAACAAATTTTGCGCCAAGGGATTGAACCTGCTCGGCGACAATCGGGCGAGTATCGAACGCTTCCACGCGGGCGCCAAGTCTTTTAGCAGTAGCAATTGCCTGAAGTCCTGCAACGCCTGCACCAATGACAAACACCTTTGCCGGGCTTATGGTCCCAGCAGGGGTCATCATCATCGGTAGAATACGATCCAGTTTTTGTGCCGCCAGGATAACCATAACGTAGCCGGCGAGATTGGCCTGGGAACTAAGGGCATCCATTTTTTGTGCCCTGGTGGTTCGCGGGATCATCTCCATGCTTATTGCAGAAACACCCTGGGAAGCCAGGGCATCAACGGTTTCATTCTCGTTGTAGGGGTCGAGGTAGCTGACATGGACAGCGCCCTTTTTAATCGACGTGATCTCCTCCAGCGCAGGTTTTCTCACCCTCAGCACGATGTCCCCAGATGCCATCAATTCCTGGCGATTTGAGGAGATGGTAGCTCCAGCCTCAGTATAGTCTTCATCGGAAAAGCCGGCCTTAAGGCCGAGCCCCGATTCTACTGCGATGGCTATTCCCACCTTGCTAAGCTTTTTGACTGATTCCGGGACCAGAGCAACTCGTCGTTCCCCTTCATGGTTTTCCGCAGGTACAGCTATCTGCATAAGCGACCTCTTATTCGCTGAATTCTCATTCTTGTTTAGTGATGTTGTTAATCCTGAAGTTTGGATCCTTGCAAGCGCTATAAAGATAGGTTCGCTATACAGGAGGGCCGACTTCCGGAAGGGGAAACTAACATGATCAAACCATCATTTCTATAACTCATCAGAATTGATATAAAGGTCCCTTGCTTGGAAAACTGGATAAATTGAATGAGTTGGCAGGAAGAAGTTCGTGAAATTGAACAGCGGCGCGAGCTGTCCAAGCAGCAGGGTGGTGAAGAGTCGATAGCGAAGCAGCACGCAAAGGGGCGGTTGACGATCCGGGAACGAATTGATGCCCTGGTTGAGAAGGGCAGTTTCGAAGAACACGGGGAAGGGGCTGGCTTTGCTGAAAAAGCTGGTGATGGCTCCATCGAGGACTTTGCCCCTGCTAATTATGTCGTTGGGTTTGGTGACATCAAGGGCCGTAGAATGGTTGTCGGTGGTGAGGACTTCACGCTCAAAGGTGGCTCCCCGAATGGTGCTGGTTTGCGTAAAAGCGTCTATGCGGAGGAGCTTGCTGTTCAGTTCAAGGTCCCCTTGATACGAATGCTTGAAGGTGGTGGTGGAAGTGTAGCCGGGTCTGGTGGTAAGCGGCCGACCACAGTAGGCTCTCCAGTCTATAGTGAGCCGAGATTTAAGATTATTGCGCAGGCGATGAATGAGGTCCCCGTCGTATCGGGTGCCATGGGGCCAGTTGCAGGTTTTCCTGCTGGTCGCCTGGTGGCCTCACATTTTTCGGTCATGGTGAAGGAGACCGCACAGGTATTGGTAGCAGGCCCTGCGCTGGTGGACAGGGCTCTGGGTGTTTCTCTGACCAAGGAAGAACTGGGTGGCTGGAAAGTTCATACTCGCAGCGGCATCGTCGACAATGCAGCGGAGTCGGAGTCCGAAGCTTTTGAGCAGATGCGAATGTTCCTGAGTTTCATGCCACAGAATATCTGGAATATCCCGGATCGGCTCCACTCTGATGATGATCCAAATAGAGCTGATGAGGCGCTGATGTCCGTTGTGCCAAAGGACGGGCGCATCCCATTTGATATGCGTGAAGTGATCACCCGGGTAATGGATAAGGGCTCATTTTTTGAAATTGCGCCTTTCTTTGGTCAGGGGCAGATAATCGGTCTGGCAAGATTGAATGGTGCTGTCGTGGGTATCATCGCCAATGACTGTGTACATTTTGCCGGTGCTATGACTTCGCAGGGCTCGCAAAAGGCCAAGAAAATGATGGAACTATGTGACACATTTCATATCCCCATCGTGAACTTTATGGATGAGCCGGGATTCATGATCGGGCCGGATGCTGAAAAAGCTGCAACGATTCGCTACGGCATGAGCGCGGTCGCAGCAGCGGTGCAATCAACGGTTCCATGGGCTACTATCGCCGTCCACAAGTCGTTTGGCGTGGCATCTGCTGCTCACTTCGCACCTAATACCTTTAAGCTGGCGTGGCCTTCCTGGGAGATGGGTGCACTACCGGTAGAGGGTGGTGTAGCCGTTGCCTTTCATCGGGAGATAGCGGCTGCGGATGACCCGGCGGCAAAACGCAGGGAACTGGAAGAAAAACTTATGCAAGACCGTTCTCCATTCCCCATGATGGAGAGTTTTGCCATTCACGAATTAATTGATCCCAGGCAGACGAGAGCCAAACTTTGTCGTTGGATAGAGTGGGTGCAACCATTGCTGGAAGAACTGAAAGGCCCCGTAACCTGGGGTATGAGACCTTGATGGCCATGATATGAATCTGATAAATAGAAGTACAGTGACGACCTGGATCGTTGCACTCCTATTCCTGCCCAATGTCCAGGCCACACCGGTCAATTCGGGTCACCTTGAAGCAGAGCTAATCTCTGAAGCCTCCAGCATCAAGCCAGGAGAGTCCCTGTGGGTGGCGGTTAAGCAGGTTATCAAACCCGGCTGGCATACCTATTGGTTTAACCCGGGAGATGCTGGTGCGGAGGCAAAACTGGACTGGCAACTGCCCGAAGGATTTACGGCTTCTGAAATCCACTGGCCATACCCCGAGAGAATACCCTACGGCCCGCTGATGAATTTTGGCTATCACGATGAGGTCCTGCTACTGGTTCAGATCACGACCCCGGCTAACTTCGATGCGGAAGAAGTGCATTTGCGGGTGAAAGGTGAGTGGCTGGTATGCGAAGACATCTGTATACCCGAGGGTGCTGAACTGGAATTGGTGTTACCCGTTACAGATGCGACACCGCACTCAGTAACTGCGAATGCAGGCTCCTTTCGGGAGGCGCGACAAAAACTGCCGAGAGATATAGGTGTCACTGCCCAATATTCAGCTGGGGTTGACAGAATACTTTTGGAAGTCCAGATGTCTGGTCTCGAACGATCGAGAATAGAATCCGTGGGATTTTTTCCCTTCGGTGAGGACGTCCTTAACTACCCCAGTCCGCAAAAGCTGTCAGTGATCAATGATGGTTTTCGCCTGGCGCTCACGCCCGGTTATAGCTTTGACCCGTTGGAGTCAAGCCTGGATGGGGTTGTCGTCGTAACCGAAAAGGCCGGTGAAGAAATTCAGACGGCCTTCATAGTCAGGCCGGGCAGAATTGGGGTGATTGAAGACAATGGAATTACCGTCGCTGTGGCGCTGCTGTTCGCGTTTCTGGGTGGAATGATTCTGAACTTGATGCCCTGTGTATTCCCTGTTCTATCTATCAAGGTTCTGTCGCTGATTGAGAGCACTCATTCAGACAGGAGTGCCATCAGGATGCATGCGTTTGTTTATGCTCTTGGCGTGATGTCGAGTTTTTTGGCAATAGCCCTGGTTCTGATAGCGCTACGTGAAAGTGGTGAGCAAATAGGCTGGGGCTTTCAACTTCAATCACCCCTGGTCATTGGCCTTTTGATCTACTTATTTGTGATTATTGGTCTGAACCTAGCGGGCTATTTTGAATTCGGAACATCCCTTATGGGCGCAGGTGAAGGACTTGCGGAGCGAAGCGGGCATTCCGGGTCATTTTTTACTGGTGTATTGGCGGCTCTGGTGGCGGCGCCGTGTACGGCCCCGTTTATGGGCGCTGCAATTGGTTTTGCCCTGACTCAAAGTACGTTTACCTCTCTCGCCGTCTTCGCATCGTTAGGCCTGGGTATGGCCTTGCCCTATTTTCTGCTGTGTTTTTCTCAACCATTGCTGGACAGGATGCCAAAACCAGGTCCTTGGATGGAAATACTCAAGCAGGTTTTTGCCTTTCCAATGTTTGCGACTTCAGTATGGTTGATCTGGGTGCTCAATCAGCAGACAGGTGCCAATGGGCTGCTTGCCGTTTTAAGCGGCCTATTGTTGATTGTGTTTGCCATCTGGCTGTTGAAGCATCAGGGCGCAGGTGCTGGCGGTTGGGTAGGGCGATTAGTTGCGCTCATTCTTAGTGTGATCGCCATTGGCCTGACGGGGGTGGTTGTTGGAACCAATTCTTCTGCTTCAGGAGACCCGGCGGAAGCTGTCTCAACTAGCACGTCCGGTTTAGCCGTAGAACCCTATTCCCGGGAGAGGTTAGAGGCGTTGGCTGTCGAAGGCCCTGTGTTTGTGAATTTCAGCGCCGCCTGGTGCATTACCTGCAAGGTGAACGAGCTAGCCGCCCTTAGCTCCGATGGAATCCGCCTGATCTTTGAGGAAAACAACGTGACATATCTTAAGGCTGACTGGACAAACGAAGATCCCCTGATAACTAAGGCGCTTTCAGAATATGGCCGCAGTGGTGTGCCCCTGTACCTGTTATATGGAAAGGGCAGTTCGCGTGCTTCCATTTTGCCCCAGATTCTGACCGAGGCAATAGTGATTGAGGCGGTTGAGGGGCTTTAAGTGTTGAGGTGCTCTAGCTAATACCGCTCACTGGGCTAAGTTTTCAAGTAGTGAACTGGTCGGGAAGTGGGCGTGCCTTTATTGTGTTCGCAACATTGTACTGTTGTTAGCTATGTCCGGGCGCCAGGCAGGTTTTGTCACCTTTCTGGCGCACAAGCAGTTGAGCTAAGGTCAGGGGTCGATACGGGCGGTAGCTGTCCCCTTGATCACCTGCGTTCCTTCTCCATCCGTCGTGGATATATCAATATCAGCGAACTGGACGCCATCCTCTTCTCGAAGTGCTGAGATGGTTGCCTCCGCAGTCAGAGTCGCTCCAGGAAACACCTGTGAGGTAAACCTGACGCCGTACTGAGACAGTCGGCCATCGCCAACAAAATTTGTCAGCATTTTCCCGGTCATTCCCATCGACAGCATGCCATGGGCAAAAACTGACGGGTAGCCAGCGATCTCGGTGGTGAATAACTCATCACTGTGCAGTGGGTTGTAGTCCCCAGAAGCTCCCGCATATTGGACTATCTGGGTTCTTGAGAGGTTGTTGCAGACTTCCTCTGAATAGGTATCTCCAACCTTAATTTCACTTGCTTTTAGAGCCATATCATTCTCCTAGGCTAATCTCTTAATCACCGGAAGTTGCGGGACGCTCTGTCCGCACTCCGACGCTGGTGGCAGTAATAACAAGTTCCCCATTTTCATCATGGTATTCAGTAATAGATTCACTGAACGTCAGTTTGCCACCGCGGCGACCTTCTTTTTCCCATGTTTCCCCGGGTTTGTTAGTTGCTTTCAGCACATCTCCAACCATAAGTTGGCGATGATATTCATAGCGCTGCTCAGCATGTAGCCCAGCCCCAATTCCACCGGCAGCTCCGCCACCGCCACTGCCTTCTCGTTGGGTGATACCTGTTGGCCCCTTCGCGGAGCCAAACCATTCCTGGCCGATCTTAGGTCTTAGAAAATAATCTGGATCAAACTGAGCACTTGCCTGAACGAAAGTTGGAGGTGCGACGATCGCACCTGGTTCACTTTTTTCTGCATAGTCCTGATCATAGTAAATTTGGTTTGCATCACCGATTGAGCGCGCGAACATCATGACATGTCCGGCTTCAACGGGAAATTTGTCAACAGCCATACGCTTTCTCCCTATTTCTGATAGCTAATCTTACGTAGCGAAAGGAACTTACTAACAGTAACTACCTGCAGTCAAGTAGGAAATGTCTAAAATATCCAGGTTAGGGCTTGTTCACAAAAGAATGCAGGGTTATGATTTTTACCCCACTCGATTCGAAGCTGAGCTTTGAGCGGAGTGTGAGGAAACACTAAAAATTTCCATACAAGTGCTAGGGCCTGATTTATGTCCAGACCGGTTCGTATCGAATTTCCCGGCGCCTGCCACCATGTGACAAGCAAGGGAACAAAAGGGCGAACTGTTTTTGGTGGAAAAGAAGACAGGACCACCTTCTTAAGTGTTCTCGAAGGCGTTACCAGCAGATTCGGTTGGTTGCTACACAGCTACGTTCTGATGGAAGACCACTACCACCTTGTCGTTGAAATTCCACAAGCCAATCTCTCCAAGGGAATGCGCCAGCTGAATGGCGTATATACACAGCATTATAATCGCCGGCACGAGCAAGAAGGCCCGATATTCCAGGGCAGGTTCAAAAGCGTTCTGTTTGAGAAGGAAGCTTACCTCTTGCCCCTGTGCAGACACGTGGTTCTTAATCCAGTAAGAAGCGGATCCCTGGGTGCGCTGAAAAATTACCGGTGGAGCAGTCATCGAGCGATGGCGGGTGATATCAAAAGGCCAAAATTCCTCTCGGTGGATTCCGTGCTCGGTTCCTTTGGCAAGCGTGATAAGGAAAATCCCGAGAAGTACCGGCAGTATGTCAGGGATGGTGTTGATCTTGACTCACCCTTGAACAAGCGAAGTCACCAGGTTTTACTGGGTAGTCCACGTTTTCTAAGTGAAATGCAGCCGGTATTGAATGGGGTAAAAATAGCGAAACGTGGCCCCAAACAGGCGAAGCGTAGACGTAGTTTGAATGCGCTATTCAAGAATATAGGCGAGGGAAGTCGGGTGGAGCGAAACGAAGTTATCAAGCTAGCGCACCTGGACTACTCCTACACGCTGATGGAAATTGGCGATCATATCGGTTTGCACTATACAACCGTCAGCAAGGTTATTAATTCAAGATAGAAGTTAGTGCCCTCATGCCTCCCGGCCGGCAGTACGGAACGGTTCGCCACGCAGCATGCTAGAGACGGGCAAGAATTACGGGCAAGAATTACGGGCGAGAATGACCAGCAAGAAAAACTGGGTTGGGTTCGGTCAGGTTTGTATCCTTTATTAAGACGCTGTATTCTTGCCCCCCAAGCGGTAAACAGCAATACAGAAAGTAGGAGATCATTGTGCGCAGGTTACGTGCCGTACAGGCCGAAGAGCAGCAGGAGATTGATTTAACACCCATGTTGGACGTGGTGTTTATCATGCTCATCTTTTTTATTGTGACGGCGACCTTCGTCAAGGAAATTGGCATTGACGTTAATAGCCCGGATAAGAACCAGAACGTCAAGGATGCGGACAAACAAAGCATCGTGGTTCAAATTACCAGCAGGGATCGTATCAGGATCCGCAACAGGGATGTGGATGTTCGTTCCGTGCGGGCGAATATTGAACGCCTTCATGCAGAAAATCCCGAAGCACCGGTGGTTGTTCAGCCACACCCGCGCAGTACAACCGAGATCATGATTCAAGTGATGGATGCTGCACGCCAGGCGGGCATATATAACGTGTCAATTGCTGCCACCTGATTGACTTGATGTTACTTCGCTGTCGCCTAGACTAAATAGATATTTGCAGCGTGATTTCAAAACCAACCCCATTTGATCAGGACTATTTCATGCGATCTACTTCGCGGCGGTAGGATGCCATGGAGCTTCTGCTAATAAGGCACGGATTACCGACTGCAGTCATTAAGGAAGATGGTTATCCTGCTGATCCTCCCCTATCGGATACAGGCCTCAAACAGGCTCAGAAGGTAGCGGACTGGTTGAAGGAAAATGAGATAGAGCGACTCTATTCCAGCCCAATGCAGAGGGCGTTGCAGACGGCCGAACCGCTGGCAAGGATCACGAAACTTGAGATAGAAGTTCGCGATGGTGTTGCGGAATATGATCAGGAGTCAGAGTCCTACATACCGGTTGAGCAGTTGAAGGAAGTTGACTATGACCGCTGGCAGCAGCTCATGAAAGGAAGCCTTGAGGTTGATTATCCGGGGTACAGCCAACGAGTAGTTTCTACCCTTAAGGAAATAGTTAGGGAAAATAGGGGCAAAAAAGTAGCAGTTACCTGTCATGGTGGGGTTATTAATGCCTGGGCTGCCCACGTGATAGGTTTTGAGCCCAGGATGTTTTTTAACCCGAACTACACCAGCATCAATCGTTTCAAGGCCGCTAGTTCAGGGGAAATGTCTGTGATTACGTTGAATGAGTATTTTCATTTGCGGAGCTAACGCTGCCGTTTATACCAAAAGGTACAACTGAACGCTAGGAATGGCTTCAATTCCAACCCTTAACTTTCCGCTAGCCTGTGGCTTCGCAGCAGGTATCCAGTCGGGCTCAGGCCCCGCCGGCCGCGAGGTGATGATCAAAACCCAGCTTTGCTATACTAGCGGTCATATGACTGGATTTGTGACATTTATTTGCCTCATTGGAGGCACCACGATGCTGTTTCGTTTCCTTCGAAAACGAGAGATTGAGGCATTTCGTGAGGCTGATATATCAGCTTTTGAAGACTTTAAACTAGCGCGTGATAAGAAACTGAGAGATCCCGCGGTGCTCAAGGCGAAAGCAGTCGCCAATTCAAATGTTGTTTCCTTGCCAGCCTCCGAGACTTTCCAGCCTATCCAGCCTGTCTTCACTTTAAAGAAGGCACTTTTTGATGAGGTTCACCGGCTGTTTTACCAGCGACTGGAAAAGGTAGCAGCTAAAAAGTATCGCATATTTGTCGGTGTACCGCTCGAAGACTTCATCCGAGTCAGTCAGGGGAAAACTGGTGAGCACGTACTTCGCGGAAGGAAACTGTCCTTTCTTCTGTGCAACAAAAATACGATGACCGTGGCCTGTGGAATTCAGCTGCGGGGGTCAGGATCAGATTTTGGCAGGCAGTTTGAATTTGTAAGAAAGCTGTTCAGTCAGATTGAAAAGCCGTTGATCGATTTCCCTTTGATCAACAATATATCTGAGGAGGAGATCAGGGAAAAGCTGCATGAAGTTCTTGAGGAATCACCCCTCACTAGAAGCTGCCCCAAATGTAGCCGGGAGATGACGATGCTTAAGGCTGTTGCGGGTAAAAATGCTGGAAAGTCCTTCTGGGTTTGCTCTGAGTTTCCCAGCTGTAATGGAATTGCGCGGATTGGAAGGCTCCCCTAGACAATATGGGTTGCTGTACCTGTACTGATATCAGCTTTTTGAAATGTTTGTTGTGGAAGCGCACGTTTCCTGCCGGTGGAAGCAGTCGAGCCTATGCAGGGTCTGTTAGTATGGCAGTCATCAATTTTCGTGATGTACAATAGCGTTTCCTCAAAATTATAATGGAGATATCTCAATTTTTAAGATGAAGATATCAGTGCTGTTGCTGGCCCTGTTTGGCATTACTGGATGCGCTAACCTGGTTTCCGGCCTTACCTCAAAAATGGCAGATGACCTCGCTTACACGATATTGAACAGTGATGATCTGGACACCGTGAGGGAAGGCGTGCCTGCATATCTACTCTTGATCGACAGCTTTCTTAAGAGTGACCCGGAAAATAAGAATCTGCTGCTGGCAGCATCTTCTTTGAATGGTTCCTACAGTATTTTTGCTGATGACGAGAGGGCAAAACTACTGACCGCCAAGTCATTTTCCTATGCCGTGAGAGCAGCGTGCATCGAAAGCGCCCGGCTGTGCAAATTTCGCTTCCTTGAGTTTCCGGAGTTTCGACTGGTTGCGGACGGCCTGCGGATGGAAGACCTGCCAGTCGCTTATTCGATGGGTGTCGCCTGGACCGGATGGATCCAGGCTCACAGTGAAGACTGGAACGCAATTGCTGAGCTTGCGAAGGTTCGTTACCTGATGGAGCGTATCATCGTGCTGGATGAGAGTTGGGAAAATGGAGGCCCACATTTATACATGGGTGGGCTGGAGACCGTCTTTCCTGCTGCCATGGGTGGTCACCCGGAAAAGGGGCGCGAGCACTTTGAGAGAGCACTTGTATTGTCTGAGGAGAAATACCTGATGACAAAGGTTGTCTACGCGGAACAGTATGCGAGACTCGTATTTGACAGGGAGGTTCACGACCGGTTGTTAAACGAAGTTGTAGATGCTGACCCGGTAGTAGAGGGAATGACTCTGACAAACCGCATTGCACAGGAGCGAGCAAGGGAGTTGCTGGCCACTTCAGATGACTATTTTTGATATGCCGATACAGTATCACCGAGGAACTCGGCTCATGAGCCAAATATCCGAAAAATTGGTCCACCTATTTTCAGGGCGCGTGCTGGCAAAAGTGAGTTTGCTGATGACATTGCTGATGCTTGTGCCCTGTACTGCTCATGCAAAGAGCTACAAGGTCGCAACGATTTCCCCGGATGGCCTTTCCTGGATGAAAAAGTTTCGCGCTGCTATCAAAGATATTGAAGCTCAGACTGAAGGTCGGGTGAAGTTTAAAATCTATCCTGGTGGGGTTATGGGTGATGACTATACGGTGCTGCGCAAGATGCGAGTTGGCCAGCTACATGGTGGTGGATTTGCTGCTGGTTCCTTAACGAGGTTCTACCCGGACCTTCAGGTCTACAACCTCCCTTTTCAGTTCCAGTCGTTTGACGAAGTGGATTACGTCAGGGCGCGAATGGACAGCCGCATTGTTGATGGACTGGAAAGTGGTGGTTTGAACAGTTTCTCCCTGACAGAGACCGGGTTTGCCTACCTGATGTCCAAGGACCCGGTGACTAGCGTAGACGACCTCCATAAGCTCAAGGCCTGGGTTCCCGATGGCGATCCGATTTCCGCGGACCTGATCAAGTCATTTGGCATCAGTCCAATTCCGCTGAGTATTACTGACGTATTGCCCGGGCTACAGACAGGGCTGATTAATGCTGTTGCGGTACCACCTATTGTGGCGCTCGCTCTGCAGTGGCATAACCACGTCAAATATATGATGGATATGCCACTCATTTACATTTATTCGCTGGTCGCCATGGACAAAAAAGTATTTTCGAGAATTTCAGAGTTGGACCGCAAGATCGTATACAAGGTGATGAATAAGCTGTTCAACGAAATCGATGCAGACAACCGCAGGGACAATCAAAAAGCCTATAGCGCACTTGTTGCGCAGGGAATAAAGGTGACCTCTCCCGGCCCAGAGCAGATACCTGCCTGGAGGGCGATAGCGGACAGGTCTATTGATGAGTTGGTTGAATCCGGTCAGATCTCGAACGAGTCCCTGGGTCTTTACAAGGGCTTTCTCGAGGAATTTCGACAGCAGGCGGGCGGCTCAGAACCAGGCGAGTAGTATCTTCAATGCAGGGTGAAATGTTTAAGCGGTTGCTTCATGGTCTCCATCGGTTTGAAGATGGTGCTCTGATAGCTGCGCTTGCTTCCATGCTCATACTTGCAATCGTTCAGATTGCGCTGCGAAATATCTTCGATAGCGGGCTCCTCTGGGTGGAGTCTTTCCTCCGTATTCTCGTACTCTGGGTGGCCATTCTCGGTGCCATGGTGGCCACCAGAGAGAAAAATCACATCAATATTGATGCGTTGTCCCGTTATGCGCCCAGAGGGTTAAGACTGGCGCTCCAGCTGTGTACGACACTGTTTGCCGCTGCAACCTGCACAATTGTGGCCTGGTATTCCGTTGAATTCATCCAATTCGAGTACGAAGACCAGACGATAGCATTCGCCAGTGTTCCGACCTGGGTGTGCCAATCAATCCTGCCGATTGGCTTTACCGTAATGGCGGTTAGGTTTGTCCATGGCGCTATTTCAGATATTTTGGTGCGGCAGCACTGATGGCTCTACTTGTCTCGCTTCTGATAGCTTTGCTCGCCCTCGCTGGCGCGCCACTTTTTGTGGTGATCCTGGCAGCAGCTATGACGGGATTCTACTATGCGGAAATTCCCCTGACAGTGATTACCGTCGAAATCTACCGGTTGGTGGATACACCCCTGTTGCTGGCGCTGCCCCTGTTTACCTTCTCGGGATACGTGCTGGCTGAGAGTCAGCTGTCTTCCCGCCTTGTGCGGTTGACCCAGGTGTTTCTCGGCTGGCTCCCTGGGGGACTCTCGGTAGTAGCATTTGTAACCTGCGCATTTTTTACAGCATTTACGGGTGCTTCCGGAGTGACCATTGTTGCCGTTGGGGCGTTGCTGTTTCCTGCCCTGGTACAGGCTGGCTACCAGGAAAAATTCAGCCTCGGCCTGGTCACAACCTCCGGAAGTCTCGGCTTGCTATTGGCACCCTCTCTCCCTCTGATACTTTATGGCGTAATAGTTCAGCAGATGGAACTACCCAATCCATTCACGATTCAGGAATTGTTTATCGCCGGGACTCTGCCAGCCCTGTTGATGATTGTATTGTTGACCCTGTTCAGTATCTGGTCCAATCGCTCCCAACCGATTGAAATAGGAAAATTCAGCCGTAAGGAAGCTCTGAGCGCTTTGTGGGTGATGCGGTGGGAGTTGCCCCTTCCGGTCATCGTTCTGGGTGGAATCTACTCGGGATTTTTTGCCGTATCTGAAGCAGCAGCAGTTACCGCATTTTATGTGCTATTGGTCGAGGTGGTTATTCATCGTGAAGTGAAGTATCTCGATTTGCCTCGTGTCATCAGGGAGGCCATGATAATGGTGGGGGGAATCCTGCTAATTCTGGGCGTCTCCCTCGCATTCACAAACTATCTGATTGATGCCGAAGTCCCGCAGCTGCTGTTTGAGTGGATACAGACATTCATTTCTTCGAAAACCACTTTCCTGATCCTGCTGAACCTGATTCTGCTTGCCCTCGGCGCCATCCTGGATATCTTTTCAGCACTGGTCATTATGATTCCACTGATCGTGCCCATGGCACTTCAGTTTGGTATTGACCCGGTACACCTGGGTATCATTTTCCTGGCGAATATGCAGATCGGGTACTTCACACCACCGATTGGCATGAATCTCTTCATCGCCAGTTACCGCTTCAAACGGCCAATTACAGAGCTTTATCAGGCCACCATCCCGTTCATGCTGGTATTGCTGGTCGCGCTGGTGATCATCACCTATGTCCCTGAGGTTAGTCTTATCTTTCTCAACAGGTAGGTGCCTGTAGGTCAGACTGATATTCTTGTTTTATTCGACTTTTCCTGAGGCCGGCAGGTTCCCCAAAGGCTGGATATTGCTAGAATATAATATTGTTAAAAAACAAATAGATAGGTAAGATTCTTAAGTACGATTTTAACTATAGTATGTAGTGGACTTAATTCCTACTTGAGTGGTTCTTCAATTGAGCTAGTCGTATAGTGCAGGAACTGAATTCAATGGATGGAAGACTGGATACCTAGTTGAGTAGCGTAATTACAAGTGCTGACTATCAGCGCCTGATTGAAATCGGGCTGGCATTGTCTGCAGAAAAGGAAATCAACAGCCTGCTGGAGCGTGTCCTCAGGGAGGCGAAGGCAGTGGGAAATGCTGATGCCGGAACACTCTACCTCAAGAATAGTGATGAAACGCTGAGTTTCGTTATTATTCTCAATGATACCTTGAATATATTCCAGGGCGGGACAAGTGAAGACCCTGTGGCCTTGCCTAATGTACCGCTGCTGACGGAATCCGGTGATCAGAATATGGCCAATATCGTGAGCCGCGCGACCCTTCTTGGGGAGACACTGATTGTCGATGATGCATATGCCACAGACGAGTTTGATTTCTCGGGTACCAGGTTATTCGACGAAATGACTGGCTACCATTCAACTTCCTTCCTCACGATTCCCATGAAGGCACACTCGGAAAAAGTAATCGGGGTCTTGCAGTTGCTCAACGCGAAATCACCGAAGGGAGAGGTCATCGCCTTTTCAAGTCATGTGAGGTCGCTGATTGAGGCACTATGTTCTCAAGCTTCAGTAGCGATGGAAAACAGGTACCTGCTTGATGAACAGGAACAGTTAAAGAAACAGCTGGAAGATGAGGTTGATGTCCGAACCGCGGAACTTAAGAAAGCGTTAGACGAACTGTCACGTGCACATACCGTATTGAAAGAAATAACGACGATTGACCCGGTCACGGGGATCCGAAACCGACAGTATTTCGATGAGATTTTTGATCAGGAGTGGCGACGTGCGCAGCGGCAGCAATATAGTCTTTCGATGCTATTGGTGGACATTGATCATTTCAAAAAGGTCAACGATACCTATGGTCACCTGGCGGGTGATGAATGCCTCGCCGGGGTTGCTGGTGCTATAGACGTGATGCTAAATCGACCGTCTGACGTGGTTGCTCGCTATGGTGGTGAGGAATTTGTTGTGGTTATGCCCTATGCTTCGAGTGAGAATGCAGAGCATCTGGCAGATTTTGTCCGAGATGGCGTGGCTAAACGTGTTTTTAACGCTGCTGGTGAAAATATTAGCGTGACAATCAGCATTGGAGTAAGTTCGGTTGTTCCAGACGAGCAGGGACGGCCCCGTGATCTGATCAGCCAGGCGGATGATGCGCTTTATCAGGCAAAGGCAAAGGGCCGCAACCAAGTGTGTGTTTATGGAGTTGACTAGGCGCTTTTTGCATGGGCCTGCCCGCAGCCAAGCGGCGCAAGGTTTTGATACGCACGCATTGGATCCAGCGCATAAGCGAAATGAAATGTGGTCAGGCTGCTGATAAGCAGAAATAATCTCGCAAGAGCGCGAGCACTTTTCACGATAGGCTCGGTCTGTAGGATTTAGCGAAGTCTATAATATCGATGGATGATCATAGGCGGTAAATTGGGTGTGCTCGGCCACTATTTTTGAGTAGACTTAGCGACAATTGCTATATTGCTGACAGGGCCGCGGCTAGGGGAAGATAGTGGCGCAACAGATATCATTCAATAGTTTCGCTCGTCAACTGAATGCCCACACGGACCAGCTCAGTTACAATAAAATGGCTCCACCCATCGAATATGATAGTGACGGTAACGACATTCCCCATCGCCCCCAGTCCCTGACGATTGAATCTGGCGATGTCTATCGATTGCTAAAGCCCTATTTCACCGTCAGGTTTATGGACCAGTTTAAGTCAGTCCTGCCATTGGCCGTATACCTGGCGCTATTTCAAATGTTTATTTTGCGGCAGTCAGTCGAAGATGCTCTGATTATCACCGGAGGCCTGGTTGCCGTAATATTTGGTCTGATGCTTTTTATGGAAGGGCTGAAAGTTGGGCTTATGCCCTTCGGTGAGTCACTTGGCATATCCCTGCCTGCGAAGGTGAGTCTTAGCATTGTTCTCGTCGTTGTATTCCTGCTGGGTATCGGCGTCACTTTTGCTGAACCCGCTATAGGCGCCCTGAAGACCGCAGGATCGCTGGTTGATGTCAACCGGGCACCCTATTTGTATTCAATACTTAACGATTGGTCGGATATTCTCGTGCTGTCGGTGGGTGTGGGCGTGGGCCTTGCCGCGGTACTTGGGACAATACGTTTCATTTACGGCTGGAGCCTGAAACCACTGATTTATCTGACCCTGGCTCCTGTTCTGCTGGTAAGTCTCTATATGGCGATAGACGAGGAGTTGTCCAAGGTGCTCGGGCTTGCATTTGATTGTGGCGCAGTAACAACGGGCCCGGTAACCGTGCCCCTCGTGCTGTCCCTTGGTATCGGGATTGCACATGCGGCTGGAAAGGGCGGCGACTCCCTGTCAGGGTTTGGCATTGTTACGCTGGCTTCGCTATTTCCCATCGTTGCCGTGATGCTTTTAACCATGTATGTGTCGGCTCAATTTACGCCAGAAATGATAATTACCGCAGCGCAGCAGACACAGATTGTCTCGGATGCAGTGCCCTGGTATGAATCCACTCCAGGGGTTGAAGTTGTTGGTGGGATTCGTGCCATCGTCCCCCTTGTCATATTCCTGCTACTTGTCATGACCGTACTGCTCAAGGAGAAATTGCCAAATCCAACGATTATGTTCTTCGGTATCTTTCTCTGTGTCCTTGGCATGGTGGTATTCAACCTTGGTCTGAGCTATGGCTTGTCAAAACTGGGAGGTCAGAGCGGCGGGCTGGTTCCTGCGGCATTTACTCAGATCGAGGCGGTAGAGGACTCACCCCTGTACTTTGTCGCGCTGGGAGTCTTCATCGCACTTGCCTTTGCCTGGTTGTTGGGATTTGGAGCAACCCTGGCAGAACCTGCACTAAATGCACTAGGGATGACAGTTGAAAACCTGACCAATGGCTCCTTTAAAAAGACCACCTTGATGTACGCTGTTTCGCTTGGCGTAGCCTTCGGGATATCCATCGGCGTGGCAAAAATCATATTTGATATACCGATCGCATACCTGTTAATTCCCGGATACTTACTGGCCATTTTCTTGACCTCTATTTCCAATGAAGAGTTTGTCAATATAGCGTGGGATAGTGCTGGAGTGACCACAGGGCCCGTAACCGTACCGCTGGTACTGGCGATGGGACTTGGGTTTGGTAATGCCCTTGGGGCCGTTGAAGGCTTTGGTATTTTGTCCATGG
>PVBE010665835.1_pt1 | contig 54276 bp, 44 predicted proteins | sample 1631181 | NCBI WGS metagenome assembly PVBE01 (sample SAMN08397723, study PRJNA350692) | Marine metagenome, whole genome shotgun sequencing project. | isolation source: water | place: Pacific Ocean | collected 2012-04
GCCTCGGAAAGATCGGCCTCGACACTGCCGCCGCTACCAGCCAGTCTGGCCTGGGAGGGATGGTTGGGCAGAGCTTTGGCGTGCATCGGCGTGCCGCTGCGCAAATCGACCTCGTCTAGATTGGCGCCGCTGAGGTCGGCATGACGAAAATCGGTGGCAAAAAGGTCAGCGCCGGAAAGATTGGCACCCTCGAGCACGGAGTGGTTGAGGTCGGATCCAGAGAGAGTGGCCTGCGTCAGATTGATCCCCGGCAGCTTCAGACCGCTCAGCGCCTGGTTGGCCAGGTTGGCGCGCTGGCCACCGGTCTTACCTTCCACCCAAAGCCGGTACTTCTTGAGAATCTCGACAAGTTCGGCAGGCGTCATGACACCATTTTGCCGGCAAGAGATCGGCCCTGGCAAGCCGGGACTGGGGCGCGACTGGAACCCCCGCCGCAACTACTCGGCGGCGGCGCTGCTGGGGCTTTGAGCGAGCGCCTGGCGCAACTCCTCTTCGCGGGCCTGGGCAGCGGCGGCGGCGGCCTCCTTGATGTGGCCGAAGCCGCGGATCTGTTCGGGCAGGCTCAAGAGCTCCAGCGCCAGGTCGTGATTTTCGCGGCCCACCTGGGCCAAAACCTCATCCACCAGCGCCTCGTAACGCACGATCAATTGCCGTTCCAATTGCCGGTCGCGCCCCCGGCCGAAGACGTCGAGCGGCGTTCCCCGCAAGCCTTTGAACTTGGCCAACACCCCCATGGCAGGAAACACCCAGGACCCGTAGAGGCGCTTTTTCGGCACCCCGCTCACGGGGTCGGGCCGGCTCAGCAGCGGCGGTGCCAGATAGACCCGGGTACGGAATCCGTCCTTGAACGCGGCCTCCAGGCGGCTGCGGAAGCTGGCATCGGAATAAAGCCTGGCCACCTCGTATTCGTCTTTGTAGGCCAGCAGCTTGGCGTAGCTGCGGGCGACCGCATAGGTAAGCTCGGCCGGCCGGTTAAGCAGTCGCGTTTCGGCCTCGCCGACCTTGTCAACCAGGGCCCGGTAGCGCCCGGCATAGGTCGGATCCTGATAGTCCGTGAGCATCCGTACGCGGTCCTCGACCAGCTCTACCAGTGTCAGCTCGGGCTCGTCGACGGTGTCCACCAGGGCTTCGACGGCGGCCTGGTCGTGGGCCGCGCTACGGCCCCATAAGAATGCCTGCCGGTTTTCCGCCGCCATCACGCCATTCAACTCGATGGCCCGCATCAGGGACTCGGCCGAAATCGGGATCAGGCCTTTCTGGAAGGCATAGCCCAGCATGAAGACGGTGGTCAGAATGCCCTCGCCCATGAGCCCGCCAACCAACGCCCCGGCATCCACGTAGTCCGTCTCGCCGAGCGCCAGTTCGATCTTCTTCTTCATCTGCTCAAGCGGAAATCCGAGGTCGGGGTCATTCGTGAACTCGCCGGCCGCAGCCCGGGCCGTATTGACTACAGCCCGGCTGACGCCCAGTTCCAGACGATCCGTCGCCTCGTCCTCGCAAACCACCGAAACGTCGCAGCCGATGACGGCATCGGCACTCAGCGGAATACGCGTGGCGTGGATGTCCTCAGGCAGAGGCGCGATGCGCACGTAGGACGTCGCCGCCCCCCAACGCTGGGCCAGGCCCGTCATGTCGAGCACCGTGGCGCCACGGCCGTCGAGATGCGCCGCCATGCCGACGATGGCACCCAGCGTCATGATGCCGGCGCCGCCGATGCCGGCAACGATGATGCCGTAGGGTTTTTCGACAGCCGGCAGTTCGGGCTCGGGCACGGCAAAGGGTGTCTCGTCGCTGGCGCTTGGCTGCCTGGGCACGCCGCCTTCGACGGATACGAAACTGGGGCAGAAACCATTGGCGCAGGAATAGTCGGTGTTGCACGACGACTGGTCGATGCGGCGCTTGCGCCCGTGGGCGGTCTCCAGCGGCATTACCGAGAGGCAGTTGGAAACAGCACTGCAATCGCCACAACCCTCGCAAACCTCGGGGTGAATAAAAACCCGACGCTCGGGCTGGGGTGCCAGTCCGCGTTTGCGCTGGCGGCGGCGCTCGGTGGCGCAAGCCTGATCGTAAATCAACACCGAGACGCCCTTGATCTGGCGCAGCTCGCGCTGCACCTGGTCAAGCTCGTCACGATGCCGGATGGTGACGCCGCTGGCCATGCCGGCGGCCACGGCATGGCGCTGGGTGTCTTCCGTCACGATGACCATGCGCGTGACACCCTCGGCCGCCAACTGCCGGCTGATCTGGGGTACCGTCGGGCTGCCCACCAGGGGCTGGCCGCCGGTCATGCCGACGGTGCCGTTGAACAGGAGCTTGTAGGTAATATTGACGCCCGCCGCCACGGCCGCCCGAATGGCCAGGATTCCCGAGTGCAGGTAGGTGCCGTCGCCCAAATTGGCGAAGACGTGCTCGTTGTCGCTGAACGGCGACTGGCCGACCCAGGCCGCACCCTCGGCCCCCATGTGGCAGTACGTCATGGTGGAGCGGTCCATCCACATGACCATGAAGTGACAGCCCACACCGCCCTGTGACCGACTGCCCTCGGGCAGCCGGGTCGAGGTGCTGTGTGGACAGCCGGAGCAGAAATAGGGCAGCCGGCCCTTGGAAAAGAGAGCGTCACTGCCGATCTCGATGGGTGTGGCGCGCAAGCGCTGCTGGGTGGCCTGGCGCGCATCAAGATGGGCCAGGCCCTGGTTGATGGTTTCGCTTTGATGGAAACGGTCGAGCCGCGCCGCGATCACCCGGGCGATCTGGGCCGGGTTGAGCTCGCTCACCGATGGCAGCAGCCAGTCGTCCAACCGGCCTTCCCAGTTGCCCTTACCGCCGTACTTGCCGACCACCTGGGGACGGCGATCGTGGGGCCAGTTATAAAGCTGCTCCTTGATCTGCTCCTCGATCACCGGGCGCTTTTCCTCAACAACCAAGATCTCCTCGAGGCCTTCTGCGAAGCGGGCCAGACCGACCGGCTCCAGCGGCCATGTCATGGCCACGCGATAGAGCCGCAACCCGATGTCGGCAGCCTGAGCCTCGTCGATACCGAGAATGGCCAATGCCTCCATGACATCGCCATAAGCCTTGCCCGTGGTGACGATGCCGAAGCGCGGACGCGGGCTGTCGATCAGCACTTGGTCCAGCTTGTTGGCCCGGACATAGGCCAGCACGGCGGCCATGCGTTCTTCTTTGCTGCGCCTCTCCTGCTCCGGTCCGGCGTCGGGCCAGCGGATGTTGAGACCGCCCTCGGGCATGTCGAAGTCCTCGGGCAGCCGCACCTGAACGCGATGAGGATCGACGTAGACCGAGGCCGAGCTTTCGATGTTGTCGCAAACCGAGGTGAAGCCGATCCACAAGCCCGAATAACGCGACATGGCGAAGCCGTGGACACCCAAGTCGAGGTAGTCCTGAACGCTGGTGGGATTCAGAGAGGGGATGCCGGCGGCCGAAAAGTAGATTTCGCTCTGGTGCGGTGTCGTCGTGGTACGGGCGGCATGGTCGTCGCCGGCAATCACCAGCACGCCGCCGTGGCGCCCGGTGCCGGCGGCGTTGGCATGGACGAAAGCGTCGCCGGTGCGATCAACGCCGGGGCCCTTGCCGTACCACATGCCGAAGACGCCGTCGTACTTGGAGTCGGGATAGAGCTCGAGCTGCTGGGTCCCCCAGATGGCAGCCGCCGCCAGGTCCTCGTTCAGTCCAGGCCGGAAAACAATATGGTGCTTGGTCAGGAAGGGCTCGGCACGAGTCAGAGCGAAGTCGAGGCCGGAGATCGGTGAGCCCTGGTAGCCCGAGACATAGCCCGCCGTGTTGAGCCCGGCCGCCTCGTCGCGCTGGCGCTGGATGATGGGCAGCCGCACCAAGGCCTGGAAGCCGGACATGTAGGCCCGACCGCTGTCGCGGGTGTATTTGTCGTCAAGGCTTGAACCGTCGAGCGTCATGGATATCCCCTTGCCTGGGCGTAGGATCAGGTGGATCAGGTGGCGCGAAGGGCCACCCGGATCTGCAGTAACTGAAGAATCTCCTGCGATGGCGTGTTGGAGTCAAATATTCCCGTGATTCCAAGTTCCCGTAAAGCGGTAAAATCCTTGCGCGGGATGACGCCGCCCACCATCAGCGTGACCTCGGCCATGCCCCGCTCGGCCATGCGTTCGATCATCTCCTGACAGTAGGGAACATGGGCGCCGCCGAGGAAACTGAGGCCGATGACGTCGACATCTTCCTCCAGCGCCGCCTCGACGACCTGATCGACGGTCAGGTATTTGCCCAGATAGATGACCTCGTGCCCGGCCTCACGGAAGAGCGACGCCAGCACCTTGATGCCGCGGTCATGGCCGTCGAATCCGACCTTGGCCAGCAGGATACGCCGGGCGTCGACGACTTCGGCCGTCGCCGCCATCAGAACGGCGCCTCGTTGGCGCCCAGGTCGTCGTAGCTGTAGCCGAAGCCTTGGCGAACGTAACCGTTGAGTTCGCCCAGCGTCGCCCCCGCCTCGATGGCTTCCATGGCGGCCGGAAAAAGGTTCGTGGCACGCCCCGCAGCCTGCTCGCGCAAGCTCGTCAGCGCCGTCTCCAGGGCCTTTTTGTCGCGACCTTCCTTGAAGCGGCGCAAGCGCTCGACGTGGGCCCGGACCTCGGCCTCGGGCACCTCCTGGACCTCCATCTCGCGCTCCTCGTCAGCCGCCGAGACACCCCTGTTGACGCCCACCACGGTGCGCTGGCCGGCCTCGATTTCCTTGTGGATGCGCAAGGCCTCGGCATCTATCAGGCGGTCGGCCCAACCCGTCTCCTGGGCCATCATCATGCCACCCTGATCGGCAATGGCCGCCAGCAGCTTGCGGATCTCGTCCTCCATGGTGTCGGTCAGGCTCTCGACGTAGTAGGACCCGGCCAGCGGATCGGCGACGTTGCCGATACGGCTTTCGAAGGCCAGCACTTCCTGGGTACGCACAGCCAACTCGACCGATTCCTCGGTCGGCAGACCGCTGTTCTCGTCATAGGAACAAGTATGCAGCGACTGGGTACCGCCGAGCACGCCGGCCATGGCCTCGACCGTGACGCGAATAGCATTGACCAGCGGCTGCTGTCGGGTCAGCGAAGAGCCGGCGGTGTGGACGTGGAACTTGTACATCAGCGCCTTGGCGTCACGGCCGCCGTAGTCGTCGTGAATGATACGGGCCCACAGGCGGCGCGCCGCGCGCAGCTTGCAGATCTCTTCGAAGAAGTCCATCTCGGCGCTGGCCGTGAAGGTGATGCGCGGCGCCAGGTCATCGATGTCGAGGCCACGGCGCAAGCCCTCGTCCAGGTATTCCTTGGCCAGGGCGAAGGTGAAGGCGATCTCTTGCGGCGCCGTGATACCGTTCTCGCGGATGTTGTAGCCGTCGACGCTGAGCGGGTTCCACTTGGGCACGTTGTGGATGCAGTATTCGACGCAGTCGATGGAAAGCTTAAGCCCGAGATCGGGTGGCACGAAGCTGCGCTTGTAGCCACAGAAGGGATCGCCCAGCGTGTCGTTGAGGATGGTGCCGCGCAAGTCGCCGATGTCGAAGCCGCAACGCCGCGCCGCCACCAAGTAGTAGGCCATCAGCATGGTGACGCCGACGGTGCTGAGGTTGACGCTGACCCGGTCCAGCGGAATGCCATGGAGTACCTCCTCCATGTCCTCGATGGTCGAGACCGGTACGCCCTGCAAGCCGACGTCGCCCCGGGCCAGGGCATGGTCGGCGTCGACGCCGGAATTGGTCGGGATGTCGAAGGCCACGTTGACGGCGCTCTCGCCGGTATCGATGAGGTAGTGGATGCGCTCGTTGGTCAAACGCGGCGAGCCGAAACCGCAAAGCTGGCGCCGGCTCCACAGCCGGCCGCGGTACATGCTGGGATATATGCCGCGGGTGTAGGGATAAGAGCCGGGATCGCCGAGATCGTCGGCATAGCTGAGCCCGGCCACGTCGTCAGGGCCATAGACCTCCTTTACGGCATAGCCCGAGCCGGTCTCGTAGCGCTCGACGGTCTCGCGATAGGCCTCGGCAACGCGCTGGGCGCGATTTGCGGGAGCTTCGGCGGTGCTTTGGGACATTGTAAGGAGCCTTCCTAACGGCAAACGACTGTTTGTCTAAATGGTAGAAAAGAAGACCTAGGAGGGTCAAGAAAGGATTTCTCGGGGAAATATTTTCTTGTGAAATATCAATTAGTTGGAAATATTTGACAGACGCTCCCTGGCACCCTAATAATGCAAACAGACGTTTGCCAAAACAATCGCGAGCCTCATGGCCCAGACCGCCGCCCCCAGCCGCCGCCGCCGTACCGATAGCCGCCGCCGCGAGCTGCTCGACGAGGCCGCCTGGCTGTTTCGCCAGAAGGGCTACCACGCCACCTCGGTGCGCGACGTCTGCTCGGCCGTAGGCATGCTGCCGGGCTCGCTCTACAGCCACTTCGCCAGCAAAGAGGAACTGCTGGTGGCGGTCTACGAGGTTGGCATTGCCGAGATATCCCAGGCCGTGGCGAGCGCCGTGGCCGACGCCGACGGTCCGTGGGAGCGCTTCGAAGCGGCCTGCACGGCGCACCTCGAAGCGTTGTTGAAATCGAGCGACTATCCCCAGGTGGTGGTGCGCGTGCTGCCCGATGACGCGCCCGGCGCCAAGGACCAACTGGTGGCGTTGCGCGACAGCTACGATGCCATCTTCGTGCCGCTGATGACCGAACTACCGCTGGCCGACCCCGGGGCCGACCGGGGTTTTCTTTTGCGCCTGGTCATCGGGGCGCTGAATTCGACCACCACCTGGTTCCGCCCCACGGGCGATTCGCCCCGCACCATAGCGCGCAAATTCGTCGCCACCCTGCGCGAGGCCGCCGAGTAGAAGGATGACGTTGCGGGCGGCCGACCATCGCCTGGATAGCCTTGGACAGGCGTAACGACAATGTCAGGGGGTCGCCAATATGGCTGACAGCGTTTCCGGTTGCGGCATAGGCCGAGCCCTGCCGCGCCTCGAGGACCGGCGCTTTCTCGAGGGTCGCGGAGCCTTCCTCGACAATCTGGACTTCCCCACAAGCGCCCACGCAGTGATGCTGCGTTCACCCCATGGCCACGCCGATATCCTGAAAATCGACGACGCCGCCGCCCGGCGTGCGCCTGGCGTGCTATTGGTGGCCACAGCAGCCGACCTGGCCGCCGTGGGTCTGGGCGGTATCGACAGCCTGATGGTGCCGCCGGACTGCGAGGGCCGGCAGACCTTTATTCCGCCGCACCCCCTTTTGCAGGGCGAGCGTGTGCGCTTCGTCGGCGACCGGATTGCCCTGGTGGTGGCGGAAACCCGGGATCAGGCCCGCGATGCGGTGGAGATGATCGGCGTCGAATACCGGCCCCGGCCGGCCGTGGTGACGCCCGGCACCGCCCGCGCCGACGGGGCACCGGCGGTTTGGGACGAGGCCCCGGACAATGTCTGCTTCCGATGGACGGAAGGTCATCGCGAGGCCACCGAGGCGGCCTTCGCCCGGGCCGCCCACGTCGTCGAGTTGGATCTCGTCAACAACCGCATCATCACCAATTTCATCGAGCCCCGCGCCACACTGGGCCTCTACGATGCCGTCCAGGACCGCTTCACGCTTTATGCCGGTACACAGATGCCGCATCGCGTGCGAGCCAACATGGCAGGCATCTTTGGCCGCCCCCAGAGCGATTTCCGCGTCGTCGTGCCCGATGTGGGCGGCAGCTTCGGCAGCAAGATGAGCGCCTGTGCCGAACAAGCCCTGGTGCTGTGGGCGGCGGCCAAGTTGGGCCGGCCGGTAAAGTGGGTGGCCGAAAAGAGCGAGGGCTTCGCCAGCGATCCGGCGGCCCGCGACAGCCAAACCCGGGCAGCGCTCGCCCTCGACGCGGAAGGCCTCTTCCTGGCCGTACGTGTCGACACGCTGGCCAACATGGGCGGCTATCTGTCCAACGGCACGACCTTGGCGGCCATCAACGGCCTGACGCTGCACTCCGGCCCCTACGCTATGGAAGCGGGCTTCGCCGCCCTCGAGGGCGTCTTCAGCAACACAGTTCCCACCGACGTCATGCGCGGCGCTGGCCGCCCCGAAGCCATCTATGCCATCGAACGGTTGGTCGACGCCGCGGCCGTCGAACTCGGCATCGCGCCCGACGAACTGCGCCGGCGAAACCTTATTCCGGCCGACGCCTTCCCCTACACTACAGCGTTTGGACTGAACTACGATTCAGGCTGCTTCGAGAGCAACCTGGATAGCGCACTCACGCGCGCTGACTGGCGCGGTTTCAGCGAACGCCGCACTGCCACCGAGGCGCGGGGCCGCCTTGCCGGCATCGCGCTGGGCTACTACGTGCAGCGCAACGGGGGCCGGTTGCTGGACGAAAACGCCCAGATCCGCATCGACCCCAGCGGCTTTGCCACCTTGTTGATCGGCACCCTGGATACCGGTCAGGGCCACGAAACCACCTACGCTCAGATCATCGCCGATCGTCTGGGACTGAGCCTCGACGCCATCCGCGTTGTCGAGCGCGACACCGACCTCGTTGGCTATGGCAACGGTACCGGTGGGTCGCGTTCGATGATGGTGGGTGGTTCGGTCACCCTACTGGCCTGCCAGTGCATCATCGACAAAGCGATGACCATCGCCGCGCATTTGCTGGAAGCCAGCACCGACGACATCGCCTTTGCCGACGGACGGTTCGCGGTTTCCGGCACCGACCGGACACTCACTCTCCAAGACGTCGCCCGGGCCGCCTACCGCCAGGACCTGCTGCCCGAAGAAATCGAGACCGGGCTCGACGAGCGCGCCAACTTCCGCCCGCCCAACTTCTCCTTTCCCAACGGCGTCTACGTCTGCGAGGTCGAGGTCGATCCCGAGACCGGCAAGGTCGTCATCGTGCGCTTCACCGCGGCCGAGGATTTCGGCACCGTGGTCAATCCACTGCTGGTCGAGGGTCAGGTTCACGGCGCTCTGGCCATGGGCTTCGGCCAGGCAATTCATGAGCGCACGGTCTTTGATCCCGACAGCGGCCAGTTGCTCAGCGGCTCACTGGTCGATTATGCGCTGCCCAGGACCACCGACATGCCGCCCATCGACCTGGCGGTAGACCAGAGCGCCCCCTGCCTCAGCAACCCGCTGGGCGCCAAGGGCGCGGCCGAAGGCGGCACCGTCGGCGCGCCGCCGGTGGTCATCAACGCCATCCTCGACGCGCTCAGGCCGTTGGGTGTGGCGCACATCGACATGCCGGCAACGCCGGAGCGGGTCTGGCAAGCGATCCGGGGCGCAAAAAAGGGGACAGGTACTTTAAGGGGCTAAAGTACCTGTCCCCTTTTTTGCCAGCACCATCAAGGCCAGGATCTCGAACAGCATCTGGGCGCCGACGTGGGCCGTATTGGTCGAGGGGTCGTATTGCGGCGCGATCTCGACCACGTCGCCGCCAACGACGTCGAGGCCGGCCAAACCAATGAGCAAATCCTGGCTTTCCCGCGGCGTCAGCCCGCCTACCTCCGGCGTTCCGGTGCCAGGGGCGAAGGTGGGATCGAGGCCGTCGACGTCGAAACTCACGTAGACCGGCCCCTCCCCCACGACCTCTCGCGCCCGGGCGATCACTGCCGCCACGCCCATGGCCTGGAATTCCTCGATGTGGATAACCGTCATGCCGGCGTCATAGGAGAATTCCCAGATGAACTCGGAGGAGCCACGGATGCCGATCTGGATGCTGCGCCGGGGATCGACGACGCCATCGAGCACGGCGTGACGCATGGGGGCGCCGTGATTGAACTTGGACTGGTCGAGCTCGCCGCCCGTGTCGCAATGGGCGTCGATGTGCACCAGGCCCACGGGCTCCTCGCGGCCCACCGCCTTGAGTATGGGATGGCTGACCGAGTGATCGCCGCCGACACTGAGCGGCCGTACCCCGGCGGCCACCAATTTTAGGTAGAATTCCTCGATATCGGCGAGGGAGGTGTCGAGGCTGAAGCGGCTTTGTAGCGGCACGTCGCCGACATCACCCAGGCGACAGGCCGCGCGCGGCACCAGGTCGTGGCGGTAGTGGTAGGGCCCGACGCGCTCGATGGCCCGCACCGCCCGCGGCCCGAAACGCGCACCGCTACGGTTGACCACGCCGAGATCCATGGGCACACCCACGAGGGCAATATCGAGATCCTGGAAGTCGGGAATGTAGGGCGCGTCCAAGAGCGTCGGCAAACCGCCGAAGGGCAGCGCCCGCGGCTTGCCATCGGCGCGCAGCAACTCGGCGACGCGCTTGAATTTCGCCTCGAAGATTTCCGTGCCGGCCTCGGAATATTTCCGCCGCAGCCGTTCGAGTTCGTTTGGGTCGACAGGGTTCATGATTCCGCTCTACCGATCGAAGAGTGCCAGGAATTTGACGACGGCGACCAGCCCGCCGTCCAGGTCGATCTCATCGGCAGCATAGGCCAAGGCCGGATTGCGCTTCTTGGTGACGATGCGTTTCCAGGTGGCGGACGTGGTGGCGATACGTATGTCGGCCTGCCCGGCGCCTCCCTCGCTCAGCTCCGCTACGCCGCGTCGCACGTGCATGGTGAAGCGGCGTCCCAAGTCGGAGAAATCGAACTGTACTCGGGTATCGGTCTCGAGCGCCTCTTCGGCATTGAGGCGGGTGGTCATACCGGCCAGGAAACCATCGATGGGCAAGCTAAGCAGCATGTCGTCGGGTAGCGCACTGGGATCGGGACGCTCGATCTCCAGCTCGCCCCTGACCTCACGGGCCTGCGTCAGGTACCAGTGACGGGCATTGGGATTGATGTGATCGCGCGCCTTGGCCTCGAGTGCCTGGGACAGCAGCGCGCTGGCCGCAGCCGCCTCGGGCTCGGCCCGCAACCAGTGACGGGCGAGTTCGGCCGCCCATTGGGGTTCACCGGCCGCCAAGGCGGCCCGGGCCTGGTCGGGCAGCGAGCGACCGGCAGCAAAGGCAGCCATCAGGCGCTTCGAGCGCTCGACCGGCGGTAACGGCTCGAGCGTCACGGCATCGCCGCCGAACCAACCCAGATAGCCGCCATAGACCGCCCTTACCGACCAGGCCACAGTGCCGTAGTGCTCTATCAGCCAGGGATGCTCGGCCAGGTGCCGGGGCAGGCGCACCGCGGCGACTATTTCGTCGGGCGTTAAGCCACGATTTATGCCGCGCACGGTCTGGTCGTGGACGAACTGGATGGCATCGCGGTAGGCCGTCAGGATCTCCGCTACCCTCTTCCGCCCCACCACCGGCCGGGTGTGCGAGGGCACCAGGATCTCGGGCTCCAACGACCGCATGCGGTCGAGACTCTCCACCCATTGCATGACGTCGCGATGCGCCGTGCCGCGGATCGTGTAGAGGTTGGGAAAGGTTTGGTAGATGTTGTCGGCGGGCAGCAGGATCTTGCGTTCAGGCAGCCAGACGAAGATCTGGTCGTCGGTCTCGCCGGGTGCGTGGACCAGCTTGAGCCGCACCCCGGCCACCTCGACCTCCAGTTCGTCGTCAAACACCCGGTTGGGGCGCTCGAGCGCCATGTCGGGGGTCTCGAACCCCAGGTCCGGCCCGATGCCGGCGTTGACCACACCACCGGCCGGCAGCAACTGGCCGAACATGCGCATGCCACGCCGGTAGATGGCATCGGCCAGCACGTTGACGATGCGGTCGATGTGGGCGTTGGTGCTGCGGTGCGCGTAGACGGGAACCTCGCGCCCCTCGGCGAAAACCTGACCGCCGTAGATATGATCGGCGTGGTTGTGGGTGAGGATGATGGCCGCAACGGGCTTTTTGGTGATTTCGCGAAAGGCGGCCAGAACGGCCCGGGCCCGGCTGCGGCTCTCCAGGGTATCGACGATGATGACCCCGTCGTCGCCCTCGATCATGATTGAATTCGCCAAGCCATAACCGACGGCCACGTGGATCCCCCGGGCGGGACTGATCACCTGGCGCTCGAAGAGTAGGCTGTGGGCTTCGAGGGCAGAGGCACCGCCAGCGGTTTCGCTGTGCTGCGCTTCGTTCTCGCCGTCGCAGGCGGCCAGCGCCGCGGCAATGCAAGCCAACGCACCTAACCATCTCATGACCGGCCCCCTCCTCGACGCCTATGGCCTCGCCGCTAGGTCACTTAAGCTGGCAGCTCTCGCTGCCGGCCCTGTGGTTCAATTGCTTTGGCATAGCATAGGGCCGGTCCCACAACCATACGGCCCCTTACTCTGTACCTACCCGGTGGTTCTTTTTTTTCGTCGAAGCCCTAACCGGTCTAAAGCCCGTGGTTGGGCCACGAGGGCTCGAGATTCTTGTCGAGGAACGACTGGGCACCCTGGGTGTGGCTGTCCTTGCGCAGCCACATGGACATCATCATCTCGGTCTCGATGCGCAGGCGTTCCTCGAGGGTACGGCCGATGCCGCGGACCACGGTTTCCTTGTCTGAACGCAAGGCGCCCTGGGGTAGCGCGGCGATGGATTTGGCCAGCTCGAGAGCGCGCTCGTAGGCCTTGCCCTCGGGTACGATTTCGTTGACCAGGCCCATGCGGTAGGCCTCGTGGACGTCGATGAAGCGGCCGGTGATGAGCAGCTCCATGGCATGGCCATGGCCGACGATCAACGGCAGACGCACGGCCAAGCCGTCGCCCGAGATGATATTCCAGCGCCGCTCGGTGGCTCCGAACTGGGCGTTCTCCGCGCCGATGCGGGTGTCGGCCAACAGCGCCGTTTCCATGCCGGCGGCCACGGCGTAGCCGTTCACGGCGGCGATGATGGGCTTGAAAATATCGGCCCGCTTGGTGTAGCCGCAGAAGCCGTCGGTGTTGTAGATGGCCTGGCGGTAGTCCTCGTAATCCTCGAACTTGAAGTTGTCGGACGCCGCATCCTTGAGGTCCCAGCCGGCGCAAAAGGCCTTGTCGCCGGCGCCGGTGATGATGGCCACCAGGGCTTCCTTGTCATCACGGAAGGTCTTCCATGCCTCCTGAAGTTCCAGATTCATGGTGTTGCTGATGGCGTTGCGCCGGTCGGGCCGGTTCAGCGTGATGGTGACGATGTGATCGGTCATTTCGTACTTGATGGTCTCGTAGCTCATGTAGGTCACTCCGCTTGGTGCTATTCGGCTCCGGGTTGAGGGGGAATCTGTAAAAGATTGGCTTTGACTGCGAGAAGGTTGTCGATCAGGCGGTTTTGTTCGTCGGCAGCCAATCCCGCCAAGGCCTGGCGGTTGAGCGTCGCGCCCACCTCGTTCACGAAGGCCATGATGGGGTCCACCTTTGGCGTCAAATGGACGCGTTTGACGCGGCGATCGCGGCTGTCGGGGCGGCGCTCGACCCAACCCTTGCGCTCCAGGTGGTCCAGCAGGGCGCCCAGGCTGGGGCGGCCGATTTCGAGCTCGCGCGCCAGCTCCGACTGGGTCATGCCGTCACGCCTGAGCAAGTGCAGCAGCACCCACCACTGCGATCGTGTGAGTTCGAGGTCGTGCAGGCGCTGGTCGAGCACGACCCGGATGACACGGGCCACATCGTGGATGAGAAAGCCGAAATTGCGCTCGTGAGTGGTCGGCGGCATTCGAATAGATTAGTATGCTATAATACAATATGTAATAAAATTGTGTGTTAACGTATTAAAATTCTTTCGTCACGTCGAGAGTGTCCCCGCGAGAGCTCTTCACGGCGACACACCGCCCCACGGACACATAGCGAGATATTTCGACACGTCGGCGGCAAACGGACGAAACCTTTGCGCACTAACGTAGGCGGCGATAGGCAGGGGAATTCGCAGCCATGACAACCGAGCGCGACAATCTAGTCGCTACAAACATTCAGGTTGGTCTACTGATCGCCGAACTCAGGTCCTTCATGGCCGTATCGGCTTCCGCTATGTGGAGTTTCGACAGCGCCACCCAAGTGCAGGCGACCATCGTCACGGCGGCGCTTGAGTACCACTTGGATGAACTGTTCGGCTGGAGCGCACAGCACCGTGGTGCCGGTCCGTCGCTACGTGACGGGCCGCCGACGATGGGCAACACGCTGCAGATGCTGCCTGCTCATCTGCCCGGCCTGCCTAGCCAGCTGCAGCGCCTGGTGCGCGAAGCCCGGCAGTTGGAGAGTGCGCTGGCGGTTGATGCCAGCGCTGCTGCCGCCAGCCGTTTTGCGGCGTGACGGCAGTACCTGAGTGCCCAAGATGATTGCCATCGACAGCAACTATTTGATGGAACTGGCCCGCGCTAAGTCGCACGAGCACCGCAACGTGCTGGCCCAGACCGTGTCCGATCTCTTCACGGATGGCGGCACGACGCTGAGTGACCGTGAGCGCGCCCTGATGTTTGACATCCTGCACCGCGTCGTAAGGGATGCCGAATTCTCGGTGCGTCGCGGTATCAGCAGAAAGCTGGCGGCCCAGCCCGATGCACCGCGCGACCTGATGCGCGACCTGGCCAACGACGAGATCGAGGTGGCCTATCCGATATTGGTGCGCTGCAAGGTGCTGCAGGACATCGACCTGATCGAAGTGGTGCGCAACCGCACCCTAGAACACCAACTCGCCGTGGCGGTGCGTAGCGATCTCAGCAGCAGGGTTTCCGAGGCCCTGGTCGAGACCGGCGATCAGCGCGTCATTCGCGAGCTTCTGAAGAACCAGGATGCCTGCCTGTCACGCGCCACGCTCGCCTACCTGGTCGAGGAATCGAAGCGTATGGACAGCTTCCAGGAGCCCATCCTGCATCGCCGCGACCTCGAGCCTGACCTCGCCAAGCGCATGTTTCTCTGGGTCTCGGCCGCGCTTCGCCAACACATCCTGACCCATTTCGAACTCGATCCGGAGACCATCGACGACTTGCTGGAAGAGGCCGCCCAGTTGGATCTGGCCACGCCTGGTGAGCCGCAAGTCGCTGCCGACAGTTGTGCCGATCTGGCGACGACGCTGGTCGAATCCGGTATGGCGACGCCGGAATTCCTGCTGCAAACGCTGCGCGACGGCGAAGTGCCGCTGTTCCGAGCTCTTTTCGGCCGCCTGACCCAACTCAGGCCCCGGCTGGTAAGTCGCATCCTCTTTGATCCCGGCGGCGAGGGCTTGGCCATCGCCTGCAAGTTCATCGGACTGGACAAACCGTCCTTTGCCAGCCTCTTCACGATCAGTCGCAACGCCCGAGCCAAACAGGCTGCAGCGAAAAAGCAGGACCTGCGCAAAGTCCTCAATTTCTACGACCGCACGACCGAATCGGCAGCAGCCAAGGTGGTGCGCCACTGGCGGCGCGACGAGAACTATCTGTCAGCCATCGCAGATATTGAATTGAGCCCATGAACCGATGACCGAACAGGGCCCCGAGTGGAGCGAAATCGCCGGTCAGGTGACCACCAGCGAGGCCCCTCATGTGATCCGCAGCGAGCAACGCGCCCAACAAAAACTGCACGACGTTACCCGGCTGGTCTCGGACTGGATCTGGGAAACCGACCCCGACTTTAGGCTGACCTACGTATCGCCGCGGGTAATGGAATCGCTGGGTTTTCACCCGCTGGAATTACTCGGCTGCAGCCTCGCCGATCTTGGTGACTTCACCGTCGCCGGCAGCGGCCCGCCGGCCTGGCGTTCGCCCTTTCGGGAGATACCCTTCGAGGCTCTCGACCGGAGCGGCAAAAAGCGTCTGCTAATGCTCGGCGGCCTGCCCATCTTCGACCCAGCCGACGGCAGCTTCGAAGGCGTCCGCGGCAGCGCTCGCGACGTCACGGAAAGCCGCCAGGCCGAACACCGGCTGATCGCCGCCAAGCGCGAGGCCGAGTTTGCCAACCTTAGCAAATCCGAATTCCTGGCCAACATGAGCCACGAGCTGCGCACGCCCTTGAACGCCGTCATCGGTTTTGCCGAGATGATGATCGGAGAGATCTTCGGCCCTCACGGCTCGCCCAAATACAATGAGTACGTGACCGACATCAAACTCAGCGCCGATCACCTGCTCAAGATCATCGACGATATCCTCGACATCTCCAAGATCGAGACCGGCCACCTCGACGTCGAGATGCAAGTGATGGCGGTCGACGAAATAATCGCCAGTTGTTTGAGTCTGATCCGCCACCGCGCCCGGCAATCGGACGTGCGGCTGATCTCAGAAGTGCAGCCGGGCCTGACCCTGTTTGCCGACCCCCGCCTGTTGCAACAGATCCTCCTCAACCTGCTCACCAACGCCGTCAAGTTCACGCCCCGCGGCGGCTCTGTCACCATAAGCGCCGGCCAGGGGCCCGACGGCGCGCCGCGGATCGCCGTCAGCGATACCGGCATCGGCATTGCCGCCGCCGACATTGACAGAGTGCTCGAGCCCTTCGTGCGCCTCGAAAGCGCCTTTTGCGCCAACGTCGAGGGCACCGGTCTGGGTCTGCCCCTGGTCAAGTCGCTAGTCGAGTTACACGGCGGCAGCCTGGAGATCGAAAGCCGGCCCGACACCGGCACCACCGTGAGCGTGCTCTTTCCTGATCCTGGAATCATCCACGATTCCGGGTTAGACCTCTGCTCTTCAAACGGACAGAGAGAGCAACGCCATGGAGAAAGGGCTTTTTGATCGGCTAAGCGCAGCCTGCAGCGAGGATTGGCGGGCCTATATCGACCACGACTTCGTGAGGCAACTGGGCGACGGCAGCCTGCCCGAGGCATGTTTTCGCCATTATCTGGGCCAGGATTACCTTTTCCTTATTCATTTCGCCCGGGCCTATGCCCTGGCCGCATATAAGTCCCAGGACCTGGACGACATCCGCCAGGCAGCAGCGGGCCTGGCCGCCATCATCGACGTCGAAATGGGATTACATGTCGAATTCTGCACCTCCTGGGGATTGAGCTTGTCCGACATGCAGGCGCTGCCCGAGGCCGAGGAGACCATGGCCTATACTCGCTATGTGTTGGAAAAAGGCCTTTCAGGCGATCTGCTGGACCTGCACGTGGCGCTGGCGCCCTGTGTCCTGGGCTACGCCGAAATCGGTCGTAACCTGTCGGGCATGAGCGCCGCCAACCCCTATGCCGCCTGGATCGAGATGTATGCCTCGGATGATTACCAGGAGGTAGCGGCGGGCGCCGCCGACCAGCTCGACCGTTTGTTCGAAAGTCGCGCCGGTGAGGGCAGATGGCCGGAACTGGTCAAAACGTTCGCTCAGGCGACACGGCTGGAGATTGCCTTCTGGGACATGGGGATGAAGGCGGCAGCGGTTTCAGAACCCGCAAAATGATATCGCGGCATGGCGGCTTGGGCCACAAATGCTGGAAACCTGCTTTTGTTGTGTCCATTTTGATTGCATCATGCACAATAGGCGCGTGCAATCGCCTTTAGGGTATACGACCCGTTGAACTAAACGTATGGGGAGAGGAGTAATCGCCGAACTCGGAGTATCGCGCCTGCCGCCGTCGCCGGCTAGGGAGTTTCGATGTGGATGGAGCCGTGGGGACAACCAAGATATTTGGCACCCTGATGAACGACCTCAGCGAACCAACCGAGGGGAGCGTGCGCCCAAAGGCGCCGATCACAACGGCTGCACTTGCAATCGTCGCTTGAATATCAAATCTGCCGGGAATGGACCTTGATGGCCTCGATCGACAGCGAATACCTGCTGGAACTGGCGCGCGATAAGTCGCGCGAGCACCGCGACACCTTGGCTCAGACCGTTTCAGACCTTTTTCTCGAGGGTGGCACGGCGCTCACCGAACGCGAGCGGGCGCTGATGTTCGACATTCTCCATAGCCTGGTGCGGGAGGCTGAGCTCTCGGTACGACGCAGCCTCAGCGACAAGTTGGCGGCGCTACCCGACTCGCCGCTGGACTTGGTGCGCATGCTGGCCAACGACGAGATCGAGGTGGCCTATCCGATCCTGGTGAGCAGCACAGTGCTGCAGGACGTCGATCTGATCGAAGTGATCCGCGCCCGCACCCAGGAGCACCAGATCGCTGTGGCGGTGCGCAAGGACCTCAATACCAAGGTCTCGGACGCCTTGGTCGAGACCGGCGACCACCGAGTTATTCGTAAGCTTCTCGAGAATCAGGACGCCCGCCTGTCAAGTGCCACCATGGCTTACCTGGTCGAGCAATCGGAGCGGGTCGACAGCTTTCAGGAACCCATCCTGCAGCGCCAGGATCTCGACCCGCTCCTTGCCAAGCGCATGTTTATGTGGGTATCGGCGGTGCTCCGCCAGCACATCCTGGATAAATTCGAGCTCGATCCCGAGACTGTCGACGACCTGCTCGAAGAGGCGGTCCTTGAGGAGGTGGCGATAGACACGGAACCCAAAATTTCTACCAGCAAATGCGGCAAACTGGCAGCGACGATGGTCGAAACCGGCGTCGCCACACCGGAACTTCTGATCCAAACCCTGCGTGACGGCGAAGTGCCTCTATTTCGGGCGCTGCTGGCCAACCTGACCCAGATCAAGCCCAAACTTGTCAGCCGCATCCTCACCGAGCCCGGTGGCGAAGGACTGGCCATCGCCTGCAAATCCATCGGCATGGACAAGCCGTCGTTTGCCGGCATCTTTTCGATCAGCCGCAGCATTCACTTGAAATCCACCACTACGAACAGGAACGACATACTCAAGGCTCTCAACCTATACGATCGCATGACTAGGGATGCAGCGGCCAAGGTGGTGCGCTACTGGCGGCGCGATGAGAACTACCTCTCGGCAATCCGCGAACTCGAACTGAGCTCCTGACGGCATGGCCGACGGGGACCCCGAGTGGCGTGAAGCCGTAGATCAGGCAGCGAACGGGAACGCCTCCAGCGTCAGCGCTGGCGAGCGCCAAGCGCAAGAGCGTCTGCACGACCTGACACGTCTGGTCTCGGATTGGATCTGGGAAATCGACCGCGAGCTCAAGCTGACCTACGTTTCGCCGCGGGTGACGGAATCGCTGGGCTACCATCCCGTGGAAATCGTTGGCCACACTTTCGAGGAACTCGGCGACTTCACACCCGCGGACCGCGGCCCGCCGGGCTGGCGCTCGCCCTTCAGGGACCGATCCATCGAGATCCTCAACCAGGCCGGTGAACAGCGCTTTCTGTTGATCAGCGGTCTGCCAATCTTCAGCGACGAGGGCGGCAAATTCGAAGGAGCGAGGGGCACCGCCCGCAACGTCACCGCGAGAAGATATGCCGAACAACGGCTGGTCGCCGCCAAGAGGGAGGCCGAGCTGGCCAACCACACGAAATCGGATTTTCTGGCCAACATGAGCCACGAGCTACGCACCCCGCTCAATGCCATCATCGGCTTTGCTGAGATGATGGTTGGCGAGATGTACGGCAAACACGCATCGCCCAAGTACGGCGAATACGCCGCCGACATCGTGCACAGCGCAGATCTCCTGCCCAGGATCATCGACGACATCCTCGACATCTCCAAGATCGAGGCCGGTCAACTCGATATCAAACCGCAAGCACTGGCGGTCGAAGATACTATCGCCAGTTGTCTGAGTTTATTTCGTCATCGGGCACTGAAGTTGGGTGTGCATCTGGTTGACGAAGTGGAATCGGGCTTGACGATGATCGCCGATCCCCGCCTGCTGCGGCAAATCCTCATCAACCTGCTCTCCAATGCCGTCAAGTTCACGCCCGCGGGCGGCACCGTTACTGTCAGCGCGCGATCCGGCCCCGACGGCTCGCCGCTGATCACTGTCGCCGATACCGGCATCGGCATCGCCGCCGAGAACATCAGCGAAGTTCTCAAGCCCTTCGTGAGGGTCGAAAGCGCCTTCAACGCCGATGTCGAGGGCACCGGCCTCGGCCTGCCGCTGGTCAAGTCGTACGTCGAACTCCATGGCGGCAGCCTGGAAATCGAAAGCCAACCCGACGTCGGCACTACCGTGCGCCTGCATTTCGCAGCCGAAGGGGGCGGCGAGGACGACTCCGCCGGCAAGGCGCAACGCCAAACGGGATAGGGGCTGGCGAAATAGCCCGCCTTACTCCCCTTGCCCTACTCCTTCATCGGCGAACGGCACCCAGCCATCGCGGTCCTCGATCTCCAATATCCAAAGGTCGGGGTCGAAGTCGAGCTGGCGCTGGAGGTAGGTATCCGCGTCGACTTCCGGCACCGGGTCGGCGCCCGTGGCAGGGGTCCAAACCAAGCTGCCCTCGTAATCGCGTTGGCGGCTGTAAACGATACAACCCTCTTCCAAACGGTTGAGTTTTACGAACACCATACCGGCGTCGCCATCGCCGCGGCGCGCCACGGTGGCGGGGATGCCGCGGGCCAGGCAGCGTTTGATGATGGCCTTGATCCAGAGGTCGGTTTTTAGCCTGGGTTCCATCGCCGAGCGGGCACCAAATAACTACTTCCTGCGTTTTTTCTTGGCTCCCTTGGCCGCTTGAGCGCGCGCGGCGGCGGCCACGGCGCCCTCGGCCCAGGGCTGCATCTCCTGCCAACCGGCGAGCGACTCAGGGGGCACGGCGCGGTAGGGCATCTTGCCGTAGCCCTGAAGATCGCGGTCCTCGAAGGCCGGGCGGTTTTCGTCGTCAGCTTTGAGATAGAGCTCATCGGCACGCGTGATCAGCGCGAACATGGCGCCGTCGAGGAAAAGGCCGTGGCCGCCGAACATGGGCTTGGCCCGGATCTCGCCGAGCGGCGTCAGAATCTCGAGCACGCGGCTGACGAATTCGCTTTGCTGGGCCATGGTTCCTACGTCCTTAGCTTGAGCAATTGGGCGATCACGCTGACGGCGATTTCGGGCGGTGTGTTGTCGCCCATGTCCTCGCCGATGGGGCAATTGATGCGCTGGATGAAGGCCTCATCGATGCCGGCCTCGGCCAGCTCGCGGCGCGCCACGCGGGCCTTGGTCTCGCTGCCGATCATGCCAATGAACGAGACGCTCGCGTCTGATTCGGCCAAGCGCCGTAGAATGGGTACGTCGGTGGCGTGGCCCATGGTCATCAACACCACCGCGGCACCGGGCGGGGTGCGGGCGACGCCTTCCGGGTAGTCGACCTGCAGGCATTCCAGACGGGAGCTTTCGGGCAGGCGTTCGAGCCATTCGGCCCGCGGGTCGACACAGAGCACGTGGCAATCGAGCTCGACGAGAAACCGGCAGAGCTTCTGGGCCACGTGGCCGGCACCGAAGACCACCACGTTCCAGGCCGTCTGCGGTCGGTGAACCTCGAAGAAGAGCGCCATTTCGCCGCCACAGCTCATGCCCAGATCCTGCTGAATGTTCCAGCGCTCGAAGTGGGTGGGCTCGGGCTCGTTGCCGCGCAGTAGATTCTCCGCCACCTCGGCGCACTTGGCCTCGATGCGGCCACCGCCGACGGTGCCATAGCAGAGACCATCCGGGCCGAAGACGGCGCGGCCTCCGATGACCTGCGGAATGCTGCCGCGGCCATCGACGATCGTGGCCACGCAGAACGGCTGTCCGGCGGCGTGCAGGCGCTCGATTTCGAGCAGGAATTCAAGACTGAGCATGTCGCTACCTTACACCAATAGCCAACTCATCCGTCAGAACCGCCGTGGCGGCGATGCCTGGTTCCGGCAACAACCAGCCGGCTACGGCGCGCCCCGGGCAGCGGCCCGCCAGCGTCGGCAGCAGCTCGATGACGCGTTCGGCGGCCTGGAGCCGTTGCGGCTTGTCGGCCTGATTGAGAAAGAGCACCAACTGCGCCTCGTCCGGGCAACCCTTGGCCAGGCCATCGGGATGCACCACGGCACGGGCCAAGGATTCCGCTCCCACCGGCTGGCCGGGCGTCAGGCCGGTGAGCTCGGACCACAGGGCGGGGCGGAAGACGTGATCGGCATCCAGAGGCCGGCCCAGACCGTTCAGTCCGGCCACCATGATCAGGGCATCACTGGCAGCCGGCACCACCGGCTCGTGGGCCGCCGGCACTTTTAGCGGCAGGCGTTTTGAGCCGTCGGCCTCGACGAGAATACGGTCGAACCAGCCGGCAGCGGCGATCTCGTCAATGACCTCGGGCGCCGGGCCGATGCGGCGCTCGCCATCCAGGGTCTCGCCCGACCAGGCAACGACGGCTCCGGCTGCCGGCAAGATAGCGCGCCCGCGGTCGAGAAACTCTTCGGCGGTGGCGGCAGCAAATCCGGGCCAGGAATCGGCCTCATTACTGGCGATCTTGGTCGTCGTCGTGACCAGCGCGCGTCCGCCGGCGTCTACGGTCTCGCGGGCCAGGGCGAACATCAGGTTGGTCTTGCCGCCGGCACCGGTTAGCGACACCAGACGGCAGTCCTGCAGCCCCAGAGCATCGAGCAACATCAGCCGGCCAGGCCCCGGTTGGCGTGCCGCATCACGGCCTCCAGCACCGAGCCGGCGATGGCCCGGGCCTTGTCGGAAATGGTTGTGCAGTATTCCGGCCGGCCGCGCGGATCGATGTCGCCAAGCTTGCGCCCGGCAGCGATCTCGGTACCCGGCCGCAAGAGACCACGCAAGACACCGTCGATCCCTGCCAGCACGGCCTGGCCGCCGATCTCGCCGACGGTCTCGCCGGCCGCCACACTGTCTCCGATGGCGCGGTCGCTGCTGAAGGTACCGATTGCCGGGGCCCGCAGCACGCGATCGGCCTGATGGCCGGAGATGGCGCCGGGAATACCGGTGTTGGGCTCGGCGGATCCGTCTTCGATCAGGCGCCCGAGGTTGTGGCCACGGTTGGTCTCGACCACGATATGGCAATCCTCGCCGGCTGCGAATCCCGGCCCCAGTGCCACCACCAGCGGCGCCTCGTCGCGCCGGGTTCCCAAATTTCGCTTGGCCAGGATGGCGTCGACGACGACGTCGGGCTTGAGATCGAAGGTCGCCCAGTGGCGGCTTAGGGCAAGCGCGATCTCGCCGCCGGCCCAGGATTCGCGAACGCCTTCGGCGCTTTCCACCAGCCGGGCCGTGACGCCCTCGACCACCATTGTGCCGCTCTCCAGCGCGCTGCAGAAAGAGACCGCCCGGCGCACCGCCAATGGCTTCTCCAACTCCAGCATGCAGATCCTTCGGATATTGGCCTGATGGAGCCACCAGGCCACGGCACTGGCCATCTCGCCCGCTCCTTTTATGAGCACGAATGGCGAGACTGCCGGCGCCGCCAAGCGGCCGAGTTCGTCATTGCTGTCGACATCCATGAAAGGTGCCTCGCGCCCGTAGTCGACGGTTCTGACGGCTTCGGGGTTGGCGGCGATGATGGCCCGCGCCCCGGTGTCGCCGGTGAGCGCCAGGATATCCGGGAAAAAGCGCCGCGCGAAGATCACCGGATTGCGAAGTCGGCCAGCTACCAGCGGGTGGCAGATACCGTCTGCCGCATGGCTTTCGATCAACCGGTCGATGATGGCGGGCTCAATAAGCGGCTGGTCGCCCATCAGGAACATGGCCGCCGGGCAGTCGTCGGGTAGCGCTTTGAGCCCTGCCACCACTGTAGTGCTCTGGCCGTCGGCATAGCTTGGGTTGACGACGATGTGCAGGCGGGCGTTGGCGAGCGGCGCCAGTGCCTGCCGCAGGCGTTCGCTCTCATGCCCCAGAACCACCACGACCGACGACAGAGACGAAGCCAAAGCCGCCCCCACGACGCGGCGGATCATCGGCTCTCCGGCCACCGAACCCAACAGTTTATTGCCTTTGAAACGCCGCGACAGACCGGCAGCAAGAACGACGCCGACGACCGGTCTCAAACTAGTACCCACTAGTCCTCTCGGATCAGGCGCTTGGCCTTGCCTTCGACGCGGGGCAGGCTGCCGATTTCGACCACCTCGACAGCCGGCGTGACGCCGACGCGGTAGCGTACCGTTTCGATCAGGTGTTCGCGGGCGCGCTCGATATCGGCCCGGCCCAGGCGCTCGTGGGCCGGTTCGACTTCAATGGTGAGTGGCCGGCCGCTGCCCTGGCGCGGGATGCGCAACTGGTATTCCAGCGACAATTCGTCGACGCCGTGCAGCAGATTCTGAATCTGGCTGGGGAAGACGTTGACACCGGCAAAGTGGAACATGTCGTCGGAACGCCCCAGCACGCCGCCATCGAGACGCAGGAAGGTGCGGCCACAGGCACAGGCCTGGCGGTTGAAGCGCACCAGGTCGCGCATGCGGTAGCGGATCAGCGGCGCGCTGGTGCAAGCCAGGTTGGTCAGCACCAGTTCGCCGACCTCGCCGTCGGGCAGCGCCTCGTCGGTTTCCGTATCGAGCACCTCGGCCAGGAACATGCTCTCCACGACATGAGTGCCGTCATGGGCCTGGCACTCGAAACCGAAATTGCTGATCTCGGTAGAGCCGACATCGTCGAAGCATTCGGCGCCCCACTGGGTTTCCAGCGCTTTCTTGGTGGCTTGCACGTTGGCGCCCGGCTCGCCCGCCGCGATGATCTTGCGCACGCCCGACCCGGCCAGGTCGGGCCCACCCTTGGCCGCCATCTCGGCCAGGTAGAGAAGATACGACGGCGTGCCGCAGACCACCGTGGCGCCCCAGTCGATCATCGCCTTGAGGCGATCGGCCGAGCTTTGCCCGCCGCCCGGAACACACAGTAATCCGGCCCGTTCCATGGCGGTTTGAAAACCCCACCAAGCCATGAAAAGCCCGTAATTGAAGGGCACGAACAGCACATCTTCCTCGGTCATGCCATAGCCGCAACGGTAGTGCTGGAATTGCTCGTAGAAGGTCTCGAACCAGTCCTGGCGGTTGAGCATGATGCGCATCGGCGTGCCGGTGGTACCCGAGGTCTGGAAGACGCGCACCGCCTCGATGGGCTCGATGCAGGCAAAATCGCCCCAGGGCGGCAAAGCCAATTGGCTTTCTTTCAGTTCATCCTTTTCCGTAAAGGGAATATTGCGTACGTCTTCATGGGTACGGATGTCGTCGGGCTTGATGCCGGCGGCGGCAAACTTGCGCTTGTAGAAGGGGCTGCGTTCGCTGACATGCGCCAGTTGCTGGCGCAGCTTGGCGAGCTGGTCGGCCTCCAGCTCGGACCGGGAGGCGCACTCGAGCTCAGGCTGCCAGTATACGTGCTCGCTCATTCGGCGGCGCCTTTTGCCTCAAGGCGTTCGAGGTCTTTGATGCCCTGGAGAATACGATCCGGTGAAAACGGCGTGGTATGGAGCCGCACCCCGGTGGCATCGTAGATGGCGTTGGCGATGGCCGCCAGGATGCCGGATACCAGTCCCTCGCCGACCTCCTTGGTGCGGTAGGGCTCGCCGACCTTGTATTCCTCGGTGATGACGTGGGCCTCTTCGGAGAGCGCGATGTTGTGAATCGTCGGCATGCGGTAGTCGAGCCAGTTGGGATTGAGCGTATATCCGTCCTTGGTGATGATTTCTTCCATGAAGGCGTGGCCCAGCGCCATGGAGATCTGGCCGTCGACCTGGCCCTTGACCAGGCCCGGATTGATGGGAAAACCGCAGTCATGCACGGTCAGCGCCTTCACCAGCCGCGCTTCGCCGGTCTCGATATCGACCTCGACCTTGGCCACCTGGGCCGAGAAGGCATAGTTCTCGGTCCAGCGGCCTTTGGTGGTGGCCAGACTGGGATGGTTGGGCTCGTCGCGCATGGTGCGCCAGAAACCCTCGCCAATGATGGTATCGCCACGCCGGGTGGCAACGCTGGTCTCGATGACTTTGGCGTAGCTGAGCCGGTTGTCGGGATTGGCGACGCTGATGACTTCTTTTTTTTCCAAGCGCAGGTCATCAACGGCTGTGTTCATGCGCTCGGCGGCCACGGCCAGCAGTTTCTCGCGGGCGTTGCCGGCGGCCTGGCGGGCGGCGTTGCCGGTGACGTAGGTCAGGCCTGAGATCCACGAGCCGATGTCCTGCGGCGTGACGTCGGTATCGGCGGCGATGATCTTGATGTCGTCCATGTCGATGCTGAGCTCTTCAGCGACGATCTGGCTGATCACGGTCTCGGCGCCCTGGCCGACGTCCAGCGCTCCGGTGAGCACGATGGCCGAGCCGTCGTCGTTCATCTTGACGATCACGCCGGAGCCGTTGGGGTAGATCAGCGTGCCGCCCATATAGGAGCTGACGCCGATGCCGACGCCGCGACGGATACGGCCTTCGGGCGGCGACTTGCGATCGCTGCCGTAGTGCGCCAGCAAATCGGACTTCTCGGCCGCCACGGTGATGCATTCCTTGAGGCCGGCCTGGTGGGTGTTGTCCTTGTTGGGCAACTCCTCCCATGAATCGCGGGCGTTGCGCAGACGGATGGTAATGGGATCGACGCCGATGGCCTCGGCGATGTCGTCGAGCTGCGATTCGATGGCGAAGCGGATCTGCGGGCAGCCGTGGCCGCGCTGGGGCGCCCGAACCGTGTGATTGGTATATACGGAATAGGCCTCGTACTGCAGGTTGGGGATGCGGTAGGGCACCATGGTGAAGCCCCAGCCGAGGAAGATGACGACCACGCCGCTGCCCCGGTGAGCGCCCGAATTGTTTATCACGCGCAAGCGCTGGGCGACGATGGTGCCGTCCTTCTTGACGCCGGTCTTGACCTCCACCACCAGCGGCTGACCGTGGCGAAAGGCAGAAAAAATCTCCTCACGGCTGGCCACCATGCGGACCGGCCGGCCGGTCAGCATGGAAAGCCGGGCGGCGCAGTATTCGTGGGAAAAGAGGTCGATCTTGCCGCCGAAGGTACCACCGGTATAGGTCTTGTGAATGCGCACCGAGGAATAGGGAAGGTCAAGCACCGCGGCGAGCTTGGCACGCTTGACGAAGGGCCCCATGGACGACGTCCAGACGTTCAGCTTGTCGCTTTCCCAGTGCGCCAGCGTGGCCTGGGGCTCGAGATAGCCGTGGGTGCGCAAGTGGCTCTCGTAGCGGTCCTCGCGCACATAGTCGGACTCGGCAAACCCCGCCTCCACGTCGCCCCAGCCTGTGGCCGTCTTGCCGCCGATGTTGGCCAGGTCCTCGTGAGCGGTAATCTTGGGGTGCGAGATTTGTACCTCGGGTGCGCCGGGCTTCATGGCCTTGAAGGGATCGAAGACGGCCGGCAGAGGCTCGTAGTCGACTTCGATCAGGTCCATGGCACGCTGCGCCGTCAGGGCGTCGACGGCGGCCACCGCCGCCACCTCCTCGCCGACGTGCACCACACGATCGCGGGCCAGCACCTCCTGATCGGCGGGATAGCGCGGGGTGTCGACGAAGCCGTGCTTGATGCCCTTGGTGTCGGCCACCGTGATCACCGCCTTGACGCCGTCGAGCGCCGCCGCCTTGCTGGTGTCGATGGCGCGGATCTTGGCGTGAGGGTGGGGGCTGCGCAGCACCCGGCCGTGCAAGGTTCCGGGCAGCTTGACGTCCTGGGTGAAAACGGCCCGGCCGGTGACCTTGTCGGGGCCATCCTTGCGGCGCGCACTCTTGCCGACGTAGTTGAGGTCGTTCATGGCACCGGTTCCCTATTCCACCTGGCCCGGCGGCTGGCCTGAGGCCTGCAGCACGGCATCGACGATGCCGTTGTAGCCGGTGCAACGGCAGAGGTTGCCCTCCAGCGCCTTCTTGATCTCGGCCGGCGACGGTTTGGCGTTGACTTCCAGCAGCGCCGTTGCCGACATCAGTACACCGGGCGTGCAAAAGCCGCATTGGGTGCCGCCCTGATCGAGGAAAGCCTCCTGCAGCGTGTTCAGGTTCTCGCCATCGGCCAGGCCTTCGACGGTGCGCACGCTGCGGCCGTCGCACTCCAGCGCCAATGTCAGGCAAGCCAGCACGGGGCGGTCGTCGAGCAAAACGGTGCAACTGCCGCAGGTGCCCGAGGCGCAACCGTCCTTGGTGCCGGTCAAGCCGATCATCTCGCGCAGCACTTCGACCAGCATGTGACGCGGCCGCACCGTGGCTTCGTGGTACTCGCCGTTGACGGTGAGGGTGATGACTCTGGGTTTGGCAGGGGCCCGAAGCTCGTTCACGCTTACTTCCTCCGTTCAAGCACCATGCGCGCGCTCTAGCGCGCGCTCCAAACTACGCCGCAGGTAGACCCGGACATTGTCACGCAAATAGCGTTTGGTGTAGCCGTGGTGGGGCAGCGGGTTGATCTCGTCGCTGGCCTCATCGGCCGCACGGGTGATGGTCTCGATATCGAGGATGGCCCCTTGCAACGCTGCTTCGGCCGCCCGGGGCCTAAGCGGTCCTTCGCCGATAGCGCCGAGCACGATACGCGCCTCGGCACAGGTTTGGCCGTCGTCTTCCAGCCTCAGCGCCACGGCCATGACCACCATGCCGAATTCGAGGCCGCCGCGGAGAGTCGTTTTGTGAAAGCCCCAGCCACTGCCAGTCGGGGCCGGCGGAACCACTATCGCCGTGACAATCTCGGCTGGGCCCAAGGTCAGAGGCCGCATGCCGTCGCCACTATAAAGATCCTCCAGCGCCTGGCGGCGCTGCCCATCGGCGCCCAGAATCTCGACCTCGGCGTCGAGCGCAATAAGGGCCGGCGCCAGGTCCGAGCAAAAGACCGACCAGCAGGTCTCGTCGTCGTTGCCGGGGAAGGGATAGCAGCATTCGCCGCCGCGTTTGTAGCAGTCAGCAACGAACTGATAGTCGTGCTGCTGGTTATAATAGAGACAGCGGGTTTCCTGGCAGAGATTGCCGCCGAGCGTGCCCATCTGGCGCACCTGGTTGCCGCCGACGCTGTGGGCGGCGGCAGCCAGCATCGGCGCTCGGCGCTCGACCAGCTCGTCGTTTTCCAGGCTCGAAAGGCGCGAGAGCGCATCGATGCGCAAGCTGCCGTCGGGCATTTCCTCAGGCGCATCCGGTGCCACTCCGGCCAGGCTGACGAGATGACTGGGGCGGACCACCTCGATGCGCATGTTGGGCAACAGATCGGTGCCGCCGGCCAGCAGCTTGGCCTCCGCCTGCTGATCCAGCAGCGCCACTGCCTCTTCCATCGTCTCGGGTCGAAGGTACTCGAAATCGAATAGGATCATGGCGACCGGTCCATTAGCCCGCAAAGAAAATGGGGGTTATCGAGGAAGCGGAAACCTAGCGGTCATCGCAATGCCCTGTCAAACAACCGCCCGTAGCCCGGCAAGTTCCGGTCATTGCCCAGTGCGCGAACTCTATCTTATTGCGATATAACGATTTTTCCCCGCGATTCCTACCCCACCTCTTTGTAGTCCTTCGGAAAGTACTGCCGCATGAAGTCGCTGTCGCGGCGGTAGGCGTAGCAGGAATTGAGTAGCGCCGGCGGCAGGCGGCGTTCTTCGGGATGGCGCACCACCTCGCTTTCGGGCTCGCGCTCGGACCACAGCGCCTGCATGGCGGCAGTCGCCATCTGGGCCAGCATCTCGACCAGATGGGTGCAGCCCAGGCCGTGGCCAACGCGCTCCCGCACACCTCGGTTCCAGCCCGGCGCGATGCGCAAGCCCGCCAGTTTGGTGAAATTGGGTTCGACCCCACAGCAATAGGCGTGGGCGCCGACATCGAGCTTGGCTTCCGCCGACTGCACCGTGAGATCCTTGTCGACGGTCAATCTCAGCCACATGTCATGTACCGGCTCGCCCGCGGCACGGTGGGAATCGGTCAAATGGTGGGTGTACGGCTTGACGTCGATGATGTGGCCTTCAACGTCATAGAGGCCGTCGCTACGACGATAGGCCCGCAGGTCCATGGTGCGGGTGTGGATCATTTCGCGATCGGCGGCTGGGGAAAGAGGCAAAAGCGTTACTCCGTTTTCTGGGGCTCCTGCGACAGGCAGGATGCCGCCGCGCACCGCATTGTACCGCTTTGTATACTGCACTGCAGCAAGCGAGCTGGCATTCCGGCTCGCGAGCACGTTTTGCTACAAGGCCATGGTGCTGGCGGCCATCGCGACGACCTATTACCGCCCCCTCTCCTACTCAGCGGCCTCGTAGTCGAGTGGAAAGTTTTCACGCATGAAGTCGCTGTCGCGGCGGAAGGCAAAACACGAATCAAGCATCGCCGGAGGCAGACGACGTTTTTCGGGATGGTGCAAAGCCTCGCGTTCGTGCTCGCGATCCGTCCACAGCGCCTGTATGGCGGCGGTCCCCATCTGGGCCAGCATCTCGACCAGATGGGTACATCCCAGCGCGTGGCCCACGCGCTCACGAACGTTGCGGTTCCAGCCCTGACCAATGCACAGACCCGCCAATTTGCTGAAATTGGGCTCGACGCCACAACAATAGGCGTGGCCGCCGACGTCGAGCTTGGCTTCCGCCGATCGCACCACCAATTCCTTATCGACGGATAGCCTGAGCCACATATCATGAACCGGCTCCCCGGCAGCGCGATGGGAAACGGGCAAATGCTGGGTGTGCGGCTTGACGTCGATAATGTGGCCTTCGATATCGTAGAGGCCGTCGCTACGACGATAGGCCCGCAGGTCCATGGTGCGGGTGTGGATCATTTCGCGGTCTGCCGCGGGGGAAAGAGGCAAAGGTGTTACTCCGTTTTTTGTGGGGCTAGCGTCTGGCAGCATACCGCTTTGCATACCGCACTGCAGCAAGCGAGGTGGCAATTTGGCGCGCTCTCCTGTAAACTTGGGGGGCAGGTTCCACTCGGCTGAACTCCCGGCCCCTCCCGCAAAGCTGGCTCACGGCAGGCTCTCAAGAGCGAGGGTTGAGTTGGCGATGCCCGGCTGATAAGGACCTGCGCCCCGGAGGACGAAGCGGTATCCGGCGGCCTAGGCAGTCAAACGCGTTGTTGAAGCGAGAGCGGTGAAAAGAAATATGCAGCAGGGCTTGTACAACAGCGAGAACGAACATGATAGCTGCGGTGTCGGCTTCGTTGCCGATATCAAAAACCGCAAGAGCCACGATATCGTCCGCCAGGGCCTTCAGGTCCTGACCAACCTCGATCACCGCGGCGCCGTCGGCGCCGACCCGCTAGCCGGCGACGGCGCCGGAATTCTGATCCAGCTTCCCGACCGCCTGTTGCGCGAAGAGGCGGCCGTCTTGGGCATCGAGCTGCCGCCGGTGGGCGAGTATGCTGTCGGCAACGTTTTCCTGCCGCTCCAGCCGGCTGCCCTCGAGGCCGGTGTTGCGGCCCTGGAAAGCGTCACCGCCCAGGAAGGCCAGACCGTGCTGGGTTGGCGCGAAGTGCCGACCGACAGCTCATGTCTGGGTGAAAGCGTCAAGCCCAACGAGCCGGTGATCAGGCAGATCTTCATCGGCCGCGGCGCCGCCACGCCCGACCAGGACGCTTTCGAGCGCAAGCTCTTCGTCATCCGCAAGCAGGCCCACCATGTGCTCTGGTCGAGCGGCGAGGCGGACGCCGACAGCTATTACGTGCCGTCGCTGTCATCACGCACGATTTGCTACAAGGCCATGGTGCTGGCGCCCAACCTGACGAACTACTACGGGGACCTGGCGGACGAGCGGACGGAATCGGCACTGGCACTCGTGCACCAGCGCTTCTCCACCAACACATTTCCGTCGTGGCGGCTGGCCCAGCCTTTCCGCTTTCTCTGCCACAACGGCGAGATCAACACGCTGCGCGGCAACATCAACTGGATGGCGGCGCGGCGCCATTCCATGAATTCGGCGGAGCTGGGCGACGACCTGGATAAACTCTGGCCGCTGATCGGCGATGGGGCCTCGGATTCGGCGACTTTCGACAACGCGCTGGAGCTGCTGGTGGCCGGCGGCTATTCGCTCAGCCACGCCGCCATGATGATGATCCCTGAGGCCTGGAACGACAATCCGCTGATGGACGAGGACCGGCGGGCCTTTTACGAATACCACGCGGCGTTGATGGAGCCCTGGGACGGCCCTGCCGCTATCGCTTTCACCGACGGCCGCCAGATCGGCGCCACGCTCGATCGCAACGGCCTGCGTCCGGCGCGCTACGTGGTCACCGACGACGACCGCGTGATCATGGGTTCCGAGGTCGGCGTGCTGCCCATCCCGGAAGCCAACATCGTCGAGAAATGGCGCCTGCAGCCGGGCAAGATGTTCCTCATCGACCTCGAGCAAGGCCGCATTATCGACGACGCCGAACTCAAGGCCGACTTGGCGCTGGCCAAGCCCTACCAGGAATGGCTCGACGCCACGCAAATCCACATCGAGGACCTGCCCAGCGAAGTCGGTCCCATGCCGCCCGATCCGCAGACCCTGCTCGATCGTCAGCAGGCCTTCGGCTACACCCAGGAGGACATCAAGTTCTTCCTTGCCCCGATGGCCATGACGGGCCAGGACCCGATCGGCTCGATGGGTGCCGACACGCCGTTGGCGGTGCTGTCGGACCGCTCAAAGAATCTCTTCAACTATTTCAAGCAGTGCTTCGCCCAGGTCACCAACCCGCCCATCGACCCCATCCGCGAGGAACTGGTGATGTCGCTGGTGTCGCTGATCGGACCCAGGCCCAACCTGCTCGATGCCGACGATGCCGGCACCAAGAAGCGCCTCGAGGTTAGGCAGCCCATCCTGACCAACATGGACCTGGAGCGCATCCGCCGCATCGAGAACCACGTCGACAATGCCTTCCGCACCTACACGCTCGACATAACCTATCCCGCCACCGACGACGCCGACGGCATGGAGGCGGCGCTGGATCGGCTTTTCGATCGGGCCGAGCAGGTGGTGAATTTCGGCTACAACATCCTGGTGCTGTCGGATCGCTCGATCGATGCCGACAACGTCGCCATTCCCTCGCTGTTGGCCACCGCCGGCGTCCACCACCATCTGATCCGCTGCGGCCTGCGCACTTCAGTGGGCCTGGTGATCGAGACCGGCGAAGCCCGGCGGGTGCACGATTTCTGCCTGCTGGCCGGGTACGGTGCCGAGGCCATCAATCCCTATCTTGCCTTCGACACGCTGTTGGCGCTACGTCCCTCGCTGCCCGAGGATCTGCCCGAGGAGGAAGTGCAGCGGCGCTACATCCGGGCCGTCGACAAGGGCATCCTGAAGGTCATGTCGAAGATGGGCATCTCGACCTACCAATCCTATTGCGGCGCCCAGATCTTCGATGCCGTGGGCCTCGCGGAGAGCTTTCTCGAGCGTTACTTCACCAGTACACGCTGCGCCATCGAGGGTATCGGCCTGGCCGAGGTGGCGGAAGAAACCGTGCGCCGCCACCATGTGGCCTACTCGGACGCACTGCATTATCGCGACGCCCTCGACGTCGGCGGCGAGCTGGCCTATCGCCAGCGCGGCGAGGTACATGCCTGGACGCCGGAAACCATCGCGCTCCTGCAGCATGCCGTGCGCACCGGCGACGAACAAAACTTTCGCGCCTTCTCCGAACGCATGAACGACCAGTCGCTGAAGCTGCGTAACCTGCGCGGTCTGATGGAATTCAAGCCGGCCGAAACGCCGCTGGCGCTCGACGAGGTCGAGCCGGTCTCCGAGATCGTCAAGCGCTTCGCCACCGGCGCCATGTCTTTCGGCTCGCTGAGTTGGGAAGCCCACACCACGCTGGCGCTGGCTATGAACCGCATCGGCGGCAAGTCGAACAGCGGCGAGGGCGGCGAGGAATCGGAGCGCTACCGGCCGTTGCCAGGCGGCGATTCCATGCGCTCGGCCATCAAACAGGTGGCGTCGGGGCGCTTCGGCGTGACAACCGAATACCTGGTCAACGCCAGCGACATCCAGATCAAGATGGCCCAGGGCGCCAAGCCCGGCGAGGGCGGCCAGTTGCCCGGCCACAAGGTCGATGAATGGATCGCCCGGGTGCGCCACTCGACGCCCGGCGTCGGCCTGATCTCGCCGCCGCCGCACCACGACATCTATTCCATCGAGGACCTGGCCCAGCTCATCCACGACCTCAAGAACGTCAACCCCGAGGCCCGAATTTCGGTAAAGCTGGTGTCCGAGATCGGGGTCGGCACGGTGGCCGCCGGCGTCTCCAAGGCGCACGCCGACCACGTCACCATTTCGGGCTTCGACGGCGGCACCGGGGCCAGCCCCATCACCTCGATCCAGCATGCCGGCAGCCCCTGGGAGATCGGCTTGGCCGAGACCCACGAGACCTTGGTGCGGAACAGGCTACGAGGCCGCATCGCGGTCCAGGTCGACGGTGGTCTGCGCACCGGGCGCGACGTCGTGGTGGCGGCGCTGCTGGGCGCCGACGAATTCGGTTTCGCCACGGCGGCGCTGATTTCCGAGGGCTGCCTGATGATGCGCAAGTGCCACCTCAACACCTGCCCGACCGGGGTGGCGACCCAGGATCCGGAACTGCGCAAGCTCTTCAGCGGCCGGCCCGAGCACGTCATCAACTACTTCACCTTCGTTGCCAACGAGGTGCGTGAGCTGATGGCCGAATTGGGATTCCGCACAATGAACGAAATGATCGGGCAGCGTGAGTTTCTGGATTCCAGCCGCGCCATCGATCACTGGAAGGCCCGCGGCCTCAATCTGGGCGGCCTTTTGTGCGAGCTCGACCCCGGGCCCGACGTCGCCATCTACAACTGCGAGCCACAGAACCACGGGCTCGAGAAGGCGCTGGACCACAGTCTTATCGAACAGGCCCTGCCGGCCATCGAGAGCGGCCAGCCGGTCAGCATCGAAAGCCCGATCTCCAACGTCAACCGTACCGTCGGCGCCATGCTGTCGGGCCGTATCGCCCTGAAGTACGGCCATGAAGGCCTCAACGACGACACCATCCAGGTCAAGTTCACCGGCAGCGCCGGTCAGAGCTTTGGCGCGTTCCTCAGCGCTGGCGTCGGCTTCGAACTGGAAGGCGACGCCAACGACTATGTCGGCAAAGGCCTCTCGGGCGGGCGCTTGGTGATCTATCCACCGGCGGTCTCGAGTTTTACGCCGGAAGAGAACATCCTGATCGGCAACACCGTGCTCTACGGCGCCGTCAGCGGCGAATGCTACTTCCGCGGCGTCGCCGGCGAACGCTTTGCCGTACGCAACTCGGGCGTCACCACGGTGGTCGAAGGTGTCGGCGACCACGGCTGCGAATACATGACCGGCGGCATTGTCGTGGTGTTGGGCCGCACCGGGCGCAATTTCGCCGCCGGCATGAGCGGCGGCATCGCCTACGTGCTCGACGAGACCGACGATTTCGAGGTGCGCTGCAACATGGCGATGGTGGAACTGCAGCCGATATCGGACGAGGACCGGGTGCTGGAGGACCTCGACCACCAGCGCGGCGATCTCGAGACTCACGGCCGCGTCGACATCGTGCATGACATGACGCGCTACGACGCCCAGCGCCTGTATATGCTGATCGAAAACCACCTGCGATATACCAACAGCGAGCGGGCGCGATTGATCCTCGACAACTGGGATGACTATCTGCCCAAATTCGTCAAGGTCATGCCGGTCGACTACCGGCGCGCACTGCAGGAAATGCAGGCCTCCTCCCGCGTCACGGAGCGCACCGGCGTCAGCGTCGCGGTGGGGGACTGAGGCCATGGGCAGGCCCACAGGTTTCAAGGAGATCCATCGCCGTGACCGCTCCTATGCGCCGGTTTCCCAGCGCGTGCGCCATTTCGGCGAGTTCGTGATACCGCTCAGCGAGGCCGAGACGCGCCAGCAGGGCGCACGTTGCATGGATTGCGGCATCCCCTTCTGTCACAACGGCTGTCCGGTCAGCAACATGATCCCGGACTGGAACGACGCAACCTATCGCGGCGGCTGGCGGGAAGCCCTCGAGGTGCTGCACTCGACCAACAATTTCCCCGAATTCACCGGCCGCGTCTGTCCCGCTCCCTGCGAGGCGGCCTGCACTCTCAACATCACCGACCGCCCGGTGACCATCAAGACCATCGAGTGTTCGATCGTCGAGAAAGGCTGGCAGGAAGGCTGGATAGGGCCGCAGATTCCGGCCCACCGCAGCGGCCGCCAGGTGGCCATCGTCGGCTCCGGTCCGGCTGGCCTGGCCTGCGCCCAACAGCTCGCCCGGGCCGGTCATGGCGTCGTGGTGTTCGAAAAGAACGCCCGCATCGGCGGCCTCTTGCGCTACGGCATTCCCGATTTCAAACTGGACAAGGCCATCATCGACCGGCGCATGGCGCAGATGCGAGCCGAAGGCGTCGAGTTTCGGCCCAACACACACATCGGCGTCGGTGTCCCGGCGGCCGAGCTGCTGGAGAAGTTCGACGCTCTGGTGTTGGCCGGCGGCGCCGAGCATCCGCGCGACATGCCGGTGCCGGGCCGCGAACTCGACGGCGTCCACTTCGCCATGCCCTTCCTGATGCAGCAGAACCAGCACTTGGCGGGCGAACAAGTCACCGCCGACCAACCCATTAGCGCCGAAGGCATGCACGTCGTGGTCATCGGCGGCGGCGATACAGGATCCGACTGCGTTGGCATCTCGATCCGTCAGGGCGCCGCCACGGTGACGCAACTGGAGATCATGCCCAAGCCGCCAGAGAGCGAGGAAAAGGAGCTGGTCTGGCCCAACTGGCCCAACAAGCTGCGTACCTCGACCTCCCACGAGGAGGGCTGCGATCGCGACTGGGGGGTTTCGACGACGGCGGTCAAGGGATCTAACGGCCGCGTCGAGGCGCTCGAGCTGGTGCGGGTACGCTGGGACGAGGCCGAGGACGGCCGCTTCAGCATGCTCGAGATCGCCGGCAGCGAATTCGAGCTCAAGGCCGATTTGGTGCTGCTGGCCATGGGTTTCGTGCGGCCGCGCCACGAGGGACTTTTAGAAAGCCTGGGCGTCAGCCTCGATGAGGGCGGCAACGTCGCCGCCAATACCGTCGACTACCAGACCTCGGTCGACAAGATCTTCGCCGCCGGCGACATGCGTCGCGGTCAGTCGCTGGTGGTCTGGGCCATCCGCGAAGGCCGCCAGTGCGCCCGCGCGGTCGACGAATTCCTCACCAGCGCCTCCGGCCTACCGCGCTAGCGGCCCGGCCGCTCCTTAGTTTTTCTCTTGACCTCAATTGGTAAAAAAAAATTCCCGTCGGCCCATTGACATATTTGCACAATTGCGCAAATATACATGGATATTAGCGAGGAACACCCGCCATGCAGCCCAACCCGACGCCCCTGGAAGTGATTTCGAACCTGGCCGAGGATAACTCTCGCGGCTCCGGCCTCGAAGGTTTGCTCGAGCCCCGCCTTTTCAAGGCGCTCGGAGATCCCACCCGGGTCGCCATCCTGCTCACCCTGGCGCAATCGCGAGACGGCCTGCCGGTGGGCGAAGTGGCGGCACGCAGTCCGGTCGACGTCTCGGTAGTATCACGCCATCTGGCGGTGCTGCGCGAGGCCGGCATCGTGGAGTGCGAACGCCAGGGCAAGGTGGTTTTCTACTGGGTGCGCTACGGCGCCCTGACCAGCAGTCTGCGCGCGCTTGCCGATGCCCTCGATCAATGCTGTCCGACTCAAGGAGCCAATTGATGCCACTCTCGATTTATCTTCCGCAATTGCAGGATTCGCTGATTTTCTTCGCCATCGTGTCGGCGGAGATGACGGTCCTTTTCATCGGCATCACCTTTCTTGTCGGCATTATCCTGGAGCTCTTCCCGGCCGAGCGCATCAGCGCCATCATGTCGGCGCGGCGCGGCCACGGCTATGCGGTGGGTGCCGGTTTGGGGGCGCTGACGCCCTTTTGCAGTTGCTCGACTATTCCGCTGACCATGGGCCTGATCAAGGCACGCGCCGGCTTCGGCCCGACCATGACGTTCCTCTTCACCTCGCCGCTGGTCAATCCGCTGTTGGTGGCATTGTTGTGGATGGCACTGGGCATCCGGTTCACCGTGGTCTACGTCGGCATGGCGCTGACGCTGACGGTGATCATCGGCTATCTGCTCGACCGTTTCGGGTTCGACCGCTTCATTCGGGCCGACCTTCTGGTGACCAAGACCTCCTGCGGTGCCGCCCCCGAAGCCACACCGCCCAACGACACCACGGTGCGGGCCGCCGCGGCGCGCCTCTTTCGTGATCGGGTGCGGCTCAAGGAGCTGCTCGTCGATGCCGTAGGCCAGTTCCGCACCTTCCTGCCCTTCATCATCGTCGGCATCGGCATCGGCGCCGTCACCTATGGCTTCGTGCCGCAGGATTTCTTCGCCAGCGTCGCCGGTTCCGACAGCCCCTGGGCCATCCCGGCCTCGGCCGTGATCGGCATTCCGCTTTACGTGCGGCCCAGCACCATGGTGCCCATGGTCATGCCGCTGGCCGCCAAGGGCGTGGCGCTGGGGGCCATCGCCGCCCTGATCATCGGCGCCGCCGGTGCCAGCCTGCCGGAGGTGGTGATGCTCAAACGCATGTTCCGCATGCCCATGATCGTGGCCTTCGTGACCGCCGTCCTGACCATCGCTGTGACCACGGGATTCGTTTTCCAGGCCGTGGTCGCTTAGATAACAGGAGGCCATGGACGAGCAGCAGCAGGAAAAAATCATCCAGGACCTCGAGCGGGACTACGAAGACCGCTGCGAGAACTGGTCCTGGGTGATCCGCCTGGCCAAACTGGCCATCCTGGTGCTGCTGATCGGCAAGCTTTACATCGCGGTTCTTCTGATGTTCGGGCTTTACTGTCTCGAGCACCAATTGCTGGCCCCCTTCGGCTACCGGCCGACAACCGGATTTCTCGTCGACCTGATCGTCAGCAAAGAGAAATTCATCGCCCGCAGACTGCCGCGGCCGAACGATCCCCCGCATGAGGGCTTGGCGCCGGACGGGTAAGGCGCTATACAGCCGGGCCGACGGCCCGCCCCTCCCCGCCCCCACGCCCCTTATGCCTTTTCGCAACATCGCCATCATCGCCCACGTCGACCACGGCAAGACCACGCTGGTCGACCAGCTGCTGCGCCAAAGCGGCACCGTGCGCGCCAACCAGCAAATGGCCGAGCGCGCCATGGACAGCTTCGACCTGGAGCGCGAGCGCGGCATCACCATCCTTTCCAAATGCACCTCGGTGGCCTGGCGGGACGTGCGCATAAACATCGTCGACACTCCCGGCCACGCCGATTTCGGCGGCGAGGTCGAACGGATTCTCAGCATGGTTGACGGCGTGCTGATCCTGGTCGATGCCGCCGAAGGCCCCATGCCACAAACCAAGTTCGTCACCGCCAAGGCGCTCAAGCAGGGTCTCAGACCCATCGTCGTGATCAACAAGGCCGACCGCCCTGACGCCCGCATCGACGCCGTCCATGAAGAGATCTTCAACCTCTTCATCAGCCTCGACGCCGACGAACAACAGCTCGATTTTCCGCTGCTCGTGGCCTCGGCCAAAGAAGGCTGGGCAGCGGCCGATGTGGCGGCGCCGCGGCTCGGACTGGAGCCGCTTTTCGATCTCGTGCTGGCCCATGTGCCGCCGCCCGTCACCGGCGGCGCCGAAGCTCCCATGGCCATGCTGGCGACGACGCTGGAGGCCGATCCCTACCTGGGCCGGCTGCTCACCGGCCGCATCCACTCCGGGCGTTTGCACCGCAATGCCCAAGTGCGCGCCCTGGCGCCTGACGGCAGCGTTATCGAGCAGACCCGCATCACCCAGTTGCTGGCCTTCCGTGGCCTTGAGCGCGAACAGGTGGCCGAGGCCGAAGCCGGCGACATCGTCGCCGTAGCCGGCTTCCAAAAAGCCACCGTGGCCGACACCATCGGCGATCCCCAGGTGACCGAAGCCTTGGCCGCCCAGCCCGTCGACCCGCCGACGCTGGCCATGACGTTTTCCATCAACGATTCGCCGCTGGCCGGCCGCGACGGCGCCAAGGTGACCTCGCGGATGATCCGCCAGCGCCTGTTGCAGGAGGCCGAGGGCAACGTCGCCATCGGCATCAGCGAGGCGCCCGAGGGCGACGCCTTCGTGGTCGCCGGGCGGGGCGAGCTGCAGCTCGGCGTGCTCATCGAGACCATGCGCCGCGAGGGCTATGAGCTTTCCATCAGCCGGCCCAGGGTGCTCTACCAGGAAGACCCTGAAAGCGGCCGCCGGCTCGAGCCCATCGAGGAGGTTCAGATCGATGTCGACGACGAACACGCCGGCCCGGTCCACGAGCAGCTCGGCCAGCGCCGGGCCGAGTTGATCGACATGCGCCAGGCCGGCGGCAAGTCGCGGCTCACCTTTCTCGCGCCCACCCGCGGCCTGATCGGCTATCACAGCGATTTCCTCTCCGACACTCAGGGCTCAGGCGTCATGCACCGGGTTTTCCATTCCTATGGGCCCTACCGGGGCGACATCGGCGGACGCTCCAACGGCGTACTGATCTCCACCAACCAAGGCGCCGCCGTGGCCTATGCGCTGTGGAACCTGGAGGAGCGTGGACCGATGTTCATAGTGCCGGGCAACGCGGTCTACACCGGCATGATCATCGGCGAACACACCCGCGGCAGCGACCTCGAGGTCAACCCGCTGAAAGCCAAGCAGCTGACCAACATCCGGGCCGCCGGCAAGGACGACGCCGTGCGCCTGACCACGCCGCGTCTGTTGGATCTGGAAAGCGCGCTGAGTTACATCCAAGACGACGAACTGATCGAGGTGACACCACGCTCGATCCGGCTGCGCAAACGGCTCTTAGACCCCCACGCCCGTAAGCGCGCCGCCCGGGCCGCCAAGGTGGGGTAGTTTTCAAAACCGTCGACGGATCAATGCCAAAACTTCCTCCCCCTTGGTAAGGGGGAGGATCGAGGTGGGGGTGGCGTGAATGCCGGGCTGGGAACCCGCTTCTTGGTTCCGCCCGAGCCTGTTCTGCCCGGCCCCCTCCCTAACCCTCCCCCGATTCGGGGGAGGGGACGCTGCTGCCGCGCCCCTCCCGCGCCTGGTCGCGCAGCACGAAACGGCGGATCTTGCCGGACGCCGTGAGCGGCATTTCGGAGACGAAATCGATGCCGCGCGGCACCTTGAAGCGCGCCAGGTTCCGGTTGCACCAGTCGAGAATCTCGTCGGCCGCCACCCGGCTCTCCGGCCGACGCACCACGAACGCGTGGACATCCTCGCCGCGCACCTCGTGCGAGAGGCCGACGACCGCCGCCTGCTGCACCTCCGGATGCTCGTGCAGCACCAACTCGACCTCCTTGGGAAAGACGTTGTAGCCGTTGCTGACGATCATGTCCTTGATGCGGTCGAGGATATAGAGATTGCCGTCCTCATCGAGGCGGCCGACGTCGCCGGTACGCAGCCAGCCGTCCTTGAGCGTCGCCGCGGTTAGTTCAGGCTGTCGCCAGTAGCCCAGCATGAAGCCCTCGTAGCGAAATTGTAGCTCGCCCGGCTGGCCCACCGGCACGGGCTGATCATGGTCATCGCAGATCCGTACCTCGATACCTTCGAGCACCGGGCCGCAGGAGCCCTCGGGCGCCATCACGCCGGGCAGCGAGACGCTGGCCACGGTGGTGATTTCGGTCAGGCCGTAGCTCTCGACCGTGTCGATGCCCAAGCCCTTGAGTTCGCGGATCAGCGTCGTCGGCACGGGGCCGCCGCCGACATCGATCAGGCGCAGGCTGGAAATATCGCGGCCCGCTCGGCGGCTGGCCTCGAACATGGTCACGAACATCGTCGGCACACCGGCCAACACGGTGATGCGGTGGCGCTCGATCATTTCCAGCGCCTCGTCGGCATCGAATGCGGGCAAGGTCACCAGGCAGCCGCGCACCAGACCCGAATATAGGAAATCGAAGCTGTAGCCGAAGAGATGAAAGGACGGCAGCAGGGTGAGGAAACGATCCTCTGGGCCATAGCCGAGCACGTTCATGGTCAGCCGCGCGTTGGCCAGCAACTGGCGGTGCCCCAGCACGATGCCCTTGGGTCGGCCTGTGGTGCCGGACGAATAGATGATCAGGGCCGGCGATTCGAGTGTGCTGCGGGACTCGCTCAATGGCTCGGCTACCCCGGCCAGGGTGGGTTCGTATTCACGCCAAATCGCAGTGCCCTGGCCGTCCGCCAGCAAGCAAATCGCCATCTCGCCGAGGATGTCGTCGGGCAGGACGGCCAGGTGCGCGGCCTGAGCGACGATGCCGCGGGGGCCGCAATCTTCGAACAAAATACCGTTCTCGCGGGCGGTGTTGAGGGTGTTGACAGGGACCGCCACGGCGCCGGCCAGGCAAGTCGCGATGAAGAATTCATAAAGCGGCCGCGAATTACCGAGAAAGCAGGCCACCCGGTCGCCGGGCATGATACCGGATTCCACCAGCAGCGCCGCCAGCCGCTGGGCACGAGCGAAGGTCTCGGCATAGCTCCATGAACTGCCGTCGGCCAGCACCAGATGGACTGATTCCGCACTCTCGGCCGCGGCGCCGGCGAAGATTGCATCGACGGTTTGTAACGTCATGGCTTCAGGATAGAACCAGACAACGGAATGACAAAACCCAGGCGGCAGCGCTACATTGCGCGACCCGAGGGAGCATGAGGACCGGTCATGGCGATTTTCGCCGCACTACCGATGACACCTGTGGACTGGGCCATGGCCTCGGCGCTGATCCTGGTGGGCAGTACTTTGCAGGCCGCCACGGGCGTTGGCCTGGGTCTTATCGCCGGTCCCATACTGGTTTTGACACTGGGTGGCAGCGCCGCCATCTTCATTGCAATTATGCTCAATTTGGCGCTCTCGCTGCTGCTTTTGCCGCAGGAATCTGGGGAGGTGCTGAGGCCGCAGCTGCTTGCTCTGACGCTGGGCGCCATCGTCGGCATTCCATTGGGCTGGCTGATCTTGCAACAACTGGCGCCGCTGACTCTTAAAACCGTGGCCGGCGTCATAGTGCTGTTAGCAGCGCTGCAATTGCTGTCAACGCGCTTTCGCGGCAACGGTGACCAGAATTCAGCCGGCCCCGCCAGCGGCCGACTGACGCTGCTTTTGGGCGGCCTGGTCTCGGGCGTGATGTGTGGCTGTCTGGCCATCCCGGGCCCGGCGGCGCTGTGGGCCATGCTGCGTTGCGGGTTGCCGCCGCTCGGGGTTCGGGCGACCCTGCGGGCGCTTTTCGCCATTTCCTACGCCGCCGCCGCGGCCATCCACTTCGGCCTCGACGGTATCGCCAGCCAGCCCTGGCTCAAAACCATGGTGCTGCTGCCGGCGGTGCTGCTCGGCCTGGGTCTGGCGCTGCTGATCAGGCGCTGGATCGATGCCGGCACACTGGGCATGGTACTCAACCTAGTCCTGTTGGCCATCGGCATTTCCATGCTGTGGCGCAGTTGGCTCGAAATACAGGCCAATGTTTGATCCCAGCGACACCATACCGGGCCTCGCCGCCTTTCCCCGCCAGCCACTGAGCCAGGGCCAAACGCCGCTCGAGGCCTTGCCGGCGCTGGGCAGCGAACTGGGCATCGTGCTCTCGACCAAGCGCGATGACTGCCAGACCCTGGCCTTTGGCGGCAACAAGGTACGCCAGCTCGAATTCTATTTCGGCGCCGCCGTCCAAATGGCGGCCGACAGCGTGCTTATCACCGGCGCGCTGCAATCCAACTTCACCCGCCTGACCGCGGCGGCAGCGCGGCGGTTGGGCCTGGTCCCGCACATTCAGCTCGAGGAGCGCGTAGCCAAGACCGACCCGCTCTATCGCAGCTCAGGCAACCTCTTCCTCAACCAACTGCTCGGAGCCGAGATCGATTTTTTCCCCAGCGGCGAGGAAGAAGCGGCGGCCGACCGCGCCCTCGACCAGCGGGCGGAGGAGTTGCGGGCTGCCGGTGGCCGGCCCTATGTCATCCACCTCGGCCTCGATCATCCGCCCATCGGTGGCCTGGGTTACGTTGCCGCCGCGGCGGAACTCTGGACCCAGCTCGAGGGGGCGACGGAAAGGCCCGACCTGATCGTGGTGCCGTCGGGCAGCGGCCTGACCCACGCCGGGATGCTGGTCGGCGTACGGGCCCTGGGTTGGCAGGTTGCGGTCCAGGGTATCGCCGTGCGCCGCGGCGCCGATCTGCAGCGCCCCCGGGTGCGCCAGCGCGCCGCCGAGCTGGCCGCCATGATAGGCCGTCCGGAACTCATCGACGACGGCGATATCCTGATCGACGACAGCGTGCTGGCACCAGGCTACGGCCAGCTCAATCCGGCCACCAAAGAGGCCATAACGCTGGCCGCCGGCCGCGAGGGCCTGTTGCTCGACCCGGTCTACAGCGGCCGCTGCCTGGCCGGCCTGATAGACCTGGTGCACCGCGGCGAGATCGCGCCCGAAACCCGCGTGCTGTTCCTCCACACCGGCGGGCTGCCGGCACTCTTCGCCTATCAGAACCTGATGGACGAAGCGCATTCCAAATATGAGTGAACCTATGAAAATCTTCGCGGCCATGCTGGCCACCGAAAGCAACACCGCCTCGCCCATCCTGACAGGCGAGCAGAGTTTCGAAGAAGTGGGTCTCTATTTCGGCGACGCCACCGAGCACGAGCCGAAGCTATTCGCCGTAACCCTAGCCGCCTGGCGCCAACGCGCCGAGGCCATAGGTGCCGAATGGTGTGAAAGCGTCTCGGCCATGGCCCAGCCCGGCGGGCCCACCGTGCACGGCTTCTACGCCCGGCTCAGGGACCGCATCGTCAGCGATCTCGCAGCCGCCGGGCCCGTCGACATGGTGCTGCTCTGCCTGCACGGCGCCATGGTCTCGACCAAATGCCTGGACTGCGAGGGAGACCTCTTGGAACGCGTGCGCCAGGTGGTCGGGCCGGAGGTGCCGATCGGCATCGAGCTCGACCTTCACACCCACCTCAGCCAGGCCATGCTCGACAACGCCACAGTGATGGTGTTCTTCAAGGAATACCCCCATGTCGATATAGCCGAGCGGGCCGAGGAGGTCTTCGACATCACCCTGGCGGCAGCGCGGGGCGAAGTGCGGCCGGTGATGTCGACCTACGACTGCCGTATGATCAACCGCTTCCCCACCAGCCGCGAGCCCATGCGATCTTTCGTGGACCGCATGTCGGCGCTGGAGGGCCAGGGCGGCGTGCTTTCGGTCTCCTTCATCCATGGCTTCGCCTTCGGCAACGTGCCCGAGGTGGGCGCCCGCATGCTGGTGGTCAGCGACAACGACGCCGAGGGGGGCTCAGCCCTGGCCGCCAAATTGGGGCGCGAGCTATGGGACATGCGCTTCACGGCCTGTTCCAGCTTTGTCGGCATGGACGAAGCGCTGGACCAGGCCGTGGCCGCTAGCGAGGGTCCGGTGGTGCTGGCCGACAGCTCCGACAATGCCGGCTCGGGGGGGCCAAGCGACACCACCTTCGTGCTGCGGCGCATTATCGAGCGCGGCATCGGCGACGTCGTCAGCGGCTTCTATTGGGATCCCATTGCCGTGCGCTTTTGCCAGGAGGCCGGTGAAGGCGAACGCATCCCGCTGCGCTTTGGCGGCAAAGCCTGCCGCGATTCCGGCGAACCCATCGACCTCGATGTGGAGATCCGCAAGATCCTGCCGGTCGCCCGGCAGTCACTCGGCGACACAGTGGTCGACATGGGGGCATCGGTCTGGGTCAGCCACGGCGACATCGACCTGGTGCTCAACAGCGTTCGCACCCAAGTGCTGTCGCCCGAGGGCTTCAGTCAGTTCGGCATCGACTTGGCCGCGCGCAAGCTCGTGGTGGTCAAATCGATCCAGCACTTCCACGCCGGCTTTGCCCCCATCGCACGTCAGATCATCTATTCGACGCCACCGGGCCCGACGGTTTCGGATTTTACCATCCCGCGCTACGGCGCCCGCACGACGCCCTACTGGCCGCTGACCGAGGACCCGTTCACCGAGGGCTGAAAACTAGCAACCGGTCCGGCCCTCACATAACCTGTTGGCGGCAGTAGGTTTCGCGGCTGAGAAACGCGCAGCTCAAAGCCACCACGGCGCAAATCGGATAAACGATGAATGCGCTGGCGTAAGTCTCGGTCGAATAGACCCGCACGCCGCCAGCCACGACGCCCTGCCAATTGAGGTCGAGCAGGATGCCGATCAACGGCTGGAAAACGGCGCCGGCCAGCACCATGGCGAAGTTGATCACGCTGCTGACGGCACCGGCGGCGAAAACCGGGGCGTTTTCGCGGGCCATGGCGTAGACCACGACCACGAAACCGTTAACGAAGTTGAGGACGAAGAAAAGCACATAGACCGCTGCCAGCGGCAGGGCCGGCAGCCAGAAAACCACGACGCTCCAAAGGATCAGGCCCGAGGTTCCGGCGATGATCATCAGCAGCCGGCGCCGGCCAACGTAGTCCGAAAGCCAGCCCCCCAGCGGCCCGCCGACAGCCCAGCCGATCAGCAGCGTAGACGTGATGGTGGCCGCCGTCGGGCGGTCCAGCCCGAAAGCCTGCATCAGATAGGGCACGCCCCAGAGGCCGGCGAAGGAGAGCGAAGGCCCGGCCATCATCAGGGCGAAAATGGCGATCAACCATATCTGCGGCGTCTTGAGGGTGCGGCCCAGACCGTCCAGCAGCGGCGGCGCCGCCTCGCCCGATCCAGCCGCCGCCCGGGGGGCATCTTTGGCCACCAACCAAAACAGCAGCCCCATCATCGCCGCGAAAACGGCGGCGCCGACCATGGTCGGGCGCCAGCCGGTGATCTCGACCACGGCGGCTAGCGGCGCCTGCCCCGCGACGCCACCCAACATGCCCATCATCATGGTGCTGCCTGTGATCAGCGAAAAGCGCTGTGGCGGCATCCAGAAGGTGGCCAGCTTGAGCGTGCCGAGGAAACTGACGGCGGCGCCGCCACCGATCAGCAAACGTCCGAGGTAAGCCATGAAAAGGTTATCGGCAGTGGCGTAGACGGCGCTGCCGACGGCGCCGACCAACAGCGCGCCGGTCAGCATGCGCCGTGGCCCCCAGCGGTCGAGCATGACGCCGACGGGGATCTGCAGGCTGGCGTAGGCGTAGAAGTAGAAGGCCGAAAGATTGCCCAGCACGGCCGCCGTGGCGTCGAAGTCGTGCATCAGGTCCTCGACCATGACGCTGGGGGCGACACGCTGGAAGAAGGCGTAGCTGAAGGACAGCGCTCCCAGCCCCAACATGAGCATCACACGCAACTGGCCGGGGCGCTGCTGCGAAGCGCGATCAGTGGGGTCTGACATGCCTGAAACTCGGTCGGGAATTCGAGGAACACCGTACTGCAACGGCTGGCCGCCGCTACGGAGATATTAGCCCGCATTTCTCGCCGGGTCACCGCCGGCATCAGACGCTAGTATGAAAAGGTTGCGTAGAGGAGACAACGAATGTCCCGCCACATCGTTTGCCTGAGCTACGACTTCGACGCCATGTCGCTGTGGATCGCCCGCGGCTTGACCACGCCGACCGCCATATCGCGGGGCGAGTTCGGTGCCGTCGGCGCCGGCCGCATTCTCGATCTGCTGTCGCGCCACGGCATCGCCGCCACCTGGTTCATACCCGGCGTCACCATCGGCACCTACCCCGAGGTCTGCCGGCGCGTCGTTGCCGAGGGCCACGAGGTCGGCCATCACGGCTGGACCCACACGCCACCCAGCAAACTGAGCCGCGACGAAGAGCACGCGGGACTGGTTCGGGCCAACACCGCCATCGCCGAGCTCAGCGGCCGGCCGGCGCGGGGCTACCGCTCGCCTTCCTGGGACCTCAGCCCCCACAGCGTCGAACTCCTGCTGGCGGAAGGCATGATCTACGACAGCTCCATGATGGGCGACGACTACACGCCCTATTATGCCCGCACGGGTGACGAAGTCGTCGACGGCGAGCCGATGCGCTTCGGCCCGTCCAGCGCGTTGCTCGAGATGCCCATAAGCTGGTCGGCCGACGATTTTCCGCATTTTGAATTCGACCGTTTGGGCAGTGCTCTCAACCCGGGCCTAAAATCGGCCGAAGCCGTGTTGGGTAACTGGCTCGACGATTTTCGCTTTCTCCGCCAGAACCTGGACTGGGGCATCATGACCTACACTTTCCATCCCTTCTGCTCGGGGCGTGGGCACCGCATGATCATGATGGACAAACTGATCACGGCGCTTAAGAACGAAGGCGCCGAGTTCCTCACCATGGAATCCGCCGCCGCTGCTTTCATAGCGCGCCAAAGCGGCTGATGCGATTTTGTCCTTGCAATTAGTTTAACGTCTAACTATATAGTTAATCGCTAAACGATATTGCCGAAGGACAAACCCATGACCCTTGATCGTCGTTCGTTGCTCAAATTGGGCGGGGCAGCAGCCCTGGTACTGACCGCCGGCGGCGGCACCTTTCTCATGACGCGTACGCCGAACCGTGCCCTGGCACCTTGGCAGTCGGCCGGGAACGGTTATGCCGACCCCCGCCTGCAGGCACTTTCCTACGCCATCCTGGCGCCCAACCCGCACAACCGCCAACCTTGGCTGATTGACCTCAGGCGCGAAGGCGAGCTCACGCTCTATTGCGATCCCGACCGCGTGTTGCCCGAGACCGATCCCTTCCAGCGTCAGATCGTCATCGGTCTGGGCTGCTTCCTGGAGCTTTTGTCTCTGGCCGCCGCCGAACGGGGTTTCGCCACCGAGATAGTGCCCTTTCCCGACGGCCAGCCCGAACCCAACCTGGATAACCGGCCCATCGCCCGGGTGCGCTTCCGGGCCGCGGCCGCGGCGCCCGATCCGTTGTTCCACCAGGTCCTCGATCGACGCACCAACAAGGAGCCGTTCGATACCTCGCGGCCGGTCGACGAGGCAGCGCTGGAACAACTGGCGGCGGCGGGTGGTGGCGCCTTGGCGGTGCAAACGACGAACGAAACGAAACGTGTCGCCTGGCTGCGCCAGCTCACCTGGCAGGCCATGAAGATCGAGATCGAGACGCCGCGCACCTACCTCGAAAGCATCCGCCTGATGCGGTTGGGCAAGGCCGAAATCGAGGCCAGTCCGGACGGCATCGATCTCGGCGGCCCGTTTCTCGAGACCCTCTCCAAACTGGGCCTGATGACGCGCCAATCGCTGGCCGATCCCCAGTCGACGGCCTATCGGCAGGGCCTCGATATGTTCCGCGAGATCACCGGCACGGCCATGGCGTATGTTTGGATCCAGACGTCGGGCAACAGTCGGCTGGACCAGTTGGCCACCGGCCGAACCTGGTTGCGCCTCAACCTCAAGGCCACGGAGCTCGGCCTGGGTTTGCACCCCTTGAGCCAGGCGCTGCAGGAATATGCCGAGATGGAACCCCATTTCGCCGCCATCCACAGCCAACTAGCCGACCCTCGCCAGCGGCTGCAAATGTTTGGCCGCCTAGGTTATGGTCCCGAGGTCGATCCCAGCCCGCGCTGGCCGCTGGAAACCAGACTGCAAGAGGCATGATGGCCGAAGAGACCAAGGATCCGCCGATCTTCACACTGTTCAACGAGATCGGCATCATCGAGCAACTGGCCCGACAGCGCCTCGAGAGCGTGCTGCCGGAGGGTCTCAAGATCTCGCACTTCAGCGTCCTCAACCATTTCGCGCGGCTTGGAGGCGAACGCGCACCGGCCGAGCTGGCGCGCGCCTTTCAGGTGACCAAGGCGGCCATGACCAACACGCTGGGAAGGCTCGAGGCGCGCGGCCTGGTCGCCATCCGCCCCGATCCCAACGACGGCCGCGCCAAACGGGTCGCCCTGACGGCCCGAGGCCTCAAATTGCGCGACCGGGCGATCGCGGCTTTGGGGCCGGAGCTTGCCGAAATTACCGCCCACATCCCGGCCCAGGATTTCGCCACGGCCCTGCCCTTTTTGCAGCGCCTGCGCGCCTATCTGGATGAGGCGCGTAACTGACACGCTGACCACGTGTACGGAGTCATCCCCGCGAAAGCGGGGACCCAGGTTTGGTTGGGTTTTTGGTAATGGCAGCCGCTAATCGACAGAAAAAATGAGAGCACAAAACCTGGGTTCCCGCTTTCGCGGGAATGACAGGAATGTGCGCCAGCGACCCTAAAGGCTCGCGTCGACGGCTTTTGAAATATCGTGGGCGGCCTCGATGCTCGAGGTGTCGTCCGATTGGATGGCCAGTTTCAGCGCCTTGGCCAGTTCGGTAAGCACTTCGAGATCGCGATCACGCGGCCGCCGTCGCCAGGTCGCCGGAGACATTGACCAGCGAGCGACAGAGCTCACCCTGGTGGGCGTAGCGGGTCTCGCTGATACGCCGCATCAGATCCAGGGCCACACGCTCCAACTCGTCGAGATCGGCGCGGATATCGTCTGCCGCTTTGAGGCCTTTGTAGTGATCGCGAATGCGTTCGGCCAGGCAGCCGATCTGAAAGGCGTGGCGTTCCGCCTTCTGCTCGCGCACGATGGTCAGGCATTTGTCGAAGGGAATGGCGTCGGGAATGCCTGTGGCCTTGCACCTGAGCGCGTTGGGCACCGGTATCAGTGGCACTTGCTGCCCTTGGGTCCGGGGCTCAATTTCATCGCGTCGGTTTGGGCCGATGTAGTCCGTGGTAACGACGAAAGGCCTGCGCTTTTCGACCAAGGCGGCGACGGCCGAACCGAATCGACTGCCGTGGGTTGGCATGGCTACCAAACCGTCGGCACCGCTGCGCGCCACCCGCTGCACCGTCTCGATGGTGGCATTCCAGGTCAGGCCGAGCACTGGCACGAAGGGGTCGAGGCCAACCTCACCGTGGCGCAGAGAGTTGACCATCTCGCAGGTATCATCATCGCGCCAATCGACTGCGCTGACAACGAGATCGGTCTCCTTTGTGTCGAGGTGTTCGCGCAGGTGACCGGCGCCGTGGCGCACCTCGATTTCGCGAAAGCCCATGCTGCGGAAGATATTACGCACTGACAGAGATCCTTCGCAGAGCGGATCGCCGATCAGTACGTAGCTTCGGCCGTGGTCGTGCCCTTTCATTGCTTCACCTGTACCGCTCCGGACCGGGCTCCGGGCGGACGCACAGGCTAGCGTAGTTCCATGAAGATAAGCTGAATCGCCAGTTAGATGTGGTTGCCGCTCAGTCCCCGGTGAGGCCCCGCAGAACCTTGCCCACGACCTCCTGGGCGCGTTCCCAGACCATGGCGTTCCATTCCTCGTCTTCGCCATAGAAGGCGGCCCGGATGTCGCTCTTGATGCTGCGTCCGAGATCGGAATCGAGCTCGCCGTGCAGGTGCAGCCAATTGTCGGCCCGCAACGCCTGCAGCACGTCGAGCGGCGGCACGGTGCCGTATTCGATGGCGATGATGGTGGCCTCGGCGCCGGGCACGGCCTGGGCATAGCCGGTCTTGATGGTGCCCTTGACGATGGCCGAGACCGAATCGCCGGCCTCCGGCGACTTGACCTCATCGCCCAGCCAGGCCCGAGCCCGGTCGTAGCCCGCGCCATGGGGCAGGTCGGACCAGATCAGCTCGCCATGGCCCCGTGGCCCCAGGCCGGTGTGGAAGTCGATCACGGCCAGGTGTTTGCAATCACCCAGCCATTCGCCGGCCAGGGTTTCGATGGTGCGGCGCGACCAGGTCTTTTCGTGGCCGCCGAAGAACAAGCCGTCGGCGTGGCCGTACTGGCCGCCCGAAACCGCGGCCTGAAAAGCGAACATGCCGCGTTCCTCTATGTAACCGGTGATGGCGGCGTCGGCGGCGGCGCGGGCCGGGCCGTCCCAATCCGCCGGCACCAGCCAGGCATGGATCTCGTCGTAGCCCGGGTTCTGTGGCAGCGGCTGGCTGAAGTCGGCGAAATTGCGGTTGAGGTCGACGTTCTCCTCTGTCACCCGGCGCTGATGGGCAAAGCCGTGCGGGTTGTGGGCGTGAACGTAGAGGAGCGCCGTGTCGGGCGGCAAACCGTCCTGCAGGCCGATGCCGAGCAACCCCACCTGACAGCCCGAGCCGCAGAATCCCTCGATGCCGTGAGTAGCCGAGGAAAGCAGCAGCACGCGCGAGGCCTCGCGAGGCCCAAACCAGGCCAGGTCGAGGGCCAACTCGCCACCTTCGGGCCCGGTCAAGGGGTGGGGATAGCTCTTCTGCTCCGCTCCGGCCGCTGCCGCGGCAGCCAGAAATTTCGCCCGCGCTTCGGCGTATGTCGCCGAGAAACAATCTGCCAAGTCCATGCCGCACTCCGCTAATTGCTGTGTCGAGGCCGTGAGACTAACGAATGAACAGCGCGAAAGAAACGCCGGGCTTGAGAATATGCAGCGAAGAACGACAATAGGTTCCGTCGCAGGGATCGGCGACGAAATCGAAAGAGAGATCGATTATGAAATTGGCAGTGTTGACCGGGGGCGGCGACGTTCCCGGTCTCAATTCCTGTATCAAGGCTGTGGTTACCGAAGCGGCGCAAAACGACTGGGAAGTGGTCGGATTTCGCCGCGGCTGGGGCGGACCGCTCAACTACAACCCCGATGACGACGGCCCGCAGGAACGCTGGCTGCAGCCCCTGACGACGGATAGCGTTCGCACCATCGACCGCACCGGCGGCACCTTCTTGCACACCTCGCGTACCCAGCCTAGCAAGGTCAAACCGGGCGACTTGCCGGCCTTTCTCTCCGCCTTCGACACGGGCGACGGAAGCCCGGTCGACTGCACGCCCCACATCCTGCGGGTGGTCGAGCACCTGGGCATCGACGCCCTGATCGCCATCGGCGGCGATGACACGCTCTCTTACGCCGCCCATCTGCACGATGCGGGCCTGCGCGTCATTGCCGTACCCAAGACCATGGACAACGACGTCTTCGGCACCGACTACTGCATCGGCTTTTCCACCGCCGTGACGCGTAGCGTCCTGGCGGTCGATGCGCTACGCACCCCGGCCGGCAGCCACGAGCGAATCGCCGTGATCGAGCTCTTTGGCCGCAACAGCGGTGAGACGGCGCTGATCACCGGCTATCTCGCCGATGCCGACCGCACACTGATCTCCGAAGTGCCGGTCGACATCGAGCGTTTGGCTGAACTGGTGGCGAACGACCGCAATGCCAATCCCAGCCGCTATGCCGTAGTCGTGGTTTCGGAAGGCGCCACCATGGCGGACGGAGAGATCATCGAAAGCGGCCAGGCCGACGCCTACGGGCATCGCAAGCTGGGCGGCATCGGCCACGCCATCGGCGACGCCTTGAAGGAGATCACCGGCATCGCCACCATCAACCAGCAGCTCGCTTACCTGATGCGCTCCGGCCCACCCGATGCCCTCGACCGCATGGTGGCGACGATCTACGGCCAACTCGCCATGCAGCAGTTGCTGGCGGGCCGCTCGGGCCTGATGATGGCGTTGCAGGACGGCAACTACACCACGGTGCCCGCCAACATCTGCGTCCAGGGCGAAAAGCGCGTCGACGTGGCCGAGCTCTACGACAGCCAGGCCTACCGGCCCCGGGTGCGCCACGTGCTGAACAAACCGATGTTCCTTTACTGAGACCGGACGTAACAATGCCGGGGCTCTGCCGCGATTGTCTCGAAGCCATCGAGGACGCCGCGGTTTGTCCCGGCTGCGGCGCCGGCGCCCAACGGTTGCTGCGGCACGCCGAGCTCGATGATCTCGACGTCGCCCACATCGACTGCGACGCCTTCTATGCCGCAGTCGAGAAGCGCGACGATCCCAGCCTGCGCGACAAGCCGCTGATCGTCGGTCATCCCGGCGGCCGCGGCGTCGTCACCACGGCCTGCTACATCGCCCGCAAGTTCGGCCCGCGCTCCGCCATGCCCATGTTCCAGGCACTGAGGATGTGTCCCGATGCCGTGGTCATCCCACCAAACATGGCCAAGTACCAGCGCCTCAGCCGCCAGATCCGCGAGATCTTTCTCGCTGCCACGCCGGTCATCGAACCGGTCTCGCTGGACGAGGCTTATCTCGATCTCTCTGCGGATGTGCGCAGCGATCCCCGCCCCGCTGCCCGGGTGCTGGCCGAGACGGCGATGCGCATCGAGCGCGACGTCAACATCACCGTCTCGATCGGGCTTTCCTACAACAAGTTCCTGGCCAAGCTGGCCTCTGACCTGGAGAAACCCCGCGGCTTTTCGCTGGTCGGCCGGGCCGAGGCGCGGGATTTCCTGGCGCCGCTGCCGGTGGCCAAGATCAACGGCGTCGGCCCCGTCACGGCCAAGAAGATGGCCGACCTGGGAATTACCGAGATCAGAGAGCTCCAGGCCATGCCCGAGTCCCAGCTCGTCACCACTTTCGGCAAGTTCGGCCGCCGCCTGGCCGGCTACGTCCAGGGCGTGGATGAGCGCCAGGTGACGTCGCACCGTGCCGCCAAGAGCATCTCGGCCGAAACCACGTTCGCCCAGGACATCGCGACCGCCGAGGAGCTTTGCCGCGTCATCAAACCGCTATGCGAGCGCGTCGCTGGGCGCCTGGAGCGTAACCAAGTAGCCGGGCACACGCTGGTGCTCAAGCTCAAGACCGCCGACTTCCAGGTGCTGACGCGCAACCGCCGTCTGCCTCACCCGACCCAGCAGGCGGACGTCATCTACGAACACGCCGCCGACCTCATCGCACGTGAGGCCGACGGCCGCTACTTCCGCCTCATCGGAGTGGGACTAAGCGACCTCTGCCCGGCCGCCGAGGCCGACCCGCCGGACCTCTTTGGCGGCCGGGCTTGAGGGTGCGGTGATTACCCCCTCCCCTCCCACCCCCGAATCGGGGGAGGGGGATTCGAACGGTGCCGAATGTGACGGCCGGTGCCGGATCCCTCCCCCTTGATGGGGGAGATTCCATGGGTTGGTGAGCGTGCTTCCGATAGGTTTGGTTTTCCTAGCAAGCAAAACTATCGGAGATGACAGATGAAAACATCGACCATTTGCACGCCCACCAGGGAACATTGTGCCAC
>PVBE011832142.1_pt1 | contig 54237 bp, 51 predicted proteins | sample 1631181 | NCBI WGS metagenome assembly PVBE01 (sample SAMN08397723, study PRJNA350692) | Marine metagenome, whole genome shotgun sequencing project. | isolation source: water | place: Pacific Ocean | collected 2012-04
GTGCGCATCAACTCGGCCTCGGTGGCTTCCAGGGTTCTGGCGATGGCGAAACCGTGGATCAGTTCGGTCACTTCGGCGCCGATCATGTGGGCGCCAAGGAGTTCCCCGCTAGCACCGTCGAAGACGGTCTTGACCAGACCTTCCGCCTCGCCCATGGCAATCGCCTTGCCGTTGCCCAGGTACGGGAAGCGGCCGACCTTGACGTTAAAGCCTTTCTCCCTCGCCGCCGCCTCGGTCAAGCCGACGGAGGCGATCTGCGGCCGGCAGTACGTGCAGGCAGGGATCAGGGAGGCATCAAGGGGATGAATGTCCGCCGCGCCGGCGATCTTGTCGATACAGACGACGGCTTCGTGGCTAGCCTTGTGGGCAAGCCAGGGCGGCCCGGCCAGGTCGCCGATGGCGTAAACCCCCGGCTCACCGGTCCGGCACCATTCGTCGGTGACCACATGGCTCTTATCGACTGCCACCTTGGTCCCTTCGATGCCGATATTCTCGACGTTGCCGACAATGCCGGCGGCGACGAGCACCCGTTCGACGGCGATATCGGCGGATGTTGCCGCCGCCTCGATGCGGGCGGTGACAGAACCCTTGCCTTTCTTCAAGGACTTAACCGTCGATTCCGTATGGATGGTCATGCCCTGCTTCTCGAAGGCCTTGCGGGCGCGGGAGGAAATCTCCTCGTCCTCGAAGGGCAGCACCTGGGGCAGCATCTCGACAACCGCCACCTCTGCCCCGAGAGTGTGGAAAAAACTGGCGAATTCGATGCCGATGGCGCCCGAGCCGATGACCAGAAGGGACTTCGGCAAAGCGTCAGGAACCAAGGCCTCCTTGTAGGTCCAGATCAACTTGCCGTCGGGCCCCAGGCCGGGCACCGAACGCGGACGGGCGCCGGTGGCGAGAATAATGTGCGGGGCTTTGAGACCGGCGATACTTTTGCCGTCTTTTTCGATCCCGACCTTGCCGTTCCCGGCGAGCCGGCCGCGGCCGTCGAAGAGGCTTACCTTATTCTTCTTGAGAAGGTGCCCGACGCCGGCATTGAGGCATTTGGAAATACTGCGAGATCGTTCAACTATTTTCTTAAGATCAAACCCTACATCTTTGGCTTTAAGTCCTAAATCATCCGCATGTTGTATGTTATAGTAGGCTTCCGCCGAGTGCAGCAGCGCCTTAGTCGGGATGCACCCCCAGTTCAGGCAGACACCGCCCAAATGCTCGCTTTCAATGAGTGCCGCTTTCATGCCGAGTTGTGCCGCACGGATGGCGGCGACATAGCCGCCCGGCCCACCGCCGATGACGATGAGATCGAAGGAAGTAGCAGTCATAAATTCTGTCCTTGTAGCAACATGGTCAACGGTTCTTCGATGTAGCCTTTGTAGGCAACGAGGAAGTTGGCGGCCACCGCCCCGTCCACCGAGCGGTGGTCCACCGAAAGCGTGCAGGTCATCACCGTGGCAACGCCAAGCGCGTCGCCGACGGCCACCGGGCGCCGCTCCGCCGCCCCGACCGCTAGGATGCAGCTTTGCGGCGGGTTGATGATGGCGGAAAAGGCCTTGATTCCATACGTGCCCAGGTTAGAAACCGTGAAACCGCCGCCCTGGTATTCCTCCGGCGCCAGATCGCCTTCCCGGGCGCGTCCCGCCAGGTCCTTGATCTCACGAGATATTTCCACGAATCCTTTGGTGTCGGCGGCATGCACCACAGGGGTAATCAGGCCGCCCGGCGTGGCCACGGCGATGGCGATGTCGGCGCTGTTGTAAAGACGCACCGCATCGTCGTTCCAGCTGACGTTGGCTTCTGGTACCTCTTTCAGCGCCAAGGCCACCGCCTTGACCACGAAATCGTTGAGCGAGAGCTTATAGGCGCCCTTGCCTTCCGGCGCCTTGGCATTGATGACCTCGCGCATCTCCAAGAGCTTATCGACCCGGCAATCGCTAGTTAGGTAGAAATGTGGGATGGTGCGTTTGGCCTCCGAGAGACGCTTGGCGATCACCTTGCGCATGGTGGTATGGAGGACCTCCGTATAGACCTGCCCGGGGATGGCGGCGGCAACGCCGGAGCGGGCCTCATCGACATCGCGTTTGACGATGCGCTGGCGCGGACCCGAGCCGGTGATTGCCGTCAGCTCCAGCCCCTCCTGGCGGGCCAGGCGGCGGGCCAGTGGGCTTGCGAAAACGCGACTGTTCTTGGCGGTGGGCTTGGGCTGCCGAGACGGCGGCGCGGCGGGGGTTTGTGGTTGCGGGAGTGGTGCCGGTTTTGGCGGTGCTTTTGGTATTGCTTTTGGCGCCGGTGGCGCCGCGTCGATGGCCGAGGCGTCCTCACCTTCTTCGAGAATGACCGCGATGGGGGTATTAACGGCGATCCCTTCCGTGCCGGCGGCGGCCAGGATCTTGCCGAGAATGCCGTCGTCGAAGATCTCCACTTCCATGGTCGCCTTGTCGGTTTCGATCTCGGCGACGGCATCGCCACTGGCAACGGCGTCGCCTTCACGTTTCAACCATTTGGCCAGCTTACCTTCTTTCATGGTCGGAGATAGCGCTGGCATCAGGATGTTGATAGGCATGAAAGAACTCTCTCTAGCGATAACAGACGGATTTTACCGCCTCGACCACGTTTTCCGCCCGCGGCAAGCTTAGCGCTTCGAGGTTGGCGGCATACGGCATGGGCACGTCGGCGCCGGTGGAACGGGATTTTGCCGGCGTCAAGGACTTGCGCTTACGAGCTTCTGCCATTGGATAACCCTGCTGGAATCTGCCCCCACCGCGTCCCCGCGAACAGGCGGCTTGCATAAAGAGTTAGTGTGTACCATGGCTGTTTTCAAGTCAGCAAAATAGTGAAACCCATTGTAGCGAATGGATAAATAGAGAGTTAACCCAAATAAAGTTAATGAATGAAAATTTACCGTCAAGGTGGTGGCGATGGTATTTTAGGAAACTTGTGCGTCAAGCGATAAGCGGCCATTGTCTATCCTTTCAGGACTCGCTTCAATTAGGCAGGATTCAGTGGGGTGGCGGAACGGCAGGGCAACGGCAAGGAAGCGGTGAAGAACGCCGAGACGGCGGCCAAACTGCTGACGGTTGTCAGAGATCTGGCCGCCGAGCTTCACCCACGGAAAACGGCGGTCGGGCCGGCAACTCTCGACAGCGCCCTCGACCGTGATCTCGGTTTTGACAGCTTAGGGCTAGTTGAGCTTCTCGTCCGCATCGAACGGGCCTTTGATATCACCGTCCCCGAACAGGTACTCGGCAGCGCCGAGACGCCGCGTGACCTTCTCAGGGCGGTGCTTGGCGCCGAGGCCCCGAGCGGCACTCCGGCGGCGGCGGAAATCAAAAATCTCTCCCTAGGAGAAACGGAGGCCGCCCCCTTTAGCGCCGGGACGTTGGTCGAGGTGCTGGAATGGCATGTCCAGGCCCATCCCGAGCGCCCTCACATCCGCCTTTACAGCGACCTGGACGAGGGTAAAACCATCACCTACCGTGCCCTCAAGGAGGCGGCGGAACGTCTTGCCCGCGGCCTTCAAGACAAAGGCCTGAAGGCCGGCGAATCGGTGGCTATCATGCTGCCGACCGGCGCGGACTATTTTTTCAGTTTTTTCGGCATACTGCTTGCCGGGGGCGTTCCCGTTCCCATTTACCCGCCGGCGCGGCTGAAACAAATAGAGGAACATCTCAACCGCCATGCCGCCATCCTCGACAATTGCCTTGCCGGGATACTGATCACGGTGCCCGAGGCAAAGCAAATGGCGCGATTGCTGGCGCCCCAGGTGCCGTCCCTGCACCACGTGGCGACGGTGAATGAATTGTCCTCCGTTGCGGGCAAATTTAGGAAGCCGGCGTTAACAGCCCGCGACACCGCCTTCCTGCAATATACCTCCGGCAGCACCGGCAGGCCCAAGGGCGTGGTTCTCACTCACGGCAACCTGCTCGCCAACATCCGGGCCATGGGCGAGGCGATTGGGGCCGGGCCCACCGATGTTTTCGTCAGTTGGCTGCCTCTTTACCACGACATGGGACTGATTGGCGCCTGGCTGGGCAGCCTTCACTACGCCAACCTGCTGGTCATCATGTCGCCACTGTCCTTTTTGGCCCGCCCGCAACGCTGGCTTTGGGCTATTCACCGTCATGGCGGGACTTTGTCGGCGGCGCCCAACTTCGCTTACGAGCTGTGCCTGCGCCGAATAGACGACAAGGACCTCGATGGCCTCGACCTGAGCTCCTGGCGCAATGCCTTCAACGGCGCCGAGGCGGTGCGTCCGGAAACGGTTGGGCGGTTTTGCCAACGTTTCGCCAAATACGGCTTTCGCCGCCAGGCGATCACGCCGGTGTATGGACTGGCCGAATCCTCGGTCGGCCTTGCCTTCCCGCCACGCAATCGCGGCCCACTGGTCGATTGTATCCGGCGCGATGATTTCACCGCTTCCGGCGACGCCGTTCCAGCCACCGAGGAGGACGCCAAGGCGCTTCGTTTCATCGCCTGCGGCCGGCCATTGCCGGGACACCAGGTGCGTATCGTCGATGCCGGCGGCCGCGAGCTTCCCGAGCGCCAGGAAGGGTGGCTTCAGTTCCGTGGCCCATCGGTGACCAGCGGCTACTTCCGTAATCCGCAAGCAACTCGCCGATTGTTCAAGGGCGATTGGCTGGATTCAGGAGATCGGGCCTATATCGCCACCGGCGATGTCTATATCACCGGCCGCGCCAAGGATATCATCATTCGCGCCGGCCGTAACATTCATCCCGACGAGTTGGAGGAAGCCATCGGCGACGTACCCGGCATCCGCAAGGGCAACGTCGCCGTCTTCGGCAGCGCCGACCCCGACTCAGGCACCGAGCGCCTGGTTATCCTGGCCGAAACCCGGAAAAGGGAGGCGGCGGCGCTGGATCAGTTGCGCAGTAAGCTCAACGCGCTCGCCACGGACCTTGCTGGCGGCCCCGCCGATGACCTCATCTTAGCGCCGCCCAACAGCGTGCTTAAAACATCAAGCGGCAAGATCCGCCGTGCCGCTAGCCGGAAACTCTACGAGAAAGGCGGCATCGGCAAACCGCAAAGGGCGGTTTGGTGGCAGATAGCGCGCCTGCTCCTGGCCGGGATGACGCCGCGATTGCGGCGGGCGAGAAGCACTGTGGCGGCGGCAATCTACGCCGCTCATGCCTGGTCTTTGCTGCTGCTGGTGGCTCCTTTCACTTGGCTATTGGTCGCCTTTTTGCCGCGTGAGGCGTGGCGCTGGACCGTCATTCGCGCCACGCTCGGCTTTCTGGCCTGGGCTTCCGGCACCCCTCTGACGGTACGGGGGCTGGAGAATCTGCCACCCAGCGGTCAGCCTTGCGTGTTTGCCGCCAATCACGCCAGTTATCTAGACGGCGCCGCCATGATCGCCGCCCTCCCCGGCCGGTTTAGCTTTGTCGCCAAGGCGGAGCTTATCGAACGGTTCGTTCCCCGCCTCTTTCTGAGCCGCATTGGCACGCAATTTATTGAACGGTTCGACACCCACAAAGGCATAGCCGATTCCCGGCGGTTGGTCGGCGTCATCCGGGGCGGGCGGGCGCTCTTTTATTTCGCCGAAGGCACCTTCGTCAGGACACCCGGTCTGCTGCCTTTCCATATGGGCGCCTTCGCGGCAGCGGTGGAGGCCGGGGTTCCGGTGCTTCCCATCACCATCCGCGGAACCCGTTCCATGCTGCGATCGGAATCCGGATTTCCCCGCCGTGGGACGATCACCGTGGTTGTCGGCAAGCCCCTCGATCCTGGGCAAGCAAAGACGGCCGACTTATGGGCGGCGAGCGTGCAACTTCGTGACGCCGTCCGCTTGGAGATTCTGCGCCACTGTGGGGAACCGGATCTGGGACCTGAAGATTCGCCGTTTTGAACAAAAACAGATTTTTTTAAAGTGGATCATGATTGATGATGCGTTCGGCGGGAAAACGGACCGTGACCGTGGTGCCGTCACCCGGCGAAGTGTCGATATCAAAGGTTCCGCCGTGCAAATCGGCAAAATCCTCCGTGGTAGCCGGGTTGGTTTCCTTGCCCATTTAGCTCCCTCACCACCTCCTAGGAACGCCCTCATGGCTGTGTCATTATCTTTAATATTTACCGCAACCTAAACAGTTATTTTCAATACATCTTTGTGCATTGTTGACACGGCCATCCCTGGACAGCAGCGGTAGGGCTTGGCAAGGCCCGCGAGTGTTGGCGGCGCACGGGTTAGTCGTCAAGGATCACGACGTCGTCGGGAAACCCATAATTGAGCATGTCCCGGGCGCGCTCCTCCAACATGTCGGGATCGAGGCTGGCAGGGCTGAGCAATTTGACCCGGTGGGTAAGGACTTCGCGGCGGGCGTGAGTTGCGGCATAAACCTGCCGCGCTTCTTCAACCTGTTGGTGCAGAAGCCGCCAAGCGAAAAAACCGCGGTCGCCGTGAAAAGCGTGATAGACGAAATAACCGATCGCGCAAAAACCCAAAATCGGGCCGATCACAAAACGTGCCCGCGAACGGAATTCCAACAATAAACTCATGGCACCGTGGCAAAAAATTAGTTCTTGTTATCACTGTCCGCATCCCCAAACTTGCTTAACACCCTAACCGGCAATCGTTAACAGGTCATTACCCGAGGATGCTTTTGCCGGCGTAAAGAGCGGTGGATCCGAGCTCTTCCTCGATACGCATAAGTTGGTTGTATTTGGCCAGCCGGTCGGAACGCGAAAGCGATCCGGTCTTGATCTGGCCCGAGTTAACGGCCACCGAAAAGTTGGCGATGGTGGCATCCGATGTTTCCCCCGAGCGGTGAGAGATCACCGCCGTGTAGCCGGCCCGGTGGGCCATTTCCACGGTTGCGATGGTTTCCGAAAGGGTGCCAATTTGATTGGGCTTGATCAGGATGGAGTTGGCGATTCCCAGGCAAATGCCTTTCCTCAGACGTTCCGGATTGGTAACAAAAATGTCGTCGCCGACAATTTGCACTTTGTCGCCCAAGGTGTCGGTCAGGATCTTCCAGCCCTGCCAGTCGTCCTCGGCAAGACCGTCTTCGATGGAAAAGATCGGATAACGCGCCACCAAATCCTCGTAGAACCTGGTTAAGTCGGCGGCGTCAAGAGACTTTCCCTCGCCCTTCAAGACGTATTTTCCGTCTTTGTAAAATTCGCTGGAGGCCGGATCGAGCGCCACCATGACGTCGTCGCCTGGATGGTGGCTGGTGGCCTCGATGGCTTTCATGATGAAACCAAGGGCCTCGTCGGAACTCGCCAGGTCGGGAGCGAAGCCGCCCTCGTCACCGACGTTGGTATTATAGCCACCGTCCATGAGGGCGGTCTTCAAGGCCTTGAAGACTTCCGCCCCTATCTGCACGGCCTCGGTGATGGTGGCGGCGCCGACCGGCATGATCATGAATTCCTGGATGTCGATGGCGTTATCGGCATGGGCGCCGCCGTTGATGATATTCATCATCGGCACCGGCAGGGTACGGGTGGCGGCGCCGCCCAAATAGCGGTAAAGGGGCAAGCCTGTAGATTGCGCCGCCGCCTTGGCCGTGGCCAGGCTGACCCCGAGGATGGCATTGGCGCCCAGCCGTGACTTGTTGGCTGTCCCATCCAGATCGATCATAGTCTGGTCAACCAGCAACTCATTCTCGGCGTCCATCCCGGAGAGGGCGTCGAAAATTTCACCGTTGACCGATTCACAGGCCTGGAGGACACCCAAGCCGCCGTAGCGGTTCATGTCACCGTCGCGTAATTCAATCGCTTCGTGAACTCCGGTCGAGGCGCCCGATGGGACGGCGGCGCGCCCGCGCGAGCCGTTCTCCAGGTCCACTTCCACCTCGACGGTGGGAGTGCCGCGAGAATCAAGGATCTCCCTGGCGTGAATGTTTACAATCGCTGTCATTACCCTCTCCCTCAAAATGATTTTTCTGGCAAGCAAACTGGTTTTGCCTTGGCCAGCTTGTCAAGCTCAATTAATATCTCAATAGCTTCATATAACTGATTGAATGGTATCATGTTTGGTCCATCACTTATGGCCGAGGCCGGGTCTGGATGGGTCTCCAGAAAAACGGCGGCGACGCCGATGGCGACGGCAGCCCGGGCAAGGATCGAAGCAAATTCGCGCTGCCCTCCTGTGGCCACTCCCTGACCGCCTGGCTGTTGCACCGAATGGGTGGCGTCAAAGACAACGGGATAGCCGCTCTGGGCAAGGATGGGCAAGGACCTGAAGTCGGAAACAAGAGTGTTGTAGCCGAAACTGCTGCCGCGTTCGCAAATGAGGATATTGTCATTGCCGGTAGTGGCGATTTTCTCGACCACATGGACCATGTCCCAGGGTGCCAGAAACTGACCTTTCTTGACATTGACGGTGCGCCCGGTGGCACCGGCCGCTAGCAGCAAATCAGTCTGCCGGCAAAGGAAGGCGGGAATTTGAAGAGCGTCCACGACCTCGGCGACGATTTCGCACTGCTCGGCCTGATGGACATCGGTGAGCACCGGGATGCCCAGGGATTCTCGGATTTCGATGAATACCGGCAGGGCATCGGCCATGCCGACGCCGCGCGGACTCTTGATCGAGGTACGGTTGGCCTTGTCGAAAGAAGTTTTATAGATCAACCCGACGCCCAGCCGGGCCGCTGTTTCCTTGAGCGCGGCGGCGGTTTCGATGGCATGGCTGGGGCTTTCCATGGCGCAGGGGCCGGCGATCAACACCATCGGCAGATCGTTGCCAAGAACAAGATCGCCGATGTTGACGTGGCGGGCCATTGTCATCACAGGCCGCCGGCTAAACCAGACGTGCTTGGTGGATAGCGGCGCCAACAAAGGAAGTGAACAGGGGGTGAGGATCGAAGGGTTTGGACTTCAGTTCGGGATGGAACTGGACGCCGATGAACCAGGGATGAGAAGGAAGCTCGACGATTTCCGGCAGCACCCCATCCGGCGACATGCCGGAAAAACAGACGCCGGCCTTTTCCAAAACATCCAGGTACTTGCTATTGACCTCATAGCGGTGACGGTGGCGTTCGACGATGCTCTCGCTGCCGTAGATGTCGAGAATCCGGCTTTTTTGGCGCAAACAGGCTTCATAGGCGCCGAGCCGCATGGTGCCGCCCAAATCGTCGGTCTGTTGGCGTTTCTCTATAGTCCCTTCGCGCAACCATTCGGTCATCAGCCCGATAACCGGCTCCTTGCAAGCGCCGAACTCGGTGGATCCGGCATTCTTAATTCCGGCCAAGTTGCGGGCCAGCTCGACGACCGCTATCTGCATGCCCAGGCAGATGCCAAAATAGGGGATTGCACGTTCACGAGCGAAACAGGCCGCCGCGATCTTGCCTTTAACGCCGCGTTCGCCGAAACCGCCGGGGACGAGGATGCCGTGTACTCCGTTGAGTTGGTTAACGGTATCCTCGCGCTCGAAAATTTCCGCCTCTATCCAGTTTATGTTGACGCGGATGTTGTTGGCGATGCCGCCGTGGGCCAAGGCCTCGCTCAGGGATTTGTAGGCGTCGATGAGGCCGGTGTACTTGCCAACAATGGCGATGGTGGCTTCGCCTTCGGGTTTGGTGACCCTGTCGACGATGTCCCGCCAGCGGCTCAGGTCCGGGGCCGGAGCGTCGATCCCAAAATGGAGGCAGACCTGATCATCCACTCCCTCGGCATGGTAGCTGATCGGCGCCGCGTAAATTGTGTCCACATCCAGGGCCGGGATTACGGCCTCGACGCGGACATTGCAAAAAAGGGCTATTTTCCTCCGCTCGCCTTGCGGGATTCCCTGTTCGGAGCGGCACAACAGCAGGTCCGGCTGGATGCCAAGGCTGAGCAGTTCCTTCACCGAATGCTGGGTGGGCTTGGTTTTCAACTCCCCCGCCGCCTTGATGAAAGGCAACAAGGTCACGTGAATATACATGGCCCGCTCCCCCAACTCGTTGCCTAACTGGCGGATAGCTTCAAGAAACGGCAAGCTCTCGATATCGCCGACGGTGCCGCCGATCTCGCAGAGGACGAAATCCTCGTCGCCAAGGTCGCTTAGGATGAATTCCTTGATGGCATCGGTAATATGGGGAATTACCTGAATGGTGGCGCCCAGATAATCGCCGCGTCTCTCCCTGGCAATGACGTCGGAATAAATGCGTCCCGTGGTGATGTTATCGCTTTGCCGCGCCGCGACGCCGGTGAAGCGCTCGTAATGGCCAAGATCGAGGTCGGTCTCGGCGCCGTCGTCGGTGACATAGACCTCGCCATGCTGATAGGGACTCATGGTGCCCGGATCGACGTTGATGTAAGGGTCGAGCTTACGCAGGCGGACCTTGAAGCCGCGCGCCTGGAGAATGGCCCCCAAGGCAGCCGCCGCCAATCCCTTGCCAAGTGATGAAACCACGCCGCCGGTGATGAATATAAACCGCGTCATGGACCGACATTGTATGCCAGGTGGACAATTCTCTGAAAGGGAAAAGGAGGTTCTGGCGCGGTTTTCTCGATCATTCGTCCGACAATCGGCCGTTTTTTTCGGGCATTCGCCCTATTGCCCCAGGGGAGCGCTTGGCAGTACCGGCTCCGCTGGGCCCGAGGTTGCCGGTGCCGGTTTGTCGAGGACCGAGCGTGATTCGCGCTCGTCGCCGGAAAGAATGGCCAGTAAAAGACTGGTCGACATGAACGCGGCGGCGGTGATCGCCGTCGCCCGAGTCAGCAAATTGGCCGTGGCGCGGCTGGTCATGAAGCCGCCCATGCCGCCACCGCCGCCCATGCCCAAGCCGCCGCCCTCGCTTTGCTGAAGAAGGACGGTGATGACCAAAACGAAGGCCAAAAGTAAATGGATGACGAGGATGACCGTGACCATGTGACAATTCTTGCTGTGGATTTCCTGGTCGTGAACCATACTTTTAGCGGCTCATGGACTGCCTGGCTAGAGCAATATCCACTCACCTGGAACCGTTAAATTTAGCTAGGGGCAACTTTCGGCAACGGACCAGAAATCGTCGGCGACCAAGCTGGCGCCGCCGATCAGGCCGCCGTCGATGTCGGGTAAGGCCAGTAATTCTCCGGCGTTGGTTGGCAGAAGCGAGCCGCCGTAGAGGATGCGGATGCCGTCAGCCTCCTCGCCGTCCAGCCTTGTCGCCAATTGGCTGCGGATGAAAGCGTGCATCTCCTGGACATTTTCCGGGCTGGGTGTCCGTCCGCTGCCGATGGCCCAAACGGGCTCATAGGCAATGACGGTGTTAGCGGCGGCGGCTCCGTCCGGCAGCGAGCCGGCGATCTGAGCCTTGGCGACGTCGAAATGTTTGCCGGTGTCGCGCTCTTCTTGCGTTTCGCCGATGCAGATGATGGCACCGAGACCGGCTTTATGGGCGGCCGCGGCCTTGGCGCTGACGTCGGCGTTGGTCTCGGCGTGGGCGGCGCGGCGCTCGGAATGGCCGACAATGACATAGTGGCAGCCCAGATCGGCCAGCATGATGGCGCTGACATCCCCGGTATGGGCACCCTTCGCCAAGTGATGGCAGTCCTGGCCGCCCAGGGATAAGCCGGATCCGGCAATGGCCTCGCCAACCTTGGCGATGAGAGGAAAGGGCGGCGCCAGGAGCATCTCGAAATTAGCATTCGGCCTGGCCTGAAAGCGCTCTGCCAGGGTGGCTGCGAGAGCAATGCCGTCGGCCTGCAAAGCGTTCATTTTCCAGTTGCCGGCGATCAGAGGGCGGCGGACGACTGGCAAGATATTGGTTCCTTGAGGTTTATTTCTAGGCCGAGATTGATTTCGTACAGGCGCCTCTTTAGCACAGTGGCCAAGGCGTCTCAACAAAACCAAAATATCGGGGGAGTGTAGGGGTGACAGGGCGATTCATAGGTTGCGGTGGGGTAGCAGCACTTCTATGATGCCGCCCTACGCTCTGGGCGGCATAGGCAAACGCTCATTCTCTCTGACTAGGCCGTTCCATGCTGGAAGCCATCCGTAAGCGTTCCGCCGGTATCGTCGTCAAGGCTTTCCTTGGTCTTCTAATCCTCAGCTTTGCCGTTTGGGGCATCGGCGATATCTTTCGCGGCGGCGGCGACACCTCTATTGCCCATGTCGGTGGGGTAAATATTGCACCCGATCAATTCAAAACCGAGTTCCAACGCGAGATGACCCGTCTCGAGCGCGCCTTTGGAGGCCGTTTCGATCGGGATCAGGCGCGAGCTTTGGGCGTGCCCGAGCAAGTGCTTGAGCGGATGATCACACGTCTTCTTTTCGGCCTCGGCGCCGATGAGTTGGGTATCGCCATCCACGATGACCTGGTGGCGACTAAAATCCGCCAAGCTCCCTCCTTTCGCGGTATTTTGGGCAAGTTTGACCGCAACCAGTTCATGTCGGTTCTTTCTTCCTCCGGAGTAACGGAACAACAGTACGTTGCCATGATTAGGGAGGATTTGGCCCGCTCCCAGTTTCTGAAGAGCATGAGCGATGGCAGCGAGGCGCCAAAAATTCTGGTCGAGGCCGTCTACCGGCATCGCGGGGAGCAGCGAATCGCCGAGTTTATCAAGGTCGCCGATCAGAGCATGACCGGCATCGCCGAGCCTGATACCGCCGCCCTTGAGGAATTCCGCCGTGGCAACGCCGCCCGTTTCATAGCGCCTGAATACCGGGCGCTCACCGCCATAACCATCAACGCCAAACATATAGCAAAAGAAATTGCTGTCTCCGAAAAACAACTGACGGAGGCCTTCGAGCAGCGTCAAGATGAATTCAACCTGCCGGAACGGCGGCGGTTGCGGCAAATACTGTTCAGTGACAAAGACGAAGAAAAAGCCAAAAAAGCCCGCGAAAGGCTCTCCGTGGGTGCTAGTTTCGCCGATGTGGCAAAAGACATGGCGGGAATGGATGCCGATGCCCTGGATATGGACGCTATGACCCGTGAGCAGTTCCTGCCCGAACTGGCGGAGACGGCTTTTGCGCTCTCCGAGGGCGATGTCAGCGGGCCCATAAAGAGCCCATTGGGCTGGCACCTGATCCAAGTTGCGGGCATCGAAAATGGCGGCCAGCAGACGTTGGCCGAGGTGCGCCAAAAGCTGACCCAGGATATCGCCAAGGAAAAGGCCATCGACAGCCTGTTCAGCCTGGCCAACAAGTTGGAAGATGAACTGGGCGGCGGCACGACGCTGGAGGAAGCGGCGTCGAAACTGGACTTGAAACTGATCAAGACTGACGGCATCGACCGGCAGGGCCGCGATGCCGCCGGTATCAAGGTCGAGGGCCTGCCGCCGAAACCATTTATGGAGACCGCTTTCGCGATGTCGGAAAATTCGGAAAGTTTACTGACGGAAACGGGCGCCGACGGCTATTTCATCGTCCGGGTCGATCGCATCATTGCGCCGGCCCCGCACCCGATCGACGCGGTGAAGGCCGAAATCACCGATGCCTGGAAAACCCAACAGCGTGCCGAGGCGGCGGAAAAGATAGCGCAAGAGTTGCTCAAACGCCTCAGCGATGGCGCCGAATTGGCCACTATTGTCTCCGAAAGCGGGCGCGCCGTTACCACCACCAAGGCCTTCACCCGTTCGGGCGAGGGGGCACCGGCCGAACTGCCCGAGGATCTGATCGCCGGGCTTTTCGCCGCCAACCCCGGTGAGGCGCTGCGGGCCAGGGGCGGCGACGGCCATTTCGTCGCTCGCCTCAAGGAGGTGCGGGCTGCTCATCCGGCCTCGGATCCTGAAGGCGTGGTGGCGCTCTATAATGAGCTTTCCCAGTCGCTCAGAGAGGATGTTCTGGCCCAGTTGGCGGGTGCTTTGCGAAAGCGCTTTCCCGTTACCGTCAACAGGCAGGCCATCGATCAGCTTTTTTGACCCTTGTCCGATGAAGGTGTTTCCGGAGTTTTCCGCATTCAAGGAAGCCTATGACGGCGGCCGGTCGCAGGTGGTCTGGACGACCCTGGTCGCCGACCTGGTGACCCCCGTCGCGGCCATGCTCAAGTTGGCCAATGGCAAGGCCAACAGTTTCCTCCTCGAATCCGTCGAGGGCGGCTCGGTCCGCGGCCGCTATTCCTTCATCGGCCTGAAACCGGACCTTATCTGGCGCTGTTTTGGCGACAATGCCGAAATCAACTGCCGGGCAAGGACCGAAGCCAAGGCCTTCGAGCCTTGCCCAATAAGCCTGCGATCCGGTGCTATCGCCTCCTTGCGCGCCATCGTCGCCCAATCCCATATCGATCTGCCGGCCGGCTTGCCGCCGATGGCGGCGGGACTGGTCGGTTACATGGCTTATGACATGGTCCGCCTGGTCGAGAAACTGCCCAATCAAAACCCCGACCCGCTGGGCACGCCCGACGGCATCTTTTTGCGGCCAACGGTGATTGCCGTTTTCGATACCATCGAGGATACCGTAAGCGTGATCACGCCGGTCTGGCCGGTAGCCGGCGGCGACGCCGGCAGCGCTTACGAACAGGCCCGCCAAAGGTTGGCCGAGACGATCGGTGATTTCGAGAAAAGTCCGCCGCGCCCTTGTAACGGCGTTACCGAGACCTCGCCGCCCGAATCCAACATGAAGCGCGGAAAATTTTACCAGATGGTCGAGAAGGCCAAGGAATACATCCTCGTCGGAGACATTTTCCAGGTTGTTCTGTCGCAGCGTTTCGCCGTTCCCTTCCGGCTGCCGCCATTTGCCCTATATCGGGCGCTCCGCCGCCTTAATCCCTCGCCGTTTTTGTTTTTCCTCGATTTCGACGCTTTTTCGGTGGTTGGTTCTAGCCCCGAGATTTTAGTCCGGGTTCGTGATGGCAAGGTCACTATCCGTCCCATCGCCGGCACCCGCCGGCGTGGCGGCGACGCCGCCGAAGACAAAGCCCTGGCTGATGACCTGCTTGCCGATGCCAAGGAACTGGCTGAACATCTGATGTTGCTTGATCTCGGCCGCAACGACGCCGGCAGGGTGGCGCAAGTGGGGACGGTCAAAGTCACCGAGCAGATGAGCATCGAGGCCTACTCCCACGTCATGCACATCGTTTCCAATGTCGAAGCCGTTCTCGACCCCAAATTCGACGCCATCGACGCCCTCCTCGCCGGCTTTCCGGCCGGCACGGTTTCCGGCGCGCCGAAAGTACGGGCGATGGAGATTATTGACGAGCTAGAGCCGGACCGGCGCGGCGTCTATGCCGGCTGCATCGGCTATTTCGGCGCCAATGGCGAAATGGACACCTGCATCGCCTTGCGCACCGCCGTTGTCAAGGATGAGGTTATGTACGTCCAGGCCGGCGGCGGCATCGTCGCCGACAGCATTCCGGAATCCGAATTCCAAGAAAGTCGCAACAAGGCCATGGCGTTGATCAGCGCCGCCGAAGAGGCAATCAGCTTTGCCGCCGACGGCAATGATTGATGGTCCGGCCTGGCACCAATCAATCTTGAAAAATTCTAAACCGCGCCGGCGAGATCGAAGCCAGCGCCGATGATGGCCCTACCGATGGCGGCACTGTCATCAAAGCCGTTAACGGTGACGGTCTTGGCGTCCAGGTCAACATCGACTTTTGTCTCCGGCGCCACCCTCTGGATGGCGCCGGTGATCGATTTAGCGCAGCCCTCGCAGGTCATTCCGGAAACCCGGTATATGGTGCTCATATTGGTCTTCAATCCCCGTATCCAACCGCGACCATGCATCGCGCCGGGATGTCTTTTATTGGTACCGCCATTAAAGCCCATCCAGCAACCGAAAGGTCAAGACCTCATCCGGAGGTGATTACACCACGAACGACGGCGCTCAGCGGCACCAGCCGGAAGCCCTTGGCCTCGATCCCGCGCAGCCAGGGAACCAGGGCTTTGAAGGTGGAGTCGCGGGGATGGGAAATGGCGACGGCATAGCCTTTTCGCCGGGCCAGGCGCTCGGTTTCGGCGAGCCGACTCTCGACCACCACCACATCGTTGACGTGGTCGAGAAAAATATTGCGTTCGGCATAAGGCACGCCCATTCGGCGGGCCATTTTGGCCCCCACCGATGTCCTCGATGTCCGTGAGTCTAGGAACAGAAGACCGCGCCTGCGCAATTCCTCCATTACCACCTTCATGCCGGCGGAATCGGCGGTGAATTTGGAGCCCATGTGGTTGTTGATACCGACGAAGGCATCTAAGCGGGAAAACCCCCATTCCAGGCGGCGGCGCAATTCCGCCGCCGAAAGCGCCGTCTTCAGCACATGCGGACCGGGATCGACATGCTTGCTCGCCGGTTCCATGGAGATATGAAGGAGAAGTTCATGACCGGCGGCGCGGGCAGCGGCCGTCTGGCGCTTGATATCGGACGCATAGGCCAGAAACGAGAGCGTCAGCGGCCCCTTGAGGGCGATGGCCCGGGCCGAGCGCTTCTTATCGATACCCAGATCGTCAATGACCAGAGCGATCATCGGGTGGTCGTCCGGTGGTGGCGAGGCCAGGGCATATCGCCGCCACGGCGGAAGTTCACTAGGCACGGCCAGCGCCGGGGCCGAAAGCGTCGCGGCCGGCGTCACCCCCATGCTTGCCGGTGGCGCGCTAGCAGGTTTCGCCGGCGGCGGCGACTTTGCCGGGGTTTCGTAAACATCCCGCGGCAAGGCTTCCTCATAGGCACGTAGCGGTTGCGCCGTCGGCTCATCGGCGGGATCAGGGAATACGGGCTCATCCGGAGCCGTAATTAAAGCCGGCGGTGACGATTGGGTGACATACCAGGGCCGAGGAGTTTGCCGTTCAGCAACGACGGTAAGTGGAATCCGCACCCTCTGAATTTGACGGCTTTTCAGCACCACCCCGGCAGCCAGCCAGTAGCCGCCCACCACCACCGCTAGGATGAAGACAAAGTAAACGAGTCGGCGCATGAAATCAGGCCGAAGTCATGACTTTTTTGGCCGCGAACGCCTCAATCGCCGGCTTCCTGGAGGCGTACCTCCTTGCACCAACGTCCATCGGTGATCAACTCTTCCGGCGAATAGTCGGTGTAAAAGCCGCATTTTTTCGACTTGACGTCAAGAAGACTGCAAAGAGAGACGATTTCGATCTGATCGCTAAGGCTGGTTTCGCCATTGGCCTCGCTGACGGCGAGACAAAGCCGGATCAGGAGCTCCGCCGACGCCTGCCTGTCTTTCACCGTCTCGAAAACAGCTTGCAATGCCTTGCCGTGACCTGCTTTCGGAGTGCTCAAGATAGCGTCGGTAAACTCATTGAACAGATCGATTCCCTCATGGGGGTCAAAGAATTTCAATGCCTCCAGGGTTTGCAGCAGCTGATCGACACGGACGCGTTGGCTGAACGAGACGTTGCCGTCAGCGGTGGCGACAAGTGCGCAAGCGGCCATGCACCCTTTCAGGAATGGGCGGTTTTTGTGCCGCTCCATCTGTTCCCGATAGTTATGAGTGAGATTATGGAGGAAGCTTGTCATAGGTTTTTGCCGCCGGTAGCCAAGCCGAGTATCCCGTGCTGTCATTGCCACGTCAACGCAGTCTTGCCGACCTTGCTGACTGGCCGCCGTTGCGGATCACGCAATGGGAAACCAATAAACGAAACATTCCGTGGATCGCTTTTCAGTCCTTGGTATTGAACCTGCCAGGTATCATTCCAGATGACAAGATGCCGTCAAAGTTCCGGCCCGGAAATATTCAACCCCCGTAACCGGCCTGGAAAGAAAGTAACAATTTAAATGCTACGGTTTTTGCTTTCCCATAGATCGTGGTGGCTATATATTCAATACACTAGTGATGGCAAAATAGAGACCCTACCGTTTCTATTCTTGCCGCCGAGGTCTTTTCCCGTCACGTTTACGGATGGTGCTTCCTAGAGCCAATTTTGATAACCGGCGTGAGCGCACACAGCATCTATCCTTGAATGGACAAACTGGCCTTAATTCCGCATGAGCGCCGTTACACCTGTCATCAACCGCCATGAAACATGAACAAAGTCGTTCAACTCTTTCCCGACAATAAAATCACAAAGCAGGAGCGCTATGATCTAGCGCTGGCGGCAGCCGAGATGGGCTGGAGAGTGGCGTTTGAATGCAACGATTCTGGCCACGAATACGCATTGATTTTTGTACGTTCGGCGGGAATAGCGGCTTACGGTATCAAGAAAAAGGGCCAAAAATGGATCGTTTGGGATGCCGCCGACGGGGAAAAGTTGGGTAAGGCCGACAGCCCCGAAAAAATCATCCGTACGGTTTCCTTAACCACCGCCTGAGGCCGCGACAGAGATTCGCGTCGCCGCCATGGGGGGCACCGAAGGGTTTCTGTCTTTGAAAAAAAGCAATCCTTAAACGCTGCGAAAATTTATGGATTTTCAGGGGGATGAAACCTTTAGAGACTTCTTTTAGAGGATTTTTTTCGGGAACAATCCGCATATGAAATAAAGTACAGGCTACCCCCGGAAACCCTTACGATACCTGCCTACATTTCCATTGTATTGAGCTCACTCAAACTGTGATCTCGGATCAATCAGAAAGGGATAACCAACAATGGCTACCGGTTTTGCTGCGACCAAGATCAAGCCGGGATCGGCACTGGCGAAGGCTCTAATGGTCAAAAGTAGCGGGGCGAAAGGCGCCGACCTCTTGCCTATCAAGGCCTTTGGCTTGAGCATCGGGCCAAGTGTCTGGCTGCCAATGGTGGCGGGCGCTCTCGGTGGCGCCGTGGCGTGGAGTGTGATCAAGGCTTATGAGGTCGGCAAAACTTTGACGGCCAGAGGCCGCAAGATCTAGGCGCATCATATAATTCTATGCCACTGCGGAGCCCTTCCGCGCATATGCCCAAATGTGGCGTCAAGTTGCTAGCTGAACGCTATCTGGGCCTGTCTATCGCCACAAGCAAAAAACAGGCTTTTGCCTTTCCGTTTCATTCAGCAGGTTTTCTTTTCCGCGCAGTCCCACGTATGTCCAGGGCGATCCGGCTTTATGCCTTTTTCTTCAAGAATGGCGGCTATCACGAGCATCCCAACAAACCAAATTGCTATTGTTGCCAGGGTTATTTTAGTCCACTTTGTCATCGCATATTCATTTTCCAGCTAACTATACACCCACCTCTTCCCGTCTGTCGGATCACTTGCATAACGATTGTTATCCGACCTGCTTGGAGGCAGGACGTCCTTCGGATAGTACTATTTTTCAGTACTGCTGTCCGGTTAATTAAAGGATCCATGGCCCCCGATCCCCGCCGCCTCGTCCCGCCTTGCCCTCACCTTGTCTGTCAACTATCTTAGATTTTGGCGAGATTTTCCGTCGGCCAATGCTTGCCGGCTTCCCGTGCCATTACCGAAGCCTTCGCATGAGTGCCTTTTTCCCGGAGCAGTTCCAGCCTATCGATGACCGCCGGACAGCCCGTGAAACCTTCCGCCGATCCGTCCGCGAGGTGCAGGTGGAGATTTTCTCCTATTGCAACCGCGTTTGCCCCTATTGCTCGGCATCAACGGTAAACCGGCACCAGGGCAACAGGCATATCCGCGACGATCACTTCCGCAAGATCATGGCTGACCTCGGCGAGATCAGCTATGACCGCCGCGTCGGCGTCAGCCTTTATAACGAGCCCCTTGCCGACCGGATCGTCCTGAAGCGCATTGCCGTCATTCACGAGACCTTGCAGAAAACCATGATCTATTGCTTCTCCAACGGCGATTACCTGGAACGGGAGTATTTGCAAGCGCTGACGGGGGCCGGCTTGAATGAGCTGTTCGTGTCTATTCATCTCGGCCCCGAACAACCCTACAATGACGGCAAAATTATCGCGGCGATGGACAAGATCGCCACCAGTTGCGGCCTTGCCTTTGATGTCCTGCAGGTCATTCCCGGAGTCCGCATGGCGGCCAAGGCGGTCCATGACGGGCTTAAGATCGAAATCCTCGCCCTTGATTACCTCGCCCACGGACAGGATCGTGGTGCCCTGATGGAAAATATCGGCAATGTCCAGCCCCGCAAGGCTCCCTGTGAGCGGCCGCTCGATACCTTCGTCGTCTCCTGCGGCGGCGTCGTTCCTTGTTGTCAGATTTTTGCCGAGCGTCCGGAGCACCATCCCTATATCATCGGCAATCTTTCCGATTTTGATGAAATCTTCACGGCTTTTACTTGCCGAGTGATGGCTGAGTGGCGCTTGGAAATAGTTGATTTCGGTCCTAAACGGGAACCCTGCCGGACCTGCTCGGATGGTGATTTCCAGGGCTCCCAGGAAGAGATCGGCCTGCGGAAAAGGATCAAGGAGCTGATCACCGCGGAACGAACTGGAGATGGCAGGGCATTATGAAAACCTTCGGAATTATGGGATGGAGGAACAGCGGCAAGACGACGCTAATGGTCACGCTGTTACCCGAATTGATCAAAAGGGGATTCCTGGTATCGACGATAAAACATACCCACCATAAATTCGAAATTGACAAACCGGGCAAGGATTCCCACCAGCACCGTTTGGCCGGCGCCAAGGAAGTGCTGATCGCTTCGGCGGGCCGCTGGGCCCTGATACACGAACAGAGCAACAATCCCGAAGAGGACATGGAGGTTCTCATTGCCCGCATGACACCGGTAGACCTGTTGTTGATCGAAGGTTACAAAAGCCACCATCACGCCAAATTGGAGGTCCACCGGCCGGCGACGGGAAAGCCGCTCATGTGTTTGGATGACGCCAGCATCGTAGCGGTGGCCAGTGATGAAATCTTGGCCAACATCCCGGTGCCGTTGTTCGATCTCAACGATATCGTTGCTATCGCCGATTTCATCGTCGGTCATTGCGATCTGGCCGTGAAGCCGCAGATTGGCGGTCTTAAAGAGCATTGAAGAATGGCAGTGCCAGAAGAGTTTCTTGTCAAGCCCAACCCGGCCGATTCGCGCCTCAGCCGGCGGCTTGACGGCGTCGATCAAGACGGTGTTCCGGTCGCCGCCTCGGTGATTGTCGAGAGGCCGCTGACCCTGTTCCTCAATGGCCAGGAAATCGTCACCATGATGACCATTGGCGATTACCCGGAATATCTGGCCGTCGGTTACCTGTTGAACCAGAACATGCTCGCCGCCGGCGACGAGATCAGCGGCATCAATTTCGACACCGATATAGAAACGGTGGTCGTGCGTACGCCCCGGCAAACCAACTTCGAGCAAAAACTACAAAAAAAGACACAGACTTCGGGCTGTGCCCAGGGCACCCTCTTTGGCGACGTGATGGAGAGCTTCGATACGATCCGGCTTTCCCCGGAAGCGACCATCCGTACTTCCTGGCTTTACGGCCTGATCAAGAAAATCAACACCACTCCGAGCCTCTATTTACAAGCCGGCGCCATCCACGGCTGCGTCCTTTGCCGCCAAGACAGGCCCTTGCTCTACATGGAGGACGTCGGCCGTCACAACGCCGTCGACAAGATCGCCGGTTATATGTTCCTCGAGGGGATGGCCGGGCCTGACAAGATTCTCTATACCACCGGTCGGCTGACCAGTGAAATGGTCATCAAGACGGTACAGATGGAGATCCCCGTTCTGTTTTCGCGCTCAGGATTCACCGCCTGGGGGGTGGAACTGGCCCAGCGGGCGGGATTGACCCTGATCGGCCGGGCCAGGGGACGGCGTTTCATCACCCTTGCCGGCGAGAACCGCATCGTCAACGACTCCGACTCCAGGCGAGGAGATCGATGATGAGCCCTTGTCCCTACGGCGGAAAGGAAGCCGCTAATGGCCGCCAGCTGATAATTTTAGATATCTTTAAAACCATGATATTCCAAACCATTAAAATCAAACAAAGGATGGGTGCCCGAGCGGTTGAAGGGACCGGTCTTGAAAACCGGCAGACCCGAAAGGGTCTCGTGGGTTCGAATCCCACCCCATCCGCCAGCTTCCTTTTTATTTCAATGCGTTATAATAGAAATATCTATTTTACCCATTAATTAACCCATGAATAGAACGCCGCTTGAAGCTGATTTAGGCCGCTTGGCGGTTTGGTAGGGCGACACCCCTCAATGCGCCTGTACTAGCCTTAAACAGGGATAAACCCGACAAACCACTGATCTTGGGATCGTTGGCATCAATATCTAATGATGAACACCCACATGATGGATGACAATGTCGATACTCTTATCGCCAGGGCGCGTATTAGACTGGATTGAGCGGCAAGCATGGAAAGCATCCGAGTCGACATTATTTTCGACCCCGTCTGTCCATGGTGCTATATCGGCAAGCGACGCCTGGAACAGGCTTTTGCTCTACGTCCCAATATCAAGGTCATACCCACATGGCGGCCTTTCTTGCTCAATCCCGAAATGCCGGCCAGCGGTATCGACCGCACTGCCTACCTAATCAAGAAGTTCGGCGGCGAAGCGCGGGTGAGCCGCGCCTTCGGCGCCATCGCCGAGGCCGGCCAGTCGGTTGAGATCGGTTTTGCGTTCGATAAGATCCGCCGCACCCCGAACACGGTAAACGCCCACCGCCTGGTCCGTTTCGCGGCTCCCTCCGGCAAGGCCGGCGACGCCGTCGAAGCCTTGTTTCACGATTATTTCGTAAACGGTAACGACATCGGCCAGATCGATGCGCTGGTGGCACTCGGCGGCGGCCTCGGCTTCGTCGCCGCCGCCTTGCGTGGCTACCTGAAAAGCGACGAAGACATGGATTTCATCTACGAGGAAAACGCCCGCGTCCACCGCCTTGGCATCAACGGTGTGCCGGCCTTTGTCTTCAACGATGGCCTGGCTATCTCCGGCGCCCAGGAACCGAGAGTCCTGGCCCGTATCCTCGATGCGGCGAAGGAAACCGAGAACGCCGCTTGAATAGCAACAACGGCCCCTACTCCGTGGCGATGGCCGCCAGTTCCCGCAGCAGGCGCTGGACACCGGAAAGCCTGATCTCCGCTTTCTCCCAGGCGCGTCTGAAGACCAGCTTGTGGTCGGGGCGCAGCTTAGTCGTCGCGGCCTGGGCGGTGATAAAGACGATCAGGCCCTCTGGGTTGGCGAAGTCGTCGCCCCGGAAGGAGATCACCGCCCCTTTCGGTCCCGCCTCCACCTTGTCGACGCCGGCGGCCTTGCACAAGCCCTTGATAGCCACCGTCTTAAGCAAATTCTCGACCGCCTCCGGCAGGGCTCCGAAGCGATCGATCATCTCGGCAGCAAAGGCCTTGATCTCGTCATTTTCCCGCACCCTGGCGAGGCGCCGGTATAGCTCCATGCGCAAATTAAGGTCGGCAACGAAAGAGTCCGGGATCAACACGGGAATGCCGATGCTTATTCGCGGGCTCCAGTCCCCGTCCTCTTCCTTGCCGGCGTCGCCTCCCCTGGCTTCGACCACCGCTTCTTCCAGCATATGCTGATAGAGCTCGATGCCAACCTCGCGAATGTGGCCCGACTGTTCTCCGCCGAGTAGGTTGCCGGCGCCACGGATGTCGAGATCATGGCTGGCAAGCGAGAAACCGGCGCCCAGGCTGTCCAGGGACTGCATCACTTCCAGGCGCTTTTCCGCTGCCGCCGAAAGTTTATGGCGCGTCGGCAAAGTTAGGTAGGCATAGGCCCTGACCTTCGAGCGCCCGACCCGACCGCGCAGTTGGTAAAGCTGAGACAATCCGAACATGTCGGCGCGGTGAATGACGATGGTGTTGACGCTTGGCAAGTCAAGCCCGGATTCGATGATATTGGTGGACAGCAACAGATCGCAGGCGCCGGCGTAGAAAGCGGTGACCGCTGCTTCCAGCTTGCCCGCCGGCATTTGGCCATGGACGGTGACGATCTTGATTTCGGGAACCAGAACCTTGAGTTGCCGTTCCACCCTCTTGATATCCTCGATGCGCGGACAAACGCAAAACGTCTGCCCGCCCCGGTAGCGTTCACGCATGATCGCCTCGCGTATGACCACCGGATCAAAAGGAAGGACGAAGGTCCGTACCGCCAGCCGGTCGACGGGAGGGGTGGCGATCAAGCTCATCTCCTTGACGCCGGCAAGGGCCAGCTGCAGAGTCCTCGGAATGGGCGTCGCTGTTAGGGTCATGACGTGGACATCGGCTCTGAGTCTCTTGAGTTTTTCTTTATCGGCAACGCCAAAATGTTGCTCCTCGTCGATAACCAGAAGCGCCAAGTCACGAAAGCGGACATCGCCGCTTAATAGGGCGTGGGTGCCGATGACGATATCTACGGCGCCGTCCTTCAGTCCCGCCTTGGCTTCCTTCATCCGTTTGCCCGTCACCAGCCGTGAAAGTTGTTCGATGCGGACCGGATAATCGGCGAAACGTTGGCTAAAGGTCTGATAATGCTGCCGGCACAACAGCGTTGTCGGCACCACCACCGCCACCTGCCGGCCCTCCAGCGCCATGACGAAGGCGGCGCGCAAGGCGACCTCGGTCTTGCCGAAGCCGACGTCGCCGCAAATCAGCCGATCCGCTGGCGCGCCGCTGCCCAGGTCTGTGAGGATGTCGTCGATGGCACGGCGCTGGTCTTCGGTCTCGGTGTAGGGAAAGCGGGAGCAAAACTCGTCAAATAGGCCGTCGGCGGGGGTTGCCTTGCCGACGGCCTTGACCGCCCGCGCCGCCGCCACCTTGATCAGTTCCTCGGCCATATTGCGAAGGCGCTGCTTCATTTTTGCTTTTCGCGCCTGCCAGGCGGCGCTGCCCAGACGGTCAAGGGCGGCGCTGGCCTGCTCCGAGCCGTAGCGGCTGATGAGCTCGATGTTCTCCACCGGCAGGAACAGCTTGTCGCCGCCGTCGTAAAGCAGGCGCAAGCAATCGTGAGGAGCGCCCGCCACTTCAATGGCGGTCAGTCCGTCGTAGCGGCAGATACCGTGATCGGCATGGACCACCAAGTCGCCTTCAAAAAGCGAAGTGGCATCGGTGATCAGGTCCTCGGCGCGGACCTGGCGGCGCGGCGGCCGCCGCCAGCGTTCGCCCAAGACGTCCTGCTCGCTGATCACCGTTAGGGCGTCCGAAGTGAACCCCCTTTCCAGCCCCATAACCGCCAAGGCGGCGGTGGCGGCGGGAAGACGTTCCGCCGCCGCCAAATCCGCGACGCGGCCGACCTCGCCGACGCCATGCTTGTTCATCACCAGGGCGAGGCGGTCTCGAGAACCTTCACCGAGGGCGACGACGATCACCCGCCGGCCGGCTTTTATCTGCTCGCCGATATGTTGGCCAAGGGCGTCGAACAGATTGTCTCCCGGCCGCACCCGGACCTCGGCGAAATTTCTGCCCTGCCGCCCGCCGGCGTCGATGCAATCCTCACCTTGCGGCGCCGCAAAGGGAGAAAGATGGCCAACTGGATTTTCTACTAGTAGAGAATCCCATAGCTCCCGGCCGAGATACAACCGGTCCGGCGGCAGTGGGTTATAGACCGTGTCGGCGGCCGCCAAGCCGCTGGGGGAGATGGTAGCGCGCGCCGCGTAATATTCATTGATCAGTTCCAGCCGGGCATCACACGCTTCCTGGACTTGGTGGTCGAGGATCACCACCGCGCCGCCGGGCAGGTAATCGAACAGGATTTCCAAACGCTCATGGAAAAGCGGCAGCCAGTGTTCCATGCCCATCTGCTTTCGCCCCGCTGAAACCGCCATGTAAAGAGGGTCGTGCTCGGCCGCCACGCCAAACAAGAGGCGGAAGCCGGAGCGAAAACGGCTGACCGCACCCGTATTCAGCAACACCTCGTTGACCGGCTTGAATGTTACGCTTTCGGTCTTGCGGCTGGTGCGCTGGCTGAGCGGGTCGAAAAGGCGGATGGCGTCGACCTCGTCGCCAAAGAAATCAAGCCGTGACGGTAGCCCCTGCCCCGGCGGAAAGACATCGACAATACCGCCGCGAACGGCGAATTCGCCTGTCTCCATAACCGTTTCCGAGCGGCAATATCCGTTGCTGAGCAGGAAATCAATCAGCGAGCCGAGGTCGAGCCGCCCACCGATGGCCAGATTGAGCGACGCCCCGGCGAAAGCGGAGCGCGGCGGCACCCGCTGCAACAGAGCCGAGACGGTGGTCAGTATAACCCGTCGCCGGGCGCCGTCTTTTTTTTCCAGCAACCGGGTCAGGGTGTCGATGCGGCGGCAGACGATCTCGCCATTCGGTGAAACCCGGTCATATGGCAGGCAATCCCAGGCCGGAAATTCAAGTCGTTCGAGGGAAGGCGCAAAAAAGGCTAGCGCTTCGGCGATGCGCGCCATGCGCCGGTCGTCGCGGCCGACGAAGAGGATGTCGCCGCCCCCTACTTCATCAGCTCCGCCTGTCTCTCCCAGCGCCTCGCCAGCCAATTGGGCTAGCAAAAGTGCGTCAAAGCCCTCGGGTGCCCCCATGATCCGGAGTTGGACTGGTTTTAATAGTATTTTTCTAATAAGATTCAGGTTATTAATTTTCATTCTTAAAGTTCTTTATCATATCCATAATATCGTGATCATGAACCGGCGGAATCGCCTCCTTGCCGGAAACCCAGTTGAATAGATCGTTGTCATCTTGCTCTATGAGCATTTCGAAGCGGCCGACCTGCTCATCGCTAAGATGGCGGAGACGGGCCTTGGCGAACCGGCCGAAGAGGATATCGTTTTCCGCCATGCCCATGTGGCAACAGCGGAACAACAGGCGCTTGCGGCGAGTATCCAGGGAATCAGGCATTGTGTCCTCCGTTAGCGGCTCTAGGATATAGAGTTTAGGCACCTCTCTGTCAGCCACGGCTTTCGTCCATGCGACCCGAATGTCTCTATCCTTTGTTCAAGCCGGTTACCGAGCTTCCCGGTGTCGGCGCGCGCATCGCCAAGCTGATCGAGCAGGTGGCGGGTCCACACGTCGTTGATCTTTTGTGGAGCCTACCGACGGGGATCATCGACCGCCGTTACGCGCCCAAGATCGCCGCCGCCGAACCGGGAGTGGTGGCGACGCTAACGGTGGCGGTGGACCGGCATGTGAAGCCGCCTAATCGCCGTCTTCCCTACAAGGTCTATTGCTCCGACGATACCGGCAGTTTGGCGTTGGTATTTTTTCACGCCCACTCTGATTACCTGTTGCGCCGCCTTCCCGTCGGGGAGGTGCGGGTGGTCAGCGGCAAGGTGGAGCATTTTGGCGGTGAAATTCAGATTACCCATCCCGACCACATCGGCGATCTCCGTGACCTCGAGCGTTTGCAGACTGTGGAACCGATCTATCCGCTAACCGCCGGCCTGTCGCTCAAGGTCCTGGGCAAGGCGCTTACTGCCGCCCTCGAGCAAACGCCGGCGCTGAACGAGTGGATCGATCCCGCCTTCCTTTCACGACAAGGTTGGGAATCGTGGCGGCAATCGCTCCGCGAAGCCCACGCGCCAGAGGACGAGGCGGCCCTGGCGCCAGGGTCCGCGGCGCGGACGCGGCTGGCTTATGATGAGCTTCTCGCCAACCAAGTGGCCTTGGCCTTGGTCCGTCTTAACATGCGCTGCCTGAAAGGACGGCCTATCGATGCCGCCGGCGAACTGGCGCGCAAGGTTATCGACGCCCTGCCCTTCCAACTCACCCCTGGGCAGGAGATGGTGCGCAAGGAAATTGCCGCCGACATGGCGGCCGATATCCGCATGTTGCGCTTATTGCAGGGCGATGTCGGCAGCGGCAAGACGGTGGTCGCCCTGCTAGCCATGCTGAACGTCGTCGAGGCTGGCGCCCAAGCGGTGATTATGGCACCGACCGAAATCCTGGCGCGCCAGCATTTGGCGACGATCGCTCCCCTAGCGGCGACGGCGGGAATCAAGGTCGCGCTGCTTACCGGGCAGGATAAAGGCAAGGCCCGCCAGGCCGTGTTGGCCGGTCTCGCCAGCGGCAAAACGGCGCTCGCCGTCGGCACTCATGCGCTATTTCAGGAAGATGTCGATATCAAGGACCTGGCCCTTGCGGTCATCGACGAGCAGCACCGTTTTGGCGTCCATCAGCGCCTCACACTGGCCGCCAAGGGTGGCGCCGTCGATGTTCTAGTAATGACGGCAACGCCCATTCCCCGGACGCTGATGCTGACGGCTTACGGCGATATGGACGTCTCGCGTCTTCATGAAAAGCCGGCGGAACGCAAGCCCGTCGACACCCTCGTCATGCCGCTGCAACGTTTAGGTAGCGTCATTTCCGCCGTTACCCGCGCCCTCGATAAAGGGGCAAGGGTTTATTGGGTTTGCCCGTTGATTGAGGAATCGGAAACTCTCGACATCGCCGCTGCCCAAGACCGCCACCAGGAATTGCTGAAGATTTTCGGCAACCGGGTCGGTTTGGTCCATGGGCGCATGAAAGGCGCGGAGAAGAATCAGGTCATGCAAGCCTTCATCGATGGTCTGATCGACATCCTGGTGGCAACGACGGTGATCGAAGTCGGCGTCGACGTGCCGGAAGCGACGCTGATGGTCATTGAACATGCCGAACGTTACGGCCTGTCCCAGCTTCATCAACTGCGTGGCCGTATTGGCCGCGGCGATAAGAAATCGGCCTGCTTGCTGCTCTACGCCCGGCCACTTACCGATACCGCGCGCGCCAGGCTCAACATCCTGCGTGAAACCGATGATGGCTTTCGCATCGCCGAGGAGGACTTGCGCCTGCGCGGTGCCGGCGAACTCTTGGGCACCCGGCAGAGTGGCCTGCCGGATTTCAGATTGGCCGACCTCACCCAGCAGGGGGAGCTATTGGCCACCGCCCGCGACGATGCGGCGCTGATCATCGACAAAGATGCGGAACTCACCTCGGAACGTGGCCAGGCATTGCGGAGCTTGCTTTACCTTTATGAGCGCGACGCCGCGATCAGGTATCTTCGTTCCGGTTGACCTCGAAGCCCTTGGGGACCAGCACCGGCGCCCGTTCCCTTTCGCGCAGGATGTCCAGTTCCTCGAAGGTGGCGGCGGCGACGATGGGCTTTTTACGCTCCTCCTCGGGACGCCGGTCGGGCGGGGTAACAATGCCGCCGGAAATAACCATCTTGATGGCTTCTTCCACCGTCATCGACAAAGGCACAAGTTCCTTCTTCGGAACGAACAGCAGGAATCCCGACGTTGGATTGGGGGTGGTCGGCAGAAAAATGTTGATGACCTCTTCCTCGGTGAGGTTTTGCACCTCCCCTTCGGTGCGCCCGGTGATGAAGGCGATGGCCCAAATACCACGGCGAGGGTATTCCACAAGCACCGCTTCGCGAAAGGCGTTTGATTGTTGCGCCAGGACCGTTTCCAGGATCTGTTTGACGGCGCCGTAAACGCTGCGAATGACCGGCATCTGGGCAAGCACCCGTTCGCTCATGCGCATGAAGGCGTGGCCGACGAAACCGGCCGTCAACGCCCCGATAAGTATCAGAACGACGATGACGATGAGCAATCCCAGTCCCGGCAGGCCGTATGGCAGATAGGTCTCCGGATTGTATTTGGCCGGGATCAAGGGGGTGACCTGGCGGTCAACGAAATCGATGAAAATCCAGGCCAGATAAAAAGTGATGCCGATGGGCGCGGTGACGAGGATGCCGGCAAGAAAATAGTTACGCAGACGGCCGCCTAGACCGATTTCTTTCGGTATCGGCTTGCTGGACATGGAATTGCCATCATCGAAGGGCGGCTGTTTATGTGGAATCCCGATCTTCATGGCGTCACCATCGTACACCTTGGCGTTTGCTGTTAGAGCGGGGCACCGTTTACTTCGACATTTTGCGGATGTTTTCCGCGAAAATGTTGAGCAATCCACGGATAAACGGGTCCGTTTTGGCTAATTTGGAGGAAAACATCATCCGCGAGACGACGATAAGGGTGGTCCCTTCGCTGGCGCGCGCCGTGGCCATGCGCGGCTTTATCGTCGATTAGCGCCATCTCGCCGAAAATACCGCCTTGCTTGACGATGCCGAGAACAACGGTTTTCCCGTCGATGTCTTTGATTATTTCGACGGCGCCGGACTGCACCACGTAAGCTTTTTCGCCATCACTGCCTTCCTTGAGAATTATGCCATCGGCTGCAAACGTCGCGCGTTCCAAAATGCCTTTTTCGGCCATGGTGGCCTTCTCCTTTAATGTTTATGATCGCTCTTTCTAGCATCGTATCTTATTCCGACCAGGTAACGGCGAAAAAAGGGGCAATCAAGATAATACCGGCCACTAGGCTTTATCCCGACCGTCCGATTGTCGGCGTCGGCGCCGTCGTCTTGCGAGACGGTGAAGTTCTTCTGGTCCGCCGCGCCTCGCCACTGCCCGACCGTTTTTGGTCATTGCGCCGTTCCCGTGGTCGCTCTCCGCCAAGCCATTAGAGGAATAGTATAACGCGGCTTAAATGGTATTGAAAACAATGGACTGCGCGGAAGTGTGATGGGTTCACTCCGATAGCAACGGCCTCGATTTCCTGGTCCCTGGCCTAGTACCAGGCGCTGGCATCGAAAATCAGTAGTTCCGCAGCACCATGTTTATATATAGAAATTTACTATAAATCTTATTGTATTACAACATATTAGAGTGTTTTCTTTATTAAGAACACAAAGGTGCCATTCTCCTCGCCGCTTTCCACCAGCTCGTTGCCGGTGGAGCGGCAAAACGCCTCGAAATCCCGCACCGAGCCGGGATCGGTGGAAAGCACTTGCAGGGTGTCTCCGACGGCAAGCCCCTTGATGACTTTCCTGGTTTTCAAGATCGGCAAGGGGCAATTCATCCCTTTCGTGTCGAGCATGGCCGTCATGGTCTGTACTCTCTGCTTTTCATCTTCACTCCGATATTGGAATATTCCTGGCGATGCCCAGTCGGTTTCTGTCCGAGGGTGCAAGCGGAAATGACGGCAAACCTATTTTTGGCGACGGAGCTCTTTAGAAATTTAGAAAAAATCGAACATGCTTTTTATCTCATATAACGATACTGTAGTCAAAGGCTGGAAGGGCTGGCGGAGAAGGTTTTCATGGAAGATTTACCGGTAAACACTGTCGTCTCCAGCGCCGGGTTTGCCGCCGGAATCCTTTTTGGGGCGACGGCGAAGCAGACTGAGTTCTGCGCCATGGGATCCTTGTCCGATATCGTTTTCATGGGTGATTTCAGGCGCTTCCGTGCTTGGCTTCTAGCCATGGCGGTGGCCATGACCGGCACCCAGGCGCTGCACGGTCTCAAAGTCGTCGACATTTATCAGTCCATTTACCTGACCGCCAATTTTGGCTGGCTAGGTGCCGTCATCGGCGGTCTTTTTTTCGGTTTCGGCATGATCTTGGCCGGCGGTTGCGCCAACAAAGGCCTGGTCCGCATCGGTGGCGGCAATTTGAAATCAGTAATAGTGATCATCATCATGGGCATTTTTGCCTATATGACCTTACGCGGACTGACCGGCCTGGCGCGTGTCGAGTTAGAAAACCTGGCTAATGTCGATCTCAAGCAAAGCGGGCTCGATTCCCAGGGCATGGTCGATATGGCCGCCGCTGCCCTCGGCGCCGATAGCGGTAGGGCGCGCTGGGCAGTCACCGCCGTTTTCACTGGCGCCATCCTGGCCTACTGTTTCAAGGACGCGGAATTCCGCGCCTCGCCCCGCAATGTCATTGGCGGCCTGGTCATCGGCACCCTGATCCCTTTGGGCTGGTGGATCACCGGTAGTCTCGGTGCCGATGATTTCGAACCGGCGCCACTTGCGTCATTCAGCTTCGTTGCGCCCGCCGGCGAAGGCATCCAGTACCTGATGACCTTCACCGGCTCGACCATAAATTTCGGCGTCGCGGCGGTTGGTGGCGTCATCATCGGCTCGTTCCTAGCGGCGATTACCACCAAAACCTTTCGCGTCGAAGCCTTCACCGATGCCGCCGATATGATCCGCCATTGCGCCGGCGCGGCCATCATGGGCATCGGCGGAGTGTTGTCCCTGGGCTGCACTGTCGGACAGGGAATTAGCGGTCTTTCGACACTGGCGCTGGGCTCCGTCATCGCCCTCCTATCGATTATACTGGGCGGCTTAATCGGCTTGAAGTACCTGGAGGAGGAGAGCCTTGGAGGCACAATTAAGGCATTGATTCCACACATTTAAGTAGTGTCCAAGCTTGCTGGAATACTGCTTTTGCCCATCGGACGTTCGACGCCAAAATAGTGAGATTTGATTTGCCGAATGTTTCCCAATAGTCTGTATGTTACGTAATACTAATATAATCGAATCCTTATGAAATAACGTTTTTAACAAAAAAAACCTGTCGCTTTGGGTGTGCTGAAAGCAAGAAACGCCGCTACAAACGGTGCGACTCTTTATTTTAAATGATGGGGGTCATGAAATTAAAATTCCTTGAACTCGTGGTGTTTTCCTTTGCTATCGTCCTGGTTTCGACAATGACCTTCGGTGCCCAAGGCACACGACCAACTCTACGACACCCTCTACTCGGTTCCAGAGCCCATTGAAAACACGCAAGCCGGCGATTCCGACAGGGGCAAAGAGATATTTTTCAACCGCAAGAAGGGAAACTGCATCGCCTGTCATACCGTTTCATCCCTGGGTAAGGAGCCGTTTCACGGCGAAGTGGGGCCGCCCTTGGATGGAATGGCCGAGAAATCCACGGATGAACTCAGGTTGCAGGTCATTAACCCCAAGATCATTAATCCCGACACCATCATGCCGGCATTCTTCAAACACAAAGGGCTTTTCCGCGTGCAGAAGAAATGGAAGTTCAAGACCATTCTCTCGGCGCAAAAGGTCGAGGACGTGGTCGCTTATATGAAGACTCTCCAATAGCGCCTTGGAAAATAGTGCCCTGAAATGAGGAGAAGACAGAAAATGGCCAAAAAAACGAATGAATTCACCCCATTGGGCCGCCGAGACGTGCTGAGGGTCGCGGGAGCGGGCGTCTTGGCTATTGCCGGGAGCAGTTTGTTTCCCCGTCACGTCCTGGCGACGCCGGAAACGGCGGCGCGGGCTTTGTCGAAATTAACCGGTGGTGGCACCGCCTCGGAAGACAAGGTTGTCCTGAAATTGCCGGAAATCGCCGAGAACGGCAACACAGTGCCGGTCACCGTATCCGTCGACAGCCCGATGACCGGTGACGACTACGTCAAGGCGGTGCATGTTGTCGCCGAAGGCAATCCGCGCCCCGACGTGGTTACCTTCAATTTGTCGTCGAACGTCGGCAAGGCCGTTATTTCCACACGCATGCGTCTGATCAAGACCCAAAACGTGGTGGCTGCGGCGGTGATGAACGACGGCTCTGTCTATTTCACCAAAAAGATGGTTAAGGTCACCATCGGCGGCTGCGGCGGCTGATCGAGGGGATAAGGAGAGTACAACGTCATGACTTCTACAAAACCACGCATGAAAGTCCCCAAAACCGCCAAAAAAGGGGACATCATCCAAATCAAGACTCTGATTTTCCACAAGATGGAGCCCGGGGTTCGAAAGGACGAGAAAACGGGTAAATTGATCCCGCGCATGATCATCAATAAGTTTGTCTGTTCCTTCAACGGCAAGGAGATGTTTAGCGCCGATTTGCATCCGGCGATTGCCGCCAACCCCTATTTCGCCTTCCACACCAAGGTCAGCGAAAGTGGGACTTTCGATTTTACTTGGACCGACGACAAGGGCAAATCGGTCAAGGCATCGAGCAAAATCGCGGTGAATTGAGGGATGAAACAAGGAGTGATAACAGCATAAAATGCAAATATCCGGGAATGGCACTCATCGCCGCCTTAGCGATGGGACCGTTCATGAGATTTGCCAGCCGTTGGCGCAAACATATGCACCTGGTCAAACTGATCACCGGCGGCCTGTTGATCGTTACCGGCACCGCTATTTTCACGGTCTCGCTCGCCGATGTCGCCCAATGGCTGTTGGAAACCTTCCCCATCTTCACCGGCATCGGTTGATGCCGCCAAAAGATTGCCGCCCTAGGCGCCGCTCACCCCTGGGAGTTGCCGCCGTCCGATTTGAAGGTCTCGATCAAGGAGTAAGCCGCCCTTTCCAGTTCGAGGTCTCCGGTGGATTTGAAGAGGTCCGCCACCGTTTCTTGGTCGCCGCTATTTCGATAGGAGACAACCAGACCGGCCAGGCCCTTGACGCGTATATCGCGCAAGGCGGACTCGCCGGCATGATTGTCGGCAAGTTCGGCGAGGGCGTCATAATACTGCCGCGCCGCGCTCATGCCTCCAACCTCGCAACAGCCGATGATGAGATTGAAGGTGGTTCTGGCCCAAAGTTCACGCAAAACAGGTTCATCGGGATGGTGGCTGGTAAGCTGGCCAAGGGCGTCGTGAAAACCGCACGCCGCGTCCAGGTCCCTGGCTTGCAGATTAGCAATGATCAGATTTAACAGGCCCCGGCCTAGAAATTCGCGCAAAAGAGGTTCACCGGGATGTTTGACGGCAAGCTGACCAAGGGCGCTGTATAGCTGTCCGGCAAGGTCAAAGTTCTCGTCCCTGGCGAAAATGCCGATCAAATTGACGGTGCTTTTGGCTTGTAATTCCCGCAAAGCTGGTTCATTGGGGTGGTTGTCGGTAAGTTCGCGAAGGCTGCTGTAAAACCGGCCTGCCGCGCCGGGATCTCCATCCCAAAGATAACCATTGATGATATTAAAAGCGCTTTCGGCTTGGGCCTTGCGCAGGGCAGGCTCGCCGGGATGGCTCTCGGCCAGCTTGCCGAGACCGTCGTAAAGCCGCCCCGCCGCGTCGAAGTCATCAGTGACGAAGTAGGCGCCGATAAGGGCGACAACGCTCTCGGCCTGCCGCTCGCGCAACAAAGGCTCGCTGGGGTGGGCAACGGCGAGTTCGGCCAGAGAGTTGTAAAGCCCCCGCGCCACGCTATATTTATTGGCTTCGCTGTAATGGCCAATCAGGCTGGCCGTAGCCTCCGCCCGCCACTCGCGCAGGACGGGCTCATCGGCATGGTTCGCGGCTACGTCGGCGAGCGCGTCATGGAGCCGCCGCGCCGCCTCAAAGTCTCCGGCGGCGCCGAAATTGGCAATGAGGTTGACAGTGCTCTTCGCCCGCTGCTTGCGCTTACTGGGATCGTCCTCGCGACTTCTGGCCAATTCGGCCAGGGCCTTGTCCAACCGCCCAGCCGCCGTACCGTCGGTGCCCACTGAAGAATTATCTTGCTTGGCAGTCATCATTGCCACCATTTGTCGTTGAACTTTTGATTATGACCCAACACCCTTGTTCAAGCCGGCCTTCGATGCGGAATATCGACCGGTCTTCCCCAGATGCCTGAGCGAAGACGAAATCAACGTCATCACTTAAAAAAAAGCGGTGGGTCAACGCACGATCAGAACTGAATTAAAAGCCTTTTCCATAACTTTGAAGGCGACGCTACCCATGAAGAATCTCTGCATGCCGCTCTTGCCGGTATCGGAGACGACAATCAGCGAATAGTCGGGCCCGGCCTCAATGATTTTCTCGACTGGGTTGCCGACCTTGACGATGCTCTCCTCGACTTCGATATCCATGGACCGGAGCATGTTTTTGGCTTCATCCACATACTTTTGTGCTTCTTCTTTACTTCCCGTCTCTAGCGCCACCGACATCAGGGAGATAGGACATTCGCAACGGCTGGCGAGATAGGCGTTCTTGCGAACCATATCCATCGCCCGCTCGGAGCCGTCGGTACAGATCAGGTGACCACGGCCGATCTCCAATGCGCGGGCGATCAGGACCGAACAAGGAGCATGAATGGCAACCTTCGCGGCAATGGCGGGATCCCACAACGACTTAGCCAGGCCCCGCCAGCGGTCCGAGGCGCCAAGGATAATCATGCTGTAGGGGCCAAGCTCATACTGATCGAGGATGCCGGTGGCAATATCGGTGGCGGTCTTGAGCTTGAGCACGATGCTTTTGCCTTGCTCGTTAACGTATTCAATCTTGTTGTCACCCAGGGGATCGCCTTCGACATCGACATGGGTGGCTGTTTCCGCCCAGTCATCGGCCATATCGCCTAGCTCGATGAGAATATCTCGGCCTTTCTTGAGATATTGGATGCCAGGCAGCTCAAGGCCCCAATCCATCATGTTTTCCCGGGCGACGCGGATTTGTAAACCGCCCGAGCGAAGGCCCTGGTCGACAGGGCGGACGTAAAGGAGAATGATGTCAGCATCGACGCCCCGTCCCAGCTTGGCGGCATAACGCAGACTCTGGTAGCATTCATCCGAGCCGTCGATGTAAACAAGAATCCGAAATCGTTTTTTTCTTTCTTCAAGAATTTTTTGGTATTCTTCTGGACTTCCACCCGTAGTCACCGATGCATCCTCCCCTTACATACCCAAGAGCGGCCAATAAATTGATGCCGCCAGCAGCATGATAATTATCGATATCAGCACCATTTTCCAGCCAACAATAAGAAAATCCGTCGTTTTCAGATAACCGGATGCATAAACGATGGTACAAGCCGGGGTCCCGATCACCGTCAAATAAGCAAACGACGAGGAGACGGCAGTAACGAAACCGATGATGATGGGGCTTTCCTCGGCGATGACGGCCATTTTCAGCACGATGGGTCCAAGAACCGCCACCGCCGCGCCGTTCGACATTATGTTGGTGACTCCGGTGGTCAAGATTGACACCGCCGCCAACAAGCCAACCCCGTCGCTGGCGCCAAAAGAAGCCAGCCATGACAGGAAGCTTTCCGCCACCCATCTGGCGGCGCCCGTCTCCTTCATCTGCAAGCCCAGTGAAATGGCGGCGGCATAAAGCAGCACCACCCCCCAGTTGACGCCTGAGTTGATATCCTCCCAGCGAACTAAGCCGGCAACCAGAAAAGCGGCGGCGCCAAAAACGGCAACCGTCCCCAAGCCTATATTGCCGGAAAAGAAGATCCACCCCGTCAAGGTTAGAAAAAAGATGCCTATGGCGACCCAGTCGGCGGCTTTCATGCCCCCCTCCCCTTCCACCTGTGCTCTCAGTTTGACCACGGCACGGGAAAGGTCATGCTGCTCCGGCCGGAAGGTAAAGAGAAGAACCATGGTCACGAGTGGAAGTTGGATCAGGAATATCGGGTATGCAAAAATCATCCATTTCAGGTAATCGATGACGAATCTGAAGGTCTCCGGATTGCCAGGATCGTAGAAAAACTCCTTCCAAAACCCGATCATAATGGCGTTACGCGCTCCGCCCGAAGGTGTGCCAATGCCCGCGACAGAGCAACCGTAGGAAATCGAAAGCAGCACAACCGCGGCCAGATTCCGTACCTTTTTCGGATCGTCGGAAGTGAGGGTGATCAAGGTAATGCCGACGGGGAGCATCATGGCGGCCACAGTATGTTCGCCGATGAACGATGCTAAAATACCGGAGACCACGGAAATCCCGAAACAAATGCGTGTTGTTTTGGTGCCGGTGATGCGAATGATCAACCAAGCGATGCGCTTATCCAGCTTTTGTTTGACTACCGCCACCGCCAGCATCAACGAGCCCATGATGAACAAAACCGAATCGTTCATCAGACTTCCGGCAACGTCCGACGAATCCAGCCCAAGCAGCAAAACCTGCCCGATGACGATCAGCAAGGCCACCGTCGGCAACGGAACGGGTTCGGTGACGTAAAGTATGATCGCCACCACCGACATGCTCAGGACCACCATGCCCGCTCGGCTCAAGTCTTCCGGAGCAGGCAGGTTCAGCATACCGGCGCCGACCAGCATGGCTATGAAAAACCATTTCTTTTCCCAGAAAAAATAAAGAATCAATCGGGAACGTAGAGCCACGACCTTTCCCAATTGCCCGGCCTGAAGCTTTTCCTGCCAACTGTTAAAATGGAGCTTTCGCGGCAATGCCGAAAAATCAATTTTCTTACCGCCGGTATTTTGTTTTGAATTTTCCTGGCGCATTTCTAAATTTAGGTTCACGTCTGCAATCATTCGCCGGCAAACAAATATAAGTCGGCATTTTCATCACGGGCGGGGTCAATACCTCTCCCTGCCGACAGTTGCTGGGCGGTCAATCCAGTGATGACGGACCCTGCCTTTGTCATCAGATAACGGAATGTGACGTGTAAAGATAAAGTCTTAATAATATATTAGATTTTCCAGAGTGCCATAGAAATAAAATTACCCTTGGCAGACCATCCCCTTTAACATTGACGCGGATGATGCTGTTTTTTTCGAGCCGTTCCCGGCGGTCAAGGCTTGGGGCGGTTTTTTTCTATCTGTTCTCCACAACCCTGCTTAAGGGGCCACCCGAATAACTGTTGGAGCGGTGAAAAAGCGATGGCGCGGCAGACAACTGTATTGAGCGCTCCGAACTCATGTTAGTCTTTTTAGCGAGGGAATTTTGCAGCCTCATTGATGGGCTACGCCATGAACGAATAGCAACATCAAGCCTTGCGTCGGCAGATGGTGCAGGTGATATCGATCTACGTAGAACATGCCAGCAATGAGATCGGTAAAGAGCAATTGGGTCCTCGTGTCAAGGAAGTCATCGGCAACGTTCCCCGGCATGAATTCGTGCCTAGCGAAATGCGGCCTTATGCCTATTTTGATGGGCCGCTGCCCATCGGCTACGAGAAAACGATCTTGCAGCCTTTCATGGTTGCGTTGATGACAGTTCTCCTTGAGGTCAATGAGAAAAACACCATCCTCGAAGTTGGTACCGGTCCCGGCTATCATGCGGCGATTTTGGCTGGGCTGGCGGAAAAAGTCTTCACCGTCGAAATTGTCGAGGAATTGGCCGTACAGGCAAAAGAGAACTGGCGTCGGCTTGGCTACGACAATTTTGAAATAAAGGTCGGTAACGGATCTTCGGGTTATCCCGAACATGCTCCTTTCGACAACATTTTAGTCGCGGCGGCCCCCGAGATTATTCCCCCATCGCTCCTCAATCAGCTCAAGCCTGTAAGCAAAATGGTCGTGCCGGCGGGAATTGCCGATGCTCAGCAACTGATGTTGGTGGAAAAAAGTGGCACTGGCAAATTGTCAACAAGGGAGATCATTCCGGTGCGGTTCAGCTCACTGGAAGTCATCAACTGACCGCCAAAACACCGCTGAGCAGCTTACTCGACGGCTTCCATGGCGCCGCTCTCGACTTCCTCGCTGGGCATCGCCACTTCGGCTAGTTTTTCATAGACGGCTCGGCGGTGCCTGAGGTTGCTTTCAGCCGCTTCCAGGAGTTTCTGATAGAGTTTGGGGTCACGCCGTTTGACGACGCTGAAACGATTTTCGAAAGAGAGGTACTCGCCGAGCGGCCGCGAAGGCGCCTTGCAGTCCAATTGCAATGGATTGCCGCCAGCGGCCAAGCGCCTGGGATCGTAGCGGTAAAGCATCCAATAGCCCGTTTCCACCGCCAATTTCATTTGGTCCAGCTCGTTGGCCAAATCGTAGCCGTGCTCGATGCATGGCGAATAGGCGATGATCAACGACGGGCCGTCATAGGATTCGGCTTCCTGCAACGCCTTCACGGTCTGTCCGTCACTGGCGCCGAAAGCGATGGAAGCCACATAGACCTCTCCATAGGCCATCGCCATCAATCCTAAGTCCTTTTTAGGCGAAACCTTGCCGGCGTTGGCAAACTTGGCCACCGCTCCGATGGCCGTCGCCTTCGACTGCTGGCCGCCGGTGTTGGAATAGACCTCCGTATCCAACACCAGGATGTTGACGTCACGGCCGGATGCTAAGACGTGGTCAAGGCCGCCATAACCGATATCATAGGCCCAGCCATCGCCTCCGATAATCCAGACGTTCTTCCTGACCAGATAATCGGCAATCTGGTCAAGCCGCAGCGCATCGGCACTGTCGATACCGGCGAGTTTGCCACGCAACGTCTCGATACGCTGGCGCTGGGCGATGACTGCCGCTTGGTCAGGCTGCTCGGCGGTGAGGATTTCGTCGACCAAGGTCGCGTCCAGACTTGGGCCCAACCGGTTCAGCAATTCCTTGGCATGTTCGAAATGGCGGTCAACAGCCAGGCGGAAGCCGAGGCCGAACTCGGCGTTATCCTCAAACAAGGAATTGGACCAAGCCGGGCCGCGGCCCTCACGATTGGTCGTGTAAGGCGTGGTCGGCAGATTGCCGCCGTAAATGGATGAACAGCCGGTGGCGTTGGCAATCATCGTGCGGTCGCCGAAAAGCTGGGTGACCAGCTTGATGTACGGGGTCTCGCCGCAGCCCACACAGGCACCCGAGAACTCGATCAAGGGGTCAACGAACTGTGTCATCTTGAGGGTCGGCCTGAGTTTGGTGCGGTCGACTTCCGGCAGTTCCAGGAAGAAGTCCCACTTTTCCCGCTCGCGGTCGCGCAGTGGCGGCTGCGCTTGCATCTCCAGCGACAGGCGCTCCAGGTCATTTTTGTCCTTGCCCGGACAAACGCGAACACAAAGGGTGCATCCGGTGCAGTCCTCGGGCGCCACCTGAATAATATACTTGGCTTCGCCGAACTCCTTGCCTTTGTAATCCATCGACTGGAAAGCGGCCGGCGCCCCTTCCAGGTCCGCCGGTGTGGAAACCTTGACGCGGATGGCGGCGTGGGGACAGACCAGGGTGCACTTGTTGCACTGGATGCAGAGCTCGGGGATCCAAGTCGGGATTTCCGTGGCCAGGTTGCACTTTTCCCATTTAGCGGTACCCAGCGGCCAGGTCCCATCCACCGGAAAGGCGCTGACAGGCAGCAGATCTCCTTGTCCCGACAGCATCATCGCCGTCACTCTCTTGACGAAGTCGGGCGCCTGCTCGGGAACGGTGGGCGGTCGGTCGTGCCCCGCTGTCGCCTGATCGGGAACCGTCACCTCTTCGAGATGCGCCAGGGCCTGATCCACCGCCGCGAAGTTACTTTGCAACACCTTTTCGCTTTTGTGACTGTATGTCCTGTTGATTGCATCCTTGATGGCGGCGATCGCCTGGCCACACTCGAGGACGTCGGTAATAGCGAAAAAACAAGTCTGCATAATGGTGTTGATGCGTTTGCCCATGCCGGTCTTGTCGGCCACTTTCTGGGCGTCGATGACGTAAAACTTGAGTTTCTTGTCGATGATCTGCTGCTGCACCGTTCTGGGCAGCTTGTCCCAAACCTCATCCTTTCCGTAAGGCGCGTGCAGCAGAAACGTCCCCCCTGGCGTGGCGTATTTGATGATATCGACCTGTTCGAGGAAAGGAAATTGGTGGCAAGCCACGAATTCGGCTTGACTGATCAGGTAGGGAGACTTGATGGGATTGGAACAGAAACGCAGATGGGAAATGGTGCCGCCGCCGGCTTTCTTGGAATCAAAGACGAAATAGCCTTGGGTGTGAAAATCCGTGTTAGCGGCGATGATCTTGATAGAGTTCTTATTTGCACCAACGGTGCCGTCCGAACCGAGACCGAAAAAAACAGCACTGGTTAAATCGCTGTGTTCCACCTTGAAGGAGTCGTCGACGGGCAAGGAAAAGCCGCTGACATCATCGGTGATGCCGACGGTAAAATGACGCCTGGGCGTATCGCGTTCCAGTTCATCGAACACCGCCTTGACCATGGCCGGAGTAAATTCCTTAGACGCCAAACCATAGCGCCCGCCGATGATCATCGGTTCCCGGGCAGCCGGCCGCAGGCCAGTGGCCTTGGCTTCACCCAAGGCGGTGACCACGTCCTGATAAAGCGGCTCGCCCACTGCGCCCGGCTCCTTGCAGCGGTCCATGACGGCAATGGCGCGCACCGAAAGTGGTAGCTGGGCAATAAAATGGTCAACCGAAAACGGCCGATAGAGGCGCACCTTGAGCACGCCTACCTTGTCGCTGCCGCGGTTTAGCACCGCAGCGCTTCCCTCGACGGCTTCACCGCCCGAGGCCATGATGACGATGACTTTCTCAGCTTCGGAATGGCCAACGTAATCGAACAAGTTGTAGCGGCGGCCGGTCAAGGCGGCAAAGCGGTCCATGACACTCTGAACGAGCACCGGACAGGCGTCGTAAAAGGGATTGCGCGCCTCCTGCATCTGGAAAAAGGTGTCCGGGTTCTGCGCCGAGCCGCGCAGGACCGGATGGTCGGGCGTCAACGCCCGCTGGCGGTGAGCGGCCACCAAATCCTCGTTGATCATGGCGCTGAGATCGTCCTCTGAAAGTTCCTCGATCTTAGCAATCTCGTGGGAGGTGCGAAAACCGTCGAAGAAGTGCAGCATGGGTACGCGTGAATGCAAGCTCGCCGCCTGCCCTATGCAAGCGAAGTCATGCGCCTCCTGCACCGATCCCGCTGCGAGCATGGCGACGCCGGTCTGACGGCAAGCCATGACATCGGAATGGTCGCCAAAAATAGATAGCCCATGGCTAGCTACTGTGCGCGCCGCAACGTGTATGCAAAACGAGGTCAGTTCGCCAGCAATCTTGTAAAGATTGGGGATCATAAGAAGCAGGCCCTGAGAAGAGGTAAAGGTGGTGGTCAACGCCCCGCTTTGTAAAGCACCATGAACCGCCCCGGCGGCGCCCGCTTCCGACTGCATTTCAACGACCTCGGGAACGATACCCCAGATGTTTTTATGCCCCTTGGCCGACCGTTCGTCGGCTAGTTCCCCCATGCCCGACGACGGAGTAATCGGATAAATGGCGATTACTTCGTTGATCCGGTGCGCAACCAGGGACACCGCTTCGTTGCCATCGACGGTAATTTTGTGCTTATTCGCCATGCAAGACATCTCTCATGTCCAAAGCTCTCCTCCCATATTAAAACTCTCCTCCCATGTCAGACATCTCCGTGCTCAGGTGCCTAAACCGGAAGTTCCCGAGGAATTCGGGCAGGTTTTTTGAAAAAAATTCTTGGCTTTGGTTTAATATAGCATCAAAAGACCGGCGGAGCCAAATTGGCGGTATTTTCGGTAGTGCATCAGTTTGAATTTCTTTCCTTATAAGACCCGCGCTTCTTTGGAGCGGACGCGTTCGCGTCGATCAGATCAACAATATCCTTCATCTCCCAAAGCCGATCAGTGACGCCAGCCGCCATAGCGGGAGTGACGCGAAGGGTCTTATAGATACGCACGAAATTGTACCAAACAAAGTACAACGCCAAAACGTGACAATGGTTGTCGATCCGCTTGGAGAACGCGTTGCTCAGCCTCGTATATCTTTTCAGGCTCATCCTCATCGTGAGGTTATGACGCTCAACATACGATGTTGAGATGTGCTTCGGGTCCGGCTTTCCCCCGAAACGTTCCTTACGCGCTCCAACACATTTGCCAGAACTGTAACGGGCTCCCGGGCTGTCTGATTTGGGGGCCAAGCCGTACAGCTTTACCAATTGGGCAAAGTCAACGTCCGCCCCGAAGGCCCCTTCTACAGCATCCAAGTAAGGAGAATGACCGTCAGTCGTAAGTTGGGCTGGGTTGGCAAGCCGTGAGGCTACATCCGGCATGAACCCGTTTGCGTATTCGGCATCACGCCCACCAACAAGCCAACTCACGATCAACTTGCTATCAGCATCCAAGGCTGTCCACGTCCAAACATCGCCAGCGCCATCCGGCGCATTCTTGGCGGCACGAACTTTAGCGTAACAGAAACTCCATATCTCGTCGCATTGGACGCGCTTGGCGGTGACGTTGCGAACCGTCTCATCATGCCGTAAATAATTTCTTGAGGCGAGGCAGCAATTTTGTGTAATTTCGCCTATGCGGCCTGGGGTCAAGCCCGAAACGGGCGGAAAAAGAGGGGAACTGTCTTGGCGGCGGCGTTGAAAAATCTGACGAGGCAGAAAAGGTTTGGCTGTTCGCGCCTACTATGCTTGCTCGTTTTTGTCTTCATCTCGCCAATTTTGTTCGCACATCCGGGAAGCGCTAAATACGCCTCGATAGTCATCGATAGCAAAAGCGGGCGCATTCTGCACTCAGTCAATGCCGATACCCTTAATTATCCGGCTTCTCTGACTAAGATGATGACCCTTTACTTGCTCTTCAAGGCATTAAAAGAGAAGCGCCTGAGCCTCGATAGCAACCTCAGGGTGTCCGCGCGCGCCACCCGTCAGCCAGCGTCCAGGCTAGGATTGCGCAAAGATCAAGCGATCACGGTCAGGCAAGCAATCCTTGCGATAGTTACCAAATCAGCGAACGATGTCGCCACTGTGATCGCCGAATCGCTGGCCAGCAACGAACGCAATTTCGCCCTTCTGATGACCGCCAGGGCACGCCAGATCGGCATGCGACGGACGACGTTTCGTAATGCCTCTGGCCTTTCCCACCGCGGCCAGCTATCGACGGCAAGGGACATGTCGACCCTAGCCAGGCGGCTATTGTTGGATTTCCCCCATTACTACCAATTTTTTGCGACGAGGGGCTTTACCTATGGCGGCGTCAGACACCGCAACCACAACAAGCTTCTCACTACCTATCAAGGTGCTGACGGCATCAAGACCGGCTACATCCGGGCTTCCGGTTACAATCTGGTGGCATCGGCCCAACGTAACGGCAGGCGGCTGATTGGTGTCATTTTCGGCGGCCGTTCTTCGAAAGCGCGTAACCACCTCATGGCCAACCTTCTCAACAAAGGCTTCCGCCTGAATGCGCCGGCAAGGTTGGCGTCAACAGGCCAGTCACAGCAAGGAAGTTTGCTCACAGCCGGGGGGTCACGACAATCCTATCCTCAGTGGGGAATCCAGATCGGCGCCTATAAGCGTTTTTCCCCGGCCTACGAAATCGCCCGCAAGGCGGTGGAAAAAGCGCCTATACTGCTCGCCCAAGGCACCATCAAAGTCGTCCCTTTAAGACAAAGCAAAGGCAAATCCCTTTACCTCGGGCGCGTACTTGGCATCAGCAAGACACAAGCCTACAAGGCCTGCCGCATTCTCAGGCAGCAGAAAATCAACTGCATGGAACTGAGAATGAAAAAAAAGCGGGCGGTTGGCTAGCTGCTGAACGCTTGGCGGTTTTCGCCTTGGATGAGTGAAGTGGGGAGACCTTCGGATAGCGACGTGCTTCTGGTGGCGAACATCCAGAACGATTTCTGCCCTGGCGGAGCGCTTGCCGTGCCCGGGGGCGATGCCGTCATCTCCATCGCCAACCCTCTGGGGGAAGCCTTCGGGAAAGTCGTTCCGACCCGGGATTGGCCGGGTATCTGCGCGCGCGCCGGCTGTCCAAAATCTTCTTGTGCGGGCTGGCCACCGACTTTTGCGTCTATTATTCGGCATTGGACGCCCTGAAGGAGTGTTTCGAGACCGTCGTCATCGAGGATGCTTGCCGCGCCATAAACCGAGAGGGCTCGCTCAAAAGGGCAATGTCGGCCATGCGCGAGGCCGGGGTGGTTATTGTCCGCTCAGCGGCGCTTATCAAGTAAATGGGAAGATTCTATCCAAAATCGGGAGCTTTGATGCCGCTTTCGCGAAGCTGCTCGGCGATGGCTTGTTTTAGTCTTTGCAGGCCTTCCTGGCTCGCTGATTCGCAACGGGCGACGAGGACGGCCTGGGTATTCGACGCCCTCAGCAACCACCACCCGTCATCCGAATGCACCCTTACGCCGTCGATATCGTTAACGGTGACGCCAGTGGTTGTCTTGAGGCGGTCGCGAACCTCTTCTATGACCTTGAACTTGCGGTTCTCAGCACAATCGAAGCGAAGTTCCGGGGTATTGACCATCTTGGCCAGGCGGTCGCGCATCCGGGCCAAGCTTTCATCGCTCCGGCTCAAGATGGAAAGCAGACGGACAGCGGCGTACAAGGCATCGTCAAAGCCGAAATAGCGGTGTTTGAAAAAGATATGACCGCTCATCTCACCGGCAAGGGGGGCACCGGTTTCCTGCATTTTCGCCTTGATCAGGGAATGGCCGGTGCGCCACATCAACGCCTCCCCGCCGAGGCGGGTGATCTCGTCAAAAAAGGCCTGGCTAGCCTTGACGTCAGCGATGATGGTGGCGCCGGGCAGATCGGCAAGAACCTCGGTGGCGAGAATGACCAGCAACTGATCCCCCCACAACACCCTCCCCAGAGAATCGACGACGCCGATGCGGTCGCCGTCGCCGTCAAAGGCGATGCCGAGGTCACAGCTCTCGGTTTTGACCGTTTCTTTAAGTTGTTCCAAGTTTTTCTCGACGCTGGGATCCGGATGATGGGCCGGGAAGGTGCCGTCGATCGTCTCGTTGAGAAGCAGGTGCCGGCCGGCAAGCCCGCCGACAAGCTCCTTCAAAACTTTGCCGGCGGCGCCGTTGCCGGCATCCCAGGCCACTGCCAGGGGCTTGTCGCCATTGAAATCCTCGAGTAGGCGCTTGATATAATTCTCGCTCACCGAACGGGAAATTTGCTTGCCGAGGCCAGTGACGAAATCTCCCGAAGCCGCCACGCGTCCCAGTCTTTGGATATCTTCGCCATAGAAAGACCCGCTTTCCCACAGCAACTTGACACCGTTGTACTCAGGCGGATTGTGGGAGCCGGTAATCATCACCCCGGCATCCGTTTGCAGGGTATGGGCGGCGAAATAGAGCATCGGCGTCGGCCCCAGCCCGACCCGCAGGACGATCAGGCCACAGGCGGCAAGCCCTGCGGACAAGGCCGCCTCCAGTTCCACGGACGACAGCCTGCCATCGTAACCGACGGCTACGGTGTGGCCACCTTCGACGGCGACCATGGTGCCAAAAGCACGCCCCACCGCATGCAGATCCTCGGCCGTCAGGGTTTCGCCAACGACGCCGCGGATGTCGTATTCACGCAAGATCGTCGAATCAAAAACATGGGCTTCGCTCATAAGCCGGCCTTGCGGTTCATGTCGGAACGCCCGATGCAGAAGTATTGGATCCCGGCCTCGGCCATTTCTCGAGGGTTGTAGATATTTCGCAAGTCCACCATCACCGGTTTTTTCAGCAGCGATTTAATACGGTCAAAATCAAGAGCCCTAAATTCGTTCCATTCGGTGAGTATGGCCAAGGCGTCGGCGCCGTTCATTGATTCATAAGCACCCCCGCACCAGTGGATGCCGGTTAATATCTCCTTGGCTTCTTCCATCCCTTTCGGATCAAAGGCGCGCAAGCTTGCCCCCGCCGCTTGAAGAGCGGGCAAGATGTCGAGGCTGGGAGCATTGCGGATGTCATCGGTATTGGGTTTAAAGGTCAGGCCGAGGATGGCTATGGTCTTGCCTTGGACCGAACCTCCGCAGGCGTCGATGATCCGCTCCGCCATCTGTCTTTTACGGGTGTTATTGATCTCGATCACCGTCTCGACAATCCTCAAGGGGTTTCCCGCTTCCTGCGCCGTGCGCGCCAAGGCCAGCATATCCTTGGGGAAACACGATCCGCCGTAGCCCGGGCCGGCGTGCAGGAATTTAGGGCCTATGCGTCCATCTAGGCCAATTCCCCTGGCCACGTCTTGGACGTCGGCGCCGACCTTTTCGCAAAGATTGGCGATTTGGTTGATGAAAGTGATCTTGGTGGCGAGAAAACCGTTGGCGGCGTATTTGATCAGCTCAGCCGTTGGGCGGGTGGTGAATAAAACGGGTGTTTCGATCAGGTACAAAGGTCGATAGATATGACCCATCATCTCGCCGGCGCGTTTGGATTCGGTGCCGATGATCACCCGGTCGGGGCGCATGAAATCGCTTATGGCCGAACCCTCGCGCAAGAATTCCGGATTGGAGACCACGTCGAACTCGGCATCCGGTCGCAAACTGCCGATAATCCTCTCGACCTCGTCGCTGGTACCGACGGGGACGGTGGATTTGGTCGCCACCACCGTATAGCCATTCAAGGCGGCGGCGATTTCCTTGGCCGCGTCAAAGACATGCGACAGGTCGGCATGGCCGTCGCCACGGCGGCTGGGCGTGCCGACGGCGATAAAAACGGCGTCCGCCTTGTCCACCGCCGGGGGCAAGTCCGTGCTGAATATGAGCCGGCCGGCGGAGACGTTGTTCGCCATCAGGGTATCCAGCCCAGGTTCGAAAATCGGCAATTCACCCCGATTTAAGCCGTCTATCTTGTCCCTGTCCTTATCGACGCAAACGACGTCGATACCGAATTGCGAAAGACAGGCGCCGGAAACGAGGCCCACATAGCCGGTACCGATCATAGCGATGCGCATGGCTTGTCAATCCTCTCCGCCACCGATTCCAGCAAGTGTCCTCGTGCCGGTGATGGAATTCACCGGTATTTCTTCAGCATTTCATGAACCCGCGGCCCCAGGTCTTGGCGCTCCAGCGCAAAGGCCAGGTTGGCTTCCAGAAATCCCAACTTACCGCCGCAATCGAAACGTTTCCCTTTGAAGCGCAGGCCGTGGAAGGGAATCCCGCTGACTGTCTTGGCCAAGGAATCGGTAAGCTGGATTTCGTTGCCGGCGCCCACTTCCCGCTTCTCCAGATGGCGAAAGATTTCCGGCTGCAGAATGTAGCGGCCGATGATGGAAAGCGTCGAGGGCGCCTCCGCCGGATCGGGTTTTTCCACCAAACCACGGGCGCGGGCCAATCGGCCGTCATCCTCGGCGATGTCGAGGATGCCATAGTGGCAAGTCCGCTCGCGCGGCACATTCTCGCAGGCGACCACATTCCCCCCGACCTCCTTATAGACATCCATCATCTGTTTAAGACAGCCGGGTTCGGCTAAAATGAGATCATCGGCCAAAAGGACGGCAAAAGCCTCCTCGCCGACGAATTTCTGGGCGCACAATACGGCATGGCCCAGACCCAGGGGCTCCTGTTGGCGGGTGGCAAAAACCCGGCCGGACGGCGGCAGTACCGATTGCAGGGCTTTTTTGTCGCCGCGTTCGAGCAACGCCTGTTCCAATTCGATGGCGTGATCAAAATGATCAACGAGAGCGACCTTGCCGCGGCCGGTTACGAAAAAGAACTCCTCGATGCCGGCGTTTCGGGCTTCTTCCACCGCATATTGGATCAGCGGCTTGTCGACGATGGGAAGCATCTCCTTGGCGAGGATCTTGGTTGCCGGCAGGAAGCGGGTGCCGCGGCCGGCCACCGGAAAGATCGCCTTGTGAATGGGCTTAACCATGTCAAAGTTTTCCAAAGGTCTAGGTTTGGCCTTTGTGCCATAGCTCAAGGTTGGCTGCAAGCCGCGCCCCGGCCCTGTTTCCTTTATCGGGGAGAAGGTAAAGGACTGTTGGTGTTGTTTCTTTTGCCTTTGCTCTTGCCTAGCAGGCCTTCGTCTTTCCAGCGGACCAGAAGGGTTTTTTCCTCATTGCAAAGATCCAGATATCCCGATTTCGGCAGTAAAGATGGTGGCGCTCCAGTGCGGTTTTGTACTCGGCGAGAAGGGACGCCATATCGCAGACTCCCCCGGCATGCGAGGCGGTCGATGTCAAAAGCGTAAAGCAGATAAGCACCGCCGCCGCCGTCAATCCTGTCTTCCATTCCATCATTGCCAATGATTGTCTCCTGTCAATGGCCCAGCAACAGGTCCTTAGCCTGGTTGATCTTGGCGGCGAGATAGGTGGAGCCGCCGTGATCAGGGTGCAGACCGGCGATCAGCCGGTGATAGGCTTCCTTGATCTCGGCTTCCTTCGCCCCGGATTTCAGGCCAAGGATTTGGTAGGCCTCCTCACGTGACATGGCGACGTTCCCGAAAGCGCCCCGGCTTGCGCTATCGGCGGCCGCCGTCTTTTCTCGCCAGTCGGCGTGTATGCGGTCGAGATAGGCTTCGAGTACCTGTACCGATTGCCGGTCTTCGGCAAGGCAGAGATTGAGCAGATCAACTAATTCGTCAAGCGCCATACCGTCCAGGGAACGCCCGGCGTAAGGGCCGTCGATGACGTCCCCGTTCATGGCGCCGCTGTCATGGTCCAGGGACATGCGCAGGAACCGTGTCTCCACTTCCGAGGTCTGGCCGGTACCGCCGCCACCACCGGACTGGGCCATGCGGGAAAAATTCTTGGCGGCGCGAGTCACGGATCGGAAACGCAAAAACCAAGGCAGCAGCGCCGGCAGCGCCATCAAGGCCCAGCCTAGACGCCCGGTGACTAGGAAAAAGACCGCCACCGCCAGGATAAACGAGATAGCGAGCCATTTGAGAACCTTGGCCAGGGTCTTGGAATCGGTGCTGGCAAACCAGCGGCCGGCCAACAGCAAGCCGATAAGTAAGGCGATGCCGAGGATATAATAAGCAAACAACCGTCAATTTCCCTTTACTTGATGGGCGATCTTCAAGACCTCGCCGCCCCGTTTCCTACTTAAGTTTTCAAGTGCCTGGCGGCCACCGGCGGCGTAAACGGCGACCGCCCTCAACAGCTCGCCCAACTGGTGCGCACTGCCAGAATCGAAACAGCAGTAGGCGCCCTTGGTCAAGTGGGCAATTTGTTGGAAGGCGAAGGCGGTGAGCGGATTCTCGCCTTCGTGGAACATGAAGGCAGGGACCCCAAGAAGTCCCAATTTGCCGGCAATGGCACCCAACTTGTCAACGTCTTCCTCGATGCTATCGCCGATGAAGACCAGGGCATTGACTTTCATTTTTTGGGTCTCGTTGATGGCCTGCCTGAGAACCTTGCCGATCTGGGTTTGACCGGCCAGACAATCGACGGATGTCATCAGCCGGTTGAGTTCGGCCGGTTGTGTCAGCCAGTGCGACACCTTGAATTCACCAAAGCCCCGGTAATAGGCCATCTGGATTTCCAAACCACCCAAAGCGGCGGTCTCAGCAAACATCTCGCCCTGGATATGGGCGGCCCGGTCCCATGTCGGCTTGCGGCTGGCGGTGGCATCCATGGCGAAGATCAAGCGCCCGCGCGTCCACGTCCCCAAGCTTTTGGGGAGCGCTGCCACTTGGCCGAGAAAGTCCGCGATATCGGCGTCGGACGCTTTCTTCGCGGGTAGCTTTTTGTTGTTGCTGACCATTGCCTGTCAAGTTTAACGCGCCGCCGTCGCCGCCGCCAGTCATCGCCAACGGACGGCCTCGACCAGGTTGCGCACTTCCTGGCGGGCCTTGACCTGGGACAGGGTGAGCCCTTCGTCGCCAGCGATAGCTTGCAAGTCCATCAAGGTCAGGCCCGAAAGAAACAGTTCTCGGTAAACCACCCTTTCGCCCAAGCCGGAAACGATGCGAAAGCCGATGCGCGAGGACAAGTCACGCAACAACCGCTCCATCCGGCATTTATTGCGGGCATCCAGGGAGTTCAACCGGTTGCGCACGACGATCCAATCGATGGAACCGCCGTCACGGATCGCCTTAGCCTTCTTTTGCTCCCAGACCATTTCGGCATAATGGCTGGGGCTGATAATCTTGACGCTTTCGTTTTCCACCCGTGCCAGAACGTCCAAGTCGATTAAGTTGTCGTTTAAGGGCGTGATCAGGGTGTCGGCAAACGAATGCCCCAGGCGATTAAGGCTGTTGTCGCTGCCAGGCGTATCGATAACCAGGACATCGAAATCCGCGGCCAAACGCGGGACCAGCTCCTTCAACCACCCCTCCTCATCCCCTTCGACGGTGTCGAAGCCAACGTATTCGGGCATCGGCAGATCCAGTCCTTGCGCCAATTCATGGACGCGCCTGTTGCCCATGCAGCGCGACAAGGTTGCCTGGCGAAGATCCAAATCAATGCTGGCGACGGACTGGCCGGTTTTCAAGAAGCCAACGATCAGGTGCATGGCGACGGTCGATTTGCCACTACCGCCCTTTTCGTTGCCGACAACGACAACATGGGCGCTCATCAAACGGCCTCCCTCGTCTGGGCGGCGGCGCTTGCCGCCAAGTCATGATTGCGTGCTGTCTATGTGACGCGAATGTAGCGCCCGTCACAAAGCGGAGCAATGCTTGCCGACAGGTCTATTGGGTATGGATAACTCCTTGCCGGTGAAAGACATGGAAGACGAAGGCAAAGGTGACGTCGTGGACGATGTCCTTGCCGCCGCGTTGGACGACGACGTTGCCGACGTCGCGCCCGGGAGCGATCTCGCGCGTATCGAGGGATGAGCTCTGGCCCGCCTTCCAGCTGATTACCAAATCACCCTTGGTGATGACGCCCTTCCGCCGCAAGAGTGGTAGACTCCAGGCCTCGTTGCCGATGGCGACAACCCGCACCATCGCCCCAATCCCCTTTGGCAATTGGCCCGTAAAAAATCCATAGGGACGGTTCCTCGTGTCGTAGAACGCATAGGGTTGTAGCTGTATCCATGAGGCTCCAGAACCTTACCGGTAGGGGCACGGGCGCGGAAATTAGCAAAGGATTCAAGCCGCGAGGGGATCATTTTCAGGCTCTTACCGGTCAGTTCACCGACGATGGCTGTTCCCAGGAACTGTTGCCACCAGCTTTCGGTCTGCCGGTCATACATAACCAGATCAGAATTCCTGAGCTTGCCGGTTGTGCCGAAATTCAGCACCTTGCCACCCAACGAGCGGTCGAACACAATCCCGGAATTACACAAAGGGCAGTAAGTGACCGTCACCGGAATCCCGCCAACTATATAGTTGACGATCTCGTGGCGGGTCAAAACACTCAACAGATAAGCGCGGGCATCGCCGTCGATGACGAGCCCGATGACCGGCTCGGTATCGGTCAGTACCTTGACTTTGAATACGGATACGGAAACAGGATGGCCGATGGAGCGAATCCCGCCTTTGGGCGGACCGCCGGAAAGAATCTCCTCAAAATAAACCGAATGCTTGGCAAATTCCGTTTTTGGCCATTCCCGCTTCCAACGCTCGAGATTGGCGAAGCCGGCCGCGGGCATGCCCAACAAAAGAAAGAGGGCAAGAACAGTAATCGAAACCGACAGCAAAAACGGAACGTGGGGTGCCTGTTCCATAGAGGTAAATGTGGTACCGAAGGGACTGACATTGCAACAAAATTGCTTTCACATCTTGGTGAGGGGGGGTGCTTGACCGTACCCTCCCGTCACCGCAAACTCAGCGGCGCCGGAAAAATCGGGGAATGAAAGATGGATCGTATCGATTGCGCGGTGATCGGGGCAGGGGTGGTTGGGCTGGCGGTAGCCCGCGCATTGGCGAGAGCCGGCCGCGAGGTGATCGTCCTGGAGGCGGCGGAAACCATCGGCACGGGGGCAAGTTCACGTAACTCCGAGGTCATCCACGCCGGTATTTACTACCCCGCTGGCAGCCTCAAGGCGCGCCTTTGCGTCAAGGGGCGTGACATGCTTTATGCCTACCTGGGCGAACATGGTATCGAGCATCAGCGCTGCGGTAAGCTGATCATCGCCACCAATGACGAGGAAACAGCACTCCTCGGCACCCTTCTGAAAACCGGCCGCGAAAACGGCGTCGGCGACCTGGAATGGCTGGACGCGGCGGCTGTCCGTGGCCTGGAACCCTTGCTGCGTTGCCGTGCCGCGTTGAAATCCCCATCCACCGGCATTCTCGACAGCCACGCCTTCATGCTCAGTCTTCAGGGTGAGGCGGAAGGCGACGGCGCCGCCTTTGCTTTTCACAGCCCCGTCGCCGGAGGACGGGCCGATGGCGAGCGGGTCACGCTGGCGGTGGGCGGTACCGATCCCATGCGGCTTTCCTGCCGGCTGGCGGTCAATTGCGCCGGCCTCGCTGCGCAAAACGTCGCCGCCGCCGTCAATGGCCTGGCGGGCGAGTCCATTCCGCCCCTCCACCTCGCCAAGGGCAGCTATTTTTTGTTGTTCGGCAAGGCACCGTTCAAACACCTGATCTACCCGCTGCCGGGTGCCGCCAGCCTGGGCATCCATTACACCCGGGACCTATCCGGACAAGGGCGCTTCGGCCCTGATGTGGAATGGGTAGAGGAAATAGATTTTACCATCGATGACAGTCGCGTCGACGGTTTCTACGAGGCCATCCGCCGCTACTGGCCCGGCCTGAAGGACGGAGCCCTGAGGCCCGGATATAGCGGTATCAGGCCGAAAATCCAGCGGCCCGGCGAAGCCCCAGCCGACTTCGTCATTCAAGGGCCAGCGGTACATGGGGTTAAGGGGTTGATAAACCTGTACGGAATAGAATCACCGGGCTTGACCGCCGCGTTGGCCATCGCCGAAGAGGTGGCGGCGTTGTTGGCATGACCCAGGAATCCCTCGCAATGAGGACTACGCCGATGTACCGATCATTGATTACCGTTTTTCTGGCTGCCCTTGTCCTCGCCGGCGGTGCCGCCGAAGCCCAGGAAAAAGGCAATGTACGCATTCAGCTAAAGGCCACTGAAAAGGAGCAAACCGCGCCAACGGTCCAACGCGGCATCGTCCTCGATTATCGCGAGGAGCTGCGCAAGTTCGTGCAGTAGATCAGCACTTTCGCCCACAAAAAACGCCCCAATTTCGTGCTCATCACCGAAAATGGTCTTAATCTGTTGGTCAAGCGAAAAGCCGACGATGAGACCAAGAGCAACCCCGCCCGCACCCATATTCGCTCGATAGACGGGATCATCCAGAATGCCCTGTTTTATGGCGACCCGGAGTTTGGCAAACCCTTTGCCAACAAGGATAAGCAGGAGAGACCCCTTGCCCTGACCGCACAGGCGAAGAACAGCGGCCTCAAGGTTCTAGCCATCGACCAGGGCTTTGATGGCGCTGTTCTGGGCGGCCTGGACCCCCATTTCCCAGATGAACTCGTTAATCGATGCCCTGAGATGGAGATTATGCTATAAGAATCAATATGTTGAGGAGTTGATGGAGTGGTTGGCATGGCACACCCGACGGGTGAATCTAAACGGGACGGACTTCGGGTCGA
>PVBE011346215.1_pt1 | contig 54224 bp, 46 predicted proteins | sample 1631181 | NCBI WGS metagenome assembly PVBE01 (sample SAMN08397723, study PRJNA350692) | Marine metagenome, whole genome shotgun sequencing project. | isolation source: water | place: Pacific Ocean | collected 2012-04
AGATCTTCTCCTCGGCCCAGGGGATCATGATTCCGGAAGGGGGCCACGAGGTCACACCGGAGCAGATCGACTCGCTGATCTTCACCGATCCTCCCCGGCACCGGAAGCTGCGCAACCTCATCAAGGCGTCGTTCATGCCGAGCAGCCTTCGAAAGCTCGAGCCGCGCCTGCGCCAGATTGCCGGGGAGATCGTCTACGGGTTCGAGGCAGGCCGGGTGTTCGATTACACGGACCGCGTCGCCGCGCCGATGCCCACCCTGGTCGTGGCGCAGCTGCTGGGAACGCCCGCGGAGGACTGGGACCAGTTCCGGCGCTGGTCCGATGCCATCATCGGGTTCCTCGATCCCGAGGAGGAGATGGATCCGGCCGAGGCACACACGGCCATGCACGTGTACCTGAGGGAGCTGATCGCCGCCCGCAGGCGGGAGCCCCGCGACGACCTCACGTCGGCACTGGTTCGGGCGAAGATCGACGGTGCTTCGCTCACAGACCACGAGCTCTACAGCTTCTGCTGGCTGCTCGTCGTCGCGGGAAACGAGACGGTCCGCAACCTCGTCTCCCTCGAAACCCTCGCGTTGATCCGGCACCCGGAGCAGCTCCGCGCATTGCAGGACCGGCCGGAGCTCATCCCGCGCGCCGTTGAGGAGATGCTGCGCTGGTGCGGATCGGTGACGCACATGGCCCGCACGGTAACCCGCGATGTCGAACTCCGCGGCCGAACGCTCCGGGCGGGGGAGAAGGTCGTCATGCTCTACGCCGCGGCGAACCGAGACGAGCAGGTCTTCGGAGACGACGCCGAAGAATTCATCGTGACGCGCCATCCCAACCCGCACCTGACCTTCGGGTTCGGAGAGCACGCCTGCCTCGGTGCCAACATGGCGCGCCTGCAGGTGCGGACGCTCTTCGCGGCCCTCCTGCCCTGGCTGCCGCGGCTGGAGCTGGCCGGCGAGGTGGCGCGCGTACGCGCCACCATGGTGCCCGGGGTGAGTCGCATGCCGGTCCGCATTCGGGGGCAATGAGGCCCCTAACGGCGCAATTGCGACTCATATGAAGCCTACTTATCAGAGCAGTACGTAGCAGTGGTGTGAGATAGGCAGGCTATACTTTCTATTCTCGACTGCCACCTCCACTTGGATCTAGTCCGTAGAATGGACCCTCATCTGGGGCCAAAGGCAGCTATGCGCGCGATCCGCCCACCCCGCCGCACCGCCACTCTCGCCGCATCGGAATGGGACGCGCAACGGCGAGAATGATCCAATGGCCCTCTCTAGAGGATCTCCTTTTCGAACTCACCGCCCTTGAGGACGGCCTGGATCCGCGCCCGATCCCCGAGACAGCCGATGTCCGTCGTCGGATCGCCATCGACGACCAGGAGGTCGGCGAGCTTCCCCTCCTCCACGCTGCCGAGATCGTCCGCCCGGCCCATCAGCTGGGCGCCGGCCGCCGTCGCCCAGCGCAGCGCGTCGAGGGGCGCGATGCCGAGGGTCTTGACGTCGAACTCGAGCTCGGCCGCATAGTCGCCGTGGGGAACGAGCATGGTGCCGAAATCGTCCCCGACCACGAGCTTCACCCCCGCGTCCCGCATGACCGGAAGCATGCTGCAGCTGTGGTCGAACTCGTCCCGCACTGCGCGGATACGCTCGCGGAATTCGGACACCGACATGTTGAGCGCTCCTCCGAAGGGGAGCGCGCCAGCGTCCAGATCGACGGACTCCATCATCTCGAGCAGGCGCTGCGAGTAGAGCAGGCTCGGCAACACCGTGCTTCCGCTGGCGAGGATCGCCTCGATGCACTCTTCGTCGACGCGGTCGGCGTGATCGATGATGTCGACCCCCGCATGCGCCGATTCGAGGATCGAGAGCTTCGAGGCCGCGTGAACGCGAATCATCTTGCCACGGTCGTGGGCGGCCTCCACGGCCGCGCGCAACTCTTCGCGCGTGACCGACATGAGCCCGTTGGTGGCGCCGGCGCCGTGCCCGTCGCTGACGTAGAGCTTGACCACGTCCGCTCCACGACCGAGCTCCTGGCGGACGGCGCGGCGAAATTCGTTAGCCCCGTCGCAGATGCGCACCACCCCGTGGTTGCCGAGGCGGTAGTACCAGAAGCGGTTCTCGCCGTCGGGCGAATCACCCGTAGCGATGATGGCGTGACTCCCGGCGAGCATGCGCGGACCGGGAATCAGCCCGTTTTCGACCGCCTCCTTGAGGCTGACGTCGATGTACTCGGGAACGCTCGATCCCACCGTGCTCGTCACACCGCAATCGAGGGCGGTCCGCAAGTTGTTGGCGGCGAGCAAGGTGGCCATGGGAGTCGGGTTGTCGAGACCGAGCATCGGCGGCACGGGAAAGCCCACATTGTGGAAGGCCGAGTGGAAGTGACACGAGATCATCCCGGGCATCAGCGTCCTGCCCTCGAGATCGATGACGCGATCGCACTCCGCTGCCTCGGCCTCTCGACCCACCGACGCGATCCGATCGCCCTCCACGACCACCGTCGTGTTGGGTCGCGGCGCGCTCACTCCATCGAAGAGGTTTGCGTCCCTGAAGATGATTCGCTTCACCTTGGATCCTCCTACACATTCGACTTGCCCGCACCGGGCCGCTCTCCACGGCGACGTGCGCTCGCGGATAGCGCTCGCTCCCGCCCGCCTACCTTACCTCGAAATACCCTCGTTCGGTGTTCTTTCGCCCTCGATGCGAACTCGCGAGAGGTTGCGCCACCCGAACGCGACGTTCCGGAGCGCCCCGGACTTGAAGCACGCAGACCCCTCGCGGAACTGGCGGCGGGGCGAGTTGGGCCTTCGCCTCGACGAGTCGATCTTTCGCCACCGACTCCCCGCTTGTCATCCGAAGTCGTAGGAAGTTGTGGCGCCGATCCCGCAATATCCAGAACCGGGCGGTGGAGCTTGGTAGGCTGGCCTCGCGTACGATCAATCAGCCGAATCCGTTGGGTAGGTCCGTTCTTGCTATCGTCGGGTCCATGCGCCAACGCCTCGTGGCATTGGCGATGATCGCGGGCTCGAGCCCCGTCGTGGGGTTCTCTTCAATTCGACGCAGAGCGAGCGCTCGGGCTCTGGCCTGGAGGTCGCGGTTCTGAGGCCCACTGCGCTGATGGTTGTATTGTTGGGTCTGCCCGCAGCTGAGTCCGGGCTCGTCGAGAGTCCAAGAAACGAGGAAAAGAAGATGAATGAACTCGAGGGTCGTGTCGCGCTCGTCACCGGGGCGGCGCGTGGTATCGGGCGCGCCACTGCAGAGGCGTTTGCCAAACGAGGCGCCCATCTGGCGCTCGTGGACCTCGACGAAGCAGCCCTGAAAAAAGTTGCGCATGAGCTGTCGAGTGGAGGCGTACGCGCAGAGAGCTTCGCTGGAGATCTCTCGCGCGTGGAAGATATCCGCGCGATCTTCGCGAGCGCGTGGGACGCCTTTGGCCGTCTGGACGCGGTCGCCAACGTGGCTGCGATCTATCCGATGATGCCTACGCTCGAGGTCACAGAGGAGCATTGGGACGCCGTCCACACTCTCGATCTGCGCGGTGTGTTCTTTTGTTGCCAGGAAGCGCTGCGCCGGATGATCGAACAGGGTCACGGCGCGATCGTGAACGTCTCTTCGGGATCGGCCTACCGGGCATCACAGCCCTCCGCGGTCGCCTATAGCGCAGCCAAGGCGGGGGTGATCGCCATGTCGCGATCACTGGCACTCGACGGCGCACGCAAGGGCGTTCGCGTGAACGTCGTCGCCCCCGGATACACTGAGTCCGACGGCATCATGTCGATCGTTCCCGAAGAGGCCCGACGCGAGCAGGCCGAGGATCTCGTGCCGGGCCGACTGATCCAGCCTGCCGAGATCGCCGAGGCGATCGTCTTTCTCTGTACCGACTCTGCATCCGGCATGAACGGTGCCACGATGCATGTCTCGGGTGGTGACTACATGCCGTAGTCGAGGCGAGTAGATCCCAATCGATCTCAGTGCTCGGTCGTGGCAACGCGCATCTTCGTGGCGACATGGCGACATGGCGACATGGCGAGGTGCCTCGTCGCCCCGCACAATGCTCCGGACTAATGCACTGAATTCCGTCGGACGAGATTCAAGCGGCCGCCTCGAGTGCTCGGGGGCATTGCGTCGACATCTGCTTCATCAGGCGGCGGCCCGTCGGAGCGAAGGCCTCGCGGCCATGCAGCGTTGCGATCGCGTCCCAGATGACGAAATCCCCGGGCAGCCAGTCGTGCGAGTAGATGTGCTCGGGGCGGATCGCTTGCGCGAAGAGCTCGCGGAGGAGCGCCGCGGCGTCCTCGTCCGCGAGCCCGACGATGCGGTGCGTCGCCAATGGACTGACGTAGAGCGCCGCGAGTCCGCTCTCGGGGTGGCGTACGATCATGGGATGCACCGCGCACTGGGCCGCGATGCGCTCCTGCGCAAGCGCGTTCGTCGAGTCAGAATAGTGCGGGGTCGCGCCCGACGCGCCGAGTCGACCCAGCTCGCCCTCGGCAACGTCTTCGCGCTCGTCGATGTGGTGGACGGCGCGCAGGTCGGCGATTCGTTCTCGAAGTCCTGCCGGCAGCGCGCAGAGCGCGGCCACCATATCGATGAAGGAGGTCCTCGGGGGCTCGGGTGGAAGCTCGACCGCTTCGAGGAAGCTCTCCTTGGCCGGACGTGCGAAGTAGGGGTGGTCGTGGTGCCATGGGATCTCCTGCTCTCCGGCGAGGCCGATGGGGCGACCGTCTTCTTCCACGTTGCTCACCCGAACGATCTCGGGGTGGCCCGGCACCGTCGTGTCGTGCTCGTAGAGGGTGATCAGTGAGCCGAAGCGCTGGGCGAAGCAGACCAGCTCCTGATCCGGTCGGGACTCGCCCCGAAATACGAGCACTCGATGTTCGTGGAGGGCCGCGCGAATCGTTGCGTAGTTCTCTTCGTCGAGTGCACGCACGGGATCCGCGCCGGATACCACTGCCCCGAGCGGCGCGTCGAGCGGCTGGATTTCGACACCGCTCATCCTGCTCTCCTCACCATTCCGCCATCGAAGAGCAACGTCTGTCCCGTGATGAATGCACTCTCCTCGGAGCACAGGAAGACCACCACCTCGGCGAGCTCGTCCATGCGCCCGAAGCGCTGGATCAGTTGCTGCTGCAGGAATTGCTGCTTCATCTCTTCGGAGAAGGCGCGCATGGCGGGACGCGAATCAGACTCCATGGTGCTGGGCGCGATGCCGTTGACGCGAATCCCGTCGGGCGCAAACTCCGCCGCGAGCGACGCCGTCAAACCTTTCAGCGCGTGCTTGGACACGGCGTAGGCGGAAGGCACGGAGAGATAGGCGGAGACGGAGGATTGATTGATGATCACGCCTCCGCCGCGCTCGCGCATGCTCGCTCGGCAGGCCGCGGCGCAGTTCAGTGGACCCGTCACATTGACCTCGAGAAGACGCCGCCAGTCGCTGCGCTCGATGCTCGTGCAGGGGCCGAAGTACTGCATCGTGTTGAGCCCGGCGTTGTTGACGAGGATGTCGACCCCACCGAAGGCATCCGTCGCCCGGGCGACCAGCTCATCGACTTCCGGTTCCGACGTCACGTCCGCGGTGACCGCGACGGCCGACGCACCGGCGTCGATCAGATCCTCTGCAACCTTCGCGCTTCCGGCCGCATCGATATCCGCAACCACCACCGAGGCGCCATGCCTCGCGAGCGAGTGGGCATAGGCTTCACCGATGCCCGTCGCGGCGCCGGTCACGACTGCGCATTTTCCAGAGAGCTTCACGGGCCGACCTCCTTCTCGAGCACTCGATCGACAGTAGCAGTGCCCCTTTTCCATCCATCCACCCGACTGCCAGCGGAGTGCGCCTCTCGTGCGCCGGGTGTATCGTGAATTCGAGGGCGGCCAATCGCACGATCCGGGGCGGACCCAGCCCTCATCGAAGCCGACGAAGAATAGGAAGGCGAATCATGAAGCTCTACGGTGTCGACCTTTCGCCCTTCGCCCGCAAGGTCGAGGTGGTCCTGAGAATCAAGGGTCTGGATTTCGAGTCCGTGTCGACGATGCCGGGCTGTCGGGAACCCGACTTCCTCGAGATCAGCCCCCTCGGCAAGATCCCCGCCCTGGTGGACGGAGACATCGCCATCGCAGATTCGACGGTGATCTGCGAGTACCTCGAGGAGAAGTATCCGGAAGTCCCCACGATGCCGACGGGGGCTTCCGATCGGGCGCGAGCGCGGTGGCTCGAGGAATACGGCGACACGGTCGTGCTCCCCCTCTGCTCGGCGCTCACGAAGGAGCGCTTGCTCAAGCCGGCATTGATGAACGAGACGACGGACGAAACCGTCGTAGCCGAGATCATCGAGCAGAAGCTCCCCCCGGTTCTCGACTACCTCGAGGGGGAGGTTCCCAGCGAAGGCTTCCTCTTCGGCCCGATCGGGACCGCCGACATCAGCATCGCTACGAACCTCATCAATGCCAACAACATCGGCTATCAGATCGACCGCGATCGCCATCCCCGACTTGCCGCCTTCCTCGAGCGGGTAAAGAACGATCCCCGCGTCAAGGACATCCTCGTGCGGGAGCAGACGATGCTGGACTCGTTGCGGAGCAATATCGGGAAATCGTGATTGCGGGGCTCCCAGGTGCGGAGCGCGCGAGCGCGTTATGCAATCCGATCCGCCGACGCAAACGATGGACCCTTCGACCGACTCCGGCATGGCACCCAAAATGTGACGAGGTGCTCGCCAATCCGATCTGGCATGCGCTGTGTGGACTCCAGCAATCGCTCGGGGTGCAGGCCGACGAAGGTCGCGCGCGTCGCTACCACGCGGAGGTTAGCCCCTTCAGTGCCGTCGATCGTCTCGATCAGGCGGTCTGTACGCATCCGAGCGCCCAGCGACTCAGGGATCGATGCACGTCGCCCGCGGCGCGCGATCTCCGGCCCGCGCTCGTCGGCGAGCGTGCGGTGTCGTCTCGCCGTGGGTCGGTGCGCTGGCCACGCGCGCGGAACGCCGAAGCATGGGTGCTCCGCGACATCCACCTCGAGGACAACGCGATCTGCGAGGGAATTCAACGAGGAGTCCAGAGCCGCATCTAGCGACCCGGCCTATCTGCCGCATCCCCCATCCTGCTGTGAATTCTCGCGATCTCAGCCCTTCACACATCGGGCATGAAATTGCTCACCTCAGCGCTTCAACAGACGCGACAACAGGCCTTTGTTCTGCTCCTCTTGCAATTCGAGGAGCCGGAGCGCCTGGCTTGCGGCCCCGCAATCGGGGTTCATCGTCAGCGCGCGTTTGAAGATCTTGCGCGCCGTCTTCAAATCGCCCTTGGCCTGGACGATGCGACCGAGATAGACGTAGGAGCGTTCACGGCTGGGCGAACGCTTGATACCCCTCGCGATATGCTCCATGGCTTCACGCTGCACCACCTCATCGCCGGGATTCGCCAGGTACAGGGCCCAGCCCAGGTGGGAGAGATAGTCGCCTTCATCGGGATCGAAGTGGGAGGCCATGCCAAAGGCCTCCCCCGCTTTTTCGTACTTCTTGAGCTTGAGCAGGTCTTCTCCCTTGCGGAACCAGCGCTCTGCCTCGAGAGACTGCTCCGCCCGGGAGCGCTCTTCTTCGCCCCGCCGCTTCTCCTCGCGCAGTTCGACGTGGGCGCGACGATCCTCCGAATCCTTCAGGTGCACATAGGCCGCGTAGATCCGCTTCCGGATCCGCTCGGCCTGATCGCAAAGCTCATCGTTCGCCCCCATCTGCTCCGCGCCGGGAATCTGTGTGAGAAGCTGCTCGTAGGCCGTCTGCACGTCCTGGTCAGTGGCTGACAAAGGCAGGCCCAGAGCTGCGAAGTCATCCCCTGCCATCACCTGGGCTGTGAGGTCACCCAAACACTCTTCGGCGATCTTCTCCACGGTCGGGATCTCCACGCGAGGGGTCTCTGCCAGCGTCGACGCCGGACGGACCCTCGCCGGCGGCAGAGCCCGCGCCTTCTTCACCACGGGACGCGCGGGGTCGACCCTTACCAGCGGCAGAGTTAGCTCATCCGCGGGCAGTGTGAGCGAGGGGCCGGTGACCATGGCCTCTTCATAGAGCCCGTCACCCAGCTCGCCGCCGAGCGTTTCGTCGAACTCCTCGTCGAATTTCTTGCCGAATTCGAGCCCCAACGGCTCATCCAACTCGATTTCGAGTTCGTCCTTCGGGGCGAGTTCCACCATGGTCAGGGTGAGGAGGGGTTCGGTATGCAGCTCGATCCAATTCGCAACAAAGAGCCCGTACAGGAGGCGTTCGTCGAAGCGCTCCGAGTCGATCAGATCCCTGAGGGTATCCTCGCCACCCAGCTCCGTCAGTGCCTGCACCTGCTCCGGCGAGAGTTCCGCAGTGTCCGAGAGTTCTAGATCCTCTGCAGAGCTGCAGATGTAGAGGGTGGCTCGTTTGCGTAGCCAATCACGGGCCCGTTCGGGGGATGAAGCCTCGAGAACACCGGCCAACAACAGGCTGCCGGTATCCCGCGAAATTTCGAGCATGGAGTCCGGCTTGAGCCGCCGCTTCTCCGCGAATCTGGAGCTTCCCTCGGTCCAACGGAAGGCGTCGAAGAGCTCTGCCTCGGCCCGACGAGCGATGGCGAGCACCACCTCGCCATCGGATTTGTCCAGCGTCTCGTCTGTCGAGGCCCGGCGACGCTTGGACTCGATGGCGACCACGGATCCATTGCGAAGCTGAATCGCCATTTTCGCCTTGCCACTCGTAGCCAGCAGCACCCCGCTTGCACCCCGCCGATGCAGCCTGGCCAGGACCTCAAAGAGGGGCTCGGCATCGAAGCTGCTCCCCGCCGACTCCGACTTCGGCGACTGGCGCGGCGCGGCGCGGCTTGCGCTTCGACCGTCGGTGGCAAGGGCACGGCCTCGCGAATGGCGCTCAGAAGCTCGGAACTACTCGCAGGCTTGCTAAGGAAGTCCACCGCCCCCAGAGAGATGGCTTCGCCGTGGAGCGCCGACTGACGCGGTGCACGGGTCAGGACCAGAACCGGGACATCGCCTCGCTCGCGTGAGCGAATGCCCGCTATCAGATCCGGACCATCGCAGCAGCGGAACTCCAGCTCCATCAGGACCAGAGCCGGCTTGCGCTCGTCGAGCAGCTTGATGGCCTCCTCGGGGTCAGAAGTCTGAACGAGGCTGTACCCCTCCCCACACAGGGTCTCAGCGACGCCGTCCGGCAGCTCCCTCTGCTCATCGATGTGAAGAATAACTGTGGCCATACCACTCCAGCTCTGCCGCTCTTATCGAATGAATGCGCGCCTCTGATGAGCGATTAAACGACCTCGAGCCCATTACCGGAGCGAAACACCAGAGCTCGCGGTTCGCGGAGTGCAGCGGGTAGGAAAAGACGCTGCGTTTTCCGATTGTCAACCCAAAGTAGAAATGTCGGGTTGTCGTAATGGTGGGCCGAGCATTGGCACCGCACGCGACCGAACTCACGGGCAGCAGGAGTTGACCTTCTACCACGGTTACTACGATCGCAGTGCTACCTGCCGCTTGTTGGCACGATTCAGTTCAACAAAGAGAAAAAGCCGAAAAAGGGCTGTCTGTAATGACGAGGCAGTCTCGGCGGCTCAGATCGAGCGTGCCCGACGACGACTCCTGCGACGCCCGGCGACCCGCCGCGCCCAAGAACAGTGCGTCGGCTGCCACTGGTCTTCGTAGAGTCTCGTCTCGACCTCGCAGTCCCCACAGAACCGGTAGCCGGCCCGGTAGTCCTGTCCGCAGGTCAGTCCCGCAATTGTGTGCGTGGCTTATCAGCACACTTGGTTCAGATCGGAGACAGACCAAATGCGCTTCAAGAGACCCAACACCCGTGTCTTCGGCCGTTGGGATGGGGCGTCTACCGAACCCTCGAAATGCGGTGAGCTGCGGTTGAAGTCGCGCCCGATACCCCACCGGACCCGGGCGAGGCCTGGTAGGATGAAGGCCAAGGGAGGAGTGGACCATGTCAGATGCAACCGCCGTCGACCAGTTCGTCGAAGACGTCTCACGTGAGCTCGAGAAGGAAGGGCGCAACGTCTTGACGCACCCGTCGATGCGTGCGCTGGCGGAGGGCCGGCTCCCGCTCGAGGGGTTGCGCAGCTGGGCGCTGCAGTTCTGGCACTGCATCGCGAACAGCGCGCGCAGCTTCGCCACGATCCACGCCAACCTGCCCGACGAGGACTTGGACCTGCGCCGCGAGCTAGCGGCGAATATCTTCGAGGAAGATGCCGGGGGGATCTCGGGCACGGACAATCACAACGAGTTGTTCCTGCAGTTCTGCGCGGCGATCGGCTTGTCGCGTGACGATGTGCGCGGCGGGCGGCGCGGACCGGAGGCGGAAGCGCTGATGGGCGAGTTCGAGGTACGGCCGATGACGCGCGAAGAGGCGCTCGAGTGGCTGTGCATCCGCGGCGTGGGGATGGAGCGAGCCAACGCGAGCATCTGTCAAGCCATGGGTGAGGCGCTGCGCAAGCACTACGGCCTGGGTCCGGACGCCACGCGCTTCTTCGATATGCACGCAATCGAAGACGTGGAGCACGGGGACTTCGCCGTCAAGGTGCTGCGGCGGCTGGGTGATAGCGAGGCGCGCCGGGCTGACCTCGAGACCAAGATCCTCGGCGGAGCAGAGCTCTTCTACCGCATGTGGGATGCGATGGGGACGCCGAAGTAGAACTCTTCGAGTGCATCTCCCGAGGTGCCGGGCTGCCTGTCGGCCAGCGCGCGCCACACATCGACGTTGAGGGCGGGCCGCCCGTAGAAGATCAAAAACGCGCGGTCGACCGCGTCGTTCGGGTGCGGAATCTCGATTCTCGACAGGACGCCGATGTCGTAGTAGGCGCCGCGGATCGTCCGCTCCTGGGTATCGTCTCGCCAGGACCAGTTGAGTGCCGTACAGACCCCGGGAATCCCCTCCCCGATATTGACTCGGGTCCAAGCGGTGTTGGGGCCGCTCACTCGGCGGAGCGGGTCGATCGGGGTGTCGTCCATGGAACACCCTCCCCTGGGCGATTTCGCGACCCATCGGCTGGTCAGCGGATACCGAGCGGCACTTGAAACTCAGTCGGCACGACGCGGACCGCTAGAGGCGCTGGATCGTCTTGCCGATCAACCGGTCGCGGCTCTTCCAGAAAAGCGATACCGGGTTGATCACGACAATGAACACGCGACGCATGAAACCCTCCGGGCAGCTCAACTCGCGCATGCCATGCCACGCGTGATCGCCCCGGCGGAAGAGCAGGCTGCGACCGCCCTCACACTCAGCGGGCACGATCTGCACGAAATCCCCGAAACCGGGTGTCGAGCCGCGCGCGAGTCGACCGCCGTCGTCGAGAAACAACGTCTGGCCGCCCCACTCGGGCTTCCACACCGGCGAGTTGAAGTAGAAGATGTGCGAACCGTACTCCCGCACCGCATCGATGTGGGGAGAGACTGAGCAGCCCGCCGGCGTGTAATGCCAATGGAAGCGAAACTCGACCTTCCTCACGCCGAAGAGCCGGCAGATATGGCTCCGATAGCGCTCGCCGCGAAGCTCACCGATGAAGCGTCGCCAGGAATCGGTGAGCTCGACATCATCGTTGTACTCGAGCGAGTAGCGATCGTGCGGATCCTGGCCATCTCTTCGCGCTTCCCCGAAGCGACGCTCGCAATCCTCGAGCAGCGGCAGATCGCGCTCGAGTTCGGCCCAGCCCTCGGATCGAATCAGGCGCTCGGGGCTCAGCCAGGAAAAGGGCTTCTGGCTGCGGAAGAGATCGGGCTCGATCGACTCGAGCCGCTCGAAATCGAGATAGCTTTCCAAGCTTCCAACCTCCCTGTCCCAGACCCGTTCGGAGCCGAAGCCGGATGGGGCCGTAACTCGCTGAGGAACTCGTACTCACCGATGAGCGCCGCGAACTCGGGCTCAAGCCGCCAATGCGTGAGACGAGCAGGGTCCCTCAGCATGACGCGGGTCGCCATGCAATCCTTTGCCTCGTCGCTCGAAGGTCTCCGAGTTTCGGCGCCTGGCGTGTGCAGCGACCCGGTCACCGACCGAGTGTCGCTCGTCGGTGCGGACGAGCACCCAGGGCTGCAGGGCTACAGCTTCGCCACGACCTGCTGAGCGGGCGACTCGCCGGAGGTCTTCGGCGCAGCCGTCTCGTCCTGCTCGTGGTAGCCGATCTCCGGGTCGAGCCGCTCGCGCACCATGCTGTCGAGGACTGCGAGTTGCTCGTCGTCGAAGTAATCGCGGTAGCCGCCAACCTTGGCGCGGCGGACTTTGTAGGAGTCCGGGTTGGCCTTGTCGCGAGGAGCGAGCCGGCTGCCACTGGCCCAGAAGTAGTTGCGCCGCTCCATCGAACGCATGTTGTCGATCGAGCCATAGTTCACCGCGTCCGCAACCCACTCGGGCCGCACCGCCTCCCCGAGGAAACCCATCACCGGGCCGAAAGTCTCCTCCGGTCGCGCACGCAGGTCCTCATAGCGCACGATGAAGTGCCTGTCCAGCTCGGGCCGCGCGACGTACCAGGAGTTCATCCACGTGATGATCGCGGGCAGACCGACGTCCTCGTTCAACACGAAATCGAAGATCTGGAGATCCTGACTCCGATCGGGGTAGTGGTTGAGCGCGACCTTCCGAGGGCGCATGCGGTATCGCCACTGAAAGAATTGCGAGACCGCGACATCGCGTGGGTTGCGCATCAGCATCAACACGTTCTTGTCGCAGAAGTCGCGCTTCGAGTCGATATTTCCCGTGAATTTCCGCACGTAGCTGTCGTGCGTGAAGAACACCCGCGGCACCCGAGCGTCACGGCGATGGAGATTGTCGAAGTTGAGGAATGCGCTTTCGGGCAGGTCGTAGACGAGCTGGTAGTAGCGCGAAATCATCGTGCGCAGCCACGTGCGGCCACCTTTCGGGTACGAGACGACGACGTGATCGGCGAGCTGCAGACGCCGGTATTCCTCGCGACCACGGAAGCGATGCTCGATCTCCCGCGCGCGGTCCATCGACATCACAAACCGCGCACGACGCACGAAGAAACGCGCGAACTTCTTTTGAATCACCTGCAGCATCGACCGGGTCTCCTGCCCTGCGCTCCAGCGGCCACGCGGGTCTGCACAGAGCCGATTGCGTCAAAAAGCCCTCGCTTGAAGCACCGACACCGGCGCACAGCCCCCGACAGGCCATACGGTGCGAGATGTCCGACGAATTCGCCACCCGCATTCGCCAGCGCCCCCGCCAACCCGATCAGACTCCGCGCCGGCCTTCTCACTGCACGCCGCATCGACTCGCTCCGAAGCCGGCGCGGGCCGCCGAATCGCGATCCATCGGGGATCCCGCGTCCTATCGGGCGCACGGGCGTTTCTCGGTCGTGTCCCAGAAGGGACCTGCAAGAAGAAGCTGCGTTTTGCGATCCCGCCCTCACGAGAGAATCCTGTCGAGCGGAGCCAGGAGGGCGGGAACAGCCCTGATCCAGGCCATCGCGGGGGAAGGGGGAACCGGATCCTCGGCTGCCGAGCTGCGGTGGTCCCGCGATAGGCTCGCCGTGACGATGACGGTGACGGCTCGGATCTCGTTCTCACTGGTCCATGTGAAGGGCCTGATGGAGTTTCAGATCTCGTGAGCGGCGAGGCCGTCGACTGCACGCCCTGCCACGGCCTCGCCAGCGTCCGAACGCGTGAGTGGCGCGAGTCGAGTGATGCCCACCTGGATCGATCGCGCTGGATTGCGAGAATCGGGCGAAGTTCTTTCTCTTTTTCTTGGGGGGGACAGCGTTTCTGTGCGAGGAGGTCCGCGACGAGCGCGTGAGCAGAGCGATCGATTTCGCGTCCGTCGGGAAGCTGCGATTCATAGTCTCCCAGAATTGTTTCTGGCGCGGCGGCAGCCACCTGCAGATCAGAGGCCTGGCAATCCGAACTCTTCAAAGGTCCGCAGGGCCAGGGGGATCGGCTCCCGTCATTGCTTCGACGACCCGCAAATGGCTACAATCGATGCGCTCGTCAGCGAACTTCTTGAACCCGCTTTCGGAACAACGGAGAGCGAGGGCCGAGCCTATGCCAGCGCTGGAGGCACTGCTTGATGAAAAGCTTGATGAAAATGAAGGTCTATATCCAAAGCAATGAGCGGCAGTGGCTGGGAGCGCTCGTTTCCGCCTACTCGCTGAAGCGAAACGCTGCCAATCCCGATGCATTCGATGTCGAGATCATGCACGTGAGGGACTACCCCTTCCTCGCCGAGAAGGAAGGGCAGCCTTTCCTGCGCGGCGGCGTATCGCGCATCTGGACCATGTCGGATCTTCAGTCATTCACTCCGTTGCGCTTCATGCCGCCCAAGCTGATGGGATATCAGGGACGCGCCGTCGTCATCGATCCGGACGTTTTTGCCGTGGGCGACATCAACGAGCTGCTGTCTCGCGACATGGAGGGCAAGGCAGTCATGGGCCGCCGCCGCTCAGACAAGGAGGAGAAGGCGTGGCAGATCGCCACCAGCGCAATGCTCCTGGACTGCGAGAAATTGCGCCATTGGGAGGCCGAAAAGGAGTTCGACGAATTGTTCCACTTCAAGCGCGATTACAAGGACTGGATCGTGTTGGGGCATGAACCCCCCGAGAATGTCGGCGTGCTCGAAGATGAGTGGAACGACTTCGACCGGCTGACCGAGAAGACCAAGCTGCTACACACCACCAAGCGGCGCACCCAGCCCTGGAAGACGGGCCTACCCGTCGACTTTACGCCCGCGGACAAGGCCGGGGGAATCCCTTTGCTGGCAGAGATCGATCGACTACGAGCCCGAATATTCGGTCGCTACGGTCTGCTCGGTCATTACCAGCCGCACCCGGATCCGAGGCAGGAGCAGTACTTCTTCGGGCTCCTCCGCGAATGTCTGGACAAGGGCATCGTCAGCGAATCGCTGGTTCGCGATGAAATGAAACACAACCATGTGCGCCACGATGCGTTGGAACTCGTCGAGCGCACCCCATCCCTAGCGGCCTGATCACCATGACAAAATACCTGGATTTCGAAAAACTCGAGGCGATCGACCCGGTCGCATTCCGCGCCACCAAGCCTTTCCCATATACCAATCCACAGAGATTGCTTACGGACGAAGGCTTCAAGGCCCTGCTGGAGAACATGCCCGATGTCTCTCTGTTCGAGAAGATTTTCGGCTACCGGCGCCTGGGGGGGCAGGAGCCCCACGACCGATACGCCCTCGAATACACATCGGATGCATCGGTGCCCGAGCCCTGGCGGGACTTCATCGCCGAATTGTGTAGCGACCGCTACCGGAATGCTCTGGCGAGGCTATTCGGTGCGCGCAACATCGAGTTCCGGTTTCACTGGCACTACACGCCCGCCGGCTGTGCCGTATCCCCGCACACGGACTCGGAAAGGGAGAACGGATCGCATCTGTTCTACTTGAATGCCGAAGGCGACTGGGACCCGAACTGGGGTGGCAACACGCTGGTGCTGGACGACGGCGGCCGGCTCGATTTCGAGAGCGCTCCGCCGGCGGAGGATTTCAAGAATCGGATCGCCGCGAACATGATCGGCAACTACAGCCTGATCTTCGAACGCACCGATCACTCCTGGCACGCGGTCGGTGAGATCAATTGCCCGCCGGACCAGATGCGGCGACTCTTCATCGTCGTGGCGAGTCCCAGCAATCCCATCAGGAAATTGCGCAATCGCGTCATAGGCAAGGAAGCCGAGTTCTTCTGAGCTCCGCTGCCGTTTCGACCCTCTGCGTGGCCGGCTGGTCGGGTCGAGGGCTGGCGCAGTGGTGCTCTACGACTCCGCCGGTCGGGGCGTTCGGTTCCGGCGCGTGAATCGGATCTGCAACCGATCCGACACCCTCTACAGAACACTCTACAGAGCCCTCTCCAAAACAACCTGCAAGAACGCCTGCAAAGACACCTGCAAAGAGGGAGCATGACCAAACGAATCGATCTTCCTCCTTACCCGCGCGGCTGGTTCGCTGTCTCGACCAGTGCCGAGCTCGCGCCCGGCGACGTCCAGCGTCACCTGTACTTCGGGCAGGAACTCGTGCTGTTTCGAACCGAGGACGGGACGGCGGCGCTGCTCGACGCGTACTGCCCACACCTGGGCGCCCACTTCGGGCATGGCGGGCGTGTCGAGGGAAACGATCTCGTCTGCCCGTTTCACGGCTGGCGGTTCGGAGCGGACGGCGCCTGTCGCTCGATGCCCTACGGCACGCGAATTCCGAAGACAGCCAGGGCCGAGCGCTGGCACCTGCGCGAAAAACACGGAGTGATCCTCGCCTGGCATTGCCCCATGCGATCGGAGCCCGATTGGGAGATGCCCGACTTCGACGACAGCAATTGGACACCGTGCGTGTCGCAGCGCTGGGAGATATCGGGGCACCCTCAAGAGGTTTGCGAGAATCAGGCCGACTTCGGGCACTTCATCTTCGTGCACGGCACCCATTTCCTCCGAGCGACCGCCGAGCCCGTGATCGACGGGCCGATCCTGCAGGTCGAGATCGAGTCCGACCCGGAGGCGATCTCGCAGGAGTACCGCATCGACGGGCCAGAGCTCGTCGGATCCAACTGCGGCCACGGCCCGGGGCTCACCTTCGCGACCATCGTTCCGAAGGGCACGGACCTCGCCGCCATCCAGCGGCTGTACGCGACGCCGATCGATGAAGAGCGCCTCGCGCTACTCGGCGTCGTCAACGTCGGAAAGCTCGACACCGAGGACGCCACGCAACAATATCTCGACGGACTCACGAAGGCCGTGTTCGCTCAGTGGGAGGCCGACGTCATATTCTGGGAGAACAAGGTCTACCGGGCGACACCGGCGCTCAACGACGCGGAGCAGAGCATTGCGGTCTTCCGTCGCTGGTATCAGCAGTTCTACGTCGACGGGTGAGACGGGCTCGAGGCAATGCCGCTCGAATCCGGACTCGAACACGACACTGACTTCTCGCGTCATGTCCATCGCCGGACGCTGCGCGAAGTCGGCTCAGAGCCCCCGCGCTGCACCGAGCACGCCGACCTGCGACAGCTCGCCAAGGACCGCGAGCGCTCCGCGAACGGTCCCGGCCCTCAGAAAACGATCACTCAGCGGCGTTCTTCAGCGGCCTGTCAGTCCGGACGCGAATAGAACTGCCTCGCCCACTTGCGAAACGCGATCAACGCAGTGTCCGCCTTGCAGAAGACGGGGTTGATGATGTGGATCTTGTTCGTCCAGACGTCCCAGTCGTCCATCACCCCCTTGGTGATGCCCTCGAACCACTCTTCGCCAGCGATGTCGATGGCGTTCTTGGACGCGAACAGTAGCCAACGCGAGGTGGTGTTGCGGTTGTCGACGGGTGTTGTCGACGAGAACATGAAGAGCCCCACCCCGGGAATGCCCGCGCTCTCGACACTCGACATGCCGAGTCCCCAGGTATCGCGAATCAGGGACATGTTGAAGGTGCCGGCCGGCGTCACCGCTTCGGTGTAACTGGTGGCCTTCAGGCAGCGGCCGTCTTCCGCGATGTCGAACTCGGTCTCCGGAATTGTGTCCATTGAATGGACGTATCGAAAGTGCACCGGGTCCAGGTTGTTCTCGGCCATGTCCTGCATGTGGACGGGAACGTCGAGAGTGAAAGTGCGCGGCTCGGACCATTCCGGATCCTCGAGCTGGGTGAGGACGGGAACCTCCCAATCAGGCGGCTTCTCCTCTGCGTGATGCCAGACGAAGATCATGCGATTGCGCTCGACGACGTCCCACTTGCGAACACAGGCCCGCTTCGGAATTTCGTCGCAGTACGGGATGACCGTACACTTCCCGGTGTCTCCGTCGAATTGCCAGCCGTGTTGGGGGCAGCGAACGGTCTCGCCCATCACCCGGCCCCCTTTGCCCATGTGGATGCCCAAGTGGGGGCAGTAGGCGGAGACCACTTTCGGCTGGCCCGAGCGTGCGCGAAAGAGCACCAGCTCGTGCTCGAAGCAGTAGATGCGCTTTACCTCACCCGGATCGAGCTCCTTGCTCCAGGCCACGGCATACCAGCCATTGGGGATTCCAGGATCCTCAGCGATGAGCTCAGTTCCCACTCCGCCTATTTTATTCGCCATCGTTCCCAATCCTCCTTCGGGTGTCATTGAATCCGCGAGAAACCCCGCGGTCGCGAACGTGCCTGCACGTCTCCTCGATTCGAGCGGGTAGCGGACCGAGCGCCGACTGGGTGACCGCGCAGGGTCGAGGCCCGCCCCCAGAGCTTCCAGCCAGGGGTTAGGATGCATGAAGCTACAGTCAGGTGCAAATCTAGATTGGAGTCCAACGCTACTCACGTATGTAAGAACATGTAAACGTGAACACAATCCGCCGCTTACCTCCCCATCCGACCTGCCGAGGGCCCTGAGAGGTCTGGATCCCACGGGGATTCATGGGTTTTCTCGATCGGCGGTTGGTCGGGTCGAGGGCTGGCGCGGTGCTCCTCGAGCTCGTGGCCTCGTCAGTGTCCCAGCCGCGCCTCACGACATTTCTGGATCGTGGCCGTCACAACGGCGAGGTCCTCGAGGGCATTCCCCGAGGCACACCCCACAGCTCGCTGGTCGATTCGCCTCGATTCGCTCCTCGCGAGCTGTCCTGCATGCGGTGGCAAGCTTAACATCGACCACATCGCCGGTCCCAGAATCCATCTCGTCAGGAGTAGCCCTTCGAGCGTCGAGAGAGCCAATTGGCCTCGGATCCTGGCTGTGAGCGAACCGCGAGCCGCCGCGATAGGCTTGCGAACCATCGATCGCGAAGCCGGGCAGGAGGTCGGCAAAGGTCGCCGGGGACCAGCCAGGGCCAGCCAAGGCAGTGACCGGCCAAAGGAGAGAGCAGTAGCCATGGAAGATCGGATCACGCCGTTTCTCTATCTCGAGCTGGCCGATGCGGCGCCCGAGCAATACGCCACGTCGCGGGTCGAGCAGGTTCTCTGCTCGCCCGGCGTCGAGCGGGCGAGCTGGTGGCGCAACCTGAATCCCCATCGCAAGGATTTCGAGCCCGACTTCAATTTTTCGGTTCCGGAGTTCGCGACCCTCGGCGTCTACGAGGTCCAGGACGGATTCGTCCCGCCCAGGGCGACGGCCGATGTCCGGGGACTTCATTTCCGTCACTACCCCCGGCCCGGTCAGGGCATTCTGAGCGGCGAGAGCACGCTCGGTCTGATGCTCGTGCTGATCAGCCCACGCGAAGAGGCCGGGGCCCAGGCGCTGCGCGATTGGGGTGATTTCATCCATCTGCCGCCGCTGGCGGTCGGTGACCTCGGCTTCTCGATGATCACGCCCTACGAGAATCTGACGGGAGGCTCTCCGCGATTCATGCATTTCTACGAGACACTCTCGAGCGACGCCGAGGCGGCGCTCCAGGCGGAGGTGTCCGAGGTTCCGAAATGGTATGGGGGCGTCGATACGGAGGCCTATCGGCGCTGGCAGGTCCACGACCAGCTCGTCGTCGACTATGTCAACACCTTCGAGCGCGTGGGCCAATCCCTCGCCGACCGAAACTAGCGGGAGTACGGGGATGGGTATCGAGTACATGATGCATGTCGGGATCTGTGTGCGGGATCTGGAGCGGTCGATCCGCTTCTATCGCGATGGCCTCGGCTTCGCCGAGAAGGGGACCCTCGACATCGCCGGAGAGCCGACTGCGACGCTGCTCGGTGTGTCCGATCTGGATCTGAATGCCGTCTATCTCGAGCGCGACGGTCTCCGGATCGAGCTGCTCTACTACCCGAAGCCGGGCACGGTCGGCACGGCCGCGGCTCGCCCGATGAACCAGCCGGGACTCACCCATTTTGCGATTCGGGTCTCGAATCTCGACGAGGTGATCGAGAAGCTCGTTGCGCTGGGAGGACAGGTCCTGGAGCAGAGCCGCGTCTACAATGAGGCCTACGGCGCTCACGTCATCTATCTGATCGACCCCGACGGCACCCGGCTCGAGCTCGCGGATACGCCGAACGATCCGACCCGATAGCGGCCAAGCCAGCAGATACGCCAGCAGATCGTACGGGCCGCGAGTCGCTCATCCGGGTGGCAGCGGATCAACTCGTCGGCCGAGTATTCAGCCGCTCCAGAAGATCCGGGTCGAGGATTCGTTCTTCGAGTCGGAGCTCCTCGATCCGCCAGCCATCCTCGGTCCGTCGCGCTTTCACGGTGTAGAGGCCGACGCCGCTCAGGTGTCGGTTGTGTTGGAATGTACGAAGGGAAGCCCGGTCGCCCTCGATCTCGACGAGGTGGGTGCTCATGAAATGCCAGGGCAGAGCGCTCTCTCGGTGACCGACACTCGACCGGAGCCATGCGAGGATCGCGTCGAAGCCTTCGAGTCGCAGATCCATCGGGAAGTTCACGCCCTTGTATTCGGCGACGGCGTCTTCGGCGAAGGTTCGTCCGAGAAGCGCCTCGTCCATCGAGTCGATCCCGTGTGCGTAGGCATGGATCAACTGGATCACGGCCTCGCGGTCCGCCGCGACCTCCAACGCTTGCACACGGGCCTCGAGGCCAGGCTGAGCGCAGGCGAGCAGGACGCAGGACAATGTGCCGGCTGCGAATCGCATCACACGCTCGAACTCCGAGAACGCGGCTTGCAGGGCGGACCCGAATCGGCCCCGTGCCTGGACGAACTCAGCACCGATCACGGGGCGAGACCCTTCAGTCATCCGACCGGCTCCCCGCCCAGCGGCAGATGGGGCAGCGTCGCGGATCGTGCCCGCGGGCCGGACAGTGTTCGCGGCCAAAGTAGATGATCTGCAGGTGAAGCCGGTTCCAGGCCGATGACGGGTAGAGCGCGGTCAGGTCGCGTTCGGTCTGGCGCACATTCCTTCCAGAGCTGAGCCCCCAGCGCGCCGCCAGGCGGTGAATGTGCGTATCGATGGGGAAGGCGTCGAGTCCGAAGCCCTGGCTCATCATGATGCCGGCCGACTTGTGCCCCACACCGGGCAGCGCCTCGAGTTCGCGGTAGCTCCGCGGCACCCGACCACCGTGGTGTTCGAGCAGAAGTCTCGAGAGCGTCGAGACCGCCTTGGACTTGCGGTCGGACAGACCCAGGGGCCGGATGATCTTCTCGATCTCACGAACGGGGAGCTCTGCCATCGCCTCGGGCGTTGCAGCGCGTGCGAAGAGCGCGGGCCGAACGCTCGCCACCCGCTTGTCCGTACACTGAGCCGAGAGGACGACGGAGACCAACAGCTGATAGGGGCGAGGATGCGGGCCGGGCACCTCGATGTCCGGATAGAATCGATCCAGCGTGCTGCGGATCCGCCGCGCCTTGCGGGCGAGGGTCGGATCGACCTTTTGTGCGATTTCTCCCATGCTGTCGTGTCTCACGGCGCGAACCCATCCAGAAGCAATTCACATTGCGTCGGCCTCGTCGTCAAATCACAGCTCGACCGGAATCCCAGACATCTCGCATCATCAGCCGGCGTCCAGGTCGATTTGCATCTCAAACTTCGGGTCGAAGACGACGCGAGCGAACTCGTCGGCCCAGCCCGGGTCGTAGCGTATACTCGCTGGACCACGAAGCAGACTAGCGAGGTAGAACGCGATGGGCCCGCTGCATGGAACCCGCATCATCGAGATCTCCGGCATCGGGCCTGCGCCCTTAGCCGCGATGGTCCTGGCCGACATGGGGGCGGACGTGATCCGCGTCCAGCGCCCCGGCGGCGGCACATTCGCAACGGGCCCGGCCGATCTCATCAATCGCGGCAAGCGCTGCATATGCGTCGATCTGAAGAAGCCAGAGGGCGCAGACGTCGTGCTGCGCCTCATCGAAGCAGCGGACGGACTCATCGAGGGCTTCCGACCGGGTGTCACCGAGAAGCTCGGAATCGGGCCCGACGCCTGCCTCGATCGCAACCCACGCCTCGTCTACGGCCGCATGACGGGCTGGGGACAGGAAGGCCCTCTCGCCCAGGAGGCCGGCCACGACATCAACTACATCTCGCTGACCGGAGCCCTCCACGCCATGGGCCGGCGGGGCGAGAAGCCCGCCATCCCCCTCAACCTGATCGGCGACTTCGGCGGGGGCGGCTTGCTGATGGCCTTCGGCATCGTGTGTGCGCTGCTCGAGGCGAGGGGCAGTGGCCGGGGACAGGTCGTCGACGCCGCCATGGTGGACGGCGCCTCGATGCTGCTCGCGAGCATCTACGGCGCGCAGCAGTCGGGGGCGTGGAGCGAAGAGCGCGGCACGAACATCCTCGACGGAGGCGCTCCTTTCTACGAGGTGTACGAGACCGCGGACGGCAAGTGGGTTTCGATCGGCTCGATCGAGCCCCAGTTCTTCGCGAGCCTCGTCGAGCGACTCGGCCTCGAGGGCATCGACCTGACCGGGCAGATGGACAAGAGCCAGTGGCCGGCCCTCGAGCAGCGGCTGACGGAGACCTTCAAGACCAGGACCCGGGACGAGTGGTGCGCCGTGTTCGAGGACAGCGACGCCTGCTTCGCTCCGGTCCTCGCCATGTCCGAAGCGCACGAGCACCCCCACAACGCGGCCCGCGGCGCCTTCACCGTGACCAACGGTGTCAGACAGCCGCGTCCCGCGCCGCGCTTCTCGCGCACGCAGGCGGAGCTCGGAATCGGCCCCGCGAAGGTCGGCGAGCACACCGACGAGGTGCTCGCGGAGGCGGGCTTTAGCCTCGACGAGATCGCGTCACTCCGGGACATCGGCGCCGTTCAGGGATAGTCGCGACTCGGGGATCGTCTCGATTCAGGGACGGTCGCGGCTCAGGGATAGTAGAGGCGCTGCGCCTCTGCCCGAAGCCAGTCCTGGTGGTCCGGGTGTGCAACCCGGATGAGCTCTTCGGCGCGCTCGCGAACGCTCTTGCCGAGCAGCCGGGCCACGCCCTGCTCGGTGATGACCGTGTCCGTCAGCTCGCGCGGGATCGAGACGATCTGCCCGGCCTCGAAAGCGGGGACGATCGTCGAGATCGTTCCGCCCTTCGCCGTCGACGGCAGCACGCTGCAGGCCCTGCCCCGCTTGGACAGGAACGCGCCCATGTGAAACGCCAGCTGGCCGCCAAGCCCGGTGTACACAACGGGGCCCACTGCGTAGACACCGATCTGCCCCGACAGGTCGACCATCAGGGCGCCGTTCAGGGTGAGCATGTCGTCGTGCTTCGCGATCGTGAGGGGATCGTTGATGAATTCCCAGCTCCGCAGCTGGTAGAACGGGTTCATCTCGATGTGATCGAGGTCTTCCGGGCTATTTCCGATGAAGCACCCCACGAAGTGATCCGGCACCACCTGGGCGTACTTGCTCGTGACGATTCCCCTGCGCGCGAGCCCCACACATCCGGGCACCGTCAGCTCCGCAAAGAAGCCGAGATCGTTGCAGTCGTCGAAAGCACCGAGGATCGGTAGTGCTCCCGTGTGTCTGCCGAGACCGAGCTGCACGGTGTCCGCGTCCTTGACGACACTCTTCACATTCGCCGCGATGAGATGGTCTGTCTCGGGAAAGTCCGCTGGCACAGGATCGGGCATGCCCAAGCGCGGCCGGTCCCCCTCTACGAATGCGTCGACCTGCGAGACGTGAAGCCAGCTGTCTCCGCACGTGCGGGGCATCGCATCGCTGATCTCGACGATCACGCGTTTTGCCCGGGGTGCACTCGAGACCGCATCCCACAGCGAGTTCCCGACGCACACCCAGCCGTGATCGTTCGGACGGGTGGTCAGGATCAGCAGGTCATCGATCGACCGGGCCTCGCCGGGCCGCGTGTCACCGGCCTTGTGCTCCCGGATCATCGAGAAGGGGTGGAAGTCGACGAGCCTGTCGGCCAGCGCCTGCCGATTGTCCGGAGCCAGGGCGTACTGCACCTGGAGATCCCAGGCCTTCCGGGCGTCCTCCCGGAACCAACCCATGTTCGGGATCACGACGCTGCGGATCTTCACGTCGACCAGCTCTTCTTCGCGCGCCGCGAGGGCCGCGAGGATCGCCGGCGGCTGGTGGGCGCTGGGCATCCACACCAGGTCCCCGGACTCGATCAGGCCCGAGGCCTGCTGGGGATCCACGAGCTTCCGATCGAACTCGGCCCCCGGGTCAACGCTGAGATCGAGCTGCGCCACCCCGCGATTCTAGTTCGCCCGAGCGGCCATGCCACGACGGAGCGTCTCATCGAGAATCAGGAGAGCTCGGAGATCACGGACGAGGAACTCGACCGCAGACTGGGGATCTCCACCGCGAAAGCGAGCCGGCCGCGCAACCAAGCTCCAGCCAGGCGTCGAACGCGCGGCGCCCGGCTTCACGGAGCCCGAAACGAGATGCGTTGAATCGACTGCGGATTTCCTGCATGATCTCTGAATCACTGAGACGCAATGGTGCGGCTTGCTTCATTGCTAGGTTCGTGGAGGGCATCGGGTGCGCAATATCAGTCTGAAGGGAATCATCCTGGCGACAATGTTAGTGGTCGCTCTGGACACGATTTCCGGAATAGCAATCATGCCCATTTTTTTTGGAGGTGACACCCTCGACGAAGGAATGACTGAGCAGGAGCGGAATGATGTGATCGCCGCCGTAACTCTGACCACGAACTTTCTCTTGACGCGTCTGATTCGCGGTACGCTTTCGACAATGGTCGGCGGCTATGTCGCCGTGCGAATTGCCAAGAGGGAACTGTACCTGAATGCGGGCGCATTCGGAGTGCTCGGAATTCTTCTGGGAGTACTTTTTCTCAAATCCCTACCGCTCTGGTTCAACGTGTCGAGCTTGCTCTTGATCCTTCCTGCTGCGTTGCTAGGAGGTCTTCTCGCCAAGTCTCGAATCGTGGACAACACCAGACACGTCCCTGCAGCGGGCGCCGCGCCGCCTGGTCCAGCCGGACCGTGATCCACTGGCAGCCGACGTGACTCCTCGGCAGCGTTCGTTTCGAGCGCACCGCTCTTTTTCATCTCCGACTTTCGTTTCCACCGCCACCGGACGAACCGGGGGTGATGGCCTATCGAGGAGCCGGTTGCGAGCTGCCCCAACCAGACTTCACGCCGCTGCCGAGCCGCCGCACGCGTCGCGCAGAAGCACCCGGACGCCGGCCAAACGCTGCGGGTATAGTCGTGCTGTTGAAATCGCCACATTGACGCCGTCCTTGGGACACACTCGCTCCGCTGCGAGAGGCCCCCCTCGCCCCGCACACCCCCTTTAACCCCCTCACGGACTCTGCTCATCCCAATCCCGATGCCAGGCCCTTTCGCTGAAGGGAGGTATCATGCTCTGCGTCGGTTCGAGACCGCGATGGCCCCTGAGGAAGAGGCGAAGGGTCGAACGGAAGAATGGAAGAACGAGAGATGGGAGAGGCGGGCAAGTACGGAGCGTGATCCTGACATGGCTCGGTGCAGGCGGACTGCTTCTGGCGGCGGGCGCCTCGGCAGAAGAGTACTCGATCGTCGAGGGCAGCTTCACCGACGCAGTCACTGGCGAATCCGCAGCGCTGACGGGCGGCCTCGAGATCGAACTCCCTGGAACGCCACTCGCCGACAACACCAGCCTGCACATCATCGCCGATTTCGAGTTTCAAGCGGGCGACCAGACGTTCTTTCCGAGATTGCCCGTTGAGTACGACGGCCAGCTGCCAATCGCCTTCCTGCAGGCTTCCGATCAAATCAATTTCGGACCGGACGGAGTGGGACTCTTTCGGATCCGCTCGGGGGGCGACCTCGTCGAAGTGAAGGACGACGAGGTAACGTTTCGCTACTTCGATTTCGAGTCGACCGATGCGAGCAGCAGTTCGGTGAGCGGCCCGCTCCCAAGTAGTGAGCTGCCGCGACGCTTTGCGCTACAGGGCAGCCTGTACCAGGTCGACCAGAGCTTCCGCATCTACGACAGACTCTGCCCGCCTATCCGCGTCCCGCCTCCGTTTGCCCCTCCGCCGCCCGGCGGCAGACTGATACTTGACGGCGGCGGAGTGATACTTCGCGACGGCGGAGTGATTGCCAGCGGCGGCGGGGACCTCATCCTCCGCAGCTCTGCGTCCATTGGTCCGTCGGCGGGGCAGAACGTTCCAACTCGTGTGACCGGGGGCGGGATCTCGCTCATAGGCTGGGGGATCGGCAGCGATCCCGACGCCCACCTCTACCTGGTCGATCCCAGTGCTGTCGGCATCGGTGAACCCCGTGTCGTGGTCAATCCTGCCCGAACCCGGTTGGACGATCCCCTGACCTCGACCGCGACGTTGATCGTGGCTGCGGCGCACGTGCTGCCCACTCTCGAGGAGCTGAACATCGGCGCACCCGACGGCGCCGAGATCAGCTTCGATGACGACGGCCTGCTCACTGTCGAGAGCAGCGGAGACCTCACTCTATCGGGCTCACCTCCCGAAATTCCCGGTCTGACGACCCTTCGCATCGTCGCGGGCGGCGACATCACGGTCCTGGGTATCTTCGGAGTGCCTCCGGGCGTCAGCCTCGAAATCAGTACCGCCGGCATGATCGTAATTCCCGGTGGCGTCGACCCGCGGATCCGTACGCCCGGCGGCAACATCGGAATCCGTGCCGGCGGCACGATCGAAATTCTCGATCGTATCGACCCGCCGATCCTTACGCCCGGCGGCGACATCGAAATCCGTGCCGGCGGCACGATCAGAATTCTCGATCGTATCGACCCGACGATCCTTACGCCCGGCTGCGATGTCATTGTCTTGGACGGCCTACGCCCCATCCACCCAGCCGAGAAGACCGAGCTGGGGAACTTCTCGATCACCGCGTCGGCAGCCACCCAGGTAGCGATCGACGTGCGGCCCTGGCTCGAACCCAACAAGCTGCGACTCGGCACTCGCCAACGAATCTGGGTGGCACTCCTGGGCTCCCAGGACCTCGACGCGAGCGATGTCGATCCCAGCACGCTGCGACTCGGCCTCGCCGAAGCCGAACCGCTGACCCGCCGCTTCGGCGACAGCCCCCTGTCCTTCCTCCTGGAAATCAACCGGGATGCTGAACGTCACCGCGACCTGCTCACGCTCTTCGATGTGCACTCGCTTGGGGTCGCCTACGGCGACACCGAGCTATGCCTCAGTGCCCAGACCTACAGCGGCGCCATCCTCGAAGGCTGTGACAGTATCGATGCGATGCCTACCCGGCTAAAGAAGAGCACCGGGCGACACTGGTTCAAGTCGCACCGCCGCGGCCATCATCGGAGGAAGTGATCTCGCATCACACTCCATCAATCATTGGCGCCGCGCCGCAGACGACTTCGAGAGGCGATCGCTTCACAGATTCTCGGAGACCCGATCTTGCAAGACTCAGAGCGGAGCCAGCGCGAATCTCGACGCATCGAATGCGGGAATCAGGGACTGGCTCCGGGTCGAGCATCAGACGTTGCAGCAAGTTTCCGACCGACGGAATCTGAGACGGCCACGGGATCTTCCTCGTATCGGGGCCTATCAACCGACCTGCAGCTTGCCAGGTTCCGCCGGATGAGACACCGTCGCGCCATGAAACAGCGAACTCGATCGGCTTCGTCCGTCACTGAGCCCCGAGGCCGGGCTCGTGTGTGCCTCGGCAAATGGCGCGCCCTCGCGCTGCTCGCCGCACTGCTGACGCTCCCAATCGCGGGCTGCCTCACGCTGCTGGGCGGAGAGCAGAAAGTCGGCGACGACGCAGCACGCCAGATCGACGCGGAAATGGGCATCGTTCGAGATGCCGAGCTCGCGGCCTGGGTAGCCGAGATCGGCCGCAGACTCGTCGCCGTCACCGCCAATCCCGATCGGCCGTTTCGCTTCCAGATCGTCGATATGGCGGCTCCGAATGCCTTCGCCCTGCCCGGCGGCCACATCTATGTCAGCCGCGGTCTGCTCTCGCTCGTCAACACCGAAGACGAGCTCGCGGGCGTGATCGGCCACGAAATCGGTCACGTCGTTGGAAGCCACGCCTCGCGTCGAATCACACTGGCCGCGCCGTTCAAGATCATCACCGGCCTCACCGGCTGGGTGACCGGTATCCTGACTCCCCGAGTCGGCAAAGCGATCCGCGATGGGGGGATACGCTGACCGATGGCCTGCTGGTCGCTCCCTATGGTCGTCAACAGGAACGCGACGCAGACCGGATCGGGCAGAAGCTCGCCGCTGCCGCGGGCTGGAACCCAGAGGGTCTCTCCGACTTCCTGCATACGCTCGGTCGCGACGACGAGCTCCGGAGTGGGGGCCGGCGCCGGACGAGCTGGCTCGACAGTCATCCCGCGACGCCCGAACGCGTAGAAGATACGAAGAAGCGTGCAGCGAAGCTCGAACGCGCAGACCTGCCTCGAATCGCGAAGGATCGCGACGCACTGCTCGCGAAGCTCGACGGGCTTCTCGTCGGGGACGATGTCACCGGTGGCGTCGTCGTCGACAACCTCTTCATTCAGCCGGAGATGGGATTCACGCTGGGCGTGCCACCCGGCTGGCGTCACCAGAACGCACCGACCCAATTCATCGCGGCACCGGAAGACGGCGGTGCGGCGATCGTGCTTCGCGTGGCCGCCGAAGGACACGATCCCGCAGAGCTGATGCCCGAACTCGAAAAGACCCTCGGCAGGGAAGTCGATTCACACGACGTTTCGCTCGGCGGACTCCCGGGCATTCGGATGCACATCAACCAGAGGACCCGCCAGGGCAGGATGACCCTCGACGTGGTCTACTTCGCCGTCAACGGGTTGATTCTTGAAGTCACCGGCGTCGCGCCCGAGAAAGCTTTTGAGCGCTGGTCCCCGGTATTCGACAATGCGATTCTCGACATCCGCCCGCCCAAAGCGGCCGAGATCGCGGCACTTAGAGAAGAACGACTCCGCACCGCCGAGGCGCAATCCGGCGAGTTGCTCGACCAGCTCGTGAGGCGAGTCGACTCGGCGTGGTCCACAGCTCGGGTCGCAGTCGCGAATGGAGTCGAGCAGGACGCGAGCCTCGCAGCGGGATTCGGAGTCAAGATCATGCGCGAGGAGGCGTATACACCGCGCTCGGAATGATCCGGTGGCGCACTACTGTTCGTCTTCACCCCGCGCGCGATGCGCCGCATCGAAGCTCCGAAAAGCCGCCAGCCGCGTGCGGATGAGGCCGGCCCAACGAGCGAGCTCGGCCTCCTGCTGCGCGCGGGCACGTTCGTGGTCGACACCCGAGACCGACCGCTCGTCGACGGCCGCGACAAGCCGCACGCCGGAAACCGCATCGAGGATCTCGACCTCGACCCCCAGCAGCGACGAGGTCTTCATGGCCACCGCGCATCGCAGCCGCAACGTGCCGGGACCGGACGCTTCGACGACATCGAACTCCGTGGCGAGTTGCTCGCGCAGGGCGGCGTCGAAGCGCGCGGCGAGACGTTTCTCCTGCGCACCGCCTTGCCACGCGACGACGCGATCGACGATCACCTGCTCATAGGGCGAAAAATCGGCCGCGAAGTCGATGAAGATCAGACGCGCCTGGTCGCCGCGGCCCGGCGCGAGCTGCTCGTAGTCATCGAGGAAGCCCAGGGTCTGCAGCGTGGCGGGCGAGTGCCCGGAGCCGGCGCACGCGAGCCCGAAGATCGAGAGGACACCCCCGAGCGCCAGAAGCCGCATCCTGTGCCTGGCGGACACCATTAGTTGACGCAGGTCCAGATGTAGTTCTTGAAGATGCGGCGGATGGCCTGGGAGCGCGCGGTCCGTGGGTCCGCGCAGGTGTCCTCGAAGTCCCAGTACATCGATTCCACCTGCCCCTCGAGGCAACGAGCGATTGCGGCCCGGTTGACCTGATAGCGGCGGCCGCGATTGCCCGAAATGGCATCGTCGATCATCCGGTAGATGCGATCCCAGCGCTGGTCCTCCGACATCCGCCGCCAGTCCTGGCAGCTCGTGGCGGACGCAGGGCTCGCTGCCGTCGTCAGGACTGCAACGGCGAGGACAGTGGCGAACAATCGATTCGACATAATGAGACATACGATTTGAAATGCGATTCGAAATGCGATTCGGCATGGCACTCCGCCCCGGGGAAACCACGACGCTAAATCATAGCCATGGTCGCCGCAACTCGGCGGCCTTTGAGCGTCGCGACGCGCCACTCGAAAGCTGCCTCGGTCTCTGCACCCGTGCTGGCGCTCTGCCGGAGGCTCGCTGCAGCGGCAGCGGCCCGGCGTGGCGGCCCCAACCGAGCCGACTCGTGCATGGCCGCGACGCGAATTGCATTCACCCTGGACATCCACCGCAGCCCTGCTTTTCGCAGCACCCGAGGCCTGGGCGCAGGGTCGACGTGCCAAACATCGTGGCCCGGACGCGCGGCGAAGACGTGGAGGGGCTTCGGCTACGAGCACCCGAATGACACCCCGAAGCCGAGAGAAATCGCATAGGATGTGGGTTCGACACGGGGAGCTGGTCACTCACGCGCCCCGGCTGCAGGGGTTGCAGCGGGTGTGGCTGCGTCGCTTTGCGCGGGGTGCGCTCGTCGAGACGTCGATCGGCAACCATTTCCCGACCCGGCTTCGGCCTGCACCGAGCGGTCGGTCGAGGCGATTGAGGCGATTGAGAGACGCTATGCGAGCCACTCTGCTGGGCCCGTTCCGAACGCGCGCGCTGCTGGCGATAGCGTGCATTGCCCTCCCTGGCCTGGCGGCTGGGGACGCGATCGTTCGCAGCAATGCGATGGCTGCGACCACGACCGCCGAGTTCTTCATCGATGAGGACCGGATCCTGGTCGAGCTCGAGATCGGCGCGACCGACATGGCCGCCTTCCAGAATCTCATGCCAGATGCGTTCCACGAGCGCATGGGACACCCCCCTCGGCCGCTCGCCGAGCGCCTGCAGGAGTTCTTCGCTCGCGACCTCCCCATCCTCGGGCCGAACGCCGAGCCCCTCTCGGGCGAGCTGTTGCAGATCGGTCCGCGAGAGCGCGTGCTTCGCGACGGCATCACCGGCGAGCCACTGCCCACCAAGCAAGACGACCAGCCCGAGACCGTGGTGATGGCGCGCCTCGCCTATCGCTTCGAGGGGCAGCCGGAAACGCTCACCTTCTCGAGCCCTGTCTCCAGCAGCCTCGGCTTCGTCGTCTACCACCGCGGCGTTGCGGTGAACGATTTCCGCTACCTGCCTCGCGGCGTGGTGCTCGATCTCGATTGGGCAGATCCGTGGTATACGCGCTTCCGAACTCGCGGCCTGGTGCGGCAGTACGCCGAATCCATGAGCGGCTTCATCTACGTGGAGCCCTACGAAGTGCGCAAGGAGGTGATCGTCAGGCCTCTCGAGCTCCAGGCGTGGGTCGATCTCGGCCTGGAAGGGCGCGAGACGATCCCGGCCGAGATCCAGCCCGAGCTGAAGAGACGCGTCGCCGAGTTCCTGCGCGATCACCAGCCCGTCGAGATCGATGGCGAGCGCATCGCGCCCGAGCTCGCCCGAATCCACTTTCTCGAGCGCACGCTCCGGACCAGTCGAGTGATCGACCCGCCGGAGGATCTCGACATCTACTCCGCGGTGCTCGGCGTGATCTTCGTCTATCCGACCCAGGGGCTGCCCGAGCGCGTCACCATGGAGTGGGATCTCTTCAGCGATCGGCTCCAAAGAGTGCCGGCCTCGTCGGTCGACCAGGCGGGTCCACTGCCGGCCTATCTCGAGCCCGGATGGCGCGTGCTCGAATGGCAGAACTTCCTGAAGAATCCAGAGCTGCCGACGCTCACCGACGTCGTGCCGCCGCCTTCGTCGATCGCCCGCGCGGCGCTGTGGCTGCGCTGGATCCTGCTCGCTGCGGCCCTCGGCGCCATGCTCTGGATGCGCGGTCGCCCCGCTGCGCGCGCCCCGCTGGCACTCGCGCTGATGGCGTCTGCCCTTGGACTCTTCTGGATGGCCCGCGATGCGCGACTCGACGAGGCGCGCGGTCGCGAGGTCGTGACCGCCTTGCTCCACAACATCTATCGGGCCTTCGATCATCGCGGCGAAGAGCGCGTATACGACGTTCTCGAGCTCAGCGCAGCGGGCGATCTGCTCGAGCAGATCTATCTCGACACGCGACGCGGACTCGTGCTCGCAAGCCAGGGAGGCGCTCGAGTCAAGGTCAAGGAGATCGCCCTCGAAGCCCTCAGCGCCAAGCGAAGCGAGGGCGGTGCCTTTCGGGCGGACGCCACCTGGACAGTCAGCTGATCCGTTGGCCACTGGGGGCATGTGCACCAACGCCGCAATCGGGTGCGCGCGGGGCTCACGGTCGCACCCGTCGACGGAGACTGGAAGCTGATCGATCTGGATCTGATCGAAGAGGAGCGGCTCTGAAGTAAGATCGAGGCAACATCACAGCAGAGCAATCGAGAGGAAGACCGCGCTGCCCATGATCGAACTCAATGATGTGTTGTTTCGGTATCGCGAAGGCGAGTTCGAGCTTCGGATTCCGGGCCTCGAGCTCGCTCGAGGCGAGCAGGTCGGTCTCATCGGCCCGAGCGGTTCGGGCAAGACGACGCTGCTTCACCTGGTTGCCGGGATCGAGCGGCCCGAGCGCGGCCGCATCGCGGTGGACGGGACCGTGATCGGCGAGCTGTCTGACGCGAGCACACGAGCGTTTCGCATACGCAATCTCGGGCTCGTCTTCCAGGAGTTCGCATTGCTCGAGCACCTCAGCGTATTGGACAATGTTCTGCTGCCCTACCGCATCACGCCGGTGCTCGAATTGGACGGGGCCGTGCGGCGCCGAGCCCACTCCCTCGTCGAGCGCGTGGGACTCGGCGAGTCGTCGCGCCGCCTCGTGACACACCTCTCCCAGGGTGAGCGGCAGCGCGTGGCGGTCTGCCGGGCCCTGGTGACGGAGCCGTCTCTGCTGCTCGCCGACGAGCCGACGGGCAACCTCGATCCTGCGAACAAGTTCCGTGTGATCGACATCCTGCGCGACTACGCCAAACAGCACGACGCCACGCTGCTCACGGTGACCCACGACCACGACCTGCTGGGCCGCTTCCCGCGAGTCATCGATTTCAAGACGATGCACTCGGAGCCGAATCCCGGGGTCGCGTCGCGATGAGTCTGGCCGGCGACAGCTTGTACCTGGCGTGGTGCTACTTGCGACTCCACCCGATGAAGACGCTCATCCTGGTCGCAACCATCGCTACGATCTCTTTCCTACCGGTTGGCCTCAACGTACTGGTGACCAAGAGCGGCGAGGAATTGATGGCGCGGGCGGAGGCCACGCCACTGCTGATCGGCGCCCGGGGCAGTGCGCTGGAGCTGGTGCTGAGTGCGCTCTACTTCGAATCCGATCCAGCGCCGCCCGCGCATCACAGTGAGGTCGATCGGATCCTGGACACCGGACTGGCCGAGCCCATCCCGCTCCACGTCCGCTTCCGCGTTCGCGATCAGCCCATCGTGGGCACGCCCCTCGAGTACCTCGATTTTCGCGGCCTCCGCATGGCGGCGGGCAGGCGGATGGCGCTGCTCGGCGAATGCGTCGTGGGTGCCGAGGCGGCACGCAGATTGGCTCTGGCGCCGGGCGATTCCGTGGTCTCCGCACCTGAGAGTGCTTTCGATCTCGGGGGCGTGTACCCGCTCGAGCTCGAGGTCGTGGGCGTACTGGCGCCTGCCTTCAGCCCCGATGACGACGCCGTGTTCGTGGACATCAAGACCGCCTGGGTGATCGAGGGAATCGGTCACGGCCATCAAGACCTGGCGAAGCTCGAAGCCGAAGCCGCCGTGCTGTCGCGGGAAGGTGACCGCATCACCGCAAACGCCTCGGTGGTCGAGTTCAATCGCATCACGGACGCCAACCGCGAATCATTCCACTTCCATGGCGACCGCTCCGGGCATCCCGTCTCGGCGATCATCGCGGTGCCCCACGACGCGAAATCCCGCGCTCTATTGATGGGGCGCTATGCCAGCCCCGAAGAGTCGAGCCAGATCGTTCGCCCAGCGCAGAGCATGGCGGAGTTGCTGGAGACCGTGTTCACGGTTCGAAGCTACCTCGTGGCGGCGATCGGGGTGGTCGCCGTGGCGACCCTGGCGACCGCATCGCTCGTCTTCATGCTCTCGTTCAGATTGCGACAGCGAGAGATCGAGACGATGGTCAAGATCGGAGGCGCCCGGACGAGCATCGTCGCGATTCTCGCCTCGGAGGTGGTGGTCGTCTTGTCGATGGGGCTATTGCTCGCGGGGCTCCTCACCCTGCTGACCGAGCGTTTCGGAACCGAGATGATAAGGACATTGCTGATCTCATGAGGGGCGTCGTCGGCCGAAAGGTGGGTTTGCGCGGAGCGTCGAGACGCCTCGCCGCGAGTGTCGCTGCGCTCGCACCCGCACTCGCACTCGCGATGGCGATGGCGATGGCCTGCAACGATGTCGTCGAAGATCGAACGAGGGAGCGCGTCGAAGCATCCGGTCTACTCTCCGTCCATGTCGTCAACCATCCCCTCGAGTACTTCACGGCGCGAATCGGCGCTGGGCACGTCGACGTCGTCTTTCCCGCGCCGCGCGATCTCGACCCCGCCTTCTGGATGCCGCCGCCGGAGACGATCGCGGCGTATCAGGAGGCCGATCTCATCATCGAGAACGGCGCGGGCTATGCGCGTTGGATCGGGCAGGCTTCTCTGCCACGCGGCCGTCGTGTCGATACTTCCGCCGGCTTCCGCGATCGATGGATCGCGCAGGGGCGCGGCGTCAGCCACGGCCATGGTCCGGAGGGCGAGCACAGCCATGTCGGTACGGCGTTTACGACCTGGCTCGACCCGATGCTCGCAAAGCAGCAGGCGCGGGCGATCGCCAGTGCGCTGATTTCGCTGCGGCCCGCAGCCCGAGCGAACTTCGAAGCGGCGCTCGGCGCGCTGGAAGCGGATCTCGACGCGCTCGATCGTGCGCTCGCCCGCGCATTCGAGCCGTACGCGGCGGAGCGCTTGCTCTTTTCGCATCCGGTGTATCAATACCTGGCGCGTCGCTACTCACTCGAGGGCCGATCGCTCGATTGGGAGCCGGACGAGATGCCGGACGAGCCGGCCTGGAGCACCTTCAGCCGCATGCTCGAGGAGCGGCCGGCGAGGATCCTGCTTTTCGAAGCAGAGCCCGATACGGAAATGGCGAGACGCTTGTCAGCGATGGGGATACGGATCATCGTTTACGAACCTGCCGGAAACCGCCCAGCACAAGGGGATTGGCTGAGTACGATGCGATCGAATGTCGAGAGATTGGCTTTGCCGGCGCATTGACCTGGACGTGCCAGTCCAGCATGGGCGAATCGGAGGGATCGCGTCGAGTCCGGTCTCCGGACGACTGCCTAGCAGGCCGCGCGGTCGCGATTCAGCTGCCCGGCGCCAGCGCCTCGATCGCTTCCCAGTGAAGCCCCGCGCTGGGACCTTCGGGATGCACAAACTGGATGCAGACCTGCGTCGCGCCGGCGTCGAGATGCGATTGGAGAAATGCTTCGACTTGCGCCTGCTTGCCCCAACCAACGGTCGCGTCGATCAAACGATCCGAGCCACCGTCTGCGAAGTCGGCGTCGACGAAGCCGTATTTCCGCCAGGTCTTCTGGTAGTTCTCGAGCGTGATATTCACGGCGCCCACCTCACGAGCCACAGCGCGCGCTCGGCTCGGCTCGGTTTCCAGCACCACCTTGACCTCGGGACACAACCAGGCGTCCGGACCGAGGATCTCGCGCGCCTCCCTGGTGTGCTCGGGAGGCATGAAGTAGGGGTGCGCACCCTGGGCCCGATCGCGAGAAAGGGCCAGCATCTTCGGACCGAGCGCGGCGAGCACCCGGGGCGGGCCGGTCTGAACGGGCGGCGCGGCGGCAGTCGCCGGGTCGACCGCCACACCGGTGAGTGCACTGAAATCGAGCCCGCGGTCCATCTTCTCGAGATATTCGCGCATCGCGCTGAGCGGCGGTCCATAGACCAGACCATGGACGCCCTCGACGATCGGCGGATGCGACACCCCGAGTCCCAGTAGGAAGCGCCCGCCCGACTGCTCGTCGAGGGTGCGATGGCCTGCGGCCATCACCGAGGCTTCGCGTTCGAAGATGGGAATGATCCCGGTTGCGACGATCAGCCGCTCGGTGTTCACGAGCAGCGATGACGCGATCAGCAACAGGTCGCGACGCATCGCCATGGGGTGCCAGAGAGCCGAGTAGCCGAGGCTCTCGATGCGCTGCGCAGCTTCGATCGCAGCCGGCAGCTCGAGCCCCTCGAGCGACGCCCACACTCCAAATCTTCCGAGTTCCATCTTTCCTCTCCAAGCACGGGTCGTCATCAGACGATATCCCCTGACCCGGCTGCCCGAAGCACAGTGGGGATGTTGAGGACAACCAGACATGATTCGGGCATCGGATCGATATGCAGCGTACTCGCTCGCTCCAATACTAGCGGCAATGCCGAGCTGAGCCTCTCCCTGCCGAAGAGGCTGAGCAGGAAGATCGCGATGACCGCCGCCATCGCGATCTTCCGGCGCTTCGAGAGGCCCTGCGCGATCGCGCAGCTGGGACCCATCCAGATGGCACCGAGGCAGGGGATGCCTCGAATGACTCACACGTCAAAGACTCGGCTGCTCGATGGGCGTGACGACGAGCTCATCCCAGTACTTTTCGCCCGCACCCATCGACCACACACCCGGTGCGCCGGCCACCGGCGGTTTCGAACCGACTGCCAGACAGTCGATCTGCCAGTTCGAGGGCTCGCTCCCGCCGTCTTCCCAGACCCGTCCCTGGACCCGGACTCCGCCCTGCTCCTCGACGGCGCGGAACCGGAAGGCGTACCATCGACCGGGTCGGCTGTACACACCCGTCTTCGTCGAGCCCAGGCACACCAGCGAGTCGCCCGAATGGTTGGCCAGATGAAATTCAGGGCGACGCCTGTATCTGCGAATCCTCAGATACTCATCGCGCTGCGGATATGCGCTGTTGAGGGTGACACCCACGCCGCCCTGCCCCGATGAGACCAGCATGCGACCCGAGTACTCGTAGTCCTGCCAATCGGACGCCACGTCCCCGACCTCGCCCATGAAGTGCGAGTGAACGTTGAGCTTCGAGCCTCGAGTCATGAGGGCGCGGTCGCCACCGGGCGCCTGGCCAACGCGAAACAGGGCGGGAGCCTCCGACATGCTATTCCCTCCCGCCGTGTCCAGCCAGCCGGCCGGATCGCTGCCGTCGGCGAGCATCTCGAAGTTCGAGGCATACAGGAAGCCATGCGCCGGATCGGCGGTCGCATCCACGACTTCCGTCGCTCCGAGATCATCCCACATCTTTGCGCCCGGCCCCATGCTCCACAGGCCGGGGCGACCCGACGGGCTCTCCCAGGCGCTCCACTCACAGTCGATCTGCCAATCGACCGGCTCGAAATCGAGCTCGTCCCAGATCCGGAACAGGACTCGCGTCACGCCCGCCTCGTCGACCGCCCGGAATCGGAAGCGATACCAATGGCCCGGCCTGGGATCGACCTGGCTGTCCGTGCGACCGATGCAGCTCTCGGCCCCGAGCTCCGTCTGGAAGTGGGGCGCAAGGTGGAAGCTTCTCTTGTCCGCATAACGTCGAACGCGGAGGTAGCTGTCCGAGTGAGGATAGTCGGAGAGGAGCGTCACACCGATGCCGGCCTTGACGTCCTCGATACGCATGCGGCCGGAATACTCATAGCTCCACCAAACCAGACTCTCGTCGCTCACGTAGTGGGAGTGGACATTGACGTCTTTCGAGAGAGTCCGGAAGACCTGTCCCCCGTCCGGCCCCTCGGCCACCGAGAACAGGCCGGGAGACTCTGTGAGGGCGTTTCGGGCACCTGTGGTCAACCAACCCTTCGGCTCGTCACCGGGCGCGTAGCGCTCGAAGTCATCGAAGAAAAGCCCGGCCGGGGCGGCGGAGTCAGGTACCGGATTCGGATTCGGCGCGGAGTCGGGATCCGGCGAGGGATCCGGGGCCGGCGCGGGGGCCGGTACCGGATCGGGATCGGGTATCGGGACCGGATCGGGATCGGGGACGGGTGCCGGCGGAATCACCGCAGCCACGCGCACCTCGTTCGAGAACACGGACTGGGCGCCCATCTCGTCGTAGGAGCGCAGCGCCACGAAGAGATCGACGGAATCCTCGAGATCCACCGCATAGACGATCGTGCCCCCGGACGCTGTTGGATTTCCGAGGTCGAATTCCATCGAGTAGTCGCGGGAACTCTTTCCGATCTGGAGCGTGTAGCCAGCCGCTCGTGGGGAAGGGCTCGGCTCGAAATGAATCCGGTATTCGCTCAGGCCCGCCCTCGCCGCCGCGGGCAGCGAGCAGGCCATCACGGCGAGAGCGATCGACATCCAAAACCGGAACTTCGGCTCGAACACGCGGGGTAGCACCATCGGAAGAGATTTCGAAACATCCATGTCTCATGGCTCGGCATCACCCGAAGCTCGCGTGGTGACGACTCTCACCGATGCATCCAGATTTTCGAGAAAGATCGAGACCTGTGGGCAAGATGCTCGTCGCGGCCGACGCGATGCCCGATCAGACCGTATTCCAACTCACAATCGCCGTCTCGGCCCTGACCTCGAGTCGTCGATCTGCTCTTCGGCGAGGCGATGCTGCCGGTCGAGGCCGACCTCGGGGACGCGAAGGCTCACCGCGAGGTCGATGGCTCAGTCGATGAATATCCCTAACATTGAACCGCCGCCGAGCGGCTGCCGCCCGGCTCGAACGCGATGTGATACCCTGCTGGCCTACTCGCTGTAACAGCGCCCGCGGCAGGTCGCCGCCGGTCGCTGAACGTCGATCCGCTGGACGCCATTGCGCTGAATGGCTTTCGGGAGCGCAGATGAAGATTGAAATCACGTACTGCACACATTGAAACTACCTTCCTCAGGCCTCCAGTGTGGCGGCCGAAATCGCAAAGGCGACCGGTGTCGAGCCGACCCTGATCGAGGGCGGCAATGGGATCTTTGATGTCGTTCTGTATAGCGATCGGGATGGCGATGGGAAGCTGCTCTTCTCCAAGCACGACACCGGTCGCTTCCCCGAGGCGACGGAGATCCTCGAAAAGCTCCGATCCGAAGACAAGAGTTGAGAGCCCGTCCCAAAACCCTCGACCGGGTGAGGTGCGCGCCTCTTCATGCGGTCGGGAGGGGTCCGAGATCGAGGCGCGAAATCGCTGGTGGCCACCATCCTCGCTCTCTGTCGAGCTCATCCGGCAGCGATCATTCTCGTCCTCGCTGAAGCAGTAGATAGCAAGCCGCGCTGAGCCCGGCGGATCCGAAGGTCATGCACATCACCATGATCTGATAGCGAACAGCGACCAGCGGCTCGATGCCCGAGAGGATCTGCCCCGTCATCATGCCCGGAAGCGAGACGAGACCGACCGCGAACAGGGCGTTGATCTGCGGAATCAAGGCCGCATCGAGGGCCACGCGGCGCGCGGACTCGTAGTCCAGCTGCCGCGATCGCTCGGCTTCGAACCGCTCGGCGGCGAGGCTCAGGGTATTCATCGCGTTGGCGAAAATCATGCCCGCCAGGGGAACGACGAAGCGCGGCTCGAACCAGCGCGGCAGGTCCAGAACGAGCTGGGTAACGAGTGCGAGCATCACCAACCCGTTGCCCGCCAATACAGCCAACGCCTCGAGATAGCTTCGACGGCTGCGCCGATGCAGGGGGCGCAACGCAATCCAGGCCGCAGTACCGATCATGACCACGACGACCCCAACCACCACCAGCGGCTGGTTCGTCTCGAAGACGTATGTGAGCACGTAACCTACGCCGAGCAACTGGGCGAGCATCCGAAGGTTGGCGTAGAGCGCCTCCCGGGCCCTGAGAGACCATCGAACCATCACCGCTAGCAGTACGAGGCTCGGCGCGAAGGCAATCAGAAGGCTCGCGAGGGGAATCGTCGGTAGCGTCGTGTCCAACCGGCCCCTCCCCTTCGAAGGCGATCCAGTGTATCAGCCAAGCTGCGATCCGTGCAGATTTCGTCGAGCGCCAGCCGGGCGTGAGACCATGTCGGTCTCGCGAACCGAGCGTCGACCCGGAGGCATCGAGCGGTCGGGATGACGCGTCGGAGGCGAGAAATTCCGCCGTTGCAAAGAGGACGGACTCTCCGGCCGGGCTCCTGGATTCCGTGCGATCAAGGCGAAATCAGATCCGCCGGCAGCCGCCGCCCCGCCATGAATCCGTGGAACGCACCCCAGAGATTCGTCACGACGATCAGGAACAGCGAATAACGAATCGCCTCGTTTCCGAGACCAGGGGCGAGGGCATCGTTGAGGATGCCCACGATCTGGGGTGCGAGGCCACCCGCAATGCCGCTGACACCCAGATGGATGATCGCATAGGCCGTGGCGCGCATACGCAGCGGCGCAATCATCTGGTTCGCTGCCCACAGCGGGGCGATCGAGATCGAGTTGAGCAGCACGCTCGGAACCAGAAAGCCCAGCGCCAGCCAGGGATCCGACGACAACAGGAACCCCACCACAAAGGGTGCGGCCATCAGGGCGCCCAATGCGGGAACTCGCGCGTACCAACGCGGATCCTGGCGAGCCAGTCGATCGGCGAGGAAGCCGCCCAGCAAGGACCCCACCCCGCCCGAAATCCCGACGATGAGCCCGAACCAGGGTCCGATTTCGGTCTTCGTGAGCCCGTGCACCCGGATCAGGAAGGCCGGCCCCCAGATATTCAGGACGTAGGCGGAGCACACGAAGAGCGGCAGCGCCATGAATAGATGACGAAAGCTCGATTTCCTGCCGAGCACCCGCAGCACCTCCGGCATGGGCACCGTCTCACCGGAGTCGACGCGACCCTCGATGGCGCCCCGTACGGGCTCTCGAACGGTAAAACGCACCACAATCGAGAGCACGATGCCAGGCAGACCGACGGCGACCAGCGCCAGGCGCCAGCTGTAGAGATCGCTCAGCCAGCCACCGACCAGAAAGGCCAGCCAGACGCCCACGTGGCCACCGAGTGTATAGATCGAGAGCGCCGCGGCGCGGCGACGCATCGGGAAATAGTCGGAGATCAGGGAGTGTGAGGACGGCCCGGTCGACGCCTCGCCGATCCCGACTCCAATGCGCATCAGCAGCAGCGTTGCGAAGCTTCGCGTCAAGCCTTGCAGCACGGTAAAGGCCGACCAGGCGGCGAGTCCCCACGCGATGATGCCACGCCGGGACCAGCGGTCGGCGAGTCGGGCCAGGGGAATGCCGGCCACGGCGTTGGTGAGCGCGAAGGCGGGGCCCGCGAGCAGACCGAGCTGGGTGTCGGAGATCTGCAGGTCTTGTTTGATGTCTTCGAGCAGAATTCCCAGGATGTTTCGGTCGATCAGGCTGACGGCCTGCACCAGGAAGAGCATCGCCAGCATATAGTAGGCGCCGGGCGCGGGGGCGCCGTTCTGCGGACCAGTCCTGGCCGTCACGATGATCGATCCCTTTCGCCGTCGCGGCTCTCCAGCGGGAATATGGAGCTTAGGGTGTGAGGACTTATAGCAGGCGTGCCGATTGCCCGTGTCGAGCGGACTCGCAGCTTAGCTGGGTTCACGGCCGGCGTGACACCGAGCGCAGAAGCCAGCGGACACTGGCGCAGGCAGATGGGGCCCGGCTGTCGGGGCGATGATGGGCTCTCCTGCGTTTCGCGACACGATTCACCATGCTCGACAAACACCACCCGGCCGGTAGTCTTCGAGCCTCCGATTCATGGCTCGGTACGGATAGACGCCCGGTTTCCGGAAGTTGAAAGCGAGCGGGGCACCCTTCTCCCTTCATTCGATCCTGTTGGTTGGTTTCTCTCGGTTGGTGTCGTCCTTCTAGCGCCCGCAGCCAGCGCGTCGCGAAGCGGCTCGGGACGGCGCAACACGGATGAAAGGTTTGCGGATCAGCTACACGTCGCTCCAGCTCGCACTCCTCAGCCTGCTCCTCTCGACGGGCAGTGCCGCACAGGAACCGCCGCACATCGCGGCGATCCTCGTCGAACAGGGTCCGGTCATCGACGGGGTCCTGGACGACGAAGTCTGGGAGCGCGCCGAGGTGATCGACGATTTCACCCAGGTCGAGCCCCATCAAGGCGACGCACCGAGCGAGCGAACCGAGATTCGGATCCTGATCGACCGCGAAGCGCTGTATTTCGGGATCAGCTGCTTCGACCGCCATCCGGACCAGATCATCGCCCGAAGGATGGAGCGCGACGCCTTCTTCTTTCTCGAAGACAGCGTCACCCTCACCATCGACACCTTCCACGATCACCGCAACGGATTTCTGATTCAGACTGGCCCCCACGGTGGCCGCCGCGACGGAAGCTTCGAAGGGAACTGGGACGGAATCTGGAGCGCGAAGGCCCAGATAACCTCCGAGGGCTGGTTCGCCGAAATCGCGATTCCGTTCAAGACGCTCCCCTTCAGGCCCGGCGGCGATCTCTGGGGCTTGAACATCTCGCGCATCATCAAGCGCGGCGGCGAATCGATCCGCTGGGCGGATCCCTACGTCGAACGCATCTTGACCGACATGGCCGAGGCGGGCGTGCTCGAAGGCATGGCTTCGGCCCAGGAGGGCCTCGGTGTGGGGCTCGACGTCGTACCGTCCGGTACCGCGCGCCGGGTCGACGACCGCGTCGAAGACCGCCACTACACCAAGTTCACGCCGAGCCTCGATGCGTTCTACCGGATCCTGCCGTCCTTGACCGGATCCCTCACGGTCAACAGCGACTTCGGCGAGGCCGAAGTCGACGAACGACAAGTCAATTTCAACCGCTTCGGCTTGTTCTTCCCCGAGAAGCGCGACTTCTTCCTGCAGGACTCCGGCATCTTCAACTTCGCAGACCTGCGACGAGAAAACGGCCTGCCCTATTTCTCGCGCACGATCGGCCTCTCGGAGCAAGGTAAGCCCCGCAAGCTGCCCGTGGGCGGCAAGGTCGCGGGACGCGTGGGGCGCTTCAACATCGGCGTGATGGACATCCTGCAAGAAGGCAAGGGGGACATCGACGATACCAACCTCTTCGTCGGGCGGGTATCGATGAACGTGCTCGACGAATCCACCGTCGGCGCCATCGTCACCAACGGCGACCCGCTCGACAACGACAACAACACCCTGGTCGGCTTCGACATCAACTACAAGAACAGCACCTTCGCTGGGAATCGCGTCGTCACCGCCAGTGCCTGGAGCCAGAACAGCATTCATTCCGGCTTCGACTCGAAGCAGACGGCCTACGGACTCTCGCTCGACTACCCGAACGACAGAATCAATTGGGAATCTTCGTTTCGAGAGTTCGGAGAGAACTTCGACCCGGCTCTGGGCTTCGTAAACCGCGTCGGCATCCGGCAGTACAAGGGCTCCTGGCGATATCGCTGGAGGCCGTCGGGCGACATCAACACCATCGACGCGAGGCTATCCGGCGTCGTGACCACGGACACCTCGAACAGCCTGGAGACCGCCGTGTTCGGCTTTCGGCCGCTGGTTCTTGCGACGGAGATCAACGACCGGATCGAGCTGCGCTTTACCCATTTCCACGATGTGGTCGAAGTGCCCTTCGCGATCGACGACGTCTTCATCCCGACCGGCACCTACGACTGGGACGAGGGCATGATCTTCCTGAGCACGAGCTCCAGCCGGCCGGTTCGCGTGATCCTCGATTTCGGAGGCGGCAGCTTCCGGGACGGCACGAACCTCCGCGCCGCCCCGAGTATCGAATGGCGCCCCTCGCACCACTGGCTGCTGTCGTTCAGCTACCGCCTCGATCAGTTCTGGATTCCCGGCCAGAAGCTGCTGGCCGACGGCAGCCTGGGGCCGAAGAAGGACCGCGACTTCCGCATCCACCTGACCCAGATGAATGTGAATATCGCCTTCACGCCCGACCTCACCTGGAACACCAGCGTCCAGTGGGACAGCGTGAGCGAGAACATGGGACTCAACAGCCGGCTGCGCTGGACCATCACCGAGGGCCGCGATTTCTTCATCGTCTTCAACCAGGACTTCACCACCGAGGACGCGGACGTAAAAGTCGCCCGCACCGAGCCCCTGATCACGCTCGACTGGACGTTCCGTTTCTAGACCTTTTTCCGTCAGGGATGATTATTCGACGGCTCGAGGGGCACGAGAATTTCCAGCGATTCGAAGTGAAACCCGGGATTCTCGTGGTCGTGCCAGATCTTGTGGTCGATAGGGGTTTATCGGACAATCAAGCCGGCGTCGCGCTCGAGCGGCGATGCTGTAGGCACAATGAGGATTGGCGTGAGGACTGAAAGGATCATCCCGATCGCAAGCACGACCCGGAGTCGATCCTCGATCGAGCTCCAGAACCCCCAGCGGATTGGCGCCCCCGCGACTGGGCCCGACAGCGAACTGGTTCCCTGATCCGGAGGAAAGCATGACGATCAAGTACATGATGCACGTAGGAGTCTGCGTGTCCGATCTCAATCGCTCGATTCGCTTCTATCGGGACGGCCTCGGCTTCGAAGAGGCCGGCGGACTCGAGATCTCGGGTGAACCGACGGCCACCCTGGTGGATATTCCCGACCTCGAGCTGCGCGCCGTGTATCTCGATCGCGATGGCTTGCGGATCGAGCTGCTGCACTATCCCAGTCCCGGCTGCATCGGCGTCGCCGAGGCGCGCCCGATGAATCAGCTGGGCCTGACCCATATGGCGGTTCGTGTCGAGAACCTGGACGACGCCATCGCGAAGCTGGCTGCGCTGGGCGGCACGCCCCTCGAACACACCCGGGTTCGAGACCAGCAATACAATGCCGAGATCATCTACCTGACCGATCCCGACGGCACACGCCTCGAGCTCATCGAGACACCGAACGACCCGACGCGACCATGACCATGAACGCGACCATGAACGTGAAGGTGAACGTGAAGGTGAACGTGAATTCCCTCTGCGACGCGTCCTCCTGCCTTCGCGCACCCCAGCGGACGTACATCGAGCGACCGAGGAAAGGCCACCGAAATTGAAGAGTGAAGAGCTGGCGACTCTGGACGCGATGACGCAGGCGGAGCTGGTCGCCTCCGGGCAGTGTACTGCGAGCGAACTCGTCGAAGCAGCGATCGAGCGCATCGAGCGCGTGAACCCCAGCATCAACGCGGTGATCGTCGAGCTCTTCGAGCGCGCGCGCGAACAGGCGTCGGGGGAGCTGCCTGCCGGGCCCTTTCGCGGTGTGCCGCTGCTGCTCAAGGATCTCGGCTGTCACGTGGCGGGCATGTCGGTCTACGGCGGGACGAAGTTCCTCCGCGACCGCGACTGGAAGTCGCCCGTCGACAGCACTCTCGGCGAGCGCTTTGCCGCGGCGGGCTTCGTGGTCGTGGGAAAGACGAACACCCCAGAGCTCGGGCTCTCCCCGACGACCGAACCCGATACATTCGGCCCGACCCGCAACCCCTGGGACGCGCAACGCATCGTGGGCGGCTCCAGTGGCGGCTCGGCCTCGGCGGTGGCGGCGGGGCTCGTGCCGCTCGCGCACGCGGGTGACGGCGGCGGTTCCATTCGCAACCCGGCGGGTGCCTGTGGGCTGGTGGGCCTCAAGCCGTCGCGGGGAAGAACCAGCGTCGGTCCGGAGCACGGCGAAGGATGGGGCGGCGCGGTGACGGAGCACGTCATCACACGCTCGGTGCGGGACAGCGCGGCGGTTCTCGACTGCGTGGCGGGCCCTGCGTCGGGAGATCCGTACTACGCGCCACCGCCGGCGCGCCCATTTCTCGAAGAGGTCGGACGCGATCCCGGCGTTTTGCGCGTCGGCCTGTTCACTCACAATGCGCACACGCCCGCCCACCCCGAATCCGCCGCGGCCGTGACCGCCACGGCCGAGCTCTTGGCAGCCCTCGGCCACCGGGTCGAAGACGTGTATCCGGCTGCTCTCGACGAAAATCTTCTCGGAGAATTGGGGTCGGAGTCGGTCTCGTCGTCGGTGGCGCGCGAGCTCGATGCGTACGCCGAGATGACGGGCGACGAGGTGAAAGAGGCCGACGTCGAACCGGCGACCTGGGCGATGGCACAACGAGGGCGCTCACTCTCCGCCGCCGACTACCTGAAGACCCAGGACGCACTGCACGCGTACGGCCGCCGACTACGGAGCTGGTGGCGCGAGCTTCCCTCCGAGGACGGTTGCGACATCCTCGTCACCCCGACGATGGCGGAGCCGGCCCCGTTGATCGGGTCCATCAAGGGGGCGGACATCGATCGGATCGTGCGCCTGGTTCCCTACACGATGCCCTACAACGTGTCGGGCCAGCCGGCGATCGGCCTGCCCCTGTATTGGACCACCGAGGGCCTGCCGATGGGCGTGCAGCTGGTCGGCCGCTACGGATCGGAGGACGGGCTGATCCGATTGGCTTCCCAGCTCGAAGAGGCGATGCCCTGGCACGGGCGACGCCCCGCGATCCACGCCTGAGCCACCCGTTCGAGCGGCCCACTCAGACGGCCTACTCAGACAGCCCACTCAGACGGCATGGTCCCCGGTGAGACCCGACCGACGGTCCTGGCGCCGCAACACACCGCGGACGCCCTCTGGCTCGACGCGGCGTCCACTCAAGGCGCCACCTCGTCCAGGAACTGCGCGATGCGCGCGAAGTAGGGATGCCCCCCGACCTCGACGGTGTCGTTGTGACCCGCGCCGGAAATCGTTTCGAACTGCTTGGGCTCCGGAGCCAGCTCGAAGAGTCGCCGCCCGAGCTCGTAATCGACGATCTGGTCGCGGTCGCCGTGGAAGAAGAGCAGCGGCGAGCGAATCCGATCGATCTTGCTCGCCGAATCGAATCGACCCCTCGCGAGGTAGGTCAGCACTGGACCCATCGTGGCTCTGGCGACGTCGGCCGCCGAGGAGAACGTGCTCTCCAGGATGACCCCCGCAAGATCAGTGTCGCGTGCGAGGTCGACCGCGACCGCGCCGCCCAACGAACGGCCGAACAACACGATGCGCTGCTCGGGAAACCCGCGCTCTTCGGTGAGGTGAGCGAGGCCGGCTCGCGCATCTGCGTAGGCGCCGGATTCGCTCGGAGTCCCCTCACTCATTCCATAACCGCGGTAGTCGATCAAGAGCACGTCGGCGCCGAGTCTGGCGAGCTCGGCCGCGTTGGGAAGCCGATGCGAAGCGTTTCCAGCGTTCCCGTGAAGGAACAGAATCGCACGCGCATTGCGGCGGGCACGATCGGTCGGCAGATAGAAGCCGTGGATACGCACGCCTTCGCTGTCGAGAGCGACCTGCTCGGCCTGGATGCCGAGATCCGAGGGGCGCAGATCGATGCCGGGGCTCGGCTGGAAGATGACGCTGTCGACGAGTCGATTCAACATGAAATACGCGAGCAGAGCGACGAACAGGGGTACGATGACACGATCTCGGCGCACGGTAACCACCCCCTGCCACTAATGCTAGCAACCCGTTGAAGACCCCTGCTGTCGCCAGGCACGCGCCTCCTGATGAGGCGAAGAGGGCACGAGCTCTGCGTTGCGAAAGCTTGCCCTAGCCAGCTAGGGCTGCCACCGCGCCTTGATCTCGCACGCTCTTCCCCTTATCAAGAGGCACCCACCTGGCTCCGCGGGGGTTCTTCAACGGGCTGCTAGCCGCCGGGTGCCCCGGGGCGAGCACTTGCCCCGGGGCACCCGGCGGCTGGCGATCCGATCCAGTCCGGTCCGAATCAGCTGCCATCGCTGCATCGAGGGAAGCCCTGGCCGACCTGGACTGATTCCGAGCTGCAGAGAGCGGAAGCTCAATCGAGCCCGCAGCGCGTTAGACTTGCAGCGAGGAGGAACGCGATGCGGCAGGCACGACCCGACGGCAAGGCGTTGATCCGCGGTGAGGCCAATCAGCGCATCGTGCCGGGGGACCCGCCGACATCCGGCGACGATTCCATGAGTCTCTCCGCATGGGGATTTGACGACTCTCGCTTCGAGACGCGCGAGGACGGAACCGTGACCCTGACCGGGGATCGCTATGCGCTCTCGGGCTCCGAGAGCTCCCCGACCTCCTGCCCTGGATGGCTGGGCTGCTCCAGGTCGATCTGGACCCCGCCGACGTCCACCCGCCCTCGTATCCACCCACGCTCGGAGAGCCGCGCAGCGACCCGAAATTCCTGGCCGAACTCCGCAAGTTCCTCCCCGAGTCCGCGATTCACAGTGACCCAACACTGCGACTGCGACACGCGCACGGGCACACCCAGGAGGATATGTGGTCGATCCGGTACGGGGCTGCACCGCGCGTGCCCGATCTGGTGGTCCAGCCCGTAGAGGAGCGCGATGTCGAGACGCTGATGGAGGCCGCCGTCCGCCACCGGGTCTGTCTGGTGCCCTTCGGCGGCGGCACCAACGTCACCGATGCGCTCGCAGTGCCCGAAAGTGACGAGCGTCTGCTGGTGTCGGTGGATCTCGCTCGTCTGAATCGAATCCTGTGGATCGATCCAACGAACATGATCGCCTGCATCCAGGCGGGTGCCGTCGGACGTCATGTCGTGTCGCAGCTGGCCGAGTACGGCTTCATTCTCGGTCACGAACCCGACAGCATCGAGTTTTCGACAGTGGGCGGCTGGGTCGCCACCCATGCCAGTGGAATGAAGAAGAATCGCTACGGGAATATCGAAGATCTCGTGCTCGACGTGCGGATCGTCACGCCTGCGGGCGTGGTCGAGCGCGACGACATTTCCCCGAGAGAGAGCATCGGCATCGATCCACGGCGCTGGATCCTCGGCTCCGAGGGCACGCTGGGGATCGTCACCCGGGTGGTGATGAAGATCTTTCCGCTGCCCGAAATAGAGCGCTACGACGCGATGCTGTTTCGGGACTTCGAGAGCGGCGTCGCATTCCTCTACGACCTGCAACGCGAGGCACAGCCGCCTGCGAGCGTGCGTCTGGTCGACAACCTCCAGTTCCAGCTCAGCCAGGCCTTGAAGCCGAAGGCGCAGGGAGCCGGGACACTGATGCGCAAGCTCGAGCGCTGGGTCGTGACCGGCTTGCGGGGCTTCGACCCAGAGCGAATGGTGGCCTGCAGCTTCGTCTTCGAGGGGTCCAGCGCCGAGGTGCACAGCCAGCAGCGCGCGGTCCGCAGGCTGGCCAAGCGCCACCGTGGGTTGCGCGCGGGCGCTGCGAACGGCAGCCGCGGCTACCAGCTGACCTTCGGCATCGCCTACCTCCGCGATTTCATCATGCGCCACTGGATCCTGGCTGAGTCGTTCGAGACGTCCGTCTCCTGGAGCCAGGCGCTGACACTCTGCACGAACGTCAAACGCCGCCTGCGCGCGGAGTACAAAGCGCGAGGTCTCCCGGGAGAGCCCTTCATCACCTGCCGGGTCACCCAACTCTACCACTCGGGCGTCTGCATCTACTTCTATTTCGCGCACTACTACAAGGGTGTCGAGCATCCCAGTGAGATCTACGCCGAGCTCGAGCGCTGCGCCCGCGAAAAGATCCTGGCCTCCGGCGGATCCCTGTCGCATCACCACGGGGTGGGGAAGCTGCGCCTCGATTTCCTTCCTCGTGTCGTCTCACCCGCCGCATTGCGCTGGGCTGCGGCCCTCAAGCGATCACTCGATCCCGACAATGTGTTGGGGGCGGGCAACCTTCTGCCCCCCGCGCCGCCATCGGACACGCCCGAATGACCCAGCGCGAAGTACTCGTCACCGGGGCCACCGGGTTTCTGGGCAAGCTGTTGCTGCGACGGCTGGTAGAGCAGTCGGAAGCACTGGACCTGGATCGCATCCACGTGCTGATCCGGCCGATGGGTGAGCGCATCACAAGCGCCCGGCGCTTTGATCGCGCGCGGCGTGCGGGATGCTTCTCGGGGCTGCCGGAGGGCTGGCACGACCGGATTTGCGTCGTCGAAGGCGATCTGACCCAGAAGCAGTGCGGAATCAGCGACGAGACGAAGGCGAGCTTGCTGCCGCGACTCACCCACATCATCCATGGGGCTGCGGCCGTCGATTTCGACCTGCCTCCCGGATTGGCCGCACAGTCCAATGTCACCGCGGCACTTCGGGTGCAGGAGCTGGCCAACGAAGGCGAACGGCTCGAGCATCTGGTGCATGTCTCCACGGCCTATGTCACACCCCATGCCGGCGACACGATTCCGATCGAGGAGCAGCTGGTGTCACTGCCGCGGGCGGCGGAGGCGCTGTACCGAGCCTGCCTCGAACCGGGGGCGCAGGCCGCAGCGTTACTCGAAGAAACGCGCCACCCCAACACCTACACCCTCACGAAATGCCTGACCGAACACCTGCTCGCAGAGCGGCGTGGCACCACCCGCCTGAGCGTGGTTCGCCCGAGCATCATCTCCGCAAGCTGGCGCGAGCCCTTCCCGGGCTGGATCGACAGCGCGACCGCCTTCGCCGGCTTCGTCGTGCTGGTGGGTTCGGGCGCGATGCGAGCCGTCGTAGGCGATCCCGCAGCACAGCTCGACGTGGTGCCCGTCGACTGGGTGGCCGAACGCATCGTCGCCGAGTGTTTTTCAGCAGACACGACATCCGCCGGCGCGGCGAGGTCCGAAACGGTCGCGGTCCGCCACTTGACCGCGGGCCTCGGTCGGGCGGCGAGCGTCGCCACGTGTGGAGATCGGATCGTCGGTTATTTCCGCGGCGAGCCCGTGGGCCCGCTGCCGCGCGTCGCCTACCTCGGTCCAGCGGGCCCCCGGTTCGCCTGGGCCAATTTTCGCCACAACCGAGCGACCGGGACACTCGCCGGATTCCGTTCCGGTGACCCGATCCGCGCCCGGCGAAGGCTCCGCCAGATCGATGCCTTGAACGAGCAGTTCTCCTATTTCACCCAGCGCAGCTTCGATTTTCGCTCCTCCGCCGCACTCTCATCGGAGTTCGACCCCGCCGAGTACGTGACGACCATCTCGCGTGGCATCGCACGACACCTGCTGCGTGCGGGTACGAGACCGGCGTGAATGCCCGGCGCGGCCTCTCTGCGCGACCTTCCTCCGCGGCCTCTCTGCGCGGCCTCTCTGCGCGGCCTCTCTGCGCGGCCTCTTTGCGCGGCCTCTTTGCGCGGCCTCTTTGCGCGGCCTCTTTGCGCGGCCAATGGTCCACATCCAAATAGCACGCGATTCACGGGCCGAACCCGTCGAATTCCGCGCACGGTTCAGGCTGGCCAACCTCGATCAGGAGCGAGCGCGGCCGCCATTGACAGCGCAAAGAGGAGCGCTCGGGCACCCACTGCACGCTACGCTTGCGCGAGTTCTCGATATCCCGGGAGGATCTTTGATGCGTGCTCTGGTCTTGTTCATCAGTTTATCTTCGCTCACCACCTGCAGCCTCTGGCTCGCGAATCCAGGTGATGCGTCCGCTGGTGAGGTTGCCTCGGAGGTACCCGAACGAGTCGACGATCTGCAGTCGCTACCGATCGAAGCCAAGAAGATCAAAGACTTCATCTACAAGATCGACGGCCAGGGGGCGATCTTCCTGATCAACACGAGCGACGGTGCCGTGTTGGTGGACACGGGATACTCGGGCCCACAGTCTGTACAGCAGAAAGCCCTCGCCCAGAAGCTCGCAACCGGACCCATCCGCAAGCTCATCGTGACCCACGCCCATCCGGACCACGCGGGCGGATTGCCGAGCTGGAGCAAAGAGATCGAAGCCGGCGTCGAGTTCGTCGGCCACCATCGCTATGGCTATATGGCGCGACTCCAGGACGAGCCGCTGCCCTACCTCAAGAGGCGCTTTCATACGCTCTATCCAACCCAGGTCGACCTGACCCGCGAGCCACCGCGGCCGTATTGGAAGATGCGTCCGACGCGAGAGGTGTTTCCGGGAACCGACTACGAATTCGAGCTGGGAGGGGTGAAGTTCGTCGTGATCGCACCTGAGAACGGAGGCGAGGGCGAGGACGGGATCCTTCTCTGGCTTCCCGAGTCCAGAGTGCTCTTCACGGGCGATTTGTTCGGGACGCTGTACCCGATGTTCCCGAACCTCTACACGGTGCGCGGCGAGAAGTACCGAGATCCCCTCGACTACGTGGACGCACTCGACCTGGTCCTCGATCTCCGACCCGAGGTCATCGCAACGACACATTTCAATGTGCTCGAGGGAGAGCAATACATCCGCGCGAGCGTGACCCGGATGCGCGACGCCGTGCAATACGTCTGGGACCAGACCGTGAAGGGCATGAATGCGGGGAGGACTGTCTGGCAGCTGATGGATGAGATCCAGCTTCCGGAGGATCTCCGGCTCAGTCAGGGCCATGGAAAGGTGTCGTGGTCGGTCCGAGCCATCTGGGAGATCATCGCCGGCTGGTACTACTACGATACGGTTGCAAACCTCTTTCACGTCCCGCCGACTGCGATCAACGCCGACCTCGTCGAGCTGGTCGGCGGCGCGGATGTGCTCGCGGAACGAGCGCACCGATATCTCGGAGAGGAGAGGCCACTCGAGGCGCTGCGCCTGCTCGACATCGCTGCGGGCAACGAGACGCCTGGCGTGTTGCGCGCCCGCATCCAGGCGCTCGAATCGCTGCTGGCGGCAGCGAAGGCCGGCCTTGCTAACTACAGCGAGATCGGATTATTGGAAGCCGACCTGCGAGCTTCGCGCCAGCTGCAGGTGAGCGGCCACAGCCATCGGCGAGATGCGGCGGACAGCGATCGATCAGATCAATCGATGGCCGGCCGCTGACCGTTCACGCAGGCCGCTAGACCCGCCCAAGCTGCTCGCGCAGCCATGCGCGCTCCGGGCCGAGCCAGGCGAACCCGAAGGCCAGTGCGGGCGTCACGACGCAGAGCAGCCCAAAGCCCACCGCGACAGACTCGAGCGAAACGCCGAGATGCTCGTGGGCAAGTCTCGAAAAGTCCATCCAATGACCCCCACCCTTGGCATCCGCGTACTGTTGACGGGCCAACGCACTGGTGGCCAGGCCGCGGGCGAAAGCGATGTCGACCAGCACGATGTGGAAGCCGATCCAAGCGTAGAGCGGTCGTTCGACATTCAACTGACAGGCGCCACCCGTCAGCGCGCGTTGGATGAAGATCGCGGCGAAGCACAGCTCGGCGCCGTGGCCCATGGCCACGATCAGCACGTGGTGCGCATCACTGAAGGCAAGCGCCGCATAGGCCGCGGCCAGGGTCATGGCGAGCGCGAGGCTCACCGGATTTCGAAGGAACGCCCAACCCAGTACAGCAAAGCCCGCGAGCACGATGCCGACCAGAGCCAGCGACTGGACTTCCTGATGAGTGGTGACGCCACCTCCATAGCGGAAATCAAACGCGGGAATCGAGGGATAACCGAAGAGCCATCCGACCAGCGCGTGTCCCATCTCGTGAACCAGCACGACCATGTAGCCGATCAGCATCTCGAGAAGCCCGACGAACTGAGTGGCGATCGCAAGCCCGAGACCCATCGCGAGGGCCTGCCAGCCCAGGGCGTCGATCCCGTGGCTCGGGGCCGCCTCCGCGGTGTCGGCGGCGGTGTCTTCAGCGGAGCCGAAACCCGACACCGCATCGTCGGCAGCGGAGCCGAAACCCGACGCGGCGTCGTCAGCAGCGGAGCCGAAACCCGACGCGGCGTCGTCAGCAGCGGAGCCGAAACCCGACGCCGCATCGTCGGCCGCTGCGGGATTGGGATCTTCGGCCGGCGGCTCGTGGACGCTGCCGGACATCGCCAGCGAGGCCGAGTCCGTCGCCGCACCCCCGGTGGCCGCCGCAGCCGGAGCCGTCTGCGTCTCGCAGCCGGCTTCGCTGGGCTGATGGAAGCGGGCGAAGATGACCCCGCAGCGAACGCATTCGTCGGTTTCGAAGGGCTGCTCGAACTGGCATTTGGGGCAATCCATGAGGGGACTCCAAAAGGGTCCCCTACTTCTACGGAAGGCGTCGGCGTGCCTTGAGCCCGGTCGTCTCAGGCAGTCCTGACAGGCCAGAGCCACCGGATCACTCAAGCTCTTGCTCTCTCAAGTCACCCGTGGTGTCTGCCGAGGGGCATTCCTCTCGAGGCTCACAGGTCCGATGAAACGCAACCGAACACACAGCACTCTCCTGCTCACAGCGCTCTCCCATCTCCTCGTGGATGTGGCGTTCGCAGGCGAAGCTGTGCTTTGCGTGGGCCCGAACGACCACGCCGCGATCGAAGTAGGTCATCTCGCGCGCGATTGTGGGTCTTTTCAGGAGGCGAACGTCAGGGGAAGCGATCCGCACCGAGCCCATGCGCCAAGCCATCCTTGAGATGTATGTCGCGCTCTCGCTCCAGACGCCCTACAACGACTTCGATAACCACTAGGAGTGGTCGCTTCGACGACTCGCCCAACGCCTAATGCAACGTTGCCGTGCCAACAACGTGTAGTGGCGAGGGCTTCGTTAATCTCGACCTCTCATTACACCTCTACCTGAACCATCAATCCCGAGACTGGTAGATGAATGTAGCAAGTGTGGAGCCCGAGATGCGCGACGAGGGGTCCTCTCCCGATCGTCCCTGGGACGACGACCCTGGCTTCGACTTCGACCAGTCGTATCCCGAGGACAGCTGATCGTCATCGGCCGATCCGCCTGCGCGGATCGATCGAC
>PVBE012063282.1_pt1 | contig 54217 bp, 40 predicted proteins | sample 1631181 | NCBI WGS metagenome assembly PVBE01 (sample SAMN08397723, study PRJNA350692) | Marine metagenome, whole genome shotgun sequencing project. | isolation source: water | place: Pacific Ocean | collected 2012-04
CTGACGGCAGGCGCGGACCCAAGGGCAAGCCCGGACCCGACGGCAGGCGCGGACCCGACGGCAAGCCCGGACCCAAGGGCAAGCCCGGACCCGACGGCAGGCGCGGACCCGACGGCAAGCCCGGACCCGACGGCAAGCCCGGACCCGACGGCAAGCCTGGGGCCGACCCGCGAGCGGACGATATGCGCAAGCGCATCGAAGAACTGCGCAAGAAGCTGGCCAAGATGTCGCCGGAAGAACGGACGAAGTACCTCGAGAAGATGCGCGATCACGCCCGGAAAAAGCCGATGCGGGTCTGCCGCCACTGCCGCAAGCACCGTGGCAAGAAAGATCACGGAAAACACGGCGGTAAGGGCAAAGACGCTGGCAAGGACGCTGGCAAAGACGCTGGCAAGTAGCCGGTCCTGAGATTTGCACAGAGAAGCAAACGGCGAGACCTGGAAGACGGAGGTTCCCGTCCCCGACCGCGTTCGCTCCCGGAGCCGCCGACCGCGGGATTAGGACCACGCACCACTGCTAAAGAAGGCGGCCAGGGGGCGGTTTCTCACGAGACCGCCCCCGCCCGTTGATTTGGGTCGACGCCGCTGAGTTGCCTGCGTGCGGCCAAGAACGCTAAACCCTCCCTCGCCCCGGGTTCTAGCCCTGAACCAAACCCTGCTGCCTGTTGTTATCACCGAAGATCCTCGTATCGAGCTTGGCTAGCGCGGCGGTGTAAATCGCTCCTCCGATGGTTCCGAACGGCCCCAAGAACAAACCCAGCGCCAGCGGCACCATTGCGAGCGGAAGCAGCAACCAGATCGACATATCGTGCCAGTGGAGGTACAGCAGCAAGCACGTACACAGCAACATTGGAATCAACAGCATCAACAACGTCCTTTCAGGTGGGTTTGGCAGCATCAGCAGCGCCGAGGGTGCCCAGAGGCGACATTGCAGATCTGGCGCGGTACGTGTCACCCCAAAACAGGATTGAGCCCGAGGCTTTCGCTGCTCCGGCATGTTCATGATTGGCCGACACCAGGTATTTCCCGCGACTTTCGATTCCCCCCCAGATTTCTCTCGAAGTCCTGCAGGAGTTTTACTCGATAGCGGATCTGACGCGGTACGTGTCACCCCAGCAGGATCGAGCCCCAGGCTTTCGAGGCTCCGGCACATCATCGGGAGTATTTGACAGGTCTTACCCGATGACCGGACCTCAATGGGACCCCTTGCATATTCAACCCGCCCCACGCCATAGCGCCGACGAGCAATGCTCTCCGTCGGTCCATTTGTCGGGATCGGTTGACTAGAAAACGTAACTACCCCGTTGTCGTCACCGCGGGTTTGGGTACCTTGAAGCTGATGAGCACGAGACTTTGGATACTGACCGGCTTGCTGCTGCTCGGCTTCGCCGAGCCACTCGCAGCCCAGGACAACGGCGAAAAACTACAGCTGGCTAACGCGCGCCGAGCCCAGGCAGCCCTGACCGCCAAGAAGTGGCCGGAAGCCCGGGAGTTTCTTCCGGGCTTCGAGCCGAAGGTGGCCGACGCGTGGAAGGCGGCGGTCGACGCACGAATCAAGACCCTGGTCTCCTGGCTGGATAGCGAGCTGAGGCTGCCGCAAAAGCCCAAGGGTCCGACCGGCGTGAGCTTCAGGGAGGCTCACGACGGGCTAGCCGACATCCTCAGCGAGTTCCGCAAGCTGCCCCCGCGACAGGAGCTGTCCAAGAACCAGGCGACCCTCGCGCAACGCGTAAAAGAACTGGGCGACAGCCTGGCCAAGCCCAAGCCCAAGAAGGATACCCTCGCGTTTTACCTGAGGGAAAACCAGCAGCTGGCCCAGCAGCTGGCCCAGCGCCAGATCATCGAACAGCGCAGTGCCTTCGAGCAGCACAAGCTGTTCGACGCACAGATCGTCGCCCACAAGCAGCGATTTCGCGAAGAGCGGCAGAAGCTGATCAAGACCGAGACGACCCGGCTCCAGCAGCAAAAACTGGATCTGCTGGAAAGGAACCTCGAAGGGGCGACGGGCCCGACCAAGACACTCCTCGGCAAGCTGATCGAGATCCGCAAGGCGTACGCCGCGCTCGGCGACGAACAGACGATCACCGCCCAGATCGCGGACACACGCACCAAAGTAAGTCGTGAGCGAGACCGAAAGCCTCAGCTGGATCCGGAAGCGCTCAACGACCCCAAGGCCCTGGAGCGCTACACGGACGACCGCAATACCGCAGAAGCCCTTCACGGGCTCAAGAAAGCGGCGCTCGAGCAGCTGAACAAGAAGCTGGAGCGCGAACAGAAACGCCTCAACGAGATGCCCGCCCTTGTGGTTCAGGCCAAGGAGGCCCTGGACAAACAGGAGGCTGTCGGCACCGCCAACGAGGCGATCGCGCAGATCACCAGCAAGGTGCTGGGCCTGCTCGTCGCCCAGGAGACCCAGGCGCAGGTGTCCAATTCCGTGGCGCTGGACAAGCGCTTGGTGGAGCTGGCCCAGCTGGAACTGGAGCTGGCAACCGAGACACGGCGGATCGCGCGAATCCTCGAGAGAGAAGCGCGCAAGCGTATGGAGCAGCTGCGCCAGCCCAAGATCGACGCACTGAAGCGCAATGAAAGTGAGGCCCGCCGCAAGGCCGCCAAGGAAAAGGATCCGCTGCGGAAGTTCGAGTGGGAGATGACCAGCGAGATCGAGCGGCACAAGTGGGGCCTGCTGGAAGACGAGGCGCTGCTGGAGATGGTGAACCGCACCACGCAGCTGGAGAACCCGGAAAATACGCACCTCGAGGGCGAGCTGAAGAAAATTGGAGAACAGCTCAAGGCCGAGCGCCGCGGCGCGATCTCTCAGCAGACGGTCAACCATCTCAGCGATAGACTCAAGCAGCTGAGGCTGCGCCTGGAACTGCTGCGGGAGAAACGACAGCGCTGGGTGCGCAAGCACCTGGATCGCAAGCAGACCACCTACAGCCAGGTGCACAACCGGTATCGGGAACTGGAAAAAACGCGCACGCAGCTGAGCGCAGGCAAGTCCTACGACAGCGGCGGACCGGCGAGCGAGTTGAGTGAGGACTATCGGATCCTGATGCGGGACGCCGGACAGGCGCGCGCCAGCCAGGCACAAGCGCTCTACAAGCTGCAGGAAGAGAAGCTGAAGCGAGTCCTGAAACAGCGGCTGGATGCGCTGAACGTGCTGATCACCAAGCTCAAGAAGCTGGAGCAGCTCTACTCCGAACAACTCACGCTGGCCGGCCAGCTCTACGCGCTGATCGTCAGGCGGGTCTACTGGATGCGCACCGACCACGCACTCGGGCTAGCCACTCTGGCCAGCGTTCCCGGCGAACTCGGCCGGCTACGCGACACCTATCGGGAGAGCGGAGCAGGCCACTACTCGGGCCGCTGGGCCACGGCGGTGCTGATCCTGTTCCTGCTCGGATTGGTCACCTGGATCATTCCACTGGCGCCGCCTCGCCGTAACTACCGGGGGGGATTGCTGCTCGCTTCCGCACAGCGGCTGGCGATGATCTTGCTGGTGTCGGGTGCCGCGCCTCTGGCCCTGCTCGTCGGACTCTACATGCTGCCTCGCGTCAACTTCTCGCCAGCCGTCGAGACACCCATCCGTGCACTGCTGATCGGCCTGGCGGGAGTCTTGTTCGCGCGTCACTTCCTGGCCTTCTTCTTCCGCGACAACGGCCTGGCGGAGTCGCAACTCGGTGTCAGCGAAGCGGTTCGGGAAGAGCTCGAGACTGCGGCCGGACGCCTGACGGTCCTGGCCTTGCTGCTCTGGCTGCCCTGGTTCGTGCTCTCCAGCACGCCGACGCCGCCAACCGCGATCAACCGGCTGATCTACAGCGCGCTGTTGCTGCTCGGCGCCCTGGCGCTGATCCACCTGCTACGAACCCGCGGACCGCTGATCGCGGCCTGGACCGGGGAAACGGGATTCTGGTCCCAGGCCTGGACGATCGTCTACCCGCTGGTCTGCCTCTCCTTTATCGGCATCATCGGGATGGACCTGCTCGGTTATCGCATCGGGGCCTGGGTCTTCACCCAGACCGTGCTCAACCTGCTGGTCGCGGTCACGCTGCTGGCCTATGTCCACGCCCTTTGCACGCGGCTGGTCTCGCGTGCGGCGTATGCCCTGATGCGCCGTGCACAGCCGGCCGAGTCCGGATCGCTGTCAGAGGAGTCTGGCGAATCCGAGGAGCCCGACGAAGCCGACGAGACCGACGACGAGCCGGCGCTGACCCGCTACAAGCTGTTCAAGTCGGTCGTCCCGCAAGTCTCGCAGCTCGTCGGGACCGCGGTGCTGGTGATCGGTGTGCTGGTGACCGCGTGGGGCCTCGACCTGGTCTCGGGCGTCCGCGAGTTCTGCGAAGGGTTCGAGCTGTACCGCTCGGGAGAAACCGTGCTCTCGTTCTGGAACCTGGTCACCGCTCTGGGCTGGGTCATCGGCGGCCACTTCCTGCTGCACCATCTGCCGAGCATCTACGAGCTGGTCGTCTTCCCCCGACTCAAGTCACTCGAGTCGGCCACGCGCTACGTAATCCTGACCCTCTCGCGCTACGCAGTGCTGCTGGTGACCTACAGCGCCGCACTGATCAGCCTACAGGTCAATCTGGCAAGCCTGGGCTGGCTGATGGCGGCTCTCTCGGTCGGCATCGGCTTCGGCCTGCAGGAGATCATCGCCAACTTCATCAGCGGCCTGATCCTGCTCCTCGAGCGCCCGATCCGAGTCGGGGACATCGTCCAGGTCGGCAACGATCTCGGTGTCGTCAAGCGGATCAACATCCGCGCCACGATCGTCGAGAACTTCGACCGGCTGTCGATCATCGTGCCCAACCGCAAGCTGATCACCGACAACGTGATCAACTGGACCTACAGCGACCCGATCAAGCGCCGGATCATCGACGTCGGGGTGGCGTACGACTCCGACATCCAGCAAGTGCTCTCACTGCTGAGCGGGCTCCTCGACAAGCACCCCGGCGTGCTGAAGGACCCGGCCCCCGCCGTGCTGTTTCTCGGCTTCGGCGACTCGTGCCTCAACTTCACGGCCCGTTTTCACTCGCCGATCGATGGGGGAATGGGCGTCTCCAGCGAACTGCACGAGCAGATTCTGGAAGAGTTCAACCGTGCTGGGATCGAGATACCCTACCCGCAGCAGGACCTGCGCGTGATCTCGGTCCCCGGAGAGCCCCGCGGCAAACCAGAATAGCGGCTGCCAGCCGAACCCCTGCTGGCCATCATCTCTACCCACAGATGCGAAATCGGCCTGACAGTTCTCGGCCTCGGCGAGGATCTCTCTCGCCACTTCGACTCGCTGCGGAGCCCAACGGCTCGTCTGCCGACCTGATGAACGGCTAGTTCGGAAAGAAGTGTGCCAGATGCTGTAGCTCCTCATCGTATTCACTCCGCGAGGCGGCGTAGTCGCGGACCAGCTCTCGCAGGTACTGGATCAGCTTCTGCTTGCCACGGTAGATGTGGTTCTTCAGTTCGCCTGCCGATTTGCCCGTCTCCGCCTCGATCTCGGCATAGCTCTGGCCCGCCATCAGAAAACGCTGCAACGCCTCATGGTAGTTCGCATGCTCCCTGGCTAGCCGGTCGAGCGCCAACTCGATCAGGTGCGCCACCCAGTCCCGATCGAACTCCTCGTCGTCCGTCGGGCTGGCCACGTCGATGCCCCCCAATGGCAGCACCTTGCCGCCGCCCCGCTTCTTGGCCGTCGCCCGCTCGACATGGTTGCCGATGACGTGACGGGTGATCGCGATCAACAGGCTGCGGAAGCGCCCTCGTGAGGGATCGGCCTTGAACAACAGTCGCTCCTTGAACAACCGCAGGAAGACCTCCTGTGACAGGTCCTCCGCCTCGGCTCGAAAACCACGCCGCGTACAATAGGCGATGACAGGTGCGCGGTAACGCCGGACGAAATCCTGCAGTGCATCCTCATTGCCCTCCCGCGCCCCCTGGATCAGGGTCCACATCGTCGACTGGAATTTACTCACTTGCGCTTTCGCCGCCGGGCCTTGGCGATCTCCTCCGATAACTCTTTCTTCAGCAGCGGCTGTAGACGGCGGGCCTCCTCCCAGGCGTCGATCGCCTGCTGGTACTCCCCAGCCAGAAAACGCTGCCAGCCTATCCAGTAATACACCGCCGCATCCCGGGGGGCGAGGTAGCGGGCCTGCTCGAAGAAGTCTCGAGCCTCGGCCAGGACACCACCTTCAACCACCTTGGCCCAGCGAGCCTGAAGCAGGGCGACCATCCCTAGCCCCAGCAGCGCACCGTGCCTCATCCTCTCATCTTTCGAGCGCGAGAGCGGCAGCAGAGCCTCGATGACCGCTCCGTGCATCTTGGTCGGGTTTTGTTTATGGACCATCTGTTGCCCGGCCCGCAGCATGCATGCGTAACCATAGGTCAGCCACACCGCCTCCGACTTGGGCAGCGCCAGCGTGCCCTCTCGCAGAACACTCAGCGTCATCTGTAAGAACGAGGGCTCGACGCATTTCAGCAGGCGACGGACCCTCTCAGCCGACGAGGTGAGCACACGACGGCACAGCAAGGTAAAGCACCAGTAGCTGTCCTGGTAATGGGGGTTGATGCGGATCGCCTTGATCGCCTCCTGAAATGCCAGCTCGACCGATCGCATCCCCTTGCCGGCGAACAGGTGGGCCAGCGCCAGCCCGTTTCGGGCCGCCCGATAGTGATAGCGTCGCTCTATGGCCCAGGTGTACTCGGTGATGGCTTTGTCAGACCTTGCGGCGATCAGATAGATATCGCCGGTGAACTTTGCGACCTCCTCGGTCGGCCTCTCGGAGACCTGGCGCAGCCGAGCAAAGGTCTCGAGCGCCCGCTTGCTGACCGCTCGGTCATGGCTGGCCAGGATCAGCCCGTGCAGTGTCTCGACGAACTCCCGGAGCCATACGTCCTCTAGCCCCGCTTCGAGTGAGCTGGCCAGATCAGCGGCGATCCGCTGCTTGAGCTTTGAGGCCGCTCCCCGATTGCCCTCCAGCTCGGCCCGCATGAACGACTCCCAGGACATCCGGGCCCGCTCGAAGTAACACTGCCCGATACGTGGCCCCACGCCAACCTCGATCGCCGCTGTCAACTCGATCCAGGCCTGCTGATCGCGCCCCATCAACAGATGTGCCCGCGCGATCGCAAACCGCCCTTCGTTGAGTAACTCCGGGCTCAGGCCCCCACGATCGAGCACAGCCTGCAAGCTCAGCACCACCTGCTCGAGCCGGGCATAGGACAACTTCTCGGTGCGACGAAACAGGTTCGTCTCCCAACGCTCGAGATCCAGCAACGCATCGTATACGCGCGCCTGCGCTTCGGCCTGTACGAGTGCTGCAGCACTTCCCTCGACTCCCTTGGGTGCAGGCTGGACAGACGGCTGACGACGTGCCAGCTGCCCGCCGACCAGCAGCAGCAAGACAACCAGCGCGGCAGCCCCCCAGACCACCGGTCGGCGCAGCGGGGCCGGCCAACGCCCAGGCCGGCGACCAGCGATCGGTCGCCCTTCCAACCACGCCGAAAGGTCGTCGGCCAGCGCCTGGGCCGTCGGATAACGTCCGCCCGGCTCCTTGGCCATTGCGGCCATGCAGATCGTCTCCAGATCGCGGTGCGTGCCGGGCTGGATCTTGCTCGGCCGAACGGGATCATGCCGCTCGATGTTGATGAACAGCTCGACCAGACTGTTCCCGCGATAGGGCAGCTGGCCGGTGATCACCTCATAGAGCATCACCCCGATCGCATGCACGTCCGTTCGGGCGTCGACCGGCCCACTCGCCACCTGCTCGGGCGCCATGTAGTTGGGCGTGCCCAGCACCTGGCCGGTTTCGGTCAGATCCGCATCGAAGACCTTGGCGATGCCGAAGTCGGCCACCATCGGTCGGTTCCCGAGCAAGATGTTGCCCGGCTTCAGATCGCGGTGGACAATGCCTTCCTGGTGAGCGGCATGACAGGCCAGGGCAACGTCCCGGAGAGTCTTCACCGCCTCCCGTGGTGGCAGCTCGGCATCCGCCAGCGACTGGCCCGCCGCATGCTCCATCACGTAATAGGGGCGGCCCTCGTGCATCCCCGCGTCGTAGATCGTGACGATCCCGCTATGCTCCAGCTGCCCCAGAACGGTCAGCTCGCGCTGAAACCGCTCCAGCTTGGCCACCCCCCGATCGAGAATCTTGATCGCCACCAGACGACCGACCCCGGGATCCTCCGCAAGATAAACCTGACCGGCGGCCCCCTCGCCAATCAACGCCCGAACGCGGTAACGGCCCACCTGCGCCAGCTTCGGCTCGACCAGTTCGTCGCCTCGCAACAAGCCGCCGGAGAGTATCCAGTCAGCCATCTCACGCGTCGTCGGGTCGCTGGGTTCCATCAGATCGCTTCTTGGCGGCGAACGTGCCCCACCTGCGACGCAGAGTGACCGCAAGGAGGCTGCCCGCCTCGCCAGCAGGTTGGTCCGAGCACAACACGCCTCAGGCGCGGCTCGGACTTCGCCGGCCGGGCATCGCAGACGCACCCACACTGACAGCCGAATTATCCCACGCAGCCCGGAATCTAGCCAGGAAATCGCGACAGAGGGTCAGCCCACCACACGTTTCTCTCCTTATAATGCCCCGGTGACTCCAGGAAAAATGCACCACCTCGATCCGCACGGCCGGAGCTTGGCTCACGGGCAGGGATGTTGTGTGGGCCCTGGCACCATGCCCGAACGGAGCAGAACTCCCGGACCCCTTGGATAGATATCGAGTGCGTTGCTGCCCCCTGATCTTCGGGCTGTTGTTGAGCGCTGCTCCAGCCATGGCCCAGCAGAAGCAACCGGTCACGCTCGACGAGCAGACGACGCGGGCGATGGTCGGCCATTACAAGGCAGCCCAGTCCTGGGGCCTGAAGGCGATCGTGTTGACCGCCCTCGGTCAGGACTGGCACCCGCTCGGAAGTGAGATCGTCGGCGATGCGCTGGCCTCGCAGCAGCCTCGACTGCGCGTGTTCGCGGTCGAGGCGCTGCAACGCTGCAGGGCCAGCCACCTCAAGCTCGTCGCCACCCGACGAATCGTCGGACAACTCGTCACCCACGGGCTCGTCGACAAGACCGGCTATTACAAGTCCCGCGTCCTGGGCCTGCTCAAACGCATCGCTCCATTCGTCGACTCCCGGGATGAAGCCTCGCTCGTGCGCTGGTGGAAGCAGGTCGGCCAGACCTACCAGGCCCAGCGGCGCGCTCAGCCTGAAAAGCCAGAGGAGAAGCCCCGGAAAGGCGGCAGCGTGGAGGTGGCCTACCGTAAGCAACAGGTCAGGTATGTCACCCGGGCCAGGATGCTGGCCCGGGTCGGGCTCGACGTGGTCATCTGCATCGATTCGACCGGCAGCATGCAGCCGATAATCGACGCCACCCGGACCGCGGTGGGGGAGATCATCTCCATCCTGCGGGGCATTTCACCGACGTTCAAGCTGGGCCTGGTCCATTACAAGGACGAGGCGGTGTTCGAGAACGGGGCTCAGACCCTGCTCAAGCTGACTCCCGAGCTATCGAAGGTGCGCATCGTCCTGGGACGACTGCGCGCCAGCGGTGGTGGCGGCCGCCCGGAGTCGATCGAGAAAGGGCTCTGGTACGCACTCGACAAGTCGATCGGCTGGCGCAGAGACAGCATCAAGTCCGTGATCGTCATCGGCGACGCGCCGTGTTACCAGAACAAGCTGACCGAGCTGCTGAACATGGCGGGGCAAGCCCACCGTGGCCCCTGGAAAACCTGGACCGACACCACGACCCCTTTCGTCATCTCGACAATCTGCGCCGGCAACGCCGCAGACACCAAACACGTCTTTCAAGAAGTCGCCCGCCGAGGGGGCGGGGTGTTTCAGCAGGTTGCACGGGGCAAGCGCCGAGACGACACGATCGTCAAGCACATGTTCAGCGTCACCTTCGGATCCAGGTGGACCGCCCAGCTCGATCTGTTCCTCGCGATCTACCGCACGTACCGCAAGCAGGGCGCCTTCCGATGATCGCTGACTGCCGGCCGAGCCGGACAAACGCCAGCGGTAGCCCGGCGAACCGCACCGCTTCATAGGATCCTTCGTGTCAGAACAACCCGCCGGACGCTCCTACCTCGCCAACGCCAAGTTGCTGGCCTTCATGACGCTGATCAGCCGAATCCTGGGTCTGATTCGCGACATGGCGATGGCCAGCCTCTTTGGCGCGTACATGGTGCTCGACGCCTGGGTCCTGGCCTTCACCGTGCCCAACCTGTTCCGCCGCCTGTTCGGCGAGGGGGCGTTGTCTGCCGCCTTCATCCCGACATTCGCCAAGGCGGTCGAAGGTCCGGGGCCAGAGCGCGCGCGCCGCGTCCTCTCGCTGGTCAGCACCTTGCTCGTCAGCGTCCTTGCCGTGATCTCGATCCTCGGCGTCGGGGCCTGCCTGAGCTATCGCGCCTACGCCTCTCCTGACCAGCGCACCGAGCTGTTCTGTCTGCTGCTGGCCGTACTGCTGCCCTACGTCATCTTCATCTGCCTGACCGCGCTCCTCTCGGGGGCGCTCAACACATTGGACCACTTCCTCCTGCCCTCTCTCACACCGATCGTGTTCAACCTGATCTGGATCGCCGCGCTGGGTTGGCTGATGCAGCGCCACGGCATGGCCCCGCGCCGGTTGATACTCATCCTCGCCGCCGTGGTAACGGTCGCGGGCATGGTTCAGGTCGCGCTGCTGTTACCCGCGCTGGCTCGGCGCAACTACCTGCCACGACCGGCGATCGACACCAGCGACCAGGCCGTGCGCACGATCGCGCGCTCGATGGGCCCGATCATTTTCGGGGTCGGAGTGTTCCAGCTCAACGTCCTGGCCGACCGCCTGATCGCCTGGCTGCTGATCGATCAGGAGGGGGCTCTGAGTGTGCTGTACCTGGGCAACCGGCTGATGCAGTTTCCTCTGGGGATCATCGGGATCGCAATGGGCACGGCTGTGTTTCCGCTGCTCTCCCGACTGGCGGCGGTTGGTCGTCGAGAGCGATTCATCGACGTGCTGACCGAGTCGATCGAGGTGACCCTGTTCCTCGCCGTCCCGGCCTCGGTCGGCCTGATCCTGATCCGCGAGCCGTTGATCCGACTGTTCTTCGAGCACCGCGAGTTCACCGCCCAGGCCAGCGGCCGAACCGCCATGGTCTTGATGTTCTACTCGATCGGCATCTGGGCCACGTGCCTCACCAACCTGGGCACCCGCGGCTTCTACAGCCTGGACGAGGTTCGCACACCCGTGCGCATCGGCGTCTGGATGGTGTTGCTCAATGTCGGGCTGAACCTCGCGCTGGTCTTTCCGATGGCCGAAGCCGGGCTGGCGCTGGCCACCGCACTGACTCACGTGGTCAATGCCGTGGTTCTGCTCTGGGCTCTGCACGTACGACTGTCGGCAGATGGCGGGAGCGGAGGGCTCGCACCCCGGCCATTGTTGACGGGCGGGCTACGCGTGCTGGTGCTGTCCCTGGTCATGAGCGGCGTGGTCGCACTGACGATGCGGGCGCTCGAGACATCCAGCCAGGCCTCCCGATTATTCGTCCCCGTCGCCGCAGGACTGGCCAGCTACCTGCTGCTCTCCTGGCTCTTCGCGCCGAACATTCTGCGCAAGCTACTCTCGCAACGGGGTCAGTTGCCTTGAGCTTTGTTGTTCTATAAAATTGGCCGGTGATGAGTCTTCAGAACCTGGGAGCGGAAGATGGTGTGATGCGAGGGTTTCTCATCCGCGAAGAGAACTTCGACGAGGAGCAGGTCAGCGAGTTCTTCCGCCTGCGAGATGAGGACCCGGACACCAGCCGCTGGAGAATTCTGCAGAAAATGGGGGTGCCTCAAGAGCGCTCCCGCGAGCTACGTACCCACTGGCGCGAGGTGGGCCCGCTGGCCAAGCTGCTGCACCGTGAGATCGAAATGCTCCCGACCCGGCTGCGAGAGTTCACCTGGGAGTTGCTCTGCAACGGGCTGGCGGAGGCCGCCGCGGTTCGGGCCGCGCTCTCGAAGAACAAGCAATATGCCGCCGAGGGCCTCAACACGACCCCCGTCCAGATTCTCGTCGCGGAGGAGCAGCTCACGCCGCAGGCATTCATCGACTACATCCAGAGCCGCGGCGAGGTGATCCTCGAGTGCTCTGACTGCCATCAGCGCAGCTGGATGCAGGACTTCGAACCGGAAGAGACCTACATCTGCGATGGCTGCATGGGAACACTCGACAGGCTGAAGACCGTCGACCGGCTCGTGGCCCAGATGGGCGACAATGACGACCTGATCCCGATCACTCCGCGAGAGATCATCGGCGGATTCGAGGTCTGTGAAGCGTTCTTCGCCGACCCCACCGGGCAGCTGCACCGGGACGCCAACTCGGACGAACTGCTGATCAAGGAGCTCAATATGGCGGGCCAACCCAAGAAAGAGGCTCTCCGCGAGTTCCGGATGTTCCTCGGCAACGTGCGCCAGCTCGACGCCCCCCATTTGATGCCAGCCACCCGCCTGGCCTGTGACAACGATTGCTATCACCTGATCTTCGAGCCCCCCCCGGGCCAACCGCTGATCGGGCATCCGCAGCCCCCGCGGGGCAAGGACGCGCTGGCGGTGATCCACAGCCTGGCACGCGGCCTGCTGGCGCTGCACCGCGAGGGAATGACCCACGGCTCGGTCCGCCCGGCCAATGTCTGGCTGACCGAGGACGGCTCCGTTCCGGCCTGCCTGCTCGCGGCGGGCGAAGCGCTTCAGCCGGGGCTGAGCGCGCTGCCGGACGACATGTTCGTCCCACCGGGCCTGGTCAACCGCCACGACGTCGATCTGCAGAGCGATCTGTACGGGCTCGGCGTGCTGATGGTCTGGCTGATGACCGGCAAGCTGGTCGACCCGGACAACCCGAGCCTGGCGCTGAAAGTGATGCCCGCCGAACCGGGCAAGATCACAGGACGCCTGCTGGGTGTCAGCGAACCCTACGACTCGGTCCGGCCATTGCTACTCGAGCTCCGCCCGTTGCTCGGCGAGCACGCACCGACGCAGATCTGCTCGACGCGCCGCGTACGACGACCCAGCGGAATCATCAGCGAGCGACGGGCCAACGCGGCCCAGAACACATCTGCCCGGCTGGACAAGCGGGGGCCCGCGCCCTTGACCTGGATCGTTCTGGGGCTGGCACTGCTGGGAATCCTCGCGGCGGCATGGGGGCTGCACTGGAGCAACTAACCCAGCAGGAGCAGATGCCATCGTGCCTTTCCGGCAGCCGGCTGGAGCGGGTCTGGATCGACTGGCAATCTCTCCCGAGCATGTAATACTTGGCTGATGAGTTCTCGCCCGCTACCCAAGGCCGCACTGCGCCAACCCAGAAAAAAGCGCCGCCGCCGCGCCAAGAAGAAGCGAAAACCGCGGGGCTGGCTTCAACGGTTGGAGTTCGCCGCCTTCCTGCTGCTGCGAGCACTGCTCCGCTCCCTCTCGCTGAAAGCGGCCTACCGGCTGAGCGCTTGTGCCACGGTCGCCTTGTTCTACTTCACGGCACGCCATCGGCAGCGCGCACTGGCCCATCTGGAGATCGCCTTCGGCGACCGTTCGCTGGCCTGGCGCAGGCGGGTCTTCTGGACATCAGTCCGTCATCTCGGATACAACCTGGTCGAGGTGATCATTCCGGCCTCGATCGCCCCCGACCCCGCTCTTCAGCACGGTTTCGATCTCTCCGAGATGGACCGCCAGGTGGCTCTGGACGGCGTGTACCAGAAGCGCGGCGCCATCGTGATCAGCTCACACCTGGGCAACTCGGACTTCATGGGTACGCTGATCGGCGCCCGGGGCTGGGTTCTCGCCTCGGCCAACCGGGTGATCGACAACCCCTACGTCTACCAGACGATGGTTCGCGACCGCAGCCGCTTCGGGAGAGACCTGCTGGACAAGAAAGGGTTGCTGCGCAGCGCGATGCGACGGCTCAACGAAAAGGGCATGGTCGGCCTGCTGATCGATCAGGACATGGGCAGCAGCGGCATCTTCGTGCCCTACTTCGGCGTTCTCGCATCGACCACCGGAGGCGCCGGCTATCTGGCCGTGCGCAGCGGAGCAGCGGTCTGGATGATCTTCTTGATCCGGCTTCGCGAGCGACGCCCCGAGCAGAGGTTCTACTGCTACCCGCTGGAGTTCGAGTTGACCGGTGACAGGAGCGCCGACATCCGCCTGATCACCGCGCGAGCGACGGCCGAGCTGGAGAAGTTCGCCAGGAGGTATCCCGAGCAGGCGTTCTGGCCTCACCGGCGCTGGAAGACCCGCCCGCCCGACGAACAGTCCAGTTAGCTGCAGCTGGAGCAAACCTGTCCGAGGGGCAATCGATGGATGCCGGCACCGCCGACATCTGCCGAGCCGGGGTCGGGAACGGGACCGCACGGCGCCACGCCGGCACATCAATCGACATCCCGCGTGACGCACTCTCACTCGGAGAACAGACTCCGCACGAGCGGAACAACTCGCGCGGACGGACCGGCACGCAACACCGGAGGGTCATAGGGGGCAGGCGACGCAGTGGCTCTTGCAGAATTTGTGCGAGCGGCCCGAGACCGGCGAGCCGACCGGTATCAGACGATATCCGCCTCTCCGGCCGCCCACCAGCTGGACCAGCTCGGCTTGCTGCAGGTTCTTCAGGGTTTGCTTGTGAAGTGTCAGCTTCTCGGTCGATCGGTTCGACATCTCGATTCTCCTTGGGTTGCGATCATCTTCAGCAGGCGGGGACCTGTTCCGCCACTGTCAGATACGCAACTCGCCCGAGAGTTCTCGGCGGTCGATCCCCGGCTGGTCGAGAACAGACCGCGCCTGGCGCCGCCCGCCCGTTACCATCGGGGCTGCGCGTGCCGCTCGCTCACCTGCGGCGAGTCACGCCGGGAGCCGAGTCCGGCTCAGCCATTGTCCGGCCCATGGCAGACGAGATCGATGACGACACAGGAGCAGAGGATCAGCACCTCGTCCTGGTCCGGCTGGATCTCGATGCCATAGGTGTCGGTCCAGGAGAACCAGCGCTTGGACACCTCCGCCACTGGCTGGCCGTGCAGCGTGAAGGTGTACTCGTGGTCCGTGAACGACCCCTCGGCCTGGAGGTCGTCGGGCCCCGGCACGTCCACCATGAACTGGCACTTGAACAGAGTGAACAGCTTCTTCTTGACGACGGCAAGCACCCGGCCGCCGCGGGAGATCTCGTAGGTCGGCCCCCAGGACAGCAGCTTCTGGCTGATATAAGCCAGCTCCTGTCCCGCCATGTCCTGGAACGAGAGCTGGTCGCCGAAGGAGAAGACCTTGCCGTCGACCTGGTAGGCGTCGCGATCGTCCTCGTCCTTGATCGTGAAGTCGTTGCCCCAGGACCAGAACTTCTGCTTCATCACATAACGCATGGTGGGCATTATAACAGCATCTCACTCACCCGAAGCAGGTCGCGAACGTTTTGTCGTATTACCCATTGGTCAGAGACCGAGTTGCTGATGGCCGAACAGCCCTCTACAGCGCAAGCGAATCTCTTCGCCGAGCATTTGTCACACACGACGGAACACCTCCCCTGGTGCTCCTCCGAGGCAGCCGATCTTGCTATACTGAGGTTGGCGTACCCTCACCTCCGGAGCGTACAAACCGTCGTCAGGTGTGGCTCCGGCGACTCGTACGCCTTCACTGCGCCGCTTCTTCTCCGAGGCGACGCTGCGACGCCACCAGCAGCCGTCGCGCACCCGAACCGGGCCACACCATTGACGCCTGCCGTTCGAAACTGGATCCTGTCCCCATGCGCACATTCTCACTGATCCTCGTGCTGTCCACCCTGCTGAGCGCGCCGGCCGGCGCGCTCCCCGGCAAGACCTACTACCAGCAGCGCCGCGCCAAGCTGGCGGCCTGGATGAAGCCCGGCTCCCTGCTGATCATCGGGCTCGGCAAGCAAGCCCACAACACGTGGTCCAACAAGTATTTCTACTACCTGACGGGAATTCACAACCAGAACTCGGTGCTGCTGCTCTACAAGAACCAAGATGGCAGGGCGCGCAGCCTGATCTGCTTCCAGCCCCGCAGCGCCAGCCAGGAGCGCTGGGACGGTGTTCGCCCGTACCCCGACGCCAAGACCGCCGAGCGGCTGGGGGTGATGGGCGCAGTCTCGCTGAAAGACCTGCGCACCCTGTTGCCCCAGCTGATGCCGCTGGTGACCGCGCTGTATTACGATGCCAAGCGCTTCCCACATCAATCGCTGGCCACGCTGATCGCGACCGAGCGGGCCAGGCACCGATCGGTAGCTCAGCACAGCCCGTACGGTCAGCTGGTCGGGATGCGCCAGGTCAAGGACGCCCTGGAGCTCAAGTATCTGCAGAAAGCGATCGACATCACCGGCTGCGCTCTCCTCGAAGCGATGCGCTCGGCCCAGCCTGGCATCTGGGAGCACGAGCTGGAGGCCGTGATCCAGTATCTGTTCCGTCGCAACGGCGCCGACAAGGCGCTGGCCTTCGAGTCGATCGTCGGCAGCGGGCCCAACTCCTGCGTGCTGCACTACAACGCCAGCACCCGGCGAACCCGGAAGGGGGAGCTGGTCGTGCTCGACGTCGGCGCTCAGTACCGCGGCTACGCGGCCGACGTGACCCGGACGATCCCCATCTCCGGCACCTTCAGCAAGCGCCAGCGGGAGATCTACCAGATCGTGCTGCGCGCGCAGAAGGCGGCCATCGCAGCAGTTCGGCCCGGAGTGACCCTACGCCAGATTCACGCGGTCGCGATGCGGGTGATCCAGCAGGCCGGCTATGGCCGGTACTTCATCCACGGCACCTCCCACTGGCTGGGCCTGGATGTCCACGACGTCGGCCACCGCGTCCCGCTCCGGCCGGGCATGGTGCTGACGGTCGAGCCGGGGATTTACATTCCGGCCGAGAACCTCGGGGTGCGAATCGAGGACGACGTGCTGGTGACCCAGAAGGGCGCCAAGGTGCTCTCCGGCTGGATTCCGAGGGAGACCGCGGAGGTCGAGCGCTGGATAGCCAAGGGCGGCGGGATCGGCCGGATCCGGAGGGAGATCGAGAAGCAGCGTCTGGATCGCTGACCGGGGCTGCGAGCCGCCCACCGAGTAGAAGGGAGGTCTCGTGCTCTGGCCTATTTCTCGTAGGGCACACCGATCGCCGCCGGTGGCCTGGCGCGACCGACGAAGCCCGCCAGCGCGATGATCGCCACCAGATAGGGGATCGTCGAGGCCAGCTCGCTGGGAATCCGCAGCTGGGCCTCGAGCAGCGGGCTGGCCGCATCGGCGAAGCCGAACAACAGCGCGGCCAGCAGCGAACCGATCGGGGTCCACTTGCCGAAGATCAACGCGGCCAGGGCGATATAGCCGCGGCCCGCGGTCATCTGCTGAGTGAACTGACCGATCTCGACGGCCAGCGCGGCGCCCCCCAGACCGGCCAGCAGGCCGGAAAAAGCGACCGCCAGATACCGCGTGCGCGCCACGTTGACGCCCAGCGTGTCCGCCGCGCCGGGATGCTCGCCCACCGCTCGGATGCGCAGGCCGAGCGGGGTCTTGTAGAGCAGCAGGTGCGAGCCCACGAGCACCACCCAGCCCAGGTAGACCAGCGGCGAGTGGGACAGCAGGCCGACCCGCAGCCACTCGCTGCGGGCCGCCAGCCCCTCCAGCCAGGCCAGCTTGGCCGGCGTGACATAAGCCAGACCGTCCAGCGTCGGCGAGTTGGACGAGCTGACGAACAGCAGCTTGCAGGCAAAGCGGGTCATCCCGACGGCGAGGATGTTGATCGCCAGCCCGCTGATGATCTGCTCCGCTTTGACCGTGACCGTGACGAAGGCATGCAGCAGCGCGGTGAGCAGCCCGACGAGCAGCGCGGCCCCGATCCCGGCGCAGAAAGCGGCGCCGTGGGGCAGCCCCTGCTCCTGCGCCATCCAGGTGCCGGCCACCGCGGCGAACGCGCTGTTGAGCATGATCCCCTCGAGGGCGATGTTGACCACACCGGCTCGTTCGCAGAACATCCCGCCTAGCGCCGCCAGCAGCAGCGGGGTGGCGATGCGTAAGGTCGCGGCCAGGACGTGGGGCGAAGCCAGCTCGTTGAGCAGGTCCATCAGTCCAGCCACCTGCGAATCAGCTCGCCGGTCACGACGACACAGACGATGACCAGCCCCTGGAGGATCGTGATCACGTCCTTGGGCAGCCGCGTCTCGAACCCGATCTCGGTGCTGCCCTGAAACAAGAAACCGAACAGCAGCGCCGACGGGATCACGCCGAGCGGATGGTTGCGCGCCAGCAGCGCCACCGCGATGCCCCAGAACCCGTGCTGGGCGGCAAACACATCGGAGGCGAAGTAGTGCTGGTAGCCGTTGACCAGCGACAGGCTGGCCAGTCCGGCCAGTCCGCCACAGACGCCCATCACGATACAGCTGGTCCAGCCGCTGGAGATCCCGCCATATTCGGCAGCGGACGGGTTCAGGCCGACCGTCCGTACCTCGTAGCCCCAGCGGGTGGTTCTGAGCGCGCCCCAGACCAGCAGCGCGAGGATCACCGCCACCGGCAGCATCAGGTTGACCGGCGTGTGCGGATCGAGCAGGCCGAGGGCGTCGTGGATCCGGGGAATGCGGGCCCCCTCGACCACCGGCAAGGTCTGGGTCGCCCCGCTGTCGGCGTCGCTGAACCGATGGACCACCAGATACATCGTCAGCCCCGCCGCGATCAGGTTCATCATGATCGTGGTGACCACCTCGTGGGCTCCGCGCCAGGCCTTGAGGCCGCCGGGAATAGCCCCCCAGAGGCCGCCGGCCAGCGCCGCGGCCAGCGCACAGACCGGCAGCAGCAGCCAGGCGCTACCGACGAGCTGCCCCAGATAGATCCCGGTCAGCGCGCTCGCCATCCCACCGACCACCATCTGACCCTGCCCACCGATGTTGAACAAACCCGCCTGGAACGCCAGCGCCACCGCCAGTCCGCAGAGGATCAGCGGCGTGGCATGGAACAACACCATCGAGAGACCCTGTGTGGTCCCCAGCGTGCCCTCGAACATCACCCGGTAGGCAGCCAGTGGATCGGTGCGCGGAATCGGCTGGGCGCCGAAGCTGGAGAGCCAGGGCACGAGCCAGATCAGCAGAGCCCCCAGGAGAAACGCCAGCCCGAGCGCCACCACCGGCGGCACCAGGAACAGCCCAATAAAGCGCAGCGCGGCCCTCACGCCGCCCCCGCCATCAACAGACCCAGCGCCTGGCGATCGGCCCCCGCCGCATCGAGCACCTGGACGATCCGCCCCTCATAGATCACCGCGATCCGGTCGGACAGGCTGAGCACCTCGTCCAGCTCGGCCGAGACGAGCAAGATCGCCACTCCGTCCGCGCGAGCGGCGAGGATCTGGCGGTGAATGAACTCGATCGCGCCGATGTCCACGCCACGCGTCGGCTGGCTGGCCACCAGGATCTTCAGCTCGCGCGAGAACTCTCGAGCGATCACCAGCTTCTGCTGATTGCCCCCCGAGAGCGCGCCAGCCGCCTGGGACGGCTTGGGCGGGCGCACGTCGTACTGGTCGATCGCCCGCACCGCCTCGCGATGGATCGCCCCACGGCGCAGAAACAGCCCGGAGAACTTGGGGTCGCGCTGGCGGCCGAGGATCAGGTTCTGCGCCAGGTCGTGCCGCAGCACCAGTCCGTGCTTGTGGCGATCCTCTGGAATGTGCCCCAGGCCGGCAGCGTGCAGCGCTCGCACGCCGATGGGCGAGGCACCGTCGATGGTCACCGTCCCGGCGTCGGCGCGCCGCAGACCGGTCAAGGCCTCGACCAGCTCGGTCTGGCCGTTGCCTTCGATGCCGGCGATGCCGAGGACCTCTCCCGCACGAATCCGCAGATTCACCTCACGGACCGCGGGCAGCCCCCGGGCATCCCGCACACACAGCCCCTCGACGACCAACCGCGGTTGGCCCGGATCACCCGCCGGTCGCTCCACCTCGAGCAGCACGTCACGGCCGACCATCAAGCGGGCCAGCACCTCGCGCGTGGCGTCGCAGGTGTGCAAGCTGCCGGTGACCCGCCCCTGGCGCAGCACGGTCACCCGGTCGCTGATCCGCAACACCTCGCCCAGCTTGTGGGTGATCAGGATGATCGTCTTGCCCTGCGCCTTGAGCTCGCGGAGGATGTCGAACAGCTGCCCCACCTCCTGCGGCGTGAGGACCGCGGTCGGTTCGTCGAGGATCAGGATCTCGGCGCCGCGATAGAGCAGCTTGAGGATCTCCACCCGCTGCTGAACACCGACCGAGAGCCGGCCGACCCTGGCCTTCGGGTCGACCTGCAGGCCATGTCGGGCCGCCAGCTCGGCCACCGTCCGATTGGCCTGGCGGCGGCTGAACATCCAGCGCCCGCGCCGGGGCTCGTCACCCAGCACCACGTTCTCGGCGACGGTCAAGGTCGGGACCAGCATGAAGTGCTGATGCACCATGCCGATACCCCGCCCGATCGCCGCGGTGGGGGAGTGCTCGCTCACCGGCTCGCCGTGGATCCGGATCTCGCCGGCGTCGGGCTCGTGCAACCCGTAGAGGATGTTCATCAGGGTCGACTTGCCCGCACCGTTCTCGCCGACCAGCGCGTGAATCGTGCCGGCTTCGACGGTCAGGCTGACCTGATCGCAGGCCAGCACACCGGGAAAGCGCTTGATGATCCCGGTAAACTCGATCGTCACGACAGCCTACTTGCTGGGAACCGTGATCTTCCCCGTGACGATCCGCTCCCGCAGCGCTTCCACCTGCTGATGGATCTCGTCGGTGATCCACTGCTTGTTCTTGTCGTCGTAGACGTAGTCCAGTCCCTTCTGAGCCAGCCCCAGCTTGAGCACCCCTCCCTTGAAGGAGCCCGCCTTGAAATCCTCGATCGCTCGGAAGACCGCCTGGTCGACCCGCTTGAGCATGCTGGTGACGATGTGGCCCGGCGCATCGTCCGCCTGGTCGCTGTCCACGCCGATCGCCAGCTTGCCCTCCTGCTTGGCCGCCGTGAACACACCCAGGCCGCTGGTGCCGGCGGCGTGCATGATCACATCCACGCCCCGCTGGTACTGCGACAACCCCAGCTCCTTGCCCTTGACCGGGTCGAGAAAGGCCTTGCCGGTGGTGCCGACGTAGTTGACCCGCACCTCGACGTCGGCTCGCACCGCCTTGGCTCCGGCGATATAGCCCACCTCGAACTTCTTGATCAGCGGGCTGACCATCCCGCCGACGAAGCCGATCTTGCCGGTCTTGCTGACCAGCGCCGCGATCGCCCCGACCAGGTAACAGCCCTCGTGCTCGCGAAACTCGATACCGAGCAGGTTGGGCGGAATCTGACCGTCCTTGGGCACGGTGTAGTCGATACAGACGAACTTGAGCTGGGGAAACTCGCGGGCCAGCTTGGTGATCTTGTCCGAGAACAGAAAGCCGATCCCGAGAATCAGCGGGGTGTTCTTCTGCGCCATGCGGCGCAGCGCCGCCTCGCGCGGCGTCTGTTCGCTGGGCTCGATCACCGCCACGCTCACGCCGAGCTCCTTCTTGGCCCGCTGCAGGCCCCGGTTGGCCGCGTCGTTGAAGCTCTTGTCGCCCAGCCCACCGGCGTCGAAGACCAGGCCGACCTCGATCGCCTTCGATTCGGCCGACGGCTCGTCGGACGCCTTCTTGTTGCAGCCGGCCACCATGGCCAGCGCGATCGTCAGGGCGATGCAGCTGATGCGTGACATGGGGCAGAGGGTATCACGGGGCCTCGACGCGCACCACCCCTTCGAGCTGATCGAACGTCACCCGGTAGCGCCGCAGCAGCTCGCCGCCCAGCGACGCGTGATGGGTCAGCAGATAGACCGGCGGCCGCTCGATCCGGTGGCGACCGATGTACAGCGGTCCCTCGAGCCGGGACACCCGGGCCGTCACCCGACCGGTCAGCGTGGTGCTGCGCGGCCCCTTGCGCGGCGGGTACGCCAGTCGCAGCCCGCGGGCCAGCTTGCTGTAGAGTGTCAGCCCCATGCTGCTACCGGTGTCGATCATGATCGGGATCTTGTAGCGCTCGGTCTCGATCACGATGCCGGGCGTCTGGTCGCTGCTCGGGATCAGCCGCAGGTGGTCGCGGCCGTCGGGCGGCGGAAGCGAGCCGATGTCGAGCACCAGCTGCCGCCGAGGATAGTCCAGCGTCAGCAGCCAGTCCTTGAACAGCGGATAGACGAGGATTCCACCGAACTGAGCGCCCAGGGCCCGACGGAAGCCGGCGCCGTCGAGGACGATCGCCGGCACGTCGTCGAACACGGCCAGCCCCAGCGCCAGACGCTCGATGCGGGACAGCGGCACCTCCTTGTGCCGCCCCCCCGCGCTGGCGGTGATCGATCCGTGGGTGCTCAGACCCAGCCGGCCGGCCAGCCGGCGGGTGATCCCCACGGGAAAGCCGGAGCCGGTGTCGACGGTGAACCAGAAGGGCCCCTGGCCACCGATCCGCACCGGCACCAGCGGCAGGTTCTTGACCACCCGCATCGGCAAGCGGATCGCGGTCGCCAGCACCTCGGGCGGCTCGTCCTCCGGCGCGCGGGTCGGTGGGGCCTGCCCACACCCTGCCAGCAACAGCGCGAGGCAGGCGATGCGCCTCACTTGGGCCGCAGGCTTTCCAACATCAGCTGGTTCTTGTAGGTCCGCAGCATACGCTCCCCCCTCACCAGATGCGGATTTCCCGGCGGCAGTGGCTGACGAGCAAGCGCCTCCAGCATCTTGATCGCACCCTTCAGGTCGTGGTTGACATACCGGAGAGTAGCCCGATCAATCAGCACCAGAGCACTCTTCGGCGCTAGCGCATAGGCCTTGTCAATGTCAGCCAGCGCCTTGGTGCTCTGCCCTCGAATAGACCAAAGCCGCGCCCGGAAACGGTAGATCATCGGCGCGTCCGGCTCAGCCGCAATCGCGCGCTCGAACCCGGCGAGTGCTTCACGGTACCGCTTTTTCTGAATCAGGAAGTCAGCACGAACGCAGTATGCTTCGGCATCCTTCGGCTCGAGCCCGATCGCCAGATCGAGGTCAGACAGTGCGCCGGCCAGCTCTCCAAGATGAAAGCGCGCCTTTGCGCGCACAATATAGGCCGCGGAAAATCGCGGGTTGCGCCTCAGGACCCGCGAACAGTCGGCGACCGCCCACTGATAGGACTTGAGTCCTAACCAGCTCTCCGCACGCGCAGCCAGGATACGATCATCATCCCCTGCTAGTTCAAGCGCTTCGTCACAAGCTTTTTTGGCTAAATAGTACTTCCCATAGTGAAAAAAAAGCACAATGCGGTTGTATCGCGCGATCATCATCTGGGGAGACTGCTCGATCACCTTCTCGAAGTCGGCCATTGCGCGTTGCCACTCCCCCATTTCTTGCCAGACCCGGCCACGGTTGTTTCTGGCCATCAGATTCCGCGGGTCCTTCTTCAGCAGCGCGTTCAGGTCGGCCAACGCCCGATCGTACCTCTTCAGCCCGATAAATACGTAACTCCGGTTGAGACGTGCAACCGAGTGATGGGGAGACAACTCGAGGGCTCGGTTCAGGTCACGCAGCGCACCCTGCAAATCACCGAGGCGCTGCAAGCCTATCCCCCGATTAGCAAGGCCGCGGAGGTGGCCTGGATCCCGCTTCAGCAAGGCGGTGAAGTGGGCCACTGCCTTGTCATGGTTGCTGCGAGCAAGCTCAATGAACCCCCGCCACAGTTGTTCATCTTCCCCGCCTGGCCCCTTGGGGATCGGCAACCACCTGACGCAATTAATCGTGCGTTCAAACATAATCGACACGCGGCCAGCGGCCTCCCGCTTGATGAACACTGTCATCCAACTTCGCCTATCCCGCAGACGGCACAGCGCCCAGGTGAGTTGAATCACCGCCTCGGAGCTTCCATACACACTGCAGACTGCTAGCCGCAGCACCAGGACCTGAACGGCATCCAGCTCGACCAAGGCCTCCCCTGACGCAGGCACCCATTTCGCTATAGATGTCTGATACTCTTGCTCAAACATTCCACACCATTCCTCTTCCCTCCACGCCTCCACCGGGAGCGTCCGCGGAAAGGCGCTGCGGGGCACCCGCGCCGTGGTGGTCCGGTCACCGATCCGGCCCAGCGCCTCGCAGGCCAGCAGGCGCAGCCGCTCCTGCTGGGCCAGCAGTTCCGGGATCAACAGCCGCACCACATGCGGGTGGGGCAGCCGGACCAGCCGAGTCAGATACTCCTGGAACATCCCCGCCTCGGGCGGCGCGCCCCGGACAGCCTCGATGATCTCGCGGGCCTGCGCGGTCTGACTCTTGACCAGCGCCGTGCGACGGGTCTCGACCCGCCGCCGCTCCCGCCCCGCCGCTTCCGCCTCGAGGCCGGCCGCCGCCGCCTCCTCGACCATCTGGTGTGCCATCTCCCAGCTCTCGTCGGTGGTCAGCTGGTGGGCCAGCGCCAGCGCTGCCGCCACCACCTGCCGGCCGACCTCCGCGCTGGACTGCAAGCGGTAGAGCGCCTTGGCCGCGTTGAGCTCCGCTCGGTGGGCGCGATACCAGGCCCGCCGCGTGGCCGGGTCTACAGCAGGGGCCTGCCGTGCCTGCTGGCTAGCCTTTGCCAGCACCTGCTGCTGCTCCAGAATCTGCTTCTTCAGCCCCTGCTGTTGACGCAAGCGGTTGGCCGCCACCGCGGCGCTCCTCAGCAGCTCCTTGGCCTGCTCGCTTTCCGGGGCCAGCTCGAGCAACCGAAAGCTGGTGCGCTCCGCCTCTCCCGGTGCCTGGGCCAGCTGCTCGCGACCCTGCGTCAGCAGCTGGCCGACCCGCCGCTGCTGCGAGATTTTCTGGCCCCAGCCCCCGAGCCCGAGCACCAGCAGGGTGGCCAGTCCGGCCGCCAGCAGCGGCTTGCGATGGCGCTTGGCCCACTTGCCCAGCAGCTGCATCGGGTTGTAGGTCGCGGCCGTCAGGGTGCCGCCCTGGAGAAAGCGGGTGATCTCCTGACGCAGAGCCAGGATCGACTGATACCGATCAGCCGGGCGGGTCGCCATCGCCTTGAGCACCACCGCTTCCAGCTCCCTGGGAACCTGCCGGTCGGGGCAGCGCTCGCTCGGCGGCACGAGATCCCCCTTCTTGACCCGGTCCAGCACCTCGGAAAGCGTGGTCCCGTCGAACGGGACCTCGTAGGTCAAGATCTCGTAGAGGATCGCGCCCATCGAATACAGGTCGGAGAGCCGCCCGACGACCTGGGTCTGGCCTTTTGCCTGCTCGGGCGGCATGTAGGCCGGCGTCCCCATCACGGCGCCGCTGAGCGTCTCCTGGGTCGGAATATTGAACACCTGGGAGTCGGAGCTGACGGGCTTCTCCGTGCTCTCGGCGCCGACCAGCTTGGCCAGCCCCCAGTCCATCAACAAGACCTCGCCGAATTTGCCGACCATGATATTGGCCGGCTTGAGATCTCGGTGAATCACTCCCTTCTCGTGGGCGAACGCCAGCGCATCACAGACCTTGAGAAAGATCTCGAGCAGCTCGATCAACTGGTCCTCCCCGCTGGTGGAGGCATCCAGCAGGACCTTCTGTAGGTCGTCACCCTGGACCTGTTTCATCGTGTAGAACAGGTTTCCCCCGTCAGCCAGGCACAGCTCGTGGACCGGAATGATGTTGGGGTGCTCCAGCTGGCCGGTGATCTGGGCCTCGTTGACGAAGCGCGCCAGCTGCGACTCGGCGACCTCGTCGGCACCCCCGCGGATCACCTTGGCCGCCAGGTCGCGGCACAGGTCCGGGTCATGCAGCCTCAGCACGGCGCCCATGCCCCCGGCACCCAGCATGCCCTCCACACTATAGCGCCCCAGACGGTCCGACGTGATCTGGACCGTTTCCCGGCGAGCCGGGATCGTGGTGTCGCGGGCGCCCGCCCCCCGTCGCGATCCCAGGACGACCTCGGTCACATCGACGCCGGTCTGCCGCAAGGCCGAGATCACCGTCGCGCCATCGGGATCAGGCTCAGCGGCCGGACTCCTCAGGCCAGAGCCCGGACCCGGCAGCAAGGTCGGCCCATCCCGGTCCTCGCTCTCGGCCGGCCCAGCCGGGCCGGTGATCACCGTCGGGGTGTGTGGATCACAGTCGTCAGCGACACCCTCAGCTGGCGACACCTGACCCGGGATCACCGTGGGGCTGTCGGGATCACATTTATCAGCCGTAGCCCCCTCTGGCGACCCCTGACCCGGGATCACCGATGGGTTATCGGGATCACATTTGTCAGCGATACCCCTATCACGCGAAACCTGCGTGGAAATGTCAAGAGGGCTTGACCTGTGGGCCGACGACCGGATAAAGAGAGGATGCTCCAAACCCGGCCCCCGCTACGCTTCGGCGCCCTGGAGATCGGCTTTCCGGTCGTCCAGGCCGCGCTCAGCGGCTACAGCGACTGGGCCATGCGGATGATCGCTCGACGGCTCGGTGCGTCGTACGCGATCTGCGAGGTGCTGCTGGACCGGGCAATCCTGCAGCGGGGCAAGAAGAGCCGCCGGGACCTGACCGTGACCGACGAGGAGCAGCCCGCCGGCGCTCAGCTGATGGGCAGCGACCCGGCCGAGTTCGGACCCGCGGCGGCCCGCCTGGCGGAGGCCGGCTTCCAGGTGATCGACATCAACTTCGGCTGTCCGGTGAAGAAGGTCCTGGGGCGCTGCCGCGGGGGCTACCACCTGGGGCAGCCGGAGATTGCGCTGGAGGTGGTCTCCCAGGTGCGCAACAGCGTACCGGCCAAGATACCGGTGACGGTCAAGATGCGACGTGGAGTCGACGACACGCCCGAGAGCCGCGACAACTTCTACACCATCATCGACGGGGCCTACGACCGCGGGGTGGCCGCCGTGACGGTGCACCCGCGGACCGTCAAACAGCGATACGACGGCCCGAGCAACTGGGACTTCCTGCGAGAGCTCAAGCAACACCTCGGGGACCACGTGCTGCTGGGCAGCGGCGACCTGTTCAGCGCTCCCGACTGCCTGCGAATGCTCGCGCAGACCGGGGTCGACGGCGTGACGGTCGCCCGGGGAGCGATCGGCAACCCCTGGATCTTCCGCGAGGCCCGAGCGCTGGCCAGCGGAGACCCGCCGCCGCCCCCTCCCACACTGAGCGAGCAGCGGGAGGTGATCGCCGAGCACTATCGCCTGGCCGAGCGTATCTACGGCCCCGAGCAGTGCTGCCGCCAGCTGCGAAAACACTGCATCAAGTACGCCCAGAGACACCCGGAAGCGGAGCTGGTCCGCCAGGCGTTCATCCAGGTCAAGCAGCCGGCCGACTGGCAGGCTGTTCTCGACCGCTGGTATTGAGGGTCGCGATGTTCGACAGACAACGCTCAACACGGTTGACCGACGAGAGCCCCGGCGCGCAGCAGCGGATCGCAGGGTCACCAACGACAAGGGCGGCAGGGCACCGATGAGCGACGCCGCACGACCGATCTTGATCGCCATGGCGGTGCTGATCCTGGTGGCCCTCGGGGTCATCTCGTTCAGGCAGGGACGGTCCGCACCCCCCGCGGAGCAGAAAACAGCGCCCGCGGCGACACCGGCACCGACCCGACCAGAGCCGACGGCAAAGTCCGACACACCTCCGACGAAGACCGGCCCGGAGCTCGAGCGGATGCTGGGCGACAAGGACCCCGCGGTGCGCCAGCAGGCCGTGGCCGGGCTGGTTCGGCTGAAGCATCGCGCGCTGCCGACCCTCTCCGTGGTGCTCGAGGGCAAGGAGAAGACCGCCGTGCTCTGCGCGCTGAAGGTGGTCAACCAGCTGGGGCCGACCGCCTCTCCCGTCGCGTCGATCATCAGCCGTCAGGTCATGCACGCCGACGCAGAGGTCCGCATCGAGGCTGTCAGGTCACTGGTCCGGATCGGCCCGGACGGCAGATCCGCCCTGCGCAACGGCATGTTCTCGCCACACGTGGACGTGCGCAAGCTCGTGGTGCAGCTGATCGCCAAGCGCGCGACCGAGGAGGTCGAATTGCTCGCCGCGACCCTCGACGACAGCGATGCCGAGGTCCGACGACTCGCGATCGCCGGCCTGGTCAGCGCTGGCCAGACTGCCCTGCCCGAGCTGCTACAGCGCATCCAGCTGCTGGATCGCAGGCCCGGTACATACGCGGCCACCCGCGCGATCCACGAGCTCGAAAAGCGGTTGCTGCCCCCACACGAGAAACAGCTCGGCGATTTGATGCTGCTGCTGCTCCAGCAGGGCCCGGTCGCCGCACGACAGGTCGCCCTGGAGCTGGCCCTGGCGCTCGATCGAAGGACCGAGGCCCGCAAGATACTTCGCCAGGTCTCGAAGAACCCGCGCGACCCACGTGCCCAGGTCTGGGCCCGCAAGCGGCTGGGCGACTGACGACGCCGGATCGACATTCGTGCCGAGCCACCGGGGCGTGGACCAGAGCACACCACGCGACCCGCGCGCGTCAGGCCGACTCACACCCGGTTGCGACCCTCACGGCGGGTTGTTAACATGACCGGTCGTGGCTGATTCACCCTCCGACACCCAGGCGCCGACGCTATCCTGGCCCCGGTTGCTGGCCGGCACCGTACTGGGCCTGGCGGCGCTGGCGCTGGTCGGACGTCAGATCGACCGAGACGCCTTGCTCAAGGCCCTCTCCGGACTGGCTCTCGGCTGGCTGGTGCTGGCCTGCCTGGTCGACTTGCTGGCCTTCGGTTTACGCGCGCTGAATTGGCGCGTGCTCCTCGGCGGCTCCGGCCAGGTCCGCTACCTTCCGGTCCTGCGAGCAACCGTCATCGGCGCAATGACCACCGACGTGCTGCCCCTACGCCTCGACGAGCTGGTCCGGGCCCACCTGATCGGCCGACACAGCGGTCTGCCCCGCAGCCAGATCCTGGGCACGATCGCCATCGAGCGCTGCCTGGACGTCTGCATGCTGCTGATGTTGCTCGGCGCCCTGGCCTGGACGACCCAGCTGACTCCACAGATCCTCACCGGAGGCGCGGTGCTCCTGAGCGCGCTGCTGCTGGCCGGCCTGCTCTACTCGCTCGGCCCGCGCAGCGGCGGCGGCTCCGCAATGGGGGAGATCTTCTCCGAGCTGGCAATCGGCATGCGGGCCGCCCGCGGGCGGATCCTGGCCGCCTCGGCTCCCTGGGTCCTCGAGTGGGTCGCGCTGCTGGCCATGTTCAATCTGATCCTCATCGCCTTCGGCCTGCCCGGGAGCGGAAGCCACGCGCTGGCGATGCTGGTGGCCAGCTTCCTGGTCTTCGCCTTTCCCATCACCCCGGGTGCCGCCGGCGTCTATGAGGCAGCGATCACCGGCATGCTGGTCGCCCGCGGACTGCCGCCGGAACAGGCTCTGGCGATCGCGCTGACCGCCCACACGGTAGTTCTGACGCCGACCACGCTGCTGGGAGCGCTCTTCCTGGCCGTCGAAGACCTCGGACTGGCGGACCTGCTGGGGGCCGTCCCTCGGCCAGCGAAGAGAGCCGCGTGAAGGTCCTCTGCCTCAACCTGCCGCACCAGGCCGGGCGCCTCCAGCGACGCTTCGTCGCCAGCTACTATGCCCCCAACTTCCTGGTCCCGCCGGTCGAGTTGATGGGGCTGGCGGCGATCGTCACCCACTGGAAGGCGGGCCAGGCGATCGTCCTCGACGCGATCGCCGAAGAGCTCGACCTCGGCGGCGTGATCGACCGAATCGGCGGGTTGGCGCCCGACCTGATCGTCGCCCTCAGTGGTTTCAGCTGCTTCACCGAGGACATGGGCTACCTGGACCAGCTCAAGCAGCGCTTTCCAGAAACCCAGGTCACCGCTTTCGGCTATCTGCCGAGCCAGCGTCCCGAAGAGGTGATGGCCAACACACGGCTGGATGCGCTGTTCTGCGACGAGCCGGAGCTGCCGTTTTCCGGGTACCTCGACGTGCTGGCGGGGACCGCCGAAGCCGGAGCGGTTCCCGGCCTGGCCAGCCGCCATGCCGACCAGGTGGTCATCGGCCCCAAGGCCGCTCGACTGAACGAGCTGGATGACCTGCCGTTTCCCGACTATTCGCAGATCAACTTAGACCACTACAGCGAGTCCTATCTGGGCCGGCCAATCGCCGCGGTGCTCTCGGCGCGGGGCTGTCCCTACCAGTGCACCTACTGCGTGCGAATGTACGGCCAGAAATTCGTCACCCGCAGCGCCGAGAACATTCTGGATGAGTTGAGCGAACTGGCCGGCGCCGGCATCCGCAACATTCGCTTCATGGACGACACCTTCACGCTGGCCCCGGAGCGGCTCAAAGCTATCTGCCAGGGCATGCTCGACCGCGAGCTGAATCTGCGATGGACCTGCCTGACCCGGCTGGACTGCCTGGACGACGAGGGGCTGTCATTGATGAAGCGCTCGGGCTGTAAGCGGATGTACTGCGGCGTCGAGAGCGGATCGCAGCGACTGCTCGACCAGTACAAGAAGGGGGCTTGTGTCGAGACGATGGAGCGCCAGATCAAGCTCGCCCGGTCTCACAGAATCGAGGTCTCCGCCTTCTTCATCGTCGGCGCGCCAGGCGAGACCGACGAGGACTTCGAGCAGTCGGTCCAGTTCGCGCTGCGCACCGGGCTGGACTATGTGATCGTGACGCGGCTGCAATACTGGCCCGGGACAGAACTCTACAGCGAGGTCACCCGCGATCTCGACTTCTCCCTGTTTCCTTTCAAGATGGCCTACGCGGGAGATGGGGAGCTGGATTTCTTCAGGCGCGAGAAGGAATTCTACCGCCGCTTTTACATGCGGCCCAGCTATGCTCTGCGCCGTATCCCGCACCTGCTGCGCACACCGAAAGACATCACCCGGGGATTCGTCGAGCTAGCGCGCTACGTGGGTGGCCGTCGGGAACTCGAGAAAGACTTTATTTGAGCCCGGCGACGGCGCAGACCACGGGCACCACCCTGCCGATGAGCGTGATCATCCCCACGCAGCGTCCCCGTCTGGTGCGCGAGATGCTGCGAGCACTGACGGCCAGTGACCCCCAGCCGGCACAGATCATCCTGGTCGACGACTGCAGCGCGCAGGACGCCCGCAAGTACGTTGCCGAGTTCCCGAGCGTCCAGCTGCATCGACTCGACCCCCAGGGAGGGCCAGCCAAGGCCCGCAACCACGGTGCCGCACTGGCCCAACACGATGTGCTGGTCTTCCTCGACGACGATGTGCTGCCTCAGCCGGACACCTTCGCCGTGATTGGCAGCCACTTCGAGGACCCCGAGGTCGCCGCGCTGACCGGGCTGTTCACCCGCAACCCGATCTACGTCAACTTCTTCTCGGTCTACAAGAACGACTACATGTTCTTCATCTGCCGCCGCTCACCGGCCCTGACCAGCACGCTGCTGACCGCGGTCTGCGCGATGCGCCGCGAGCCATTCGAGCGTGCGGGCCGCTTCGACGAGCAGATCACCTGCGCGACGATCGAAGACATCGACATGGGCCGACGACTGTCAGCCGAGGGGCCGGCGGTCCGTTTCGACGCGGCGCTTCAGGTGACCCACATGAAGCACTACAACATCCGGACCCTGACCGGCAGCCACTTCCGCCGGAGCCGGGACATGGCGCGCTACCTGCTCGGGAGGTTCCCCTTCGGGGCGCTCGGCGAGCTGTCCTCCAGCCAAGACCGCCTCTGTCTGCCCTGGCATTTCAGCCTGGGCGTGGTGCTGGCCGGTCTGTTCTTGATCTCGCCAGCGCTCTACTGGTTCGTTCGTCCGGAATACGCGACACTCGGCCAGCTCGTCCCGTTCCTGCTGGCCGGGCTGACCAACGCGCCGTTCCTGCGCTTCGTCAAACAAGAGCGTGGAGCGTGGTTCGCCCTACGCTGCTGGCCCACCCTGTTCGGCGAGTTCATCACCTCTGTGGTTGCGATCGGCTGGACACTGCTGACTCCGATGCGTAGAATAACGAGAGCATGGAGCGCATCCTCTTCGTCACTGCCCCCTGGAGCTTCAGGGAGTGCTACCCCCCCCGAATGAGCGGGGATCGGACCAGCATCGCCGGCGCTTCGCCACCGCTGGGCATCCTCTACCTCTCGGCTTGCCTCAAGCAGGCCGGACATCAAACCGGCTTCGTCGATGGGCTGGAGCGACCGCTCGACTGGATCCTCGAGCAGATCGCCGCGTTCGAGCCGGAGATCGTCGGCTTTTCCTGCACCACCTTCGCCTGGGCTCGCACCGTCGAGCTGTGTCAGCTGATCAAGCAGCGCTGGCCGGATGTGGTGACCCTCGTGGGCGGCCCGCATGTCACGGGCGTCCGGGACGCCTGCCTGGAACCGGGAGTGGACTACGGCCTCACCGGCGACGCCGAGGAGGCGATCGTCAGCCTGGTCGAAGCGCTGGACGGCGATGGCGATCTCTCGGGGGTCAAGGGGCTGGCTTACCGTGATGCGTCCGGCACCACGCAGTTCAACATGGGCGGCTACTTCAAGGATCTCGACTCCCTGCCCTTTCCCGACTACGACCTGGTAGACATTCGCAACTACCCCCCCTCGATCGCGTTCTACAATCGGTTGCCCTCGATGACGATGATGACCACACGCGGCTGCCCAGCGACCTGTACCTTCTGCGACGCGGTGTCCAACTTCCGCGTGCGCTCGATCGACAACGTCATTGCGGAAATTCGCCACCTCAAGCAACGCTTCGGTGCCCGACACATCCTGTTCTACGACGAAGATCTCCCGCTGGTAAAAAAGCGACTGACCGAGATGTGCGAACGCTTCATCGAGGAAGAGCTGGACATCAGCTGGTGCTGCAATTCTCGTGCGGACTCGATCGACGAGCCGCTCGTCCGGCTGATGAAGAGAGCCGGTTGCTGGCGCATTCTGGTCGGTGTGGAGAGCGGCAACCAGGAGACGCTCGACCGGATCATGAAGGGGCTGACACTCGAACAGATCAAGCAGAAGGTCCAGATGATTCGCCACCATGACATCGAGGTGCTCGGCACGTTCATCCTCGGCCTTCCCGACGAGACTTACGAGATGGGCCTGCGCACGGTCGACTTCGCCATCGAGTGCGACCTGGACTACGCGATCTTCCTCAAGTTGACCCCCTTCCCGGGAACCGCGATGGCCCGCGGCATCGAGCAAAAGGGCCGGCTGACCGGGAACTGGGCCCCCAACCTGATCTCGTTCGTTCCCGACAGCATGACCGAACAGGAGCTGGCCAAGCTCTCTGCGGAAGCCATGCGGCGTTTCTACATGCGGCCCAAGTACCTGCTCAAGCGTGGACTGAAGATGCGCAGCTGGAGCGACCTGGAGCGCAACCTGCGCGGCTTCTTCAGCTTCTTCGGGGTCCGAACGGCCGACTACATGGAGCCGCAGGAGTCGTTCGAGCCCGCGACGGCCTGAGATGAATCCGCCGGGACGAATCGTGATCGCCCTGGGACTGTTGATCCTGCTGACCATCAGCGGAGCAGCGGTTTTCCGGAAGCTGAAAGCCGGCGCTGACACGCACCACCTGGCAGAGGCCAAGAAGCTGCTGGCAGAGGGCCTGGCCGAGAAGGCGCGGGAGAAAGCCGTGATGTTCCTGGCCAGAGCCGACGGCCATCCGGAAGCCGAGGCGCTACTGGCCGAATGCCGCGCCCTGAGCGAGATCGAGTCGCTCGAGAAGAGGCTCCGCCAGATCGTCGAGCTGGGGGACCACCCCCAGACTCTGAGCCTGCTGGGCAAACTCAAGAGAGCTCTGGATAAGCTGGACGTGAGCGACCGCTTCCGGGTGCAGGCGCTGCTCTGCGAGCGCTGGAGCAAGCAGCTGAAGCAATCCAGCGAGCCAGGCGTCCGGCGTTCTTTGGCCTCCGCCTGCTGGCGCTGGCTGATGACCGGACTACCGCGGTTCGCCGCCAACTCGGAGGCTACCCGCGAACAACAACAGCAGGTCGCGGCCAGTTCCCCGACGATCGGCGCCTGGGCCCAGACCAGACAATTCACCGACCACGACGGCGCCTTGATGGTGCTGATCCCGGCCGGCAGCTTCGAGATGGGGCTGGAACCCCAGGCCGTCCAGGCGTTTATCGACACCCACGCCAAGGGGCTGGAGGCTGACGCCCTGCGCCGAACCACCAACTGGCTCACCGCGGCGACACCTCGCCATACGGTCCTGCTCTCGGCCTACTACATCGAGACCCAGGAGGTCAGCAACGCACGCTTCGCCGCCTTCATGAAGGCCGGTGGCTACACCCAGCGCCAGTGGTGGAGCCGCGAAGGCTGGACCTGGAAGGAGAAGGAGAACGCTCCTGAATACTGGGGCTCGGCTTTCTGGATCAAGCCAGATCACCCCGTCGTCGGGGTTTCTTGGTACGAGGCCCAGGCCTACGCGCGGTGGGCCGGCAAGCGTCTGCCCACCGAGGCGCAGTGGGAGCGCGCCGCTCGCGGCATCGATGGGCGGGACTATCCCTGGGGCGATCAGTGGGCCACCGGCCGAACCTGCGGACCCGCAAGGTGGGCCAAGCGGGACTTCGTCAACATCCAGGCCTGGGCCCCATGGCGCCAGCAGTTCAGCACCTGGCAGCCACTGAACGGGCCGACCTACACCGTACCCGCCGACAGCCTGCCGGAGGGCCGGACACCGGAGGGGGTCCACCACATGGCCGGCAACGTGCTCGAGTGGTGCCGCGATCGGTTCTATTCCAAATACTACGAGATATCCCCCGACAGCAATCCTCAGGGCCCGCCAGCGATAATCGACGGCGAGCATCTGATCCAGCGAGTGCTGCGCGGCGGAGACTTTCGCACCTATCACGGATTCAGCCAGACAACGGTACGCTACCTGTTCACGCCCAATCAGCGCGGTATCACCAACGGCTTTCGCTGCGTGATACCATGCGCGGCCAAATGACCAGCATTCTCGGGCTCTCCGCCTTCTATCATGACTCGGCCGCTGCCCTCGTCGTCGATGGCCAGATCGTCGCCGCAGCCCAGGAGGAGCGTTTCACCCGCACCAAACATGATGACCGCTTCCCGACCAACGCGATCCAGTATTGCCTCGGCGAGGCCGGCCTCGAGCCGGGCCAGCTGGACTACGTGGGGTTCTACGACAAGCCGCTGCTCAAGTTCGACCGGATGCTGGAAACCTACATGGCCTACGCACCCCGCGGCTTTCGGTCCTTTCTGCAATCGATGCCGGTCTGGCTCAAGACCAAGCTGCACCTCCCGCGCGAAATCCGCGACGGTCTGGGCGGCGCATATACCAAGCGCTTCGTCTTTCCCGAACACCACGAATCACATGCAGCCAGCGCCTTCTTTCCGTCGCCGTTCGAGGAGGCAGCAATCCTCACGCTGGACGGTGTGGGGGAGTGGGCCACCGCCAGCTGGGGCACCGGTCGGGGTAACAAGATCGCGCTGAGCCACGTCTTGCAGTGGCCCCATTCGCTCGGCCTGCTCTACTCGGCCTTCACCTACTACACCGGCTTCAAGGTCAACTCCGGCGAGTACAAGCTGATGGGGCTAGCTCCCTACGGCGAGCCAAGATACGTCGAGCCGATCCTCGAGCACCTGCTCGACCTCAAAGAGGATGGGTCGTTCCGGATGGATCTGTCCTACTTCAACTACTGTCAGGGGTTGACCATGACGTCGCCGCGCTTCCATCGGTTGCTCGGCGGCCCTCCGCGCCAGCCGGAGTCGGAGATGACACAGCGCGATATGGACCTGGCCCGGTCGGTGCAAGAGGTGACCGAGGAGGTGATGCTGCGCAGCGCACGGCACGTGCACCAGCAGACCGGGATGACCAACCTGTGCCTGGCCGGCGGGGTCGCGCTGAACTGTGTCGGCAACGGCCGGGTTCTGCGCGAAGGTCCCTTCGAGAACATCTGGATCCAGCCCGCCGCCGGAGATGCCGGGGGAGCGCTGGGCGCCGCCTTGCTGATCTGGCACCAGCTGCTGGACCAGGAACGAACGAACGACACGCAGGACGCACAGCGGGCCTCGCTTCTCGGACCCAGCTTCACCGCGGACGAGATCCGTTCCTTCCTCGACGAGAAGGGTGCGGCGTACCGGGTCCTCGATAACGAAGACGAACTGTGCGAACACGTGGCGGGATTGATCGCCGATGGAATGGTCGTGGGCTTCTTTCAGGGGCGGATGGAGTTCGGCCCACGCGCCCTCGGCTGTCGCAGCATTCTCGGCGACGCTCGCAGCTGCGAGATGCAGTCGCAGATGAACCTCAAGATCAAGTTTCGCGAGTCTTTCCGGCCTTTTGCGCCGTCGGTGCTGCACGAGCGGGTCCACGACTACTTCGAGATGCAGGAGCTCGAACCCAGCCCGTACATGCTCCTGGTCGCCGAAGTCAAGGAGGACAAACGGATGGCGGTCGACGAGACCGCAACCGGGCTGGACAGGCTCCGGCAACATCGATCACAGGTGCCGGCGATCACCCACGTCGACTTCTCGGCCCGCGTGCAGACCGTTCACACCGACAAGAACCCACGCTACCACAAGCTGATTGCCGCTTTCGAGCGCCAGACCGGTTGTCCGGTGATCATCAACACCAGCTTCAACGTGCGGGGCGAGCCGATCGTCTGCACACCGGAGCAAGCGTACCGTTGTTTCATGGCGACCAACATGGACGCGCTGGTCCTCGAGGACCACGTCCTGCTCAAGAGTGATCAACCCGACGCCAAGGAGCACGACATCACAGCCTACCTGAAGCAGTTCCTGCTGGACTAGCCATGCGAGCGAGTAGACCACCGTTCACGCCGAACAAACCGTTGACCAGCCCCGGACCGGGAGCGTACCTGTCCGAACTTCAGCACCAACACCAAGGGGCGCTGTGATGGCTTTGCTCGACGTCAACTGGAACCCGGACCGCAAGGAGCTGCGGCTGTTCGGTGGTATCTACCTGCCCATCTTTCTGCTTATCATTGGTGGGCTGCTCTATTACAAATATCAGCTGCGGACTGCTTCGGTCGCCGTGGCGTGCGCCGCGCTGGCGATCAGCGCGCTGGGCTGGGCTGCTCCGACAGCGGCCAAGCCCTTGTATCTGATGCTGGTGGCGGCGACCTATCCCATCGGCTGGACCCTGTCCCACCTTGTCATGGCGATCATCTACTACCTGGTCCTGACGCCGATCGGCATACTGCTGCGCCTGGTGGGACACGATCCGCTTTGTCGGTCCTTCGAACCGACGCGACAAACCTACTGGGTCGAGCGCCGCCCCCCGGAGCACAAGGGGCGATACTTCCGCCAATTCTGATCACGATGAACGACGACCAGGGTTTCAGCAGTCAAGCAGCGCAGGCCAGCCAGGGGCTGGTTCGGGAGTTTATCGACTTCTTGCGCGAGAACGGCAAGTGGTGGCTGCTGCCGATCCTCATTGCCCTGTTACTGGTGGGCATGCTGCTGGTCCTTGGCAGCTCAGCCATCTCACCATTCATTTACCCGTTCGTTTAGCCCTGCCACCGGCCGGCCGATCCGACCTCGGACTCCCAGCAGGCCGGGACAAAGCTCGAGCGACCTCCTCGGCCACCAGCTGGTTGCCCAGCGGGGTCCAGTGCTGGTCATAGGTGTAGTAGACCTGCTGGCCTGCAGCGGCCGCACGGCGTAGTCCCGGCGTCAGGCTGAGCAGCGGGATCCGCTGCTCGGCGCAGGCCTCGGCCAGTGCCGTCTCGGTCGACTCCGCGTACCGCAACAGACGCTCCAGGAAAACATCTGGCGGGGGCAGCTCGCGATGTGCCGGGTGGAGCTTCTTGCGGCGCAGCCAGATGTAGTCCAGCACATCTGCTGCGGGCAATGCCTGCCGGGCCAGCGGCAGCACGACGCGGGCCTTGCTCGGGGCGTAGACCACGATCAGCTCGGCCCTGGCCCTCTGACAGAGCTTCCGGAGCTGAGCCAGCGCAAGAAGCACTGTTTTGAACCCGGGCGAGGCCTTCTGCTGCGCCTTGGTCTGGTACAGCTGGATCACCCGCTTCGGAGCGAAGGCATAATAGCGGCCGGCCACCTCCAGCGGCAGCCAAGCCACCGTCTGCTGCCCCCGAAATGAGCTGTTGCTGTTGATCGGCCCGAAGACATGAGCCATGCCCCGGCGCAGCGCCATCCGCAGAGGAGACCCCTTGAAATAGTCCACCAGCCGGCGGCTGATCCCCTTCGGCTCCAGCGGATCTGCCAGACGCCCCGAACCGCGAAAGTCGTTGCCCTCATAGATCAGACAGATCACCGTCTCAGGCTTCAACCCAATGCCGAACCGCTCGAGCGCTGCCAGATAATAGGACGGATCCTCGCCCGACATGGCCAGGCTGTAGACCGTTCGTCCCGTCGCATGCGCCAAACGCACCGGCCAGACCTCGGCGTCGCTGACCTTGGTCCCCTCTGCGAACGAATCGCCCAACACGACGATCTCAGCCTGGTCCAGTGCTTTGGCATTTCGATACCCCCGGCTGTCGGAGGAAAACGTCCAGTCCACGCTGCGGTAGCCGGGCCGCACCACCGGATAACTGCGGGCCGACAGCGGACGGTCGTGGTACGTCTGCTCAATAACCAGACCCGGCACACGCCGGATGAAGTCGCGCTCGATGACGTAGAAGCTGTCCTTGGAGACGACGCGTGATGCGGTGTCGACGATCAGGACAGCCAACAGAAGGCTGCCGGCCAGCATCACGAGCTGAAAAACACGCGGTTTGCGGTTCTCGCCGTCGGCCAGGAGCAGATAGACCGCGCCGACCGAAACAGCCAGCAGGCCAATCAGGCTGGTCAGCCGCTCGATCGAGTAGCGACCGAGCAAGACATGGCGACCCCGAGCAACCAGCTCCAGTACATTGCTCGGCAACAGCCACAGCACGATGTTGCAGGCCAGGATGCCAGCGACAGCCAGCCGCGCCCCGCGCACACGTTTGTCCGACAAGATCTCAGGCCACCCACGCCCCGGCACCCGACGAACAGACGGAAGACCGAGACGGATTCCTCGGGCCACAGCGTGAGACCCGCCGATACTCGACGACTTGCCATCGCAGGCCAGTTTCTCGGCGATCGGGCATCTCGCCCCCCGTCTTCACGGTCGAGTCGGCTTGCGTGATCGCGCTGGAACCCTCGCGCAGCGTTGCACGACGACTGCCACGAAGATCTCGCCGCCTGCAACGACCGGGCACACCACTAGGCGTCTGCCTCGAAGCGCTTGATCAGCCGCCGCCAAAAACCCGAGTCGGGGATTTCCTGGTCCACGTTGGGCGGCGCTTCGCCACGATGAAGCGCCTCGAGATCCTCGGCCAGTGACTTCGCGTCCACGTACCGGCCGGCTGGATCCTTGACCATCGCGCGCTGGATCACCGACTCCAGCTGCACGCTGATCTTGGGATTGATCTCCCGCGGAGGCCGGGGCTCGTCCCGCTCGATCCGATCAAGCAGGCGAGAGACATTCTGTTCTTCCTCGAAAGGGATCTGGCCGGTCGTCATCTCGTAAATCAGCACACCGAGAGCGTAGATGTCGGTCGCCGGGCTGACCTTGTGGATCTCACCGCGCGCCTGCTCCGGCGCCATGTAGGCGGGCGTTCCAAGCGCGGTGCCATATTCGGTGACCTGGGTGGTCTGCATTGCGTTTTTGGCAATGCCAAAATCAACCAGCCGCAGTGAGCCCTTTTCATCGAAGAGAATGTTCTCGGGCTTGAGATCTCGATGCACCACACCACGCGAGTGGATGTGGGAGAGGGCCCGACACAAGCTGGCACCGATCAGCATCGCACCGGGCAGCGTGATGTCACGGTCCGCAATCCGCTGCCCCAGGCTCTTACCCCCGACAAGCTCCATGCAGTAGAAGTACAGACCATCCGCAAACCCACACGACGCAACGCTCACAATATGCTCGTGCGAGAGCTCCTGCATCGAGAGAATCTCGTGCTGAAAACGCTTGACGTCCTCCCACGTGACACCGCCCTCGGGATAAAGCACCTTCAGCGCCACCAGCCGTTCCTGCTCGTCGCGAGCCCGGAAAACCAGCCCCATCGAACCGCTGCCGATCGTGTCGAGAATCTCGAAGTCGCCAATCCTCTGGCCCCTGGAAAAGGGGTAGCCCGACTGGCCCGGAACGTCGTTGGTCACCACCGTGCTGCTCTCGCCCAGTGGCGGGCGGAAGATCCGCACCAGCCGCCCATCACATGCCGGGCAGCCATCGGGACACCGCCCCTCATAACGCTTGATCTCGTTGCAGTCGACGCAGCCGAAGATCGTATTGCTGTGCTTGCCGTAAAGCCGGTCCACCTCCACACGGCTGATCAGCCCCTCGTAGAGCAAGATGTCCTGAATGCTGGCATGCTCACTCTGCTTGAAATACCGCTTCTGGATTTTCTTCGCGATGCGCAGAGCGCGGGACGAGAGAACACCGTCCTCCTGACAGGCGTCGACGAATATCTCGTCGATCATCGCCAGACATTGGTTGGGAGAGATGGTCTGAGTCATTTTTTCAGGGCTCGACCCAGCTGCTCCAGGTGGCTACGCACCGAACTGACCAGGTCGGTCAGACGCCTGGTGAGCTTATCCAGCTGGGTCCTGAGCGCCGCACCTTTTTTCTCGAGAGCCTCGATCTGAAGCTTCTGTTGACCCACCTGCGCACGCAGCAGCTTGTTCTCCTCCCGCAGGCGCAGCACCAGTGAGGCCAGCGGCAGCTCGACGGTCACGTCCCAGCCGCCATCCTTGCGGAGCTTCTCGGACACGACTCGGGCGCCACGCACATACCCCTGCAGCCACCCAACCCCATCGCCCTTGGGGCTCAGCCGCCCAAGCTTGGCCAGCAGGTTTCGCAGGGCCACCATCTTGGCCGCCCGCTTGGCCATCAACTCGCCGATCTTCCCCGGCTTCCCCTTGGGGGCATATCCTTTGCCAGTAGCCCGGACGACCAGGCCCTCTTGCGGATTTTTTCGTCCGTCGTCAGCCACCAGCGGGAGGACAACCACCAGCGCCATCGCCAACACCAAGAACCGTGTCCCGTTCACTTCATTCCTCCGGTCTCCCATGCCCCATGGACTCAAAAAGCCGATGATCGCACAACTCACACCAGATCCACGCTACCCGTCGCTGCGCGCCCAGTCGTAGGGGATCTCCGAACTGTGCGGGTCAACACGAAACTCATCAGGAGCATTGTAGTCGTACAGCTCAGTCGGACAGTTGATGATGATCGCCTCCCGATCGGAAACACACTTGAATCCGTGGTAGACCAGCGGCGGTATCTGGACCAGCAGCGGGTTGTGGTCCCCGATGAAGAACTCGTTGACCAGCCCCCTGGTCGAAGAATCGTCACGCGGATCGTAGAGCACGACTTTCATCATGCCAGCCACGCAGACAAAGTGGTCGGTCTGCTTCTTGTGGTAATGCCACGCCTTGACCACACCAGGATACGCAGTCGTCAGATAAACCTGTCCGAAGCGGATGAACAACTCGTCATCCGATCGCAGCATTTCCATCAGCCGACCCCGCTCGTCGGGAATGACCCTCAGCCGCTTCGTCCGCACACCCTCAATCGGTTCCATCTCGCCGTCACTCTTTCCGATGGTGCGCGAAGACGCGCTCGAGAATCTGATCCGTGCCGATCGTCGCTCGGTAACCGATCAGCCGGTTGATCTTGGTCAGGTCCGGTACCCGGCGCTGCATGTCCTCGAAGCCCGGTCCATAGGCCTGCTCGTAGGGGACGCAACGGATTTCCACCGTGCCACCGGCCTTTGCGGCCACCTTCTCGGCCAGTTGTTTGATCGTGATCTCTTCGGCGCTCCCGACGTTGAACACCTGACCCACGGCAGCGGGCTCGTCAGCCAGTTGAACCAGTGCGCCGACCACGTCGCTCACGTCACAGAAGCAGCGGCTCTGCGAGCCGTCACCGTATACCGTTATCGGGCCGCCGGACAGCGCCTGCTGGACGAAGCGCGGGATGACCATCCCATAATGACCGACCTGGCGCGGCCCAACCGTATTGAACAAACGCACCACCACGGTCGGCAGGCCGAGTTCCCGCCAGTATGCGAACGCCAGGAACTCGTCGATCGCCTTGGAGCACGCATAACTCCAGCGAGCCTTGGTCGTCGGCCCGAGAATCGAGTCGTCCTCCTCCGAGAAGGGGACCTTGTCCCCCTTGCCGTAGACCTCCGAGGTGGAAGCCACGATCACCTTCTTCTTTTTCTTCCGCGCGTGCTTGAGTACCAGGCGAGTCCCTTCGATGTTGGTCTCGATCGTGCGCACCGGGCTGTCCACGACAAGCTGCACACCAACCGCAGCCGCCAGATGGAAGATCACGTCCGCGCCGTCGATCAACTCCGCCAGCAGCGGCTCATTCTCTATCGTGTCGATGGTGTAACGAAACCCCTCTCGACCCTTCAGTCCATTGATGTTGCTGATCGACCCCGTCGACAGATCGTCGATAACACTCACCTGGCGGCCGCTTTCGAGCAGCCTCTCCGCGAGGTGGCTGCCGATAAATCCGGCGCCTCCGGTGATCAAATATCGGGTTGATGGCATGGCTGCCGTGCATCATAACCGATTCTCAGACAACATCCCTGCTACTTCGCCATCCTTGACATGGCGTTTTTGTGCACATAATAATGTCTGTCACACCCCCTTATTCGAGGTGACCATGCGCCAGCGCATCCTGTTGTGTAGCCTGATGATCCTGCTTGGGACGAGCGCCTGCAACGAAGTCGAGGAGCGGAATGACCCGAAACCGCGCTCGGTCAGCGTCAGCGAGGACGTGACCCTCAACTATCACAGCATCGACAACCCCATCGTTCTGTTTGCCCGCCTTGATCAGGAGATCAAGGGTTGGCAACAGGGTGTCAACTCGGGGAAGCCCCATCTCCTGCTGCAACAGGAGCGGATACTCGAGGAGTTGGCCCGGGGCAATTTCTCGGTCTTGGCCTCGAACCTCAAGAAAGGCAAGGAGAGCTTCCGCCGCATCGCCGCGATGGCCCTGGGCTTCTCACACGAGGAACGCGGGATCGCGCCCCTGATCGAGGCGCTTCGCGACAGCTCGCCCCAGGTGCGGGCCAACGCACTAGCTTCACTGGGCAATCTCCGGCAAGAAGGGACACCGGTCAAGCCGATCACCGACCTGCTGCTCAAGGACAAGGATCCCGCAGTCCGGGCCCACGCCGCCTACGCGCTATTCTGGATCCTCAGGCCACAACGTGATCGAGGTTGCCTGATGCCGCTGATCAAGGCCACCGCAGATCCGGACGCCGCAGTTCGAGCCCACGCCGCCCTGGCCTTGGCCTCGATCAAGAGCGACTTCGCCACCCCGACACTCTCCAGCCGCAGCCTGTTCGACGAGGACCTGCATGTGCGCTACAACGCCGCGCTGGCGCTGGGCGAGATCGGGGACAGAGCGGCGGTCGCACCGCTGATAGAGGCGCTCAAGGACCGTGAGTCGCAGGTGCGCAAAGCCGCGGCAACCTCGCTGGTCAAGTTGACCGGCAAGAACTTCGGACAGAACGCCGAGCGCTGGCGCCGATATGTCCGGGATAACCTGGGAGACCTGCAGCGCCCCCTGGGCCCCAAGACCGGCGGCAAGGACAGCCCCGGACACCCGAAGAAGGGGAGCAAGGGCTCGGGCAAATAGTCCCGCCGATGGGCGGCTTTCAGCCTGATGGCTGCGCCGCCCTGCCCCGACTCCCTGCCAGCTGCTACTCGGCCGCCATGAACGGATAGCGATAGTCGGTCGGCGGCACGAATGTCTCCTTGATCGTGCGGGGACTGACCCAGCGTAACAAGTTGAGGTAGCTGCCGGCCTTGTCATTGGTCCCGCTGGCCCGAGCGCCGCCGAACGGCTGCTGGCCGACCACCGCCCCGCTGGGCTTGTCGTTGATATAGAAGTTGCCGGCCGTGTTACGCAGCCGGGCCGCCATCCTCGACAGAGCCACCCGATCCCGGCCGAAGATCGCGCCGGTCAGAGCATAGGGCGAGGCGGTATCGCAGTATTCCAGCGTCTTGTCCAGGTCACCGTCCTCATAGACGTAGAGGGTCAACACCGGCCCGAAGATCTCTTCCCGCATCAACCTGAAGTTGGGGTCGGTGGTGTGCACCACGGTGGGGGGAATGAAGTACCCCGTCGTGTCGTCGTAGTCGCCACCACAGAGTATCTCGGCCTCGCTGGCGCTGCTGGCCTCGTCGATATAACCCGCAATCGACTTGAACGCACCCTTGTCGATCACCGCACACATGTAATTACTGAAGTCCGACGGATCGCCCATCTTGATCGTGGCTATCGCGTCCAGCAGCTGCTCCTTGACCTTGCCCCACAGTGAGCTGGGAATGTATGCCCTGCTAGCAGCCGAGCACTTCTGCCCCTGATACTCGAACGCCCCCCGCACCAGCGCGGTGACCAGAGAATCCACCTCCGCGCTTGGGTGGGCGAAGACAAAATCCTTGCCCCCTGTCTCGCCGACCAGGCGAGGATAGGCTCGGTAATTGTCGACATTGCCGCCAATATTGGCCCACATCGCATTGAACACACCCGTCGAGCCGGTGAAATGAACACCCGCCAACTCCGGACTGGCCAGCGCCGTGTCCCCGACGTTACCGCCGCGACCGGGAAGATAGTTGATTACCCCCGGGGGCATCCCCGCCTCTTCGAGCAATTCCATCAGCCGATACCCACTGAGCACCGAGGAGGAGGCCGGCTTCCAGAGCGCGACATTACCCATCAGAGCAGGCGCGGTGGGCAGGTTGCCAGCAATCGAGGTGAAGTTGAAAGGCGTCACGCAAAAAACGAACCCCTCTAGCGGACGATGCTCGAGCCGGTTCCACACTCCCGGCGAGCTCTGCGGCTGCTCCGCGTAGATCTTCTGAGCAAAGGCACAGTTGAAACGGAAAAAGTCGATCAGCTCGCAGGCCGAGTCGATCTCTGCCTGGTGACAGGTCTTGCTCTGGTTGTCCATCGTCGCCGCGTTGACCCGGTCTCGCCACGGGCCGGCCAGCAACTCACCCGCCTTGAGCAGGATTGCAGCACGGTCCTCGAACGGCATCGCCGCCCAACCCGGCGCCGCCTCGCGAGCCGCACCGATCGCCTGCTCAACCTCGGGTCCCTGGCAGAGGTGGACATCGGCCAGTACGTGCTGGTGGTTGTGCGGCATCACCTGGGTTCCGGTGTTACCGGTCCGGACACGCTCACCGCCAATGATGGGGAAGACCTGGGCTGTCTCCGACCGCTGGGCCTCGAGCGCAGCTTTCAGCGAAGTCCGCTCGGGGGAACCGAGTGCGTAGCCCTTGACCGGTTCGTTCTGGGGTACCGGAACGACAAAATCGCCGAACGACATGACTCTGCTTCTCCCTGAGAGATTTGAAAGTTGTTGACTGGCTGGCACAACAGACCCGCCGTTGAGGCGGATGACCTACTCGTCCTCTGGGTCGTCTGCCTCCAGATCCAAGGGGTAGTCGATCTCACCCCATCCCGCCTGGTGCCCAGGAGCCTGATCGAACTTCTGGCTGACATCCTCTACGCTCTCGAACACCTCGCTAGCCACCCAGATATCCGCTTTCTCCTTGAGGGCGATCACAATCGAGTCGCTGGCCCGAGCATCGATTCGAACCTCGTTGCGCGTACCGGAAAACTCGCCGCCCTCACCGACCATCTGCTGCTCGAGAATCAGCGTGGCACAAAACGTGTTCTCGACGAGGCTAGAAATGCGGACCTGCTTGACCGCCACGTCAAAGCCGAGAAAGATGTTCTGAATCAGGTCATGAGTCAGTGGGCGCGGGCTCCTCTGCTCCTGAATCTCCTTCAGAATTGCCGTGGCCTCGAAGATCCCCACGAAGATGACGAAGGTCTTCTTCTCGTTGCCCAAGAAAACGGCAGCTCCGCCCTCGATAGGGCCTGCCACCTTCTTGACTTCGACCCGCTCGAAACCCTCCATCCGGACCCTCTTCTAGTAACTAATTCGCCACTCGAGGCAATATACGGGGAGCCGCCTCAACGTACGACCCGCCAGAACCGAATGCAAGTCAAAATCCCCCCTCAAGCCGTGCAAGAGCCAGGGTTCTTCGTTCTGACACAGCGGCGCTGCGGCGGGTGTATTCGCGCACTCGCCCAGCCAGCCATTGCCAGCAGCGGCACGAAATAGAACAGGCTCGGATCGCTCCGATAAAAGCCCCAGAACGGGAGCACGCCCATGACGGGGGCCAAGGCGTACAATGCGTGTGGAAACATCATCATCAGGATCAACAGCCCGAGCATGACCGCACCGACGAGGATCCAGTATGGTCCAACCTCGGCCGACAAGGGCTGGACGTACTCCTGGCTCTCCAGAAAGACCAAACCGACGCTTCGCTTCGAGAGCAGGGGGTCCGGATGGCGCATCTCGTAGGTCACGCTCTCCCCCCAGGCGCCGGGATTCTGCACGATCCACCAGGCATTGACCGCACCGAAGACCATCAAGATCACCACCAGTTGCAGTAGCGCACTCTTCCATCCGCTCTCGCGAGCCGTTACGGCCACTTTGAACGGTGCGATGAACCACGCCGCCAGGCCGATCGCGCAGGCCAGTCCCATCAGCAGGCCCGAGAGCAGTCGCCTGGGCGCCACAGCCCAAGCCATCGTGCAGAAGAACAACCAGGCAAATCCGGTATACCCTTCGAGCACGGCAGCTAGAAACGTCGGTACCGCCAACACAAGCAACAGCGGCAGGAAGAAGAAATTACGCCCCAGAGCTGTGCCGATCAGCAAGCAGCTGAGGATCAGGAATGCGAGTTCCAGATAACGCGGATCGACCCGCTGCGCCGGGTCGAATATGCGCAGCGGCACCATGACGAGGCAGGCGCCCACCGGATGCCGATAGCCTCGCTGGCCCTCACTCACCCGGGGGATCGGCGTCACGGACCCCCGAAGGTACTCCCCTGGCGCGTACGGCCTCTGGGGGTCGTAGGGATTGAGACCCGCTTTGACTTGTCCGGCGGCGACGTAGATCTGCTCCATCTCGGGATTTCTATTGCCCTGCTGGAGGGTGTGGATCTGCGCCACCGCGAGGCCGACCAGCACACCGCCGCCCAGCAGGAACCCGCAGCTATTGCGCACCCAGGGTGACTTGAGCAAACCCAATATCAGGAACAACAAGCTCGCAATAAACAGACAGGCCAGCAGAGCCCCCCCCGGCTCGACATTCCTGACGAGAGGATAGATTCGCTCTATGTGGTAGAGCATCGTCCCGCTGGCGAAAAGCATCAACAATCCACCCGGACCCTGTTCTCGAACGTTCATCGCCGCCCCCTTTACTCTGTCTGGTCCTGGTCATTGTAAGCCATCATCTCAGCAGTGGCAGCTTGCTCATGGATTGATTAGACTTTGCGGTTGGTGGCCATCAAACTCTTGCTTACCACGCTACTATTGCCGCTCCTGGCCTGCCTGCAGGCCACTGCTCAGCAACGGGTCTACCTACCCCGCGACTCCCAGGCAGCCGCATTACTCCAGCAGCTAGCAGAGCACCGGCGAGCCGGGCACTGGAACCAAGCGCTGACCGTCTTCGACAGGCTGGCGGAGGGACTGGCCCGCCACAAATTCAAGCACGGCCTCTATGGCAAGGGTCCGGTCGCGGTGGAGTTGGACGAAGCGCTTCTGGCCCTGCTCGTCGGCTGGCCGGAAACAGCCGTCCGCGCATTTCGGGCCCAGTATGGGGCCGTCGCCCGTCGGCAACTCTCTCGCGCCAGTCGACCCAGAGACCTCTGGCGGGTCGTCCGCTACTTCAACACTGACGCAGCGGCGGATGCGCTCACGAAGCTGGCAGCCCACGCACTCGAGGCCGGTCGCGGGGCAGAGGCGCTGCGTGCGCTGAGGCTTGCGTCCCAGCACCCCAACCAGCCCTTACCAAGGGGCCGGCTGCTGGCCCAGCGGCTACTGATCTGGCGTATGCTCGGCCGGGAGGGACGAGTCCGAGACCTGCTTGCCAATGCGCGGCACACCGAGGTGGTTCTAGGCGGCCAACGTATGCCGATCGACAAGGCTCTAGGTCAGTTCCGGCGGCGCGACCCCCAGTTCATGCCGCGCAGCCAATGGCCCACCCTCGGTGGACGCAATGACCGCAGGGCTCTGGCACAGCTGGGCCCGCTCCCGGGCAAGCCGCTATGGCAAGTTTCGCTCGGTACGATCGCCCTCTCCCGCTCGACCGAGCGCGCGCTGCTCCAGCGCGGACTGGACGTGCCTCGGCCGGGACCGGCCTGCACCGATGGCCGGCGGATCTACGTCGCCGGCGTACGCAGCCTGATCACACTCGGTGCGACTCGGGGCGACCTGGTCTGGCGCTATCCCGAGCTGCCCGGCCCGGCAGGCAGGCCCAGAGCACCACGGCCACGGAGTTGCCAGCTCGATGGCGATGAGTTGTTCACGGTCCTCGAGGGAGAGGTTCTCTGCTTTACTGCGGCCAGTGGCAAGCTCCGCTGGAAAGTCACGCTGAAGGCACAGCAGGACCGCGCGTTTTTCGACAAGGTGACGGCGCTCTCCGGTCCTCTGGTCGAGGGCGATCGGGTCTGGGTGGTGGCCACCCGAATCGCCGGGGATGTCGAGACCCACTTGCTGGCCTTCGACCGGGCCGGGCGACGAGGACTGCTCTCGCGCCACCTACTGGCCACCAGCCCTAGCCCGCGCTTCCTCGGCTTCTCCTATCCCACCGCCCCGGCATCGCTCACGGGAGACCTCCTCGCGGTGCAGACCGGCCACGGAGCACTTTTGCTGATCGACAAGCGGACCGGGCTGCCGCGCTGGGGCCTGCGCTATCCTCGGATGCCACGTGTTCTGATCGAGCAACGCGTCCGTGACGCCGGCCTGCGCGCTCCAGGCCCGATAGGCGTCCAGCGTGGCGTGCTCTACTTCTCGCCTCCCGACGCGACAGCGTGCCTGGCGGTCGACACGATCGGGCGGCGTCTGTCATGGAGTCACCCGCTCGAGCGCGGCGAACGACTGATGGCGGTGGCCGGCGACGCCATCTATGTTGGAAGAACAACCCTGCGAGCACTCAACGCACAGAACGGCCGGGTGCTCTGGCGGGCCAACTTCGCCACTCCCATCGTGAGTCTGCTGGCCGGTCGTGAAGCCCTGGCCGTATGCACGACGGACCGGCTGATTCGGCTGGACCGCGCCAGCGGAAAGCGGCTGGACACGGTGCAGACTCCGTTTGCCGGACAGCTAGCACCCTGCGGCGACCGGCTGGTGCTGACTGGGCTGCGCCAGGCCGCACTCCTCGCTGATCGCAAGAAACGACCCGCCAGCCCGCCGGACGGCCCCACCCTGATCGCGCGAGCGACCCGGGCGCTGGCCCGAGGTGCAGCGAACCCAGAGTTACTCGCTCGACTCGCTCGCTCGACCGCCAAGATCGACCCCGGTGTCGGCGTGCACTTTCCGCCGCGAGAACTGGCCCAGCTGCTCGCTGGCAAACCCATCCGTACGACCGGCCCGACCCGCACGCCACGCACCGTCTGGAAGTCCGCCTATCCGACGAGCCTGCGGTCGAGCCTGACTCGCTTCATCCCGATCCTCGGGGCCCATTCGAAATCCGTGAAACACCCCCTGGGCATCGCGGATGGCAGCCGAATTCAGTTCCGTGACGGTTACTCCGGTGCGCTCCTGTGGCACACTCGCTGCTCAGTCCGACCACTGGGTCTGGCCACGGTCGGCAAGCACGGAATCGCGGTCCTGCCTGGCCTCGTGATGGCCTTCGACCTGTCCACCGGAGCTCCGTCCTGGGCCTACATCCCCCAGCTCGGTCGGCGAGAGGGGCCCGCTGCCTCGGCAACCAGGCTGTCGGGTTGGTTTACTGCCAAGCGAATTCGAGGCGTTAGCGTTACTTCCAAGCGGGTGCTGATAGCAACGCACGAGCAACTCGTCGCACTCGACGCCGTCAGCGGCAAGCCGATGTGGGACTCCGTCCACGGCGCCGCAGGGATTCACACCCTGCTGGCGACCTCCCGAGCACTACTCCTCGTCGAGTCGAGCGGTGGGATCCAGGTTCGTTCTCTCGAAACCGGGAACCTGCTCCACCAGATCGGGGCACCACGCGCCACCAAAAAACCCCTCCTCGCTGCCACCTACGGCAAGCTGGTAATCGTCGGCTACAAAACCTCGGCCGCGCAGGCCTGGGTTGCATTCGACCCAACCAGGCAGTCCGCTTTGTTCCGGATTCCAGCCCCCACGGGCACGGTCTCACTACCGGGGTCGAACCGCTATCTGGTCCTGAAGCAGTCAAACCAGGTTGTGGTCCACGATCTGGCCGAAACGGGAAAGCGGGCCTGGAAAACCCGCGGACTGTCGCTGCGTCGAGACCGGCCACTTGTCGGCGCAATTAGCGGAGGCGATTTGATACTCGCCTGGCGCGACTCGGACCTGCGTGTGGCCAGACACGACCTGGCCAGCGGAAAGCGGCGCTGGCTGCTCTCGACCAGCGCCAATCGAACACCGATGCAGGTCGTGCCCTACGGAGACCGCAGCCTGATCCTGCCGGCCAGGCCGTTCAAGCACTTCTTCCTGGCCAACGGACCAGCTCGCCAGCTGCGCAAGCAAACCCTGGCCCACCGCCACTCCGACATCCACGCCGCGGCGCAAACCGGGGCGGCGGTAGCCTACATCACCGACGCCGGGCTGGTCGCTCTCAGCCAGCGACCAGCCACGGCAGCGCGCAGCGACCTGATCCGCCACTGGTCGGCGCGCAACACACACCTCGGCGGTCCTGCCGTGGCACGCAATCTGGCCGAGCTGGTCGGACACCACCGGGCCGCCGACTCGCTGCATGACGCGTACGACAAGCTGCCGGACGACAGCCTCGCAACTCAGCTGCGGTTCATCGACGCGGCGCAGGGACACATGGAGTTGGCCGGAGAAAAGCGAGCGCACCGAACAGTGCTGCAGTGCCGCCGGATGCAGAAGCCACCGATGATCGACGGGGTGCTGACCGAACCCTACGACCGAACCCTGAGCGTTCGCCTGAACGGGCTGAAAGCCCTGCGGCTGCTGGTTTCACCCTCTCGGGACTGGACTCGCTGGCGCGGCCTGGAGGACCTCTCGGCGCGGATCCACACCGGCTGGGACAAAAAGTGCTTCTATCTGGCAATGCTGGTGCGCGACAAGCGGGGCACGCTGTTCGCTGAGGAGGACAGCCGCTGGGTTGGCGATGCCGCCGTGTTCAGCTTCGACTCCGACGACAAGGGCGGTTATCGCTATGACCGCAGCAGACACTACGCCTTCTGGGTCTTCCACCCGCGGCCGCGCAGCAAGAAGAAACAACGCCAGCGGCCCCACAAGACCAGCGGCGTCCCCGGCGTCAAAAGCGCGATCACCTGGGGCGACGACGGCACGACAAGAACCTATGAGCTCGCGATTCCCTGGACGCTGATGCGGCGCATGCAACCGGTCGCAGGCCGCTGCTTCGGCTTCAACATCCTGCTGCTGGACGACGACAGTGGCCGCGGCGTGACCCGCGCAATGAGCCTGGCCCCAGGCAACCTACTCGATCCCCGCCGGAAGAACTTCGTCCAGCGCTTCCACCCGCAGCGCTTCGTCCAGGTAAGGCTCGTGGACTAGCAGGCCACCGCCAGGCTGCCAAGGCCAAAACCCATGCGCCTCGCCCCTGGCACGAACCGAGCAGCGCAGGCTCCCCATCACCGGACCCGACCTGGACGCGTTCTGGCAGGCTGGGACTGCGTCAACGGGACAAACGCCACGAAACGACGCCGGCCCGTCGTGCTACTTGCTGGCGCCATCCTCCTGTCGCCCACTGCCCGCTGGGCGGTGATCATGGCGTGCGATTGCTGGTGTCGAGCTACTCTCGACCCCCTACCACCAGCGCCTCTTCTCCTGCTCGTGACAGCGCACGATGTTGGTCAGCAAAGTAGCGACCGTCATCGGACCCACACCACCAGGCACCGGCGTGACGGCGCTCGCAACCTCTAGCACCGGCTCGAAATCGACATCGCCGACCGTCTCGACCACCGGCCGGCCGCTTCCGTCCAGCAGCGGTACGCCGTCCGGGTCGAGCTTGGTCACACGGTTGATGCCTACGTCGATCACAACAGCACCGGGCTTGATCATGTCAGCCGTGATGATGCCGGGCTTACCGGCGGCCACGACCAGGATGTCCGCCTGGCGCGAGTGAACCGCCAGATCTCGCGTCTCGATATGGCAGACGGTGGGGGTGGCGAGTCGGTGGAGCAACATCTGCAGCAAGGGCCGGCCAACGATCGAACTGGCTCCGATCAGTGTGGCCTCCGCCCCTTTGAACTGGACCCCTTCACGATCAAGCAGGAGAATCACGCCGGTTGCGGTGCACGGCGACATCACGTCCGGCTCGGAGTACAGCCGCCCCAGGTTGATCGGGCTGACACCCTCCACATCCTTGCCCGGGTCGATCGCGGTCTGCGCGACTTGTGGATCGATGTGATCGGGAAGAGGAAGCTGCAGAATGATCCCGGTCACGTCCCGATTACAGTTGAGTGAGCGGATGTTGCCGAGAAGTTCGGCCTCCTCGATGTCTTCGGGGAGTGTCTCGTGCGTGTAGGCAACTCCCACCTCCTCACAGGCCCGACGCTGGTTGCGAGTGTAGAGCCCGACGGCAGAGTTCTCCCCGATTGCCATCGAGTAGAGGCGCAGGACGATGCCCCGGGCCTTTAGCTCAGCGACCCGCTGACCCACTTCTTTGCGAAGTTGCCGAGCATGCACACGGCCGTCGATCACCCGTCCCATCGGGCGGCACTATACCCGACCCCCTGGACGAGTTGAACTGATTTGGGCACCCCGGTATAATTTTGCGTCGAATGAGAACAGGACCTCGCACCTCCAGCCGCCGGATCGTGAGCAACCTATACCCTTCGGTCTTCGTCGGAGGAACGTGGACGGTTGTCGTACTCCTGACGCTGGCCGCCCACACCATCGCCTATCTCGTACAGTGTGCGACCCCCGGCGCGGCAGACATCATCCGAGCCGGAGGCCTTGGCTTCGTCGAGTTCCAGAGCTGGCAGCTGGTCAGCCACATGTTCCTGTTCGACGCGACCGACCCAGCCCACTTCATCTTCACCATGACCATCTTCTTGATGGTTGCGGGAGATGTCTCGGTCGTGATGGGTTGGCGGCGCTTCCTGCTGTTCTACCTGGCCTGCGGACTGATCGGGGGAGTCGGAACACTGCTCTGGATCAAGGCTTGCCTCTATCTTCTGCCGGGTGTCAAGCCGCTGGCCGTGGTCGGACCGACCGGGGGGATCTGTGCTTTGGTCTTCGCTTTTGGCCACTATTTCAGCCAGCGACGAATCTATGGCTTCATCCCAGCACGCCTGTACTGCGGGCTGCTAACCGTTCTGCTGGTCGGTGGCACGATGGTGCTATTCACGCTGCAGTACGGCCGCGGAACTGGCACACCGTACCTCGGAGCGCTCTGCTCCCTGGCCGGCGCGATGATCTACTTTGCGCTCGCCCCCCGCTTCAGCCACTGGCGACTGGTCCGGCATACCTTTAGCGAATTGGATCAGATTCAGGATGAGGCCATTCTGCGCGAGACCCTCGACAGCATCCTCGCCAAGGTGAGCGAGAGCGGCACCAGCAGTCTCTCACCGGCAGAGAAAAAAAGCCTGAGGAAAGCCAGCCGGGTGATGACCAAGCGACAACGGGAAAGGTCTTGACCCCCTCTTCGGGCCGCTCCTATAATCAAACCGTTGAATGCGCACCGGTTGCGCCATCGACGATCACGCCATAACTGGCGACATCGTTTCTGCTTCCGACAACTCGAGGTCCTTCTCAGCCCATGTCAAACCCACACGGGGAAGGCGGTGCCAGCGGTAGCTTGGTGCAGTCGATGATGCGCAAGGTCCGCGAGATCAAGACCCAGCATCCGAACTTGTCCGGACGAATCGATGCTCTCGAGGACGAGTTGCGCAGCATGATGGAGGATACCCACAAGAACCTCGGCGTCCTGGATGATGATCGGGATCAGAAACTGATGACTATCTACGTGATCAATCTGATTCACAAGGCGATCGACGAGATCCTCGCCGACTAGCTGGCTGGATGGAGGCCCGTGGCGAAGGGTAAGTACGCACTCGGCAAACAATATCACTGCGAACGCTGCGGGAATCAGATAAAGGTTCTCGGCGCGGGCGGGGGTAATCTGATCTGCTGCGTCAAGGCGATGCAACCAGCACCCAAGGAGATCGCGGATGGCACACCGACCACGGGGGAGGCACCGGCCGTGATCCCCAATGTGGGTCTTCCATCCGAGACCGAGCTCAAGTCCGTGGTGCTAGACGAACCGGCCGCGAAGTTGCGCAAAAGCGCTCCCGTCGATCCGGCCGACCTCCATCCCGTGTATTTCTACGACGTGTCAGAGTTCGGCGCGGACCAAGCCGTCCGCAAGCAGTTGTTCAATCAGGGCAGCCAGAGCATCGACCTGATCTGCCTGCGGTATGGACAGGAA
>PVBE012002537.1_pt1 | contig 54170 bp, 55 predicted proteins | sample 1631181 | NCBI WGS metagenome assembly PVBE01 (sample SAMN08397723, study PRJNA350692) | Marine metagenome, whole genome shotgun sequencing project. | isolation source: water | place: Pacific Ocean | collected 2012-04
ACCAAAACCTGGAGCGTTTGAAGACCAAGTCAGTGAACCACCTTTGCTACCCACTGCTTGGCAGCTCAACTGGTGCTTAAGGTTGTCAATAAAACAATTCGCTGCAAGTTGAGTGTCTTCATGAGTATTTAAAGCATCTTCTTCGTTACTTGCAATCGCTGATTCATTAGCTACTCCGGCAATTGCGGAAGTATCGACCTTTGTTGTCGTCAATATACAATCAGAACCCTCACACTGTTGAAGAGTTATCACGACTTCTGGAACTAGTTGGTGTTGTTGTAGAAGTTCAACGTCATATGAAATGCCTGTATTCCAACCTGAAACATTCGACTCCCAACGGAGTTGTGAACCTTGTTTAAACCCAACTGCTTGACAGGAGATTTGCGGTATTAGCTCATCAAAATTGCATAAGGCCTCTAGTTCTCTTTGCACTGCCGCCGTTGTTGTTGGAGCCGCCGTTGTTGTTGGAGCCGCCGTTGTTGCTCCCTCTAAAGTTTCAGAAGAACCTCCACAGGCACCCATAAATATGCATAAGCAAAAAAATACGACCAATTTTTTCATATACGCATTCTTACACAGCAATGAGGGTTCCACCGATCAAATTTCAGTAAGGTAGAGCAATTTTTTTGGTGTCGGAGGGGGGACTTGAACCCCCACGCCCTAATCGGGCACAAGGTCCTTAACCTTGCGCGTCTGCCAATTCCGCCACTCCGACAAAGTTTGGTTAGTACAAAAGACCGAGGCTGATTGTTGTAAAAGTAAAAATTAGTGCTGCAACAACCGTTATACGATCCAGATTTTGCTCGACTACTGTAGAACCAGCTGTTTGAGCCCCTACTCCCCCGCCGAACATGTCCGAAAGACCGCCACCTTTTCCACTATGAAGAAGGACAAGGAAAATTAAACCAAGTCCAGAAATTACCTGCAATATAGCTATTAATACAAACATCAGATTTATAGGATACCAATTTTGTTGATAGCAAATCACTAATCCAGTAAGCGATATTTAATTATTCGAGAAAATTCATCCGGGTCTAAAGAAGCTCCGCCTACAAGTAATCCATCTATATCAGTCTGTTTCATTAAATCGGGAGCATTAACTCCTTTAACTGATCCCCCGTATTGAATACGCACGTCGTCACTAGCTGTGTTCCAAAGATTTGAGATTTTTGATCGAATTGCTTTACAAACCTCTTGCGCATCTTCAGGGGTCGCGTTTTTCCCTGTTCCTATAGCCCAAACCGGTTCATATGCAACGACCATCGAAGCGACATCAGAGACCTTGACTTCATTGAGGCCTTCTTCAAGTTGCGTTTCAACCACCTCGACTGTTCGTCCACCGTCTCTTTCTTCACTAGTTTCTCCAACACACAGGATGGGCGTCATTTCTTTCGCAATAATGGCACGTACTTTCTTGTTAATATCTTCGTTCGACTCTCCAAAAATATGCCGTCTTTCTGAGTGTCCAACAAGAACAAATGAAACATTTAATTTTGCAAGCATTTCTGGGGAAACTTCTCCAGTAAAAGCTCCTTTATCCTCCCAGTGACTATGTTGAGCTCCGAGATTTATCGGGATTTGATCAACATCTATGACAGTTTGCAAAGAACGCAGGTCTGTAAACGGTGCATGCACGGAAACATCAACGTTTTCATAGTCGGATGAAGAGAGAGCGTAAGCTAGACGTTGAATTGTTTGTATTGCTTCAAAATGATTGTGATGCATTTTCCAGTTGCCACTGATTAAAGGTTTTCTCACAACAGGTACCTTAACTTTATATTTTCCCTTCGCGTAGTGCCTTAAGCCCAGGAAGGTCACCTTTTTCTATGAGTTCTAAAGTTGCTCCACCGCCAGTAGAAATATGATCGATTGAATCCGAAAACCCAAATTTCTTTATCGCAAAGGCAGAATCTCCACCGCCTACGAAAGTAAAGGCTCGCGTGTCAGCCATTCCTTGCGCAACCGTTTCAGTACCAGCAGAAAAGCGCGGATCTTCAAAAACACCCATAGGCCCATTCCATAAAACTGTTCCTGCTTCAAGAATTAAATCTGAGAATTCCACGGCAGAACCTGGGCCAATATCCAAACCCTTCCAACCATTCGGAATGGAATTTCCGCACTGCCTGATTCCTGCTGTTACTTCAGGGTTGCCAATTTCACCATTCGAATCCATAGCCGTGAAATCTAATGGAAGTTTTATGGAAATTTCAGAATCTAATAGTCCACGGCAAGTATCAAGCATTTCATTTTCAACAAGTGAGTCGCCCACGGGGATACCGGCAGCTGCCAAAAAAGTGAAGCACATCCCTCCACCGATAATCATCTGATCGACAGAGTCCGACATCTTTTCTATTAACGCTAATTTGTCGCTTACTTTCGCTCCTCCTAAAAGCAGTAAAAAAGGCCGCTTAGGTCCTTCCAAAATCTTTTGAACAATTTCGACTTCTCTGAGTAACAGAATTCCTGCGGCAGAAGGTAGGTGCTTCGGTGGACCCACAATTGATGCGTGTTCGCGATGTGATGCACCAAAAGCATCATTCACGTATGCATCGAAAGACTCTCCACCAGCTCCCGAAACCAAATATTCAACAAAAGATTCTTCGTTAGCTTTTTCTCCAGGGTTAAATCGAAGATTTTCTAGTACTTCTAGATTCGGTAGTATTTCTAAAATTTTTTCCTTCACGGGCTGAATAGAGTATTTGTCGTTCCGCTGGCCTGCAGGTCTACCTAAGTGACTGCATACAACTACAGAAGCCTTTCTTTCCTCAAGCCACTTTAAGGTGTCTAGGCTCCCTTGTATTCGTAGATCATCATCAACCAAACCATCTGTTATCGGGACATTTAAATCTGATCTAACAAGAATTCTCTTAGATTTAAGCCCCTCAAGTTTTATTTCTAAATCTTCAAGAGTGGGAAGTTTATGATTTTCCAAATCGTTCAACTACTAAATCAAGAAGTGGTAATAGAAACGAGATCCACAAGCCTGTTTGAGTATCCCCACTCGTTGTCATACCATCCGCTTATCTTTACGAGATTATCCATCGTCATCGTTAAACCTGAATCAAATACACAACTAGCGGGATTTCCGACGATATCAGAGCTTACAAGTGGTCGATCACTGTACTCGAGGACATTTGCCAAAGCTCCTGAACTAGCAGCATCTTTAAATGCAGCATTAATTTCATCAACGCTCGGAGCACTGTTCAACAAAGCAGTGAAATCAGTTATTGAGCCATCTGGAATGGGAACACGAAGAGAAATGCCATCTAATTTCCCATTCATAGCTTGTAGAACCAAACCAGTAGCACGCGCTGCGCCTGTTGAGGTAGGAATGATGTTTATAGCTGAAGCTCTAGCCCTACGAAGATCACCGTGTGGTCCATCCACTAACGACTGATCTCCTGTGTAAGCATGAACTGTGGTCATTAACCCTTTTTCAACACCAAATGCATCATCGAGAACTTGAACCATCGGGACGAAGCAATTTGTAGTACAACTAGCATTAGATATCACCGTATGTTCTGCTTTATCGAAATCAGAATCATTAACTCCAACGACAAAAGTCGCGTCCGCTCCATTAGCCGGAGCTGAAACGATCACCAAAGGAGCACCTGCTTCTATATGCATGGCAGCTTTTTCACGGTCAGTGAAAATTCCAGTGGACTCAATTACTACATCTACGCCTAAATCCCCCCATGGAAGATCCTGAGGATTACGTTCCGAAAGCACACGAAGTAGCTGTCCATCAATCTCAATGCCATCATCTACGGCATTTATTTCATTGTCGAGATTACCAAGTACTGAATCATATTTAAGCAAGTGAGCCATTGTGGCCGTATCTCCAAGGTCATTAACTGCAACTATCTCCATATCAGCACCCTGCTTTGCAACTGCGCGATAGAAGTTTCTTCCAATACGTCCAAAACCATTGATGCCGATCTTTACGGGCATTTATTTCTCCTTCGAATATTCGATCACGTCAATTATTACTACCTCAACTAAACCCAAATGTGGTGGTTTTCTTTCATTTACCTACCTATATCGCGATGGAAAGTAGATATGTCTATTTCTTCACTTTTGAGAATTCTTGATAACTCTTCTGCAATTGCAACCGATCGATGTTTTCCACCCGTGCAACCAAAAGCTACAGACAAGTATGACTTTCCTTCATTTTCGTACGCTGGAATAAGATAACTTAACAAAGAAGAAATATCGTTCAAAAAAGGCTCTGCACTCTCTTGGCTCAATACATAGTCTTGAACGTCACTACTTAAACCATTTTTCTCTCTGAGTTCCTCTACCCAGTGAGGGTTGGGTAAAAAGCGACAATCAAGTTGTATATCCACGTCACGGGGAACTCCATACTTAAAGCCGAATGATGAGACCGATATTTGCATTCCGCGATCGCCTTCTGTTCCGTGCAAACGACTTGCAGCTTCACGTAAATCATGCACGCTCAACTCTGAAGTGTCTAAAATTAGATCTGCTTCTGCACGGGTTGAGGCCATCATTATTCGTTCGGCTTCTATAGCTTCTTCAATTGTCGAAATATTTGACAGTGGATGTGGCCGTCTACTGTCTTTATACCGACGTACGAGCGTTTCAGTGGAACAGTCCAAGAAAAGTAAAGTTACTGTTTCTTTCGTTTTTCGAAGTTCACTAACTGCGGCGAGCGTCTCTCCTTCAGATGTGTCTGCCTTGCCTATAAACGCCACCCTGTTCCAATTTGAATCAGTAACACTTGCCAATTCTGAAACTCTGCCCATTATCTCTGCGGGCAGACGATCGATTACAAACCAACCAAGATCTTCAAGGTTGCTCGCGAAATGCGACCGACCAGCGCCCGATAATCCTGCTACGACCAATAATTCTGACATGACTCGATACTACTGCCATCGTTTAATTACTTCCAGAAGACTTTTCGCAAACAAGCACAAGAAGCCTAGGAATAAAAGCTGTTTCACTTTTCCAATTCGAATCTTCTTCGGTGACAGAAAAGGGTTTCGGTTCAATCATTCGAGTTGTTACAAAACCTGAATCACTTAAAGCATTTAAATACCGGCTTAAAGGACGGTGTGTGAAAGGGATGCTTATTCCATCACCGAAATATTCTTCACTTGTCTCCTCTCGTAAATAGGAACCGACTCTCCAATATTTTTCAGGTGGATCGCTAGTCCAGTCTTCAACCCATGAGCTGCCAGGAGATTGAAGTAAAGGATGGTTCATGGCCAACACAAACCTTCCTCCACTTTTAACTACTCGTGAAACTTCACGGAATGACTCTTCAAATTTTTCTATATGTTCCAAAACTAGACAAGCAATTGCAGCATCAAAAAAAGAATCATGAAATGGTAGTTTCTCCGCTGAAGATCTAACTAAAACAGAAGCAGGCTCAATCTTCTTTCCGTGTCTAATCTGGTTAGCGGACTGGTCAATCCCAACAGCCGTAATCGACACTTCACTCAAAGCGCGAATAACTTGTCCTTCGCCTGTTCCAATTTCTAAAACTTCCTCAAATCCTCTCACCAATTCCACAATCAGAGGAAGAAGTTGTTCAGAATATTCCGCGTTTGCCCCATCCGTGAAAGAGTTTTGCCACCATTCTGCATTCGCCTCCCATGGGTCTTTCTTTTTATCCATACTCTGATAGTTCCATATTTTGAGTGGAATTGCTGAACTCGCTTTATGCTCCGTAGATGGCTATTTTCTTTGCTTTCCTTTCAAGTATCTTCTGGGGTTTTGGCGGTTTTTTCGCCGGCCAAGCATCTAGACGTGGCTCGCTGATACCCACGCTCACACTTGATATATCCATTGGCCTGTTAGTAGTCGTCCCTTTAGCTCTTTCCATTGCCGACACTTTTACATGGCGTGACTTCTTGATTGGTGGTCTCGCCGGACTTTTCGGAATGTCAGGAGCAGCTTTCCTTTATGCAGGAATGAAAAAAGCCGCCTATGTAACTGTTATACCTGTTTCTGGGGTTGCAGGAGCGCTATTCCCTGTCTTATGGGGTCTTGTAAGTGGAGATTCTCTTTCAGCACTTCAGATAGTAGGCATTTTTATAGGTCTTGTTTCAATAGCTCTCGCTTCCGGTGTTTCGCTACAGACATTTAAAGGTCCAATTACTGGTTTAAGAGATGGTGTTTTAGCGGGACTTGGTTTCGGAGCTTTTTACATCATTATTGAAAACACATCTAGCGATACAGAACCGTGGGGTGCGGTTGCTAGTCGAGTTTTCCCTCTCTTAATTCTTTTGATCATTTTGCGTTTTATCAACGACAGGGCAAAACCATCTAAACAAGCTTTGCCCTTCATTGTTGGTTCCGGTTTGAGTAACGCTTGTGCGAGTGCATGCTTCCTACTTGCTGTCAATAGAGGACTCCTGAGTGTTACCTCTCTTTTAAGCGCTCTTTACCCAGCTATCACCGTTGTTCTTGCGCATTTCCTAATTAAAGAAAAAATGACCCGTACTCAAGTTTTTGGTGTTATTGCAGCTATTTTTTCCATGGCCTCTATAGCCATCAGTTGAGTTCTAGGTCCAGTTTTTTTGCAACTTCTCCCGCTACATTCTCCGGTAACCATTTAATAGCATTTAGTTCTTCAAAAGTACTTTCCTTAATTTTTTTCAAACTTCCATATTCTTCAAGTAGTCGACTTTTACGCTTTTCCCCCAAACCTGGAATTCCATCTAAAACTGATTCGGTCATGCGTTTACCTCTAAGTTTTCTATGATACTCAACGGCGAATCTGTGAGATTCGTCTCTAATTCGTTGCAACATGTACAACGCTTCAGAGTTTCTGGGAATGACCACCGGGGTTCTTTTCCCAGTTACAAAAACCTCTTCAAACTGTTTTGCTAGTGAAGCAACAAAAATCAGATCAGATAAACCAAGTTCAGATACTACGCTTTCCGCTACCGACAGCTGCCCTTTACCACCATCAACCAGTAGCAACTGAGGTGGATAAGCAAACTTTTTGCTTCCACTCTCTCCAATTTCTTTACTTTCTTTCAAGTAGGCCTCTAAGCGTCGAGAAATAACTTCTCTCATAGCTGCGTAATCATCGTTGCCGTTAAAACTGTTAATACGGAAGCGCCTATAATCACTCTTTTTCAATAGGCCGTCTTCCATCACGACCATAGAGCCAACGTAATCCGTGCCCTGCAAGTGACTCATGTCGTAACATTCGATTCGTAATGGAGCGGTTTGCATTCCCAGAGCTTCTTGAAGTTCATTCAAAGCTTTAGATCGCGCATTATGGTCTTTCGCTCGTTTAAGTCGATGACGTATAAACTCTTCGCTTGCGTTGTTGACAACTGTTTCAAGGAGAGATTTTTTTTCGCCGCGTTTTGGGACACGTATTTCTACTGCAGAATCTCTTTCTTTACTCAACCATGTCTCCATTAACTTTACGTCTACTGGAATTACCTCAGCTAATATTTGACGAGGTACTCCCCTTGGTGGATCAGAGTTGTAATGTTTCACTAGTAAATGCTTAAGTAGTTCCGAGTTTTCTATTCCATCTATTCGATCGACGACAGATCCTTTACGACCAACCACGCGCCCTTGTCTGATGTGAAAAACTTGAACAGAGGCTTCGATCTCGTCTCCGGAAAATCCGAAAAGATCTATGTTTTCCGTTTCGTTAAGAACCATTTGTTGCCGTTCAAGAACTCTTTCTATATTGAGTATTTTGTCGCGAGTGCGTGCGGCGTGTTCATACTCCTGATTGCGAGATGAGATTGACATTTCTTCACGCAAGTCATCAACAATTGCCTTACTGTTTCCGTCCAAGAAACTTAAAAGATCACCTACTAAATCGTCATAATTTTTCTTATTTATCTTTTCAACGCACGGGCCCGAACATTTTTCTATATGAAATAACAAGCATGGCTTTCCGATCTTCTCATGTTCGTTAAATTTTGTATTTGAGCATGTCCGTAGTGGAAAGCTTTTAATCAATAAATCTAAGGTTTCACGTATAGCTTTTACATTTCCGTAAGGACCGAAATATCTCACTCCTTTCCTGCGTTTACCGCGAGTGATGGTTGGTCTCGGCCATTTTTCATTAAGAGTCACAGATAAATACGGATAACTCTTATTGTCCTTCAAATCAACATTGAATCTTGGCTTATGTTCTTTAATCAGAGTGAATTCAAGCATTAGTGCTTCAAGTTCATTTCGTACTTGAATCCATTCAAGGTGAGTTGCTTCTTGCATCATTCGCTTTGTTCGCGAAGCCATAGTTTTCTTACTTCCGAAATAACTGTTTACGCGGTTACGAAGATTTTTCGCCTTTCCTACATAAATAATCGTTCCTGTCTTATCAAAAAACTGGTAAGACCCAGGTTTGGTAGGAATGCTTCCTTGTTCCGGCTGTTTCAACACTCTTTTAGAATAAAGCGCTTAGCGGATCTTTTCTAACCTTGACTCATTCAACTAGTTGAGAAGCGGTTTAAGAAACTTTCCAGTATGGCTTGCTTTAAGTTTCGTAATGTTTTCCGGTGTATCGCTTGCGACGATTTCTCCTCCACCTTCTCCCCCTTCAGGGCCTAGATCAATGATCCAGTCAGAAGTTTTCACTACATCTAAGTTGTGCTCAATAACTATCACAGTGTTTCCATTATCAACTAGGCGCGTTAACACATTTAACAGTTTTCTCACATCTTCAAAATGCAACCCTGTCGTAGGTTCGTCCAAGAGGTAAAGGGTGTGCCCTGTGGGTCGCTTAGCTAGTTCAGTTGCGAGTTTGACTCTTTGTGCTTCACCCCCGGACAGCGTAGGAGCGGATTGACCCAGTCTTATATACCCAAGGCCGACATCTACGAGAGTTTGCATGTGACGTGTGATAGAAGGCTGTTTTTCAAAAAAAGATAAAGCTTCTTCGCATGGCATCTCTAAAACATCAGCAATGTTTTTACCCCTGTACATTATTTCAAGAGTGTCTCGGTTGTACCTTTTACCTAAACATACTTCGCAGGGAACATAGACATCTGGCAGGAAATGCATTTCTATTCGTAGAGTTCCATCTCCGGAGCACGCTTCGCAGCGCCCTCCTTTAACATTAAAGCTGAATCGTCCAGGTTGGTACCCTCTGAGACGCGCTTCTTCAGTTTTTGCGAATAATTTGCGTATATGGTCAAATACTCCTGTGTAGGTAGCTGCGTTTGATCTCGGTGTCCTGCCTATTGGGGCTTGATCTATATTTATGACTTTGTCAACTTGATCAACTCCTTTTATTGCTTTATGTAATCCTGGTGGTGTTTTAGATTTGTATATGGACTGCATTAGTCCTTTTAGTAATATTTCGTTAATAAGAGTGGACTTGCCTGATCCCGAAACTCCAGTCACTGCAACGAAACAGCCAAGTGGAAAATCAATATCAATGTTTTTTAAGTTGTTTTCACGTGCTCCTAAAATGCTTATGAAAGAACCATTTGTTGAGCGACGTTCTTCTGGAACCGGTAATTGTTTGCTTCCCGATAGGTATTGTCCAGTTAAAGATTTTTTACAGTCAACTAGTCCTTTTACATTTCCTGAATAAACAACATCTCCTCCGTGTTCGCCCGCACCTGGACCTATATCAACTACATGGTCTGCAGCACGAATGGTTTCTTCGTCATGCTCGACCACAATGACGGTGTTGCCGATATCTCTTAAATGAGACAAAGTTTCGATCAAACGTTGATTATCTCGCTGATGTAGACCAATAGAGGGTTCATCTAAAACGTAAAGCACTCCAACTAAACCACTTCCAATCTGAGAAGCAAGTCTGATTCGCTGTGCTTCGCCTCCAGCTAATGTTGCAGCTGATCGTGAGAGTGATAAATATTCAAGCCCGACATCTAGTAAAAAACGTAGTCGTGAATTTATTTCTTTTACCACCTGTTCAGCAATCATTTGCTCTCTGTCGTTCAGTTTTAGATTTGAAAGAACTTTGAAAGCTTTGTCTATTGAAAGTCGGCAAATGTCATCTAAGGAATGATTATCGACTGTTACTGCTAGGGAAAGCGGGTTAAGTCTTGCTCCTCCACATTTATGACAGTCAACTTGCCTCATGTACCCTTCAATCTGTTCTCTTTGGGTATCACTTTCTGCTTCATGATGTCGTCGTCTTAAGTAAGGAATCGCTCCTTCAAAACGCGCATTATGTACCCGAGCTCTACCGAAGCGGTTGTGGTATCGGACTTTTACTCTTTCTTTTAAACCTTTATCCATCAATATTTTTTGATGTTTTTTCGATAGTTTCTCCCAGGGAGTTTCTAAGTCAATTCCTTCGTGTCCGGCAACTGCTTCTATAAGCCTTTTGAAGTATCGGCTTCTGCCACCGGACCATGGTGCAATAGCTCCTTCTGCGAGGGTTAGTTCTGGGTTGGGAACCACTAATTGAGAGTCCACTTCGTAGACAGTTCCTAGGCCGTCACAGTGCGAGCATGCTCCGTAGGGACTATTAAAGGAAAAGTTTCGTGGAGCGAGGTCTTCAAAGGATTTTCCGTCACTTGGGCGAGACAAGTGTTGACTGAAAACGATTAGTTCATTTTCTTCACCATCTTCACTATTAATTATCTCTATCTCCGCTACACCCTCGCTTAGGGGCAAAGCAGTTTCCATTGACTCTGTTAGACGCCTCTCTATCCCTTTCTTCATTACTAATCGGTCAACCACTACTTTTATTGTGTGTTGTTCATATCGAGCTAAATCTGCCGACTCACCAAATTCATGAATTTCTCCATCTATAAGCACACGACTAAATCCTTGTGTTGCTAGATCGTCAAGGAGGGTTTCGTAAGTGCCTTTTCTGCCTCTTACGACCGGTGCTAAGACCTGAAATCTGGTCCCATCCTCTAAATCCATTATCCGGTCCACGATCTGCTGAGGTGTCTGTCGTGTCAATTTCTCCCCTGTTTCAGGGTCGTGTGGCACACCTATTCGCGCAAAAAGCAGCCTCAAATAGTCGTATACCTCTGTGACTGTTCCAACGGTCGAACGTGGATTTCGTGACGAACTTTTTTGATCAATCGAAATTGCGGGAGACAATCCTTCAATAAAGTCAACGTCTGGTTTATCCATCTGGCCTAAGAATTGACGGGCATAGGCGGACAAAGATTCTACGTAACGTCTTTGGCCCTCTGCATAAATAGTGTCGAAAGCTAGCGAGGATTTACCGGATCCTGAAATGCCAGTGAAAACTATGAGCTTCTCTCTTGGGAGATCTAAGTCAACAGATTGTAAGTTATGTTCTCTAGCTCCTTGAACTACTAACCTTTCTGGCATTCAACGATCCTAGACATTTGGAAGCCACTTCACATTTGATTTTTACTTAAACTTTTTCTGGCATGTCCCGAATTTCACGTTTCAACTCTTTTATTTCGTCTCTTAGTCTCGCGGCGTACTCGAATTGAAGTTCTTCGGCTGCCTCAGTCATTTCTTCTTCAAGGGTGTGAACTAGGCGTTTTAGGTCCTCACGGGGCATATCAGAAAGTTCTTCAGCGAGTTTTACAGCATTTCGTTTCTTATTCTTCGTTTTACTCGAAACCGCTCCAGGTCTAACCATCTCCAGAATGTCACTTACAGCTTTTCTGATCGTCTGCGGATCTATTCCATTCTCTTCGTTGTATTTCGTCTGCAATTCTCTTCGTCGCTTTGTTTCGTCAAGGGCTCTTTTCATCGAGCCAGTTATTTTGTCTGCATACATGACAACCTGTCCATCAACATTACGAGCAGCGCGTCCTATTGTCTGTATAAGTGAAGTCTCACTTCTCAAAAACCCTTCCTTATCGGCATCCAAAATTGCCACTAGTGATACTTCAGGCAAGTCAAGACCTTCTCTAAGGAGATTTATACCAACCAGAACATCAAACTCGCCCAATCGCAAGTCTCGCAGTATTTCAATTCTTTCAATTGTGTCAATATCTGAATGCAGATACCTGACTCTTACCCCCTGTTCCAACAGGTAATCTGTTAGATCTTCTGCCATTTTTTTTGTAAGCGTCGTAACGAGTACACGCTGTTCCGATTCAACTCGATTTGAAATCATTTCAAGGAGATCGTCAATTTGCCCTTCGGTGGGTCGCACAACAACTTCTGGATCGATGAGTCCTGTCGGGCGAACAATCTGCTCAACAATTCTTGTACTATTCTCTTTTTCCCATTTTCCAGGAGTGGCCGAGACTAAAACTACTTGTCCCACTCTATTTATAAATTCATCGAATCTCAGTGGTCTATTGTCAGCAGCAGATGGAAGCCTAAAACCATGCTCTATAAGAGTTAATTTTCGACTTCTATCCCCTTCATGTTGTCCGTGTAGTTGTGGAATGGCTACATGTGATTCATCAAGAACAACAAGAAAATCATCCGGAAAATAGTCGAGTAGGGTAAACGGTCTCTCTCCGGAAGATCTGCCGTCTATATGTGCACTGTAGTTTTCAATTCCGCTACAGAATCCAAGCTCTGACATCATTTCAAGGTCGTATTCAGTTCTCATTCTCAAACGTTGAGACTCAAGGAGTTTGTTTTCCTTTTCAAATCGTTTTAGAGATTCCTGCAGCTCAACTTCTATACCTTTGATTGCACGATTCATTACAGCTGTATCTGCCATGTAGTGAGTGGCCGGAAATATTATAAGTTCTTCTAGGTCCTTTATGTGGTCTCCTGTGACAGGATCTACTTCAGTTATCCTGTCAACTTCATCTCCAAATAAAGAAACTCTAAACACAGTTTCTTCATACGCTGGATGAATTTCAATTGTGTCACCTTTAACGCGAAATTTACCACGGCTCAATGCCATGTCGTTTCGCTCATACTGCATGTCAATTAGACGACTCAGTGCTTCTCGTTGGTTAATTTCACTCTCAGTGCGTAATACCAACAATTGGCCTTCATACTGAGCAGGCGAACCCAGACCATAGATGCAGGAAACCGAAGCAACCACAATTGTGTCTCTTCGAGTCAGTAATGCAGATGTAGCAGAATGCCTTAACCGGTCTATTTCATCATTTACAGAAGAGTCTTTTTCAATAAAAGTGTCTGAACTAGGAACGTACGCCTCTGGCTGGTAATAGTCATAATACGAAACAAAATACTCAACTTTATTCTCTGGAAAAAATGAGCGAAATTCATTTGCCAATTGTGCTGCCAGAGCTTTATTAGGAGCGATTACTAAAGTGGGTCTTTGAACTTCTTCGATCGTCCATGCGACAGTGGCGCTTTTACCACTTCCAGTAATTCCTAAAAGTGTTTGAAATCTCTCACCACCATTTAGGCCATCTGCCAATTCTTCAATTGCCTTTGGTTGGTCCCCAGCTGGTTGAAAAGGCGCATCTACTTTGAATTTCCGCTCCACATAAAGAGGATACTGATCTATAAGCTTTGAAGCATGTTGGATCTATTGTTTGCTAATTAGCGATGGAAGCTCCCGACCGATTTCAGGCCTTTCAATAGATTCGATCCATTCCCAGCATTTATTGATTTCCTCCTCAAAAGCTTCTATTGAACTGTTGTTCTTAATCACATAATCAGCTATTTCGGCTCTTGAATCGCGTGATACTTGTTTTTCAATTCTTTTTCGCGCATCCTCTTCTTCGAAGGAGCGATGCTCTACTAGTCGTTCAACAGCAATCTCTGTATCAACGTCCACTACTACGATCGCATCAAAATTTCGGTAGCCAGATTCAACAAGTAGTGGGATTTCTAAAATCACTGTGTTGTCAGTATCTAAATGGACCCCACGTCTAATTGTCATTTCTTCTCGAACCGCAGGATGAACAATCTCATTCAACACTGTCAATTCCTCAGGGTTAGAAAAAACTATATTCGCTACCAATTGACGGTCAAGCTGCCCATCTGATGTCAAGATATCTGACCCCCATTTAGAAAGCATTTCTTCAAAGACTTTCTCACCCGGTTGTTGTAGATCTCTGACGATCTGATCTGCGTCTATTAAAGCGGCGCCATGCTTAACGAAACCGGCAGCCGCAGTGGATTTTCCGGACCCAATTCCACCGGTTAGTCCTATTTCAAGCAATTGTTAACCAGCTTAAAATATTTCTATTCCGGTGAATCTGTTTTTTCTTCTTCGGATTCATCTTGAGTACCTTCTTCAGCAGTATCAACTTCATCCGCCTTCATGTCATCTTCAGGTGCTTCCTCAGATTCAAGGGCTTCAACTACTTCTTCCTCTGTAGTAGAAGTTTCCGTCTCATTAGAAGATTCCGTTTGTTCTTCATCAGCTACCGCTGATTCAGTTGGATCATGTTCGTTGTAATACTCGGCCCAAGCTTCTTGACCTTCCGATGACTCAACACCTATATAGTTTCCTTCTTCGTCATAGTTGTGTTCACCAAAGTGTTCTTGGTACTCTGCGGCCACTACTCCACCTTCAGCTGCTTGCTTGATGGAAAGACTTATCCTTCTTCTTTCAAGATCAAGATCAATAATTTTCACCCATAATTCTTCACCAGGAGTCACCACTTGTTCTGGCAGCTCAACGTGATGCGCTGACATTTCCGAGATATGAACCAGACCTTCAATTCCTTCACCCACCTGAACAAAAGAACCAAATTGAATAAGTTTTGTAACTCGACCATAAACCAGCTCACCAACTTGATGACTGTCAGCAAATTCTTGCCAAGGGTCTTTTTGAGTAGCCTTTAAGGAAAGACTGATTCTCTCTCGACTCATATCGATATCTAAAACTTGAACCTCTATTTCGTCACCCACTGCAACTACTGAGCCAGGATGATCTACATGTTTCCAAGACAGTTCTGAAACGTGTATCAACCCATCCATTCCGCCGAGGTCAACGAACGCTCCGAAATTGACGACACTTGAGACGACACCCGGTCTAACTTCGCCTGACTTCAAGTTTGTTAGGAAATCTTCGCGTTCATCTTTTTGACTTTCTTCAAGCCAAGCCCTACGAGACAGGACAACGTTATTTCGATTTCTGTCAAGCTCAATAATCTTTGTTTCAACAGTTGTTCCGATCAAAGGTTGGAGATCTCTCACTCTTCTAAGATCAACAAGTGATGCTGGGAGAAAACCTCTAAGTCCAATATCGACAATGAGTCCACCTTTTACTACTTCAATAACTGTTCCAGAAACCATTCCATCAGCTTCTTTTACTGCTTCTATATCGCCCCACGCTTTTTCGTACAAGGCACGCTTTCGCGAAAGAAGTAAGCGTCCTTCGGCGTCTTCACGTTGTAAAACCAATGCCTCAATCTTGTCGCCCATTTCCACAACTTCATTCGGATGAAGATTGTTTCGAATTGACAGTTCTTTTTGAGGTATAACACCTTCAGATTTATAACCGATGTCCAATAAAACTTCATCTTTATCGATTCTTACAACTGTCCCTTCAACCATTTGGCCATTTTCAATATCGACCATTGTCGCCGTATAGGCCTCCTCTAAGGAAAGCGACCCAAGGTCATTTTCAGTTATTGCACGAGGTGTGTATTCACCTTCGTTATCGAAAGATCCCATCGGCTGGGATTCAATTAGTGGAATTGTAGAAATCGGATCGGACACGTTGTTCTCATTGTTAGCGGGTATGGAAGGGAGTTTCCCTTTCTTTTTCAAGACGGATAAAGCCTATCGGGGAGCTATCGCATCGTCACCGATTATTGAGTTGCTTTTTCTGCCAATAGCAAAAACTCAGGATTTTCTATATCACAGGGCAACAATTTGTACTCGATTGGTGTGACTGACCAAATATTTTTTACTACTAATCCAACCTTTTGGCTCATTAACCGTAATTCTCTAGGTGTGAAGCACGTGGTCCACGTAACCGCTGCTTTTTTCTCGCCTCTCGTATTCATGATTTCTATATCTTCTCTGTTCACTCCGTTCAATGCATCAAAACTATCGTTATCACTTAAGTACTGAATCTGGAAGTATGAGGAGAAAGCTGACAATGCAAGCTTCCCTCCGGGTTTCAGAGCACGCGCCATATTTTCCAGAGCCCGCAAGTCCATATCTGGATTCTGAATTGAAGATTCAGGGTCACATAACAGACCAAAACCACCTTGACACATCGAGATGACCGCATCGAATTCATCTTCAAAATCCATTTCGCGAACGTCCTGTCTTAGAAAATTAGCTTTACTTTTTTCGTCACTTGCAAGTTTTATGAATTCATTTGAAATATCTATTCCGAGGACATCGATTTCTCGCTCTGCAAAAAGATGTGAGTGTCTTCCTGGACCGCACCCCACGTCTAATATTCGATCGCCTGGTTTGAGTCCGAGGACGTCATATAGGCAATCAACTTCATTTTCGGTCCCATATGTGAATGAATAACGAAGGTAGGCATCACCCAAATGTTGAGCAATAGGTTCGAACCAGTGTGAGTATTTTTCCTTATTATTCAATTTCAGCCTTTTGCGTCTGCCCAACTTTTTCCTGTTGCAATGTCAACTTTTAGTTCAACAGATAATTCGTAGGCATTTTCCATCTTTTTTTGAACCATACTTTTGACATCTTCCATCTCGCCATTAGCCACTTCAAGAATCACTTCATCATGTACTTGCAAAACTAAAGCGGATCTATATAACTCTTTTTGAAGCTCTTGGTCTATTGAAACTAAAGCCATCTTGAAAACATCAGCAGCTAAACCTTGTATAGGGGCATTCATTGCTTGTCTTTCACCAGCTTGCCTTATATTGAAATTGCTTGACAATAATTCAGGTATCTTTCGTCGCCTCCCTAACAGAGTTTCTGTATAACCTTTTTTTCTTGCTATCTCAATTGATTCGTTCATGTAATCTTTAACACCAGGGAATGCATCGAAAAATGCTTTAAGTATTTCGGATGCTTCGTCGACAGGAATATCCAATCTTTGAGCCAACCCGTAAGCTTCCATACCATATGCGAGACCGTACGAAACCATTTTTGCGCGGTTTCTGAGCGTCGAATCAATTTCTTCAGGTTTGATTCCCCAAGTTCGCGCAGCAACAGCAGTATGGATATCTTGACCATCATTAAATGCCGCTTTCAATTCTTTTTCATCCGCTAGATGTGCGATACAACGAAGTTCGATTTGGTTGTAATCAGCTACAAGTAGCAAATGCTTATCAGCAGGAATAAAAGCTTTGCGAAATGCTTTCCCTGCTTCAGTCCGTATTGGAATATTGTGCAAATTTGGTGCGTCTGAACTTAAGCGTCCAGTTCTTGTGACTGTCTGATGGAACGTGGCGCGTATCCTATTGTCTTCGTCTACAGAAGAAAGTAAACCTTCTCCATATGTTGATCTAAGTTTTTCAACTTCTCGGTAGGACAGTAATTTTTCGACAATGGGATGCGAATCCTTTAGTTTCTCTAACGTTGCAGCATCAGTTGAGTATCCTGTTTTTGTTTTCTTGCCGGGGGTTAGAGAAAGTTTTTCAAAGAGTATTTCTCTCAATTGTTTTGTTGAATTAACATTAAACTCTTCACCTGCTAGATCATGAATTTCTGTTCGAAAGCCATCACACTGAGTGGTGAATTCATCACGCAGTCTTTTTAATTCATCTACATCAACACCTATTCCTCGAGTTTCCATTTCTGCAAGGACACGAACTAACGGAATTTCCACATCTCTATTTAACTGATCCAGTCCGTTTGCTTTCAGAGCTTCATTCAATGGTTTATGCAGTTTCGCTATCGCTTTTGCGTTAACTATTGATTCATGTAGCTGATCATTTTCTGAATCGAAATTCAATTGTCCTTCTTTTTCGATTTCAGATGGAAAACATAGATCGGTATGTTTCGCTAAAATTTCAGAAAGAGGCTCAGAAGAGTCCGATGTTTCGAGAAGATATTGGGCAAGAGTAACATCTAGATTTATGTTTTGAAGAAATATTCCTCTTAATGATAACTGGCGATAACTTTTCTTTCCGTCATGAAGAGCTATCCCAGGTCCTTTACTTGAAAATAGTTTGTTTAGTCCAGCAACTACTTTCGGCGCTTGTATCACATCAGCATTCAACCAATAGCATTTTTCGCTATCGGCTAAAGCGAGACCTGTCAGGTCTCCTTCATGGCTACTCGACTCCGCTACTGAGATAGTTTCACCTTTAGCCAGTTTTTCAATTTCTTTAAGAGCTGCGGCTACATCGGCACAGGTTTGATATTCGAGGTCAAGCATCGAGTCTTTTAAGGGTTTTTTTGTCTCTTTTTCATTTACTTCAAAACCGACAGCTTCTGAAAGTCGCTTTTTCAAAGTATTAAGTTCGAGTTCGTCCAAGAAATTGTTTATCTCAGATTCATTTATTTCAGTGTTTTCAAGTTCGTTAAAATCAACTTCTAGTGGCACGTCACGAATAAGTGTCATCAGCTCTGCGTTAAGATGCGCCAAATCTTCATTTTCTTCAAGATTTTCTCTCAACTTTGGTGTTTGTTCAGATGTTGCAGAAAAAATTCCTTCTAAATTTTCATAAGCGTTTATGAGTTTGGCTGCAGTTTTTTCCCCCACTCCCGGGACACCTGGGAGGTTGTCAGAGGTATCCCCTCTTAAAGCGGCATAGTTAACATAATTTTCTGGAGTCACTCCCGTTCTTTCAAAAATTCCCTCTTCGTCGTAAAGAGCATAATCAGAGACACCTTTTTTGTTGTAAAGAACTTTGACGTGAGGATCTTCGACTAGTTGAAAAACATCCCTATCTCCTGTTACTACAATGACATCTTCGCCAGCGTCGCGACCCATTGTCGCTAAGGTTGCGATTATGTCATCAGCTTCAAAACCTTTCACGTCAATAACTCTGTATCCAAGCAATGAGACCATTTCTTTTACTAATGGGATTTGTTCATACAATATATCAGGTTGTTTTTCACGATTTGCCTTGTAGGAAACATGTTTTATATGCCGAAATGTCTTTTCTGGCCTGTCAAAGGCAACAACTATTTTTCTTGGTTGTTGATCTTTAATTAGATTTACAAGCATTGAGGCAAACCCGTATACGGCATTTGTCGTCTGCCCTTTACTATTTACCATCTCTGGAGGCAATGCAAAAAATGCTCTGTAGGTAAGTGAATTTCCGTCAATGATCATTAAATCGGGCACGTTTCGACACTAGTCCCAACGGATTGCAAATGCTTAATATTAAGGCCGGAGACCCTCTGAAATTATTTTTTCTGCTATCTCAACCATTGTTTTTCTATCTGACATTGCCGTTGTTTGAATAAATTTGAATGCTTCATCTTCAGTTACAGATGAAGTGTCAATAAGTAACCCTTTAGCTTTTTCAATAATTTTTCTTGCATTAAGCCGATCTTCAAGTGTTTTTGCCTGATCGGTCAAGTCCCTCATTTCTTTGTGTCGACGTCGCGCTATTTCAATTGCGGGAACTAAATCACTCTGCTGGTAAGGCTTTACGAGATAGGCCAAAGCTCCGGCATCAACCGCTTCATCGATAAGTTCGCGTTGACTGAAAGCAGTGAGTATCACAACTGCCGTATCTTCTACCGACGCTATTTCGCGCGCTGCTTGAATTCCATCCATACCTGGCATTTTGACATCTAATATCACTACTTCTGGTTTGTGCTCGCTGACAAGCCTTACCGCCTCATCACCTCTTCCTGTCTCAGCCATGACTATGTATCCAGCATTTTCTAAAGTTTCGCGAAGATCCAAACGAATTATTGCTTCATCTTCTGCTATAACTACTCGAATTTTTTCCATTAAATGTTTTCTGTATTCAATTTGTCCAAAAGCCCGTCTTGGATTTCTTCTAATCGCTGTATTTCATTTCGTATCTTGTGACAATATTTTTCCATATTTTCAGATTGTCTTGCTGAATCTCTACGGTCATTGTCTGAAATCGCAGTCTCGGAAACTAGCGATCTGATTCGCGCTTCGTCAGCGTCATCTATAAGACTAATAAGCTGTTCTTCGGCTACAAGAAGATCTTCTTTTTCTTTTTTTATACGGCGAGAAATTTCCAATAGTCGTTTTTCTAAAGATTTTCTAAACATCAATACCATTCTAGAGGAAGAATGGTGATCTATTTATCAAGGAAATATCCTCCATTTCGGGCATATTGCTATGTGAGGAAAATCTATTTAATTTTGCCACTCTGTGTCATCTTGATCGCCACATCTGCATGTTCGAGTGAAAACGGTTGCGACCTTCCCCGTCAAGAGCCTTTAAGTTCTTCTTCAAGCCTTCATTTACTGGGAAATACTGAAGTTACTTGGGAAACGAATCCACCCACTTCAGGACCTCACTATCCTATTCCTCCAAAAGGTGGAAATTATGACTATGCCCTAAGCAACCTTGACCAGGTCTCTTTTCTTGAATCTGGTGGCGTGATAGTCCAATACCTCCCAGACATCAATGGAAATAACCATCCAAAACTTGCCTCTTTTGCTAGCAACTATGTAATTATTTCACCAAATGAAACATTGGAATCTCTTCTCGTAGCAACTGCGTGGACATGGAAGCTTTCTTGTAAAGAATACGACTTTGAGAGTCTTGCTAAATTTATAGCTGAACGTCAAGGAGAATTTTCACCCACTCATACGGATTGAGCTGTGTACCCTGGGTGGGACTTGAACCCACACGACCTTGCGGCCAAAGGATTTTGAATCCTTCGCGTCTGCCAATTCCGCCACCAGGGCTAGTTAAATTTATGGAATAGCGAAATCAGTTTACCGTTGATCATTTCAAATATTCTTAAAGTGGCAATCGCAATATTCGCGACTTCCCAAAAATAGAACCAAAAACAATTCGACCATCATTATCTAATAGCACACCAGCCCCAAGAGTATTGAAACGGCTATCACCAGTAACCCAATGACCAAGACTTTCACCAGTAGACCAATTTAGGGCTTCGATAGTCCACTTACCTTCACGTGTTCCACAGGTATACACGACATTGCTACCTATGCTGACATAAGGCACAGAGTTAGGCGAGCTAACCTCCCTATTGACCCATGCCTCGCGAAATTCTGCAGTTTTAGGATCCCATTCATACTTATGAAGCCCATACGGCGTGAAGGCCTGATAATGACCCAAAAAGAACGAAAGTAATCTACTAGCACGTTTCGGCAGCCAAGAAGGTCGAGTGCTCGGCTCATTATCAACAGTCATAGCCCCGTAACCCGCCACAGTAATTGATTGCTCTGTTTGAATACTTTCTCTACTTGAATCACCCATATTCGCAGCTCCCAAACCCGCAATCCTTCGTGAAGGAGCATTCGGTAAACATTCCCAATCATCAGGAATTTCGGTTCGCCAGAAAAGTGTTATGTTTACAATCTCATCTCCATCTCCGATGACAACAAAACGATCCCCATTTGGGTCATCTCCCATCAATGAAGGAGTCGTGCCTGAGCCAGTACCAGTTCCATTCCTATATTCCGCACTCCATGCACCATCTTTATCAGCAAAAGAGAAGTCCTTTCCGTTCCAAACCACACGATGCAAATGATCTACTGAATTGAGGTAGATGCCCCCTTCTTCGTCACAGCACATGCTTGTTCTTACCCATCCATACGCCGTGTTACCTTTCTCAATTTCCATGTTTTTGCAATGTTCTGATGCTTGCTTCTCAGCACCAGGAATTTGCACAGCAACATAATTCTCAAAATCTCTCGAGAGGCTAACTAACCAACCATGATCCGTTGATAATACGAGACGGCCATCCGGTGTCATATTTATTCCGACAAACGATCCTTCAATTTCATCTGGTTTATTCCATTTATCTTTCTCGATTAAAGGTGAACTGCGGTCACTTGGATCAGCTTCTGCGTACGCAACCACTCCTTCTTTTCGCCCCAAGTGCAACACATGGTCGACATCTAGAAGCGAATAAACACCATCAAGCCCTGTCATGAAACGAGCAGCTAATCCAATAGCACTGTTAATCAGTTCTTCTTCTTCATCAAAGTTGTCCAAGTCGGCAATTCCGTCTTCCCATTCTGAACGATTACTAAATACTTCATCTGGTTTTTCGTGTGAAAGGTCAAATGTGGATAATGTTTCGAGTGTTTCGTAATCAAGCTTTACGATCTGCTCTCTTCCATTACTCCAAATTGTTCGTTTCCCGTCGGGATATAAACCCGAAATGAGACCACCGAAATGTCCTGGACCGAGCCACTCATATTGATAATCATTTTTTTCAAGAACTTCACCATTTTCGCGAGAACTAGGGAGTGGACCAGAAAGGTGTGTGCTGTCACGCTGATCACAGAAGCCGTGCGCTATGGGATTCTCACTATCAGCCAAAAAAGGATTCCGCCATCTTTCGTACACATCCACAAAACGACAATAACGACCCAAAAAGCCGAAAACAAATGGATGCAATCACAGTTTTCCTCCACGCATTAATATTTTTAATACGATGATGGGTAATGCCAATTCAAAAACCTTCATTACTTATTTACGCGCGACTTATTTTCGGGTTAGTTCTTTTCGGATTTGGACTTGCTTTAGTAGTTTTAGGAGATTTTGGTGTCTCCCCTTGGGAAGTTTTCCATCAAGGAATTTCCAGACGCACACCATTAAGTATCGGAACAACAATCATTTGTGTTGGAATAATCATTTTGCTTTTTCTTTTTCTTCTTAAGGAACCAATGGGAGTGGGCACTATTGCAAATGTTTTGATTATTGGTTTAATAGTCGACCTTACTTTGTCTCTATTTGGTGAAATATCAAATATTTTCCCGCGAGTACTCGCAACACTTTTCGGCCCGATTTTCGTGGCATTAGGATCCGGTTTCTACATAGGGACGCGTTTAGGCCCGGGGCCTAGAGATGGTCTTATGACGGCCTTTAATCGTAGAGGTGTAGCAATTTGGAAAGCTAGAACACTCATAGAAGGTTCATGTGTTATCACTGGTTTGATACTCGGCGGTACTATCGGATGGGGAACAGTTTGGTTTCTACTTTCTGTAGGTCCCTCTGTCCAATTCTTTCTTCAACGCTTAGAGGTAAAAGATTAGCTTCCTAATCTGAACTTTATTTCTTCTAAACTAAAGCTACTTTAATAGAATTTCTGCGGCGAGATCCAAATGTTCAAGATCACAATCGTCAAGTATTTGTAAATAAAAGCGTTCGCATCCTTGTTGTTTAAATCCTTCTATTCGGTTAGTAATCTCGTCAGGAGTTCCTGCCAAACCATTTAAACGCAGTTCATCTCCCTTTCTTCCAATTGCAGAAGCGCGCTTACTGAAAGTCGCCTCATTTTCACCGCAGCAAAAAACCTGAGCACATGAATAAATTAAACTCTCAGGGTCTCTACCTAATGACACACAAGCATCTTTCACGACACTCACAAGAGAGCCAAAATCTGCAGGTGAAACAAAAGGGGTGTTGTATTCAGATGCATATTTCGCGACCAAAGCAGGAGTTCTTCGTTTACCTATTCCTCCCATTATGATCGGAAGGCCTTTCTCTTGTTTCGGTTTTGGCAATCCCATTGAATTCTCAAAACGAACTGTTGTCCCTTCATAATTGAACAACTCTCCCTCTTCTAAATTCCAAATGGCATTCAAAACTTCGAGTGATTCTTCGAGGATGTCGAAACGAGTACCTATATTCGGAAAAGGTAACCCTTGCGCTTTATGTTCTTCTTCATACCAGCCCGCTCCTAAACCCAGTTCGACTCTGCCCCCACTCATTTGATCAATTTGAGAGACACTAATGGCCAATGAACCGAGGTGACGAAAAGTAATAGGTGTTACTAAAGTTCCCAATCGGATAGTACTTGTATCACGCGTTAAACCGGCCAATGTAGTCCAAGCATCGGTAGGACCTGGCAAGCCATCAGAATTACCCATTCTCAGATAGTGATCTGAAGTAAAGAATCCGTTAAAACCGAGACTTTCCGCATGAGAAGCTAAAGTGCAAAGCCGTTCATAGGTAGTTCCTTGTTGTGGTTCAACGAAAATTCTGAAATCCATGAATTCCTACTTTCTTTCTGGATAACCGTCTGTCGGTAATGCTGACATGGGGCCCTGGAGTATTAAACCTCCATCAACGTACAAAACTTCGCCTGTTATAAAACGCGCCCCCGAGGAAAGCAGAAAAATCACTCCGTTTGCTATGTCACTAACCTCTCCAATGTCAGGTAGTGGTTGATCCACAAAACCGTCACCTACTCCATCTTCATATGTGGAATCAAAAGCTTCAGTTCTAAATTGACCGGGAGCAACACAATTCACACGTACTTTAGGCCCCCATTCGAAAGCCAAAGTTCTGCTGAGTTCCAACACACCCGCCCGTGCACTTGCACTGTGAGCAATTCCGGGTATGCCGCGTCCGACCGTTGCAATTATTTGGCATATGGAACCTCCTTCCCTTTCAAGCATGTTGTTACCAAATGCTTGAGTCATGTTCCAAGTTCCATTCAAATTCAAATCGATCACGCTACGCCAGCCGTTTGAAGTGAAATCTCGGGCCTTTTGAGGAAATTGTCCCCCAGCATTATTTACAAGAATGTCAACGTTTTTATGTCTATCCGACAATTGATCAACCGATTCAACATCACGAATATCCACAATGTCATACGAAATCTTTTTCCCGGTCTCATTCGAAATCTGCTTTGCAGCCTCTTTCAACACGGCTTCTTGCCGAGAAACTATGGTCACTGTCGCACCAACCTGAGCTAATCCAACAGCTATAGCACGGCCAAGCCCAGTAGCTCCACCAGTTACTATCGCATTTCTTCCTTCAAGTAATTCCTCGTTGTAGATCAAATCGCTTCGCATATTTTCTTTCTTGTCAAATCTTCACTTACCAAAAAACCACAGAATGAGTATTTTACATTTTTCCCGAATTATTAGCAGAATTGCAGCCTAAATAGTAAATACGAATCTCTTCTTTTCAGGTTTTTTTAGCTTTTGATCCGCTTTCTGAACTTACAGGGCAAAATGTTCTGTACAAGAGGAGTAAAAATGATCGTCTTTACATACCCAGGCCAGGGTTCACAGTTTTCTGGTATGGGGTCAAGTTGGTTGAATCACCCTTCATGGGAACTGATTGAAGAAGCATCGGACGCTACGCACATAGATATCTCCGATTTGCTCATTAACGCTACTGATGAGTCATTACGGGAAACACAGAATGCCCAACTTTCCACATTCGTATTAAGCATGCTTGTTCTTGATGCTGTCGAGAGAATCGGCCTCGATTCGACTGGTCACGCAGGACACAGCTTGGGAGAATACAGTGCTCTTACCGCTTCAGGTGCTCTTGATTTTTTTGACTCCGTCCGACTTGTAAAGATCAGGGGAAAAGCGATGAAAAATGCAATTGAGGAAAACCCTGGAACAATGTCCGCTGTACTAGGTCTCTCCGATGGTGATGTTGAAGAATTATGCAACGAGATAGACAGTGACGTTTGGGTGGCTAACTATAATTCTCCTGGTCAACTGGTCATAGCAGGTAATAACTCAGCGATAGAGGAAGCAAGCGATCTAGCAAGGAAAATGGGTGCTAAAAAAGTTACCCAACTATCAGTAGCTGGAGCATTTCATACTCCTCTAATGAGTTCAGCACGAGCCGAATTATCAGAAGCAATAGAAAATACCGATATTCGGCCACCATCTGGAGTCGTGGTTGCGAATGTCGACGGAATGGCTCATGAGAATCCGGAAACTTGGAGAGCACTTATGTCTGCTCAATTATGCAGCCCTGTGCGATGGACACAAACAATTGAAACATTACTGAAAATGAATTTTTCGACATTTATTGAAATCGGACCCGGAAAGGTGCTTACTGGGCTTACGAAGCGAGTAGAGCCAAACACACAACGTTTGAACATAAACGAACCAAGTGATTTGGATCAACTACTCGACCTAATTGCACCAACATCATCCACTGATGGATCTGGAGTGAGCCACGAAGGCGAACACCTTTTCTCAACTGACAGGCTTGTTGTCAGTCCATCTGCTGGAATGTTTAAACCCATTTCGAATTTAGAAATCGGAGAGAAGGTTTCTAACGGTCAACTTCTTGGACACGTCGGAACCGTTGAGATTCACTCCCCTTTTTCGGGTGAGCTTATGGGTTGGATCGCTGTAACAGAGGAACGACTAACAGCCAGTCAGCCTGTTGCATGGCTACGTGTAACGTGACCAGAAAGCGATCATAAGCTAATCTTTCTATAGAAAACAAAAGGGAAAAATGGAACGTGTAGTTCTCATAACCGGTGGAAATAGGGGCATAGGTCTTGCTACTGCAAAGACTTTTGCTGCAAAAGGAAACAAGGTAGCAATCACATACCGTGAAATCCCACCTGATGGAATCGAAGATCTTGGCATACACTCCTTTTCGTGTGACGTTACTGACCAAGATCAAGTGGACAAAGCATTTAAAGAAGTCGAAGAAACTCTAGGAACTGTAGAGATTTTGATCGCAAACGCCGGTATAACTCGAGATGCTCTTACGGCTAGAACAAGCGACATAGATTTTTCTGAAGTTTTAGATACAAATTTGACTGGAGCATTCAGAACGGCAAAAAAAGCTTTGAGAGGAATGATGAAAAATCGCTGGGGACGAGTTGTTTTCATATCCTCCCTTTCAGGTCGAATCGGCCAAATTGGTGAGAGTAGTTACGCTGCATCAAAATCGGCTCTTGTTGGACTAAGCCGTTCGCTTGCTAAAGAGTATGCCTCCCGAAACATAACCGTTAACGTTGTCGCACCAGGCGCTGTAAAGACAGAAATGTTGGAAAAATTATCCGATGATCAAATAAGCGAATATATCCAATCCATTCCATTAGGAAGATTGGGAGAACCTGAAGAAATCGGCGAAATAATCGCCTTTTTATCATCGGAACAAGCTGCATATATCACCGGTAGCGTAATCCCGGTTGATGGCGGCCTTTATATGGGGTAAACCTTCTCCAATAAGCTTGGTAGAAGTTAACTAACCCTCTATTGTTATGTGGGCAGTTGAATATAAGGAGTTCAAATGAGTGACGACAATTTCGCAAGATTTCAGAAGTGTGCTGTTGAAGTGCTATCGGTTGATGCAGCGCAAGTAGTACCTGAAGCCAACTTTGCCGATGACCTTGACGCCGACAGTCTTGACTTAGTCGAATTAGTCATGGCACTCGAAGAAGAATTTAGTGTGACTGTTGAAGAAGAAGAATTAGAAGGAATCAACACGATCCAAGCGGCTTTTGAATTAATCACAAGCAAGCTCTAATGCCGAACCGAAAGGTCGTCGTTACAGGTTTAGGAGTTGTCTCCTCCTGTGGGACAGGAATTGAATCCTTCTGGGAGGGACTCTGTGGAAAACCATCTGCAGGTGATAGACGTGTCGAAGATTTTGATCCCGCTAACTACTTTGAAAATCCAAAAGATTCTCGCCGTTCAGACCGTTGCACTCAATTTGCAATCGCAGCTACTCACATGGCAATGGATCAAGCTGGTGAATTAACCGCTGAATCAGACCGCTCAGGCGTTTTCATAGGAACAGGCATAGGCGGTATTGAAACCCTCGAAGAACAAATTGGCATATTACTCGAGAAAGGTTCACGACGTGTATCACCCTTTCTTGTTCCAATGATGATGCCGAACGCAGCTACCGCTGCAGTCTCAATGAAGTACGGATTTCAAGGTCCAGCTGAAAATACCTGTACTGCATGCGCTGCTGGCACACACGCTATTATCAATGCTTCTCGTTTAATCGCTTCAGATCGATGTGATGTAGTAATTGCCGGTGGCACAGAAGCTGCTTTCACTGGGAGTTCAATCGCAGGATTTACTAACATGACAGCATTTTCTAAGGAAGGAATCTCCAGGCCATTTGACCTCGATCGCGACGGTTTCGTCATGGGAGAAGGAGCAGGAATTCTTGTACTCGAAGAAAAAGAAATGGCTGAAGCACGAGGGGCAACTATCTACGCTGAAATACTCGGTGGCGCTAGTAACGCTGATGCGCACCATATAACTGCTCCAGCACCCGGAGGCACGGGAGCAGAAAAATGCATACGACTAGCTTTAGACGATTCAGGAGTAGAACCGGAGTCTGTTGGATACATAAATGCTCATGGAACTTCAACTCCATTGAATGACTTGGGAGAGGCGCAAGCAATAAATGCAGTTTTTGGTGCGACTGGACCTTTAGTTTCCTCCACTAAAGGCATCACGGGTCATCCACTAGGAGCAGCAGGTGCAATCGAAGCTGTGGCAGTGGTGATAGCCCTTCAAAAATCTCTCATACCTCCAACCGCTGGATTTGTAAACTCTGACCCAAAAATGCCGGAAATCAATCTTGTTCATAGTGAACCTGTTTCTTGGACTCCAGCACCTGCTCTTTCAAATTCCTTTGGCTTTGGAGGACATAACGGTTGTTTAGTTATTGGCCCTGCTTGATTAAATTAAACTGTCGCGAAAACAAACATTAAGTCGCAGCTACAGGCCAACTCACCACCGACAAGAGCTTTCCCACTACCCTTTCCTCCTCGTGCTGAAATCCGTGAAAGCTCTACCGAAAGATCCAGTCTCTCACCTGGTGACACCCGGCGCCTAAACCTAACGTTGTCAATACCACCAAACAGAGGCAACAGGCCATCAAAAGTTTGATCGGAAAGTAACGTATAAGCCCCTAATTGGGCTATCGATTCGCACATTAAAACACCGGGCAGAGTGGGAAAATCGGGAAAGTGTCCAGAAAAAAATTCTTCAGATTTTGTCAATTGCCAATAGCCTTCGGCTGATTTAGAAACGTCTAATTGTGTTACTTCAGTTAGAAATAGAAAAGGGTTCCTATGTGGAATAACTTCTTCAGGTTTTGGGAAATTCATTACAAGCTCCAAATTCAAAAGGCCTGCCGGTAATTCCGGCAGGCCTTTGAAAATAACTAAAAAATGTAAAAGTTTACATTTACATTCCCATTGGAGGCCCACCACTCTTAGCGGCTGCCTTTAGTTTAGACCCTGCAGAAACCTTAACTGCCTTTGTAGCTGGAATACTAATAGCTTCTCCGGTTTGAGGATTTCTACCCATCCGAGCTTTACGAACTGTCTGCTCAAACGAAATCCAGCCTGGCACTGTGACCTTCTCATTTCCAGCAGCCACTGCGTCCGCCACTACATCGAACATAGCGTCGAGGCAAGCTCCAGCATCTTTGTTCGAAACGCCAGCCTTGTCAGCCATTGCCGCGATCAAATCACTCTTGTTCATCCACCACTCCCTTGTGTTATTTACGTACCCACATTGGGTACACCGCCACGCGACACGTTTTTCGGGGTAATGTCAAGCATTTAAGCCTGTTTGAAAGGGGTTTTTTATAAAAAAACCCCTAATTTATAGTTTTTTTAGGCTTTTTAGCTAAAAATCTGAAAAGTCTTGATTTTTAGCAGTTTTTATCTAAAGCTTCTCTAAAGGTTGAAACTAGCTCTCCTACCTTTTCTGGTGAAGAATTTTTAATCATTTCTTGAACAATCGCAGAGCCTACAATTACGCCGTCGCTAACTTCACATGCTTTGACAGCCTGTTCGGGATTGCCAATCCCAACCCCTACTAAAACTGGTTTATTGGTCACATTTTTCAATCGTGACGCAATTTCAATTGCACTGTCAGCAAGCTCAGAACGCATTCCAGTTACTCCAAGCAGGCCAACCGCGTAAACAAATCCAGAACTTCTCGTGCATATCTCCACGAGCCTCTCGTCAGGTGTTGTCGGGGCCGCTAACAAGATTGTTTCAATCTTAGAATTAGCGGCTTCCTCCGACCAGATATCCAACTCTTCCAATGGCAAGTCAGGAAGTATGCAACCAGAGATTCCAGCCGAAGCTAGACTCGCAGCAAATCTTTCATGTCCCATCCTGTACGCAAGATTGTAATATGTCATTACTGCAAGGGGTGCCGCAGGTCTTTCCTCCCGCAAGTCATTTAAAATTGTCACAGGCGTAGATCCGGATTTCATTGAAGAGTCATTAGCCATTTGGATGATGGGACCATCCATCACCGGGTCGGAAAAAGGAATTCCGATTTCTACAACATCTGCCCCGGCGTCAATTACTGAATGCATGGTTTGGATCCAATCTTCCCCCAAGCCACCAGTTATATAAACTACTAAAGCCTTCTTTCCAGAATCTATCCGTTTTTGAAGAACCGATTCAATCTGAATATTCTCAGACATTCAATATTTCCATCATTTGTCCGACATCCTTGTCTCCCCGTCCGGAAAGATTCAATAAAACTGTTTTGCCGGTTAAATATTCACGTTCTCGCGAGATCCATGCAAGTGCATGTGCTGGTTCAAGTGCTGGAATTAAACCTTCTGTTCGGCTCAACAGTTGAAAGGCAGCGATTACTTCGTCATCAGTAACTGATTCGTAACGAGCTCTTCCAATTGATGAAAGGTAACTATGCTCAGGACCTACTCCCGGATAATCTAATCCTGCACTTATTGATTCTGCCTCTAAAACTTGGCCGAATTCATCTTGCATTAAAAATGATTCCATTCCATGGACAACTCCGGGAACACCTCTTCCAATTGCTGCTCCACCAGCCGGCTCTACACCAATCAATTCTGCGTCGCTATCAACAAAACCCGAAAAAATACCTATCGCGTTAGATCCACCTCCGACACAAGCACAAATAACGTCAGGAGTGGTTCCTAAAAGCTCTTCCGATTGTTTGCGAGCCTCTGTTCCGATCACCTCATGAAATGTCCGCACCATCCATGGATACGGATGTGGACCCATCACTGAACCAAGGCAATAATAGGAATCCTCAACAGTTGCTACCCAATCACGCATTGCATCATTGACAGCATCTTTTAAGGTTTTACTACCCGATTCGACACTTCTTACTTCTGCACCTAAAAGTTTCATTCTGAAGACATTCAACTCTTGACGTTTCACATCTACCTCTCCCATATACACGCAGCATTCCAAATTGAGAAGAGCAGCTGCCGTTGCTGTAGCTACACCATGTTGGCCAGCTCCCGTTTCAGCTACAAGCCGTTTTTTTCCCATTCTTTTAGCTAGCAAGGCTTGGCCTAATACATTATTGATTTTATGAGAGCCCGTATGGTTGAGATCTTCTCTTTTTAACAATAAGCGGCAGTTAAGTTCAGCGGAAAGATTAAAGCACTCTGTAATAGGTGATGGTCTTCCCGCATAATCAGAAAGGAGAAAATCTAATTCTTTGCGAAAGGAATCATCAGCCCATGCCTCTATAAATGACTTTTCAAGCTCATGACATGCAGGAACTAAGGTCTCAGGTATGTATCTTCCACCGAAAGATCCGAACCTTCCTTTTTCATTAGGATTTTTTAAGTTCATAGTATTTCCAGTCTAGAAAACTATTGCTTACTTCTTGCTTTTACTTAACTTCGCGTTTTCAATAAAAAGTTTTAAAAGCTCCGGATCTTTACGACCAGGTTTCGATTCAATCCCGGTAGCAACATCAACACCAAAAGGTGAGAATTTCTCAATTCCGGCGCTGACATTTTCAGCATTCAACCCACCCGCTAAAAGTATTTTTTCGCCTTTAAGGAAATCAATTGGAAGATTCCAATCAAACCTCTTTCCTTCACCAGGAGTCTCTGAGTCTAAAAGCAGAAAATCTGCGCCAAAATCCGCGAAATTCATCAACTCTCGTGAATTAGCAGACAGCGCCTTAATCGTGAAAGGAACTCTATTTGCCACTAACTGGCATTCTTCATGAGTTTCATTTCCATGAAGCTGTGCGGCATTAAGACCTGTTTTTCCAATTACACGCAGCACCTCTTCAGCTGTGAAATCACTAAAAACTCCGACACTCATAATTTCACTCGGTAGTTTTTTTACAATACTTTCTACTAAGTCACTTTCTACCCTTCTTTTTGAAGTGGGCACAAAATTGAATCCAAGAGCGTCGCAACCCAAATCAATAGCTAAAAATGCATCTTCTGAGTTGGTGATACCACAAATTTTTACAAAAATATCATCCACTTGCATATCAGTCGTTGAGTTTTTCATCAAATGTATTCCTCAGATCAGAGAGCATTTTTATTCGATTGGTCGATTTAACTAGTAGTTCACCTACCAATAAAGCTGAATATCCCGCGTCCATCATCTTACGCGCACTTTCAGCACCATCTATTCCGGACTCTGCTACCGCTGTAACTGCTTCGGGAATTTTCGAAATTAAATCAATAGCTCTTAATGGATCTACCTCAAATGACTTCAAATCTCTTTGATTAACTCCGATCAATTCTGCCCCAATCGATAAAGCGCTTTCTAATTCTTTTTCGTCGTGTACTTCAACTAACGGATCCAATTCAAGTTCAACAGAAAGTTCCAAAAAATCTTTGAGTTCAACCTGATCAAGGGCAGAAACAATCAACAAAACTGCATCAGCTCCCATTATTCTTGCGTCACAAATGTCTCGTTGGTCAACAGTGAAATCTTTTCTCAAAATCGGTATTTTAACATTCTGGGAAGCCTCTATTAAATCCTCTCTAGAGCCGCCGAAACTGTCTTCATCCGTTAAAACAGAGATTGCAGCCGCACCACCACTTTCATATTCCGATGCCAATAACTTTGGATCAAGTTCTTCAAATAAGTTACCTTTTGATGGTGAGCGTCTCTTAATCTCAGCTATTACAGCTATCCCTGATTTTGAATGTTTTATTAGTGAGTTCCTAAACCCCCGTACAGGAGGGAGGTCACTTGCCTGCTGATATAGCGATTCAAAATCCCTATTGTCGTTTTGAGCTTTTAAACGGTGAGAATCTAAAATTTTCTGCAAATAAGTCATTTGGTCAGTTTCCGTTATACAAAATGAGTTTACTTTTGATTCTGTCGTTGTTTAGACATTCTTCGGGCTGCTGGTATGGCTCCAAGTAAAGCTCGTGCTTTATTCCTGCATTCGAGATCCTCAGCATCAGGATCACTATCTGCAACTATTCCCGCTCCGGCCTGAACAGATGCGACTCCGTCCTTTACAATCATTGTTCTTATCGTTATTGCTGTGTCTATATTTCCAGAAAAATCAAAATAACCAACAACTCCTGCATAAGGACCACGTTTAGTCGGTTCAAGTTCATCAATTATCTGCATCGCTCTCACTTTTGGGGCACCCGATACAGTTCCTGCTGGGAGAGTCGCTCTTAATACATCAATTGGCCCAAGATCACTTCGAAGGTCGCCAGAAACTTGACTAGTAAGATGCATCACATGACTATATTTTTCTAGCGTCATTGTCTCATCAACTGTCTCGGTACCAAATTCAACCACGCGACCCACGTCATTTCGTGCTAAATCAAGGAGCATCACATGTTCAGCTAATTCCTTTGGGTCTTCTTTTAGATCGGAAGCAAAACGTCGATCTTCCTCATCAGTTTTTCCTCGTTTTCTAGTCCCCGCTATAGGTCGTGAAAAGACTTTGCCTTCGATCAAACGAACCATTGGTTCCGGCGAAGCTCCAACGATTGTTAGTTCGTCATAACGAAAGAAATACATGTATGGACTTGGATTTATCTGTCTTAAAACTCTGTAAACATCAAAAGGATCTGCATCCAACTCGACGTCAAATCTTTGAGACAAAACTACTTGAAAGATATCTCCGTTCATTATGTGTTCTTTCGCAGCTTCCACAGCTAAACAAAATAGATCCTTTTCAAAGGTTGAGCTCACCTCCGGCAAGTCTTCGTCAGATGGGGGTGGGAACATCAATGGCTCCTCCACACCCATAGCTCCAGTATTCGCTAAATCAACCAACCTGGCGATTGCATTCTTATACTTCGCCTCAAGAGTTTCTTTAGTCTCTTTCTCATTGATTAAAACATTTGAGATAAGAAAAGCTCTTTGTTTCCAATGATCAATTGCAACCAAGTCACCTATCACAGAAAGTTTTGCGTCTGGTAAAGATTTGTCATCAGTCGGCACATGCGGCAGATTTTCCACTTCTCTCACTATGTCATACCCTAAATATCCCACTAGGCCTCCATGCAGTGGCGGGAAATCCTCAAGTGGCGGAGTTTCGAATACGTCGAGCAAATCGGTTAAAAGCTCCAACAAACCCATTTCGGTGTCAACTGCAACTGGCAAAGAACCTTCCAAATGAATTTCATTTCTTTCACTAGTTATCGTTGCTAAAGGCTTCCCGCCTATAAATGACCATCTCCCCCAGTGCTCTCCGCGATCGACGCTTTCAAGCAAAAACCCGTCTTTAGCACCAATACAACGATTGAACAGTGCAACAGGAGTTGTGAGGTCAGCAAGAATTTCAGTCCAAACTGGAATCACATTGTATTTCTTAGTCATACCTTTGAAGTCATCAAAGGATGGCAAGATTGTTAGATCAGTTTTCATTAGAACTAAAAGAAGTGAAAAAGCAAGTGAACTCACCTGTATGACAAGCGCCGTTACCTTCCTGAATTACTGAAAAAAGTAAGGTATCAAGATCACAATCATAAAACGCCTCTTGAATAAACTGTCTATCACCAGAAGTTTCGCCTTTGCACCAATATTCTTGACGGCTCCTGCTCCAAAACCATGTTCGTCCAGTAGAAAGAGTCTCCCTAAGAGAATCAGCATTCATCCATGCCATCATCAAAACTTTTCCCGAACTTTGTTCTTGAATGATAGCGGGGACTAATCCCTCAGAATTAAAAACGATACGTGAAATTTCTTCGTCGTCTACTTTAAAGGACTTACCTTTTTGAATTTCCATAACTCAAGTCTACGATTCATCGCATACAAAAATGTAATTAATAAATTATAGATAAAGTCCCGTACTGCCTTCCTCTAATCTTTTTGAGGCAACTGCATGAATATCGCGCTCCCTTAAGATTATGTAGTCAAGGCCTCTCACCTCAACTTCATATCTATCCTCCGGATTGAATAGCACCCTGTCAGCTACTTCCATAGAGCGTACATTTGGACCTACGGCAACTATCTCCGCCCAAGCTAAACGCTTACCCATCTGAGCAGTAGCGGGTATTAATATCCCTCCTGTTGATCTTCTCTCACCATCTTCATCATCGATCTGAACCAGAATCCGGTCGTTTAACATTTTTATTGGAAGTCCATCATCCTCAGCCGGACCAGGCATTTTTATTACTTTTGAATCATTCACAGAAGTTACGGTATCGGCAACCTGATTAAGCGCCTCTCACAGTTAAGCCAGCTTTTAACAATTCTTTTCTGACCTCAGAAACTGTTATTTCACCAAAATGAAATATTGAAGCAGCTAGCAACGCATCAGCATCACCTAAGAGTGCTCCATCAATCATGTCTTTAGTACTTCCTGCGCCTCCACTAGCTATTAATGGGACCGATATTTTCTGACTTACTTTTTTAAGCATTTCAATATCAAAACCATCTTTTGTTCCGTCTCTATCCATCGAAGTCAAAAGAATTTCACCCGCGCCCTTTTCAACTGCTTCCTTTGCCCATTCAATGAGACTTAATCCGGTCCCTTCACGCCCTCCATGCGTAAATACTTCAAAGCCACAAGAGGTTTGACTGCTACGTCTCGCATCGATAGCAACAACAACGCATTGATTACCGAATTCGTTAGAGACGTCACTTATCAATTCTGGGCGGAGAACAGCCGCCGTATTAAGTGACACCTTGTCCGCTCCAAGTCGTAAAATCTGTCTTACGTCTTCTACGGAACGAATACCTCCGCCAACAGTAAATGGTATGAATATTTCTTCAGCTGTTCTTCTTACAACTTCATATAGCGTTTCACGTGAGTCAGAAGACGCTGTGATATCCAAAAAAACTATTTCATCGGCGCCTTGTTGGTTGTACACAGAAGCAAGTTCTACCGGATCTCCTGCATCCCGAAGGTTGACAAAATTTACACCTTTAACAACTCGACCTTTATCGACATCCAAACAAGGAATTATGCGTATTACTCTCATACTGTTTCGAAAGCCTCAATAGCTTCAGACAAAGAAAATTTATCTTCGTAAAAAGCACGTCCGACAATCACACCTCTAAGAGTTCTCCCATTGGCAGATAATTCACTTAAATTCCTCAAGTCATTAGTTGAGCCGACACCACCGGATGCAATCACATCTTTCGTGGTTGATGAAATAAGCTCTTTATAGGCATCAATATCTGGTCCTTCTAATGTGCCATCTCTTTCAATGTGGGTGACAATATAAGCATCCACGTCTACCTCTTCGAATCTTTCAAAAAGGTCCGAATACGATAAAACAGTTTCAGTTTTCCACCCATGAACTGCAACTTTTTCGTTTCGCAAATCAATACCAACTGCGACTCTGCCGATAGAGGTTGCCTCCTCGACTAAAGATGGATTATCGATTGCTGCCGTTCCGATGACTATTCGAGTAACACCTAAATCAAAAACTGAACGAGCAGCCTCAAGGTTGCGTATTCCGCCTCCTACTTGAACAGGTATCTCTAGTCGCGAAACAATATTTTCTATAACCGAGGCATTATTAGCAATTCCTGTTCTCGCTGCATCTAGATCGACGATATGAATCCATGACGCTCCTTCTTCTTGAAAGGAAACCGCTTGCGAAATAGGGTCATCGTTATATTCAATTTCATTCGAATACTCACCTTGTAAAAGGCGGACGCATCTGCCGTCAATCAAGTCAATCGCTGGAAAAACATTTTTTTTCATCTTCCATCACTCTTCAATGTAGAAAGAAAATTTTTCAGAATTGCTATACCAGTTTCTCCAGATTTTTCAGGATGAAACTGCGTAGCCCATAAGTTTTTTACTGCAATAGCGGCATTAACTTCTGTTCCATAGTCACAGAAAGCTACGCTTTCTTTCGTTTTTGGTGCCGAATAGCTATGCACGAAGTAGACCCAAGGGTTCTTCTCAATTCCATTAAACATTGGGTGTGTAAAATCACACTTCAATTCGTTCCATTGCATTTGAGGAATTTTCACATCTCCCTCTATACCTTTAACTTTTCCGCTAATAATCCCTAGACCATCTACCCCAACGGACTCATCACTTTCTTTATACAAAAGCTGCATTCCTACACAAATCCCTAAAAAGGGTTTACCGCCTGAAGCGGCTTTTTCTGCCATAGATGCTGCCAAACTAAATAAGTCACTTTCTACAAGTGCTTCTGCACATCTTCCAAACGCTCCGACACCGGGCAGGACAACCCCGTCGGCTTCTTTCAAAATTGATTTATCATTCGTCAAAATTGCTTCCGCACCAGCAAATTCAAGAGCTTTTTGTGCTGACCTTAAATTTCCTATTCCGTAATCAAATACTGCGACCGATGGCCGAAAGGTCACAAGGTCCCTTTCGTTGAAGGAAGATCTGTACTTTCGATCTTTACAGCGTCTCTTAATGCGCGTGCAACTCCTTTAAATGTGGCTTCAACTATGTGGTGTGTATTTTTTCCACGCACAAGTGAAATATGAAGAGTTACTTTCGCTGCAGCAACAAAGGCGCTCCAAAACTCCTCCATTAGTTGTGGGTCAAATGGTGGATCTCCTAAAATTTTTTCTCCGGGGAAATCAACTTCATAATTACAAAAAGCTCGACCTGAAATATCAAGTGCCACATCAATTAGCGCTTCATCCAATGGGACACTGACCGAGGAAAATCTCCTAATCCCAAGTTTTTCACCAATCGCATTATTGAATGCTTCGCCGATCGAAATACCCACATCTTCCACAGTGTGATGAGCATCAACTTCTAGATCTCCAACCGATTTAACCAAAAGACCTATGCCAGAATGTTTAGCCAATTGTTCAAGCATGTGAGTAAAAAAAGGTATTCCGGTTTCAATTGAAGAATTTCCACCATCGAGATCCAGTGTCACCTCAATATTTGTTTCTTTTGTTTTTCTATCAATAGAAGCTTTACGATCTGTCATTCCACTATCTTCCTTACTGCAGTCAAAAAACTATCATTTTCACTTTCGCTACCAATCGTAACTCTTAAGCAGCCTTCCAAACCTTCCCAACTGGAACAATCGCGGATCAGTACTCCCTCTTCCAGCAATCCTTCCCATAATTTATATGAATCAACGGTCTCAGGTTTAAATAATAAAAAATTAGCTTCAGAAGGCCACACTTTTACTGGTAAAGATCTTAATGCTTCAAAAACTCGTCCTCTCTCTTCTTTGATTGCAATAACTTCTCGAAGCATTTCCTTTTCGTGTTTTAATGCCAGAACACCAACTTTTTGTTTTACTGAATCAAGGTGATATGGGAGAGAAACGGATTTCATCATCTGTATACACCATTCAGGAGCAAGTAAATAACCAAGACGAATTCCAGCTAAAGACCAAACTTTTGAAAAAGTGCGGATAAAGACAAGGTTGGATTTGTCATCCACAGTCAAATCAAAAGAACTCTCCGAAAACTCCTTATAAGCCTCATCAAGAACCAACAATCCACCTGTCGAATTCAATTCAGAAAGAATCGCATCGATCAATTCTGGGTTTTCGATATTACCTGTCGGATTATTAGGTGAACAAAGAAAAACTAGTTCTGGTTTTTCTCGATTTATTATTTCAAGTGCTGCATCTTTGTCTATCTGGAATTCATTATCACGAACTCCCTCAATTACTCGAGTTCCTGTAACCTTCGCAATTTGAGAATGCATCGCATAAGTCGGTTCGAAAATTAAAGCTGATCGTCCATTCCCTCCGTACGCTAAGCAAATTGACTGTATTATTTCGTTTGATCCGTTGGCAACAAAAACTTCACTCTCTTTCAGGAGTTCTTTAGAAGCGATAGCCGCACATAATTCACTCGCTGAACGGCTTGGGTAACGATTCAACTCCAATTTATTGATCTCAGATCCAAGCTCTCGAATGAAAGTTTCGGGAAGAGGAAAGGGAGCTTCATTTGTATTGAGCTTTACTGAGACATCTAATTGTGGGGAAAAATACCCTTCCAGAATCTCAAGATCTTCACGTGATGAAGGGACCTTATTCATTTCCTATTCCTCTCAAACGAATCGAATCTGCATGACTTTCAAGACCTTCAGCAGTAGCGAAATTAACAATATGTGGGCCTATTCGCCTTAATGCGCTTTCAGAACTTGAAACAATGTGTATATCCCGCATGAAGTCGCTCACAGTTAGTGCTCCAGAAAATCTTGCACTTCCAGCTGTCGGTAGCACATGGCTTGGTCCTGCTAGATAATCCCCTAAAGAAGCGGGAGACCAATTACCACAAAAGATTGCTCCAGCATTTGACACCTTCTTTGCCACCTCTTCTGGATTGGCTAACATAATTTGTAAATGTTCCGGAGCAACTGCGTCCACTATTTCTACTGCCGAATCGATATCTTCAACGAGTGCACAATAGCCACCAGTTTCTAAAGTTGCCTTGATGCTTTCGCCACGTGAAGAATTCGCCACTAAAATATCCAATTCGTCTATCACTGCAGACGCAAAGTCTTCATCTGTAGTTACTAACCAAGACTTACCTCCCGGGCCGTGCTCAGCTTGCACTGCAAGATCCACTGCCGCAAATTTCGGTGGCGCAGTTGAATCTGCAAGCAGCATTATCTCTGAAGGTCCCGCAAATGAAGCAGGAACTCCAACCTTCCCAGCAACTTCTTGCTTAGCCAATGAAACATAAACATTTCCAGGGCCAACTATGACGTTGACAGGTTTTACAGATTCTGTCCCATAGGCAAGCGCTGCGATCGCTTGCGCCCCTCCAATTGGATGCACATCATCCACCTTCGCTACAAAAGCAGCTGCAAGGGTCTCAGTTGAAATTCCTTTTTCGCTAGAGGGAGGAACAGTTACTACAACTCTTCCCACACCAGCTACCTTGGCGATCAACGCCGTCATCAATAAAGTCGAGGGATATGAGGCTAAGCCACCAGGAACATAGCATCCAGCACTAGCAACAGGCTTTTGGAAGGTCTCTACAATCAAGCCGTTATCATCGAGCATTTTTCGTTCACTTAATTGAGTTTTCTGATACCGAATAATCGCTTCTGCTGAAGCATTAAGAGCATCCTTAAATCCTTTAGGAACTGCGTCGTATGCTTCTTCTATAGTTCTTTCATTCACTCTTAAATCTTCAAGTAGAAAGCCGTCAAACTTTTTAGTTAGATCACGTAATGCTTGATCACCTGACTCTCGAACTTGATTAATTATGTCTCTTACAGGTTCAATCGGCAGCTCATCAATCTCAGGCAGGTGAGGCATCAAAGAAGCCTGATCTCTACTTTTTCCTCTAAAATCGATTTTTTTGAGCATTACATAACGCTACCTCGTAGGTAGGTGCGAAATGTAACGATTTATCTTGTTGTAAATTTTTCTGAACTGAACCAAACTTATGTATGCAAATAATTTCTAAAGCCGAGCTGTCTTCACTTAAAACTCAAGTTGAATCTTTGCTGACCGCATTAATCGAGATAAACGATCAGTCTTCTTCCGAGGATGAGCTAAATGCAAGTAATCGAAATCTACTCGAGACCGAACGTCACCTTCGTGGAGCACTAAGAGAATTAGAACATCTATCAAAAGGCCTATAAAAAGCTCAGCGCCCCTTAAGGGCGCTGAGCAAGCGAGGCGGGTGGCGGGAACCCGATTCTCGCCAAACCGGGTTGCGGTACCCGGATAATTAAAATTACACGTATCGAAAATTTTTTACCAAATTGAACATTCAAATTTGTGAACTTAAACAAAAATCACTCAAAGAACACTCTTCACAGACAGGTTTTCGACTGGCACATACTCGCCTTCCATGCAAAATCAATCTCAAACTAAACAAACCTCTTTCAGATGCAGGAACCATGGGATTTAATTCCATTTCCACTTTTACTGGGTCCGTCTCTTCAGTAATTCCAATACGCCTCGACAAACGTCCCACATGAGTATCTACTGGCAAACCAGGTAGGTCTAAAGCAACACTCCTCACAACATTCGCTGTTTTTCTACCTACTCCTGGTAATGCGGTTAACTCTTCCATTGATGAAGGGACCACACCATCATGGTTATCCACTAACGCTTGAGCCATACCTAAAAGACTTTTGGTTTTATTAATATAGAATCCAGTTGATCTAACAATCCCCTGAACACTGATTTCACTAGCTTCAGCCAAACTTTCAGCATCAGGATATTCATCAAAAAGTTTCGGAGTAACCATATTCACTCTTTTATCCGTGCACTGAGCTGACAAAATTGTGGCTGCAAGTAATTCAAACGGGTTTTTATGATCCAATTCACACTTTGCATCAGGATATTCAAAACCTAATCTTCTGTGAGATTCTTGTGCTCTGCCCTTCGGCGATCTCGGTCTCCCCATACTCAAACCGTATCGTCTTTCATTCTCTCCAGTAGCATTCTGATTTATGGAAAAATTACTGGTTTCCGACGGAACTGATAATGCTAGCTTGACTAAGAAGAACGTTGGGAAGACGGAAAACGAAGAGAATACTTGGCTTCTTGAACTTGAGATTCTCGAAAGCAACGAAGAAAGATCTCGTCGTATGCTTGAAGCAGCTGCTCATACTGTTTCTCTTTCCGGCGGTGGCATTATTGAATACTGGATAGAAAATGTAAATACCCAAGATGATGACATACCGATTTCAGCTGGATACTCACCTTTTCGCGACCTAAAAATACTATCTAGGCACATTCCGGCTATTCCACCTGAAATAGATACCCGTGAATTTGCTAATAGTGACTATGCCGAAATAATTCGTATAAATAACGCTGCTTTTCATTGGCATCCTGAACAAAGCGGAATGACCGAAAAAAGCTTAAAGGAAACACAATCCGAAGCATGGTACGCGAATGAAGATTTTAGAATCCTCGAGACCGATAGTGAACTTAAAGGATTCTGCTGGATGAAAGTTCACGGACTTTCCTGCACTTGTTGCGATAAATCAAAATTGTTAAAAGGAGAAATATTTGTGATTGCAGTTGACCCGCTCCTGCAAGGCCAAGGACTCGGCCGTCAATTAGCTTTAGCAGGATTAGAATGGATGTCGAAGAAAAAAATTCGAGAAGTTTTCCTGTACGTTGAATCCGACAATCATCCGGCGTTAAAAACTTATAATTCGCTTGGTTTTGAACATCTTTCAACCAACCGTTGCTTCCAACGAGTTATACGTCAAGATAACTCATGGAACAAGTAATCTGTATAGACCATCTAAACAAACTGTCTATAAATAAGGATGAACATTGCAAACTCGACGCTGGGTAAACAGGTACCAAACTCAAACTCTTTATCTTGGAACTGTGCTGCTCTATATAGAGGGTGTATTCAACATTGCTAGGGGAACATTTTTCGCTCTAATAGGAGCCGGAATGCTCTTAGCAGGATATGGGATAGCAAACGACAAAAAAATTGCTTGGAAGCTTGGAGTAGGTGCATCTTTCCTTTCCATATTGATGCGGCTAACCTCTCAAGACGTTGGTTTCACATACATAATTTTTTCACTTGTCTTTCCTGTCGCTCTCTTAGCACTCCTTCTCCATCCACTAAGCCGTGAGTATCAAAAAATCTGGTTCAACTGATGAAACAATCGCGAATGAAACCAACTCTTCCAACTTTTTCCGAAAAGGAACTAACTGTAAGAAAAATGTTCGATCGAATCGCGCCACGCTATGACCTTTTAAATCGAATCATCACCTTTGGCTTAGACACAAAGTGGCGTAAGAAAACCGTTAAACAGATTGACACTCACTCAGGGGGGAAAATTCTTGATGTCGCCTGTGGCACAGGTGACCTGTGCGACTCGTTGCACAAGGCTGGAATGAAAGCCATTGGAATGGACTTTTCACGCGGAATGTTGAATTCTTTCAATTCAAATGCCCCACTGATTAATGGTGACGCTTTAAAAATACCCATACACGATTCATCAGTAGACGGGGTAACTTGCGGGTTTGCGCTTAGAAACTTTCTTGACATAAACCCATTTTTGAACGAAGTTGCAAGAATATTGAAACCAGGCTCACGAGTAGCACTTCTAGAAGTGGATGAACCGGAGAATCGTTACATGAAAATGGGCCATTCTTTCTATTTCAACAAAATTGTGCCATTCATAGGGGGCTTATTCTCAGATAAAGATGCTTACAGTTACCTTCCACGTTCTGTTGTGTATCTACCTGAAGAAAATGAAATTATCAAAATGATTGAAGGAGCTGGGCTCAGTAAAGTTAAAAAAATTCGACTTACTGGTGGAATAGCTCAGCTGCTCGTTGCAGAAAAACCAAAAGATTAAGAAGAGATCAAAAGTCCCACCGTCAATAAAACTCCAAAGGAAATTTGCAAAATCCCTACAGACTTCAATGCATTATTCCAACTTGTAATGTCATTTGCCTTATAAACAATCCTGATGCTTCTATAGAGAGGGGGAATAGCTATTAAAACTAGCATCACCCAAACATGCCATAAACAAACCAATAAACTTAGAAAGAGACTTGTGATAACCATCAATCCAAACAAATTTCGACTTGCTTTTTCTCCTATCAAAACGGAGAGGGTGCGTTTTTCAACTTTTTTGTCATTTTCATAATCACGTAAATTATTAACGGTCAAAAGAGCGCAAGATAGCAATCCGGTAACGCAACTCAAAAGAAAAGGTTGAATCGCGAATTTTTCCAGTTGGGCAAAAAAACTTCCATTCGTTGCGATTAATCCAAAAAAAACAAATACCGATACTTCTCCGAAACCCCTATATCCGTAAGGCTTTGATCCCCCTGTGTAAAACCAGGCTCCCAAAAAACAAGCAAGACCAATTGGAATAAACCAAAGTGTCGTAATTATCGCCAGACAAACACCCGATAAAGCAGCAATCACAAACATAATCAACGATGCTTTAAGCACTTCAGAAGTTGAAGCTAGTCCTCCACCAACTAACCGAGTTGGGCCTGTACGCGCAGGACCATCATTACCTCTTACCCCATCTGAGTAATCATTGGCATAGTTGACACCTACCTGTAAGGCAAGTGAGACAATTAAACACAAAATTGCAGGAAAAAGAGAGAATTCTTCTTCAAATGAGGCAGCGGTTCCAAGTAAAACTGGCACTATTGCCGCAGGTAAAGTCTTAGGGCGTGCGCCTAAAATCCATTTATTGGACATTCTGCTCTATTGATTCTCGAATTTCTCAGGAAGCTTTTTCTAAAATATGAATACCACATGAAGAACCAAGACCAATCACATGAGCAAGACCTACTTTAGCTCCTTCGATTTGTCTGTCTCCCGCTTCACCTCTCAGATGCGTAGCAACTTCGAAAACGTTCGCTACTCCAGTAGCTCCTATCGGATGACCTTTCGAGATTAAACCACCAGAAACATTTACCGGCATGCTTCCATCTCTGAATGGCTTTCCAGAGTCAATAAAATCTCCCGCTCCACCAGGTTCGCATAAGCCCAAATTGTCATAATGAATCAATTCAGCCGTAGCGAAACAATCATGCAACTCGACGAGATCAAGATCTTCTGGACCTATGCCGGAAATTTCATATGCTTGCGAAGCCGCATTTTTTGTAAGAGTATTAACGTCAGGCTGAACCTGTCCGCTTTCGACATATGGGTCAGATGTCAAAACTGATGCAGAAATCTTTACGGCTCTTTTTTGAGTTTCTGTCGGTAAAGACCGGAGTTTTTCTTCTGAAACGAGTATCACTGCTGCAGCACCATCACCCGTAGGGCAACACATCAATAATGTGTTTGGATAACTCTGAACCGGTGCACCCATTACTTCTTCCATCGAGAATTCTTTCTGATACTGAGCCAACGGATTGAGAGTCGAATGTTTGTGGTTTTTATATGCCACGCGTGCAAACTGTTCGAAACCGACTCCATCATTTTCATACGCATATTGCATGCCTGCTTGAGCAAAAACACCCGGCATTGTTTCCGTTCCAAGAAAACCATCTACTCCCATTACTGCGCCGTAACGACCAGAAGGTTCAAACACATTACGTTCCGACTTCGTAGCACCAGACAACAGGCCCATTTTGCCCATCTGTTCTACACCAATAGCAATTCCCATATCCGCCTCACCAGCTTTTATTGAAAGGTAAACAGTTCGAATTGCTGTGGCGCCAGTAGCACAAGCATTTGAAACGTTATAAGCAGGAATACCAGTTTGTCCTATCTGTTTTTGAATTCGCTGCCCCATGCTCGTGCTTGCTTGAAAAAGTGTGCCAGCAGCCAATACATCCATATCATGAATCGAAACACCGGCATCAGCCATAGCGTCCAAACTTGCTGTGGAGGCTAAATCAACTGCGTCCTGATCTTCATAACGTGCAAATTTCGTCATACTCGCACCAATTATCCAAATCGAATCACCACTCATTTTATTCCCTCTTTCCAATCTTCTTTTTAAACAGGCTCATAACCGAACGCTATACATTCTTTTCCATCATCATCAGTGCCACAAGAATAAGTTTTAAGAATTAAATCCATACCTAGTTCCGCATCCATTGGGTCATCAAGACCAATTACATTCGAACGCACCGAAGTTCCATCATCTGTCTTCACTATTGCTGATACAAATGGAACCGGAACAGAAGGAGCTGCTCTATGCACAATACTAAACGACGTTAAAACTGCTTCATTTGATATACGAATCCTGTCAAAATCAGTGCCGCCACATGAAGCACATGCATTTCGTCTATCGAAAAACCTGGCAGAACAGTTACCGCATTCATTTACCTCCAAATAGGGAGATCCGTTCAACACTAAGTAATCGACAATAGGAACTTGTTCACTCATTCAGAAACCACCGCTTCCTTTCGTTAAGTCACTCATTAAAAACGATCATATCGAAGATAACCAATATTTTTCACAGTGGAGGCTGCCAAGCACCCAGATGCACCACTTCGCTCAGAGGTCTTCTTTTACGCTTTTGTGAACCCCCAACTGCCACTTGTTCGGTATCTGGATACCCCAAAATTAATACTCCTAAAGCTTCATACGTTTTAGGAATCGAAAAAGTTTCTTTTATTCGTTCCTCTCGGTCAAATAAACCAATAAAGCAAGTCTCTAACTGGTTTTCAATTGCTAACAGTTGAAGCGCCATAGTCGCGAAGGCAGCATCAGTTAACCAATACGGGACTTTCCATTCTTTTGTGTTTTCACCCAGATTCGTGTAGTTCTTATCATTCTCTTTGTATCGTTCGATATATCTAGAAGGAACACCAAATGGGATCACCAAAACAGGTGCTCTTAATAATCCAGGAAAAGAAAAAGTACTTTTGTCTTTCTCTGAAAAAGAAACTCTCCAAAAATCCTCTACTAGCGACTTCTCATCCAATACAAGAAACTCGACGCCCTGGGAATTGCCAGCTGTTGGAGTCCGGCGTGCCTTATCAATTAGGTCAAGAATAAGGCCATCTGGGAGTTTGCAGTCAAGAAAGGAGCGGCAAGATTTCCTTCTATTTAATGTCTCTGTGACTGAATTTTTAGTAGAACTGTTAGACCAACTTTTCGAGGTCTTCAGCCATCGCCCAACCATACGCAATTAGCACATCTCCACGCTTCAAATTAAGTGGTTTAAAAAAGGCCGTTACATCAGGATCAAATTTTTCCGGTTTAAGACTTGTGTGATCTATAACACATGCAGTTTCATCAGATCCCTTTGCAACGAATCTGTGTTCGTCATAAGAAAGAGAGGACATGCCATATCGTTTAACAAGTCTTTTGCCCCATGCTCGATCTTCACCAGTCTCTTTACCGTTAGGAGCGGGAGCTACTCCTGTTAAAGATTTGAATGCTTCGAAGCCAGAAGGGTCGTTCAAACGTGCCCCCATAACAACATCTTCGTCTGGAAATGCCAAAACTGCACGACGAAGATGTTCCGTAACAATGGCTTTTAAAACTGTATCTCTTTTACTTGTTCTACTTATTGAGGAGAGACCTATGATCACACTTGGAGTTCCACCAATTCTCTCTAGGGTGAAAAAAGAGAAGCCTTTCAATCGACCGTTTTCACGTGTGGTCGTACACAAGACCCATTCTTCGGTTTGTTTCGAAATTAATCCTATTCCGAACGAATTAGGCCCCTCAGCACAGAGTTCCGTCATCTCTTCAAGTTCAGCATCACCTAGCATGCTGCAATCTTTTGTTTCGACCTCTATAGTCATCGAAACCCAGCCCCCGTTTCCAATAATTAGTCTCTAAAAACAAGTAACCTGCTGAAAATTTCTCGTATCAGCAGGTCTTCCATCCTGCCGGATACTATGCCCTATCCCAACCCCAACGAGTTAGTTCTTAAAACTCTTCGAAATCAAATGAAAGAAACTGAATCAACTCCCAGTAGAATGCGCAACTCTGCAATCAGTCCATTACTTGGGTCAACACAAAAATCATCAGAGAGTCTAAGTAACTGTCGATCTCCAAGACGGAAAAAAACATTCACATCTCCAGGATAATTACTCAAAAGTTTCTTGATTTCAAGAACTGTAATCTCATCAACTTTCTCTAAAGGTAAAGCCACTTGAATTGACTGACTCAAATCAGCACTCGAAATCTCAAAAGTTTCCAACTCTGAGCAAATCAACTTAGGTGAATCCTCTCTTGAGTCCAGTCGACCTTTAACGAGAAGTACAGAGTCGTCAAGCAACTTATGCCCATGCTCTGTCATAGATTTCGGAAAAACCATCACTTCAATTGAAGAAGTTAAGTCTTCAAGATCAAACGTTGCCATCAAATCACCGCGACGCGTCCAACGCTTTGAAAGATTAGTTACCACTCCTCCAGCAGTAAAAAACCCTCCGTCTTCCAATTCGCGAAGCTCAACAATCTTCGAGTCAGTTTTACGCGCCAGTGCATTTTCATAACCTCTCAGTGGATGGTCAGAAACATATAAACCCAGCATTTCCTTTTCAAAAATAAGCTTCTGGGACTTTTCAAATTCCAATTCAGGTATCACTGGTCGTTCATCGAAAACTGGTTCACCTTCTGCATCACCAAATAATGAAAGTACACCCATATCGTGTTCTCGACGTCGAGACACTGTAAGACTTATAAGTTCCTCGTGCACTTGCAGTAGGCCTTGTCGAGGATGTTCAAAACTATCAAAAGCTCCTGCTTTAATAAGCGACTCCATTGTTCTTTTATTCAATACTGAAGTGTCGCAGCGTTCTAAGAAATTGTAAAAATCCTCAAAGGGGCCATTTTCATTCCGTTCTTCGACAATTAAATTCACCAACCCTTCCCCAACATTACGAACTGCAGATAAACCAAAAACAATCTTCCCTTTATCTCCATCCGTACTCAGATTAGGAATTGGAGCGAATGCACTGTGCGCCAAATTCACGTCTGGAACAGTTACTTCCACACCAAGCAATCGGCACTCATTCAAATAGACAGCGGCCTTGTCTAAGTTCGATTTAACACTCGTCAACAAGGCTGCCAAATACTCCACGGGATAATTAGCCTTCAAGAAAGCCGTTTGATAAGCAACAAACCCATAACCATACGAATGACTTTTGTTGAATGCGTAGTCCGCAAATTGCTCAATGATTTCAAACAACTCTTCCGCTAAAGAAGCGTCATAGCCTGTTCTATTACAGCCGGCTAAAAACCCTTCTCTTTCTTTCTTCATTAAAGCCCGGTCTTTTTTTCCACAGGCTTTTCTTAAGTTGTCAGCCTGAGCAAGCGAATATCCAGCAAATTTCTGTGCTACTCGCATTACAGACTCTTGGTAAATCATCAGTCCGTAGGTGTCACTTAAAAGAGATTCTGCATCTTCATGAAAATAAGTCACACTTTTACGCCCATTTTTTCTATCAGCAAAATCATTATGCATATTTGCTGCCATAGGACCCGGACGGTAAAGAGCTACAAGCGCAGCCACATCATCAAATGAAGTTGGATTCAAGGAACGCATCAAACTTCGTATAGGACCCGACTCCAATTGGAATACTCCTATCGAATCGCCCTTAGAAAGCATCTGAAATGTCTTCTTGTCATCCAAGTCGACCTTGTCAATATCTAAGTCGAAACCTTGAGTTGATTTAATTAAAGTGAGGGTGTCGGTAATAACATCCAAATTTCGCAAACCCAAAAAATCCATTTTTAAGAGCCCGAGATCCTCTACACCATGCATGTCATATTGCGTGACTATCGGAGCTTCATCAGGTTCCTGTCCTGATTCCGGTTTTCTTTGAATCGGCAAATAATCTGTCAGCGGATCTTTTGTAATTACAACTGCTGCTGCATGAATTCCGTCCTGACGCCTGAGCCCTTCCAGTCCACGAGCCACATCGACTATTTGCTTAACATCTGGATCCGCAGAGTACATACTTCGTAGGTCGGCAGCCATTTTATAACCATCGCCATATCCTTCGATTTCCTCCATGCAAGCTGATATTGGTGTGTCGCGACCTAATACTAATGGAGGCATCGCTTTGGCAATTCGGTCACCTATTGCATAAGGGTGACCTAATACTCTTGCCGCATCACGAACTGCGGCCCTCGCTTTTATTTGAGAAAAAGTAACAATTTGAGCTACATGATCGCGACCATATTTATCTGCCGCATAACGTATCAATTCATCCCTGTATCTAGAATCAAAATCCATATCTATATCAGGCATGCTTATTCGATCAGGATTAAGGAATCTCTCAAAAAGCAAGTCATATTTTATTGGATCCAAATCAGTAATACCGAGAGAAAATGCAACTGCACACCCAGCCGCACTACCCCTACCAGGACCCACTCTTATTCCTCTTTCACGCGCGTAGCGTATTAAATCCCACGTGATTAAAAAATAAGCAGAAAAACCCATGTCGCTTATAGTTTTGAGTTCGTAAACTATCCGGTCTGAAATTTCATCCGATAACGTCTCTCCCCAACGTCCCTTAGCGCCATTTAACGTCAAGTGAGAAAGATAAGAATCGGCAGAATCAAATCCATCCGGCAGTGGAAAATCAGGCAATTGTGGGTTTCCGAATTCGATTTCTACATTGCAGCGTTCAGCGATTGCGAGTGTGTTGTCACACGCCTCTGGTGTTTCGCTGAAGAGGCGCCTCATCTCATTTCCTGATTTAAGGTAATGCTGATCTCCGGTAAATTTAAAACGGTTAGGGTCGCTCATCACGCAACCTGTTTGGACACAAAGTAGTGCGTCATGCGAATGGGAGTCTTCTTGCTTTACATAGTGAGAATCATTAGTAGCAACCAGCGGAGCCCCTATTTGTTTGGCCAAGTTAACTAGATCAGGATTCGTTTTAAGTTGTTCTGGGAGTCCGTGATCTTGCAATTCGACAAACAAGTTGCCTTTTCCAAATATCTCTTGGAGTCGACCAGCTTTGTCCACAGCACCTTGAAAGTCATCACGTAAAAGTGATTGTAAAACATGACCCCCCAAACAACCAGTCGTCGCAATGACCCCTTCACTATGATTGTCGAGAACTTCCCAGTCAACTCGAGGCTTGTAGTAGTAACCCTCCAAAAAAGCACGGCTGGCTAACTGGATCATATTTTTGTAACCAACATTATTTTCAGCCAGGAGAGTTAAGTGGTACATGAGTTTCTTTCCTGTGTCAGTTTCTCCACCGGAATCGTCCATACGCCCTCTTCGGGAAAAACGCTCATAGCGAGTTTCGTGTGCCATGTAAGCTTCAGTGCCGATAATTGGTTTCACATCATGATCTCTACATGCACGGTAAAAATCCAAAATTCCATACATGTTTCCGTGGTCAGTTATACCTAAAGCTTTCTGACCGTCATCTGATGCAGCTTTAACCAACTCTCCGATGCGCGCTGCTCCATCCAGAAGTGAATACTCTGTGTGAACATGAAGATGAGTGAAGGATCCAGTCATAAGTTCTACAAATAATTCCCTGGTCTATCATCACCCAAATCAGGTTTGTCCTCGTCTCCTGGGTTTAGCATTCCAGGCTTTAGGTCTTCTACTTGCGGGTCATTCATGAATTTATGGGCGAACATAGCTGCTTGTATCCCTTGAATCAAACCTTCCAACCATCCCACTAACTGAGCCTGAGCTATACGAAGTTCATCATTACTGGGAGAGGTTTCACCTCCGAACGGAGAAGCAAGTCGATTAAGTTCATCTCTTAAGTCATCGGATAAAGCAGAACCCAACTCAGTAATAGAGGATTGATATATCTCTTTTAGTCTCCCCCTGCTTTGATCATCCAAAGGTGAGGATTTAACCTCCTCTAAAAGTTGGCGCATCATAGTGCCGACTCGTACAACTTTCGCTGGCTGTTCAACAGACTCGTTCTGTTTTTCTCCCTTGTCTTCAGTTAGAACTTCAGGTTCTAAAGCTTCTGTCATTTTTCTCCTTCTTCAATCAGACTTTAGGCCAAGAAACAGTACTCAGGTGACAGCAGACAAAAGAGGTACGTGCATCTCCTCTTTCGTTAAAGAACCGTGTCTTGTAATAAGTTTAAAAGGCATCTTTTCAGCAGGGTCAGTGAATCCTATTTTCTCACGTGCTATTAGAGCTACATCACCTAAACGGGCCTCAACTGTTCTATCAACTAGAGAGCCAAGCCAACCTTCATCAATAATTTCTTTTTTTGACATGATCCAAGCGACATCTTCAAATGTCTCTTTCGCAATTTGAAGCAAATCCTGCTCACTTCCATCCAGTGCGTGCAACCATCTAAACCTTGCTTCTCCACTCTGCTTTGAAAGTAGATCATTTAAATCATCTGTAAGTTCTATCATTCGGTCACCTACCTCCACTTGACCATGATCTGAAGTAACTATCAAAGCTACGTTTGATGGCAAGCGTCGTAATAGTTCGGCAACCATAAGATCACATTCCTCAAGTTCAGTGAAATATCTATCAGTAAAACCAAACTCATGAGCAATGCGATCTACTCCGTCCCAGTAGGCATAAATAAACGGTTCGGATTTTTTAACAGAATCAACAATTAATTCGATCAATTCAGAGCGGTTACCATATCCAGAAAATCTGGAATCTCTTAAATGAGCTTTGGTGAAACCTGATCCTTCGTGAGCAGCAGAAGTTACTACTTTAGGCTGCTGATTCTCAAAAACCGGTTTCAATTGAAACTCATGAGGGTCCGGCTTATACGAATCGTTTCCGGTTGACCATCTTAAAGAATTTAAAATTCCTCCCTCAACAGGTATTCGATATCCCACTATTCCATGCTCACCGGGAGGCACTCCAGTAGTTATCGAAGTTAAAGCCGCTGCCGTTGTGCTAGGTGCAACAGTCGTTATAGAATTTCCAGAAAACTCAGATAGAGATGTAAAAATTTCTTTACTATCTTGGAACTGTTGCCAGCCCAATCCATCAAGAACTAGAAGTACAACAGTCTTCGCTAAAAAGATATCCTCTGAGAAGCACGAAGGAGGATCTGAAGTCCCCAAGAGAGCCGGCACTAATCTGTTTACGCAACAGTCCGAATAGTCGGGCAATACAGGTTCCATGGATATTAAAAGTAACCCAACTAGAAGAAAACCGCTATCAAATTAACTTTTATCATTCTTATCAAGGTCCGCTAATACGTTCTTTAAATCATCTGGCAAAGGAGATTCAAATTCACAGATACTACCTGTGCGTGGATGTTCGAAAGATAACTTGCAGGCATGTAGAAACTGTCTTCTGAGAGTGAAATTTTTTCTGTTACCTCCGTAAATTTCATCACCTACGACAGGGTTGCCAATCGATGAGAGGTGAACCCTGATCTGATGAGTTCGACCAGTCTCAAGTTCTAGATCTAATAACGAAACCTTCGAGGAATGCCAACTTTCCTTCACGAAGTAAATAGTTTTGGCTAATTTTCCATTTGAGACAATTGCCATTTTTTTTCTATTTTTACTTGATCTTCCTATAGGGGCATCAATAATTCCCTCTGGCCCTTCAGGAACTCCCCAAACTAAAGCTTGGTATATTCTCCTTACTTTATGTTGGGATAACTGATCAACAAAAAACTGATAAGCATCTGCTGTATTAGCAACAAGCAAGAGACCTGAAGTCCCTTTATCAAGCCTGTGTATTATGCCTGGTCTAGTTTTTTCCCCTACCTCTCTAATTTGAGGAGTCATTGCTAAAAGCCCATTAACCAAGGTTCCAGAGGAATTACCAGCTCCGGGGTGAACTACCAGACCTGCAGGCTTATCGACCACTAAAAAATCAGGATCAGAATGTATAACTGTAAAATCAATTGAAGAATCTGCTTCAATCTCGGGATTCATTTCAGGTTCTTGTATTGAAAACTCAATCTGGTTTGCAATCGAGACTTTGAATGAAGGACGTGTAATCGATTCTCCATTGACGCGAACCTCGCCATCTCGAATAAGAGTTGAAGCTTCACTCCGACTTATATTTCCTATAAACGCAATTAAACGATCGAGCCGTTCACCTTCTAAAGAGTCATGAACGACTTCATTAAACTCGTTCATTTGACAATCCATTTGCTACAAGCAACAAGCAACCAATTACTACTGCTGAGTCCGCAATATTGAAGACAGGCCACCACTGAAAGTCAATAAAGTCAACTACTTCACCTCTTAAAAAGCCATCTGATTTGCGAAAAATGCGATCAGTTAAATTCCCCAATGCTCCACCGATGATCACACCATAAAGCAGTGAAGTTCGGCGATCCTTCGAATTCATTGCAACTTTAACCAACAGTACGATTACAAGAAAAACAACAACTGATACCAATGGTCCCAGTTCGGCACCTTTGCCAAATGATATTCCCGCGTTACGAACCAAACGGATTTGAAGTGTCCAGAATAACTTTACGACTTTTCCGTTTTCTAGATGTTCTAGTGCCAACCATTTACTTAGTTGATCCAATAAAAGGGTTGCTAAAAGAACTGCAGTCAGAGACTTCCTAATTTGCATAACCTCAACTGCCTTTCAGCGTCGACCCAAACCTCCAGCTTTATACTCAACTCTTTCTGAAGCCCAAGGGATCGCTTCAAGTCGCGCTTTCGGAATGTCTCCACCTGAGGTCATACAAACCCCGTAAGTTCCATTTTTTATTCTCTCAAGTGCTGCATCTATCTCATCAGCTGCATCACGCGCCTGGGCACTTAAGGCGAGGTCAAGATCTCGTTCAACCGCCAACGTGTCACCCCTGCCTGACTCTTCGTCAAACTGAACATCGCCAGGATCCCTGTACTCTAGTAACTGATCTGCTTCTGCTTCAAGAGTTTCCGCACTGCCTAAATAATTAGCTCGTTCCTTAATTAATAATTCCTTTTGTTTGACTAGAAAAGCCTTATCGAATTTACGTTTGCGCTCAGGTTTCTTAGCTGCAGGTTTCTTAGCTGCAGGTTTCTTAGCTGCAGGTTTCTTAGCTGCAGGTTTCTTAGCTGCAGGTTTCTTAGCTGCAGGTTTCTTAG